>LWDU01033378.1_pt1 | contig 68586 bp, 54 predicted proteins | sample 727161 | NCBI WGS metagenome assembly LWDU01 (sample SAMN04566230, study PRJNA314399) | hydrothermal vent metagenome | isolation source: deep sea hydrothermal plume seawater | place: Mexico: Gulf of California, Guaymas Basin | collected 2004-07-11 | reverse complement strand
AAATTGGTGTTTTATTACTTGTAGCATGTACTCTCAGTAGTTTTACTGGCTGCCGAACGCTGTTTTCAAATGCGTTGTATGTGATTAAGGGTGACCAAGTTGATGCGTTATACGCTGGACTAGAGGGAAAGCGAGTTGCAGTGATTTGTAATTCCTCCTCACCAGCGAGCGGCCCGAACTCACCCTCTGGGTTAGTTGGCCAACAAACGGCAAAGCTGTTGGAACAACGAGTTTCCGATATCGAAATTGTGCCGATGGAAGAAGTGGCAAATTGGATCGACCGCAATAACTGGAACGAACTCGATTATGTTGAAGTCGGGCGTGGTGTGAACGCAGACGTCGTGGTGCTCTTGGATATTGAATCCTACAGTTTACGAGACGGACCGACGCTCTATAAAGGCCGAGCGGCAGTTACCACTTCGGTTTATGACATCGTCGATGACGGGAAAGTAGCCTATCAGGGAAATACCTATGATTTCACGTTCCCTCAAAATGGGGCTAAGCATTCAACGGAAACCAGTGAAGCAGCATTCCAGCGTGCATACACTCGAGCGTTGAGTCATCACTTGGCAAAAGATTTCTTTTCCTATGACAAGAAAGAAAATTTTGCTCAGGATGCTACGTTGATCCGGTAGCCGTTGATGTCTTGTGGGCGTTTGCCTTATTCAGCCTGATCAACTTGTTTCCAGACAAAGGATTCAATCGCTGTTGCATTCCCGTTTTGGTTATTAACTTCGATAATCGCTCCGCAAATACGGATGTCTTCAGTGGCCACTTGGAACTGTGTCGGTCGAAACGTAGTCACGGCTTCGGTCACCGCCGCAACTTTTCTTCCTAGGATACTGTCATAAGGTCCGGTCATACCGACGTCGCATTGAAATGCGGTTCCCTGAGGGAGAATGCAAGCGTCTGCTGTGGGGACGTGGGTGTGCGTGCCAAGGACGGCTGTTACTCGTCCATCAAGGTAACGCCCTAGCAATTGTTTATCGCTGGTAGCCTCCGCGTGAAAGTCAACCAAAATCACTCGTACGTTTGCTGGGACCCTTTTGAGAACTTCATCCGCGGCGGTGAATGGACAATCTACGGGTTTCATAAAGGTGCGTCCCATCAAACTAATGATGGCAACTTGTTCGCCAATGTTTTCGCCAATAATTGCCAGCGATCGCCCAGGTGCGGCGTCCGGGTAATTGGCTGGTTTAACGATGTTCATTTCCGAGTTAAGGATAGGATAGATTTCACGGCGTCGATAGATATGGTCACCGAGCGTAATGCCATCAATACCGGCAGCGACTAGGCTCTGGTAGATCTTCGGAGTTAACCCCGAACCATCCGCTGCATTTTCAGCATTGGCAATAATATAATCCAATTTATATTCTTGACGGATTGCCGCTACATTTTCACTCACTACTTTGTGGCCGGGCTTACCAACGATGTCGCCAATAAATAGAATACGCAAGAAAAGGTCCTTTGAAATATGTGGTATTGATTCCGACCGCTTTAGATTCGAAAATGTTTATCTAGCCAATTCTGTAAACCGAGTTTCTCGAATCACCGTGATTTTTATTTCACCTGGATAGGTCAATTGTTCTTCGAAACGTTTGGCGATATCACGACAGACTTTTGCAGCAGCTTGGTCATCGACTTTTTCGGCTGCAAGGATTACTCGCACTTCTCTACCCGCTTGAATAGCAAACGCTTGTTCGACGCCGTTAAACTCATGGGCAATTGATTCGAGCTCTTCCATCCGTTTAATATATCGATCCAGCGATTCACGCCGTGCGCCTGGTCGTGAGGCTGAGCAGGCATCACCGGTTGCTGTGAGGACGGTATAGGGATATTCCGATACAATCTCGTCGTGGTGGCCGAAGGCGGCATGCACGACTTCGGTCCCTTCGCCATGTCGTTTGAGCAAGTCCGCGCCGATTTGAGGATGGCCGCCTTCTAGTTCATGATCCGCTGCTTTGCCAATATCGTGTAGTAAGCCGCAACGACGTGCCAGATCGGCATCGAGGCCCATCATGTCGGCTAGCATTCCTGCTAGGAAAGAAACTTCGACGCTGTGTCGCAACACATTTTGACTGTAACTTGTACGAAAGTGCAGACGCCCGAGCATATAAATGACTCGTTCGTGAAGCCCCGACACATTGACTTCCAAGGCGGCCTCTTCGCCTTTCTTAATGATAAATTTGTCAATCGATTTTTCTGTTTCTTTGACGATCTCTTCGATTCGGCTGGGATGAATACGGCCGTCGGTAATAAGCTTGGCGAGTGATTGTCGCGCAACTTCACGTCGGACCGGATCGAATCCACTGACAATAACCACGCCAGGTGTATCATCGATAATCACGTCGACACCAGTTGCTTTTTCGATGGCGCGAATATTCCGCCCCTCCCGACCGATGATTCGGCCTTTCATCTCGTCGTCGGGGATATCAACGGTGCTGGTTGTACTGTCGGCTGTCGTTGCGGCGGCCACTCGCTGCATTGTCATTAATAGTATCTCGCGGCTTTTTTCTTCGCACGCCGCTTCAATGGTTTTTTCATGCCGCAGTATGATGCCGCCCATTTCCTGTTCTAGTTCAGATTCGAGTAACTTCAACAGACGGGTCGTCGCTTCTTCTTTATTTAATCCAGTTACTTCGTGCAATGACTGCCGCTGGGAATCAAGTAGCGTGTTGAGTTCTTTTTGCCGTTGATCGGTAGTACGTAGTTTGTCAGTAAGTCGCTGTTGGTTGTCTTGGACCATTTTTTCTTGTTGGCGCAAGGCGGTGTGTTGCTGTTCAAGTGTCGCTTCACGCCGCTGAAGATCTACGTCTTGGTCACGAAGTTCTTTGCGAGAAGTACTGAGTTCTTCTTCAACTTCGCTACGTAATTGCAATGCGGCTTCTTTGCCTGTGAGCTTGGCTTCGGAAACGATTTGTCGCGCCTGACTCTCGGCTTGCTGCCTGTTATCATTGTCGTGTTTCTTTTGCAATCGTTGCGCGACGACCCAACTGCAGATGATGCCGACAATGGCGCCGCCTAGTCCTACTAAACCGAGTTCGGCTGAGTTTGCCAAAATCAAAGGTGTTATTGCTAAAATCATGGGTGAGATTCCGTTGGATTGATAACGGAGAATCTCTTAAATGCATGGGGCACTACAACGGGCATCGATGGTCAATGCGGCGAATAGGAGCAGAGGATATGTGGTAGTCGTTATCGAGAAAAATTGTTGTACCGATTAGCGGTTTCGGGCGGTTTGATACCTATGAGGCAATCATCAATCAACGATCAAGTAGTCAGGAGGGATTTAAGCGTTTCCCATTTGTTTGGTTGAAGCAGTTCAACGAAGAATTGCTTCTGTGTTTTCGCTTACCTTTTCTGATTCACTGGATAATCAATCTATAAGTGTTTCATTCTGATATTCTGAAGTTCGGGCTAATCGTTTATGTAAATGCAACATGTAGTTTCTTGTTAGACTTTACCATCACAGACTCAAATCCTGTCGTGCTTCAAATGATTTTCAGATTCGTCCGTCTAAAGTAAAATATATATTTGTAATTAATGTTTGATGCCGCTGTAGTGGTACGAGTGTTCGTTTTACAATGCGACTATCTTAATTTACAGCCATTTACGCTTCCCTGCAACTTACTGCAGTTAATTGAGCGTTTTGTATAATCAATAAACCCAGTATTTTAAACCGATTTCATAAACCAAACGCTCGCTAATATGCCCCAAGATGAACTCCTACTTACGTTGGAACGCTCTTTGATCTCCCGTTGGCCGATGAAACGCTGGTGCGATGTGCGTTGCATTCTAGCCGTGTCTGGTGGTGCCGATAGTGTTGCTATGGTCCGCAGTCTGACTCGTATAATTACTCCGAAATTACGGTCGAATCTCGTGATAGGGCATGTAAATCATGGTTGGCGAGGGGAACAATCCGATGCCGATGCTCAATTTGTGCAAAATATGGCGGAAGAGCTTGATCTGGAGTTTGTGTGCCTCGCCCCTGAGGATGTTTTACGGACCGAAGCAGCGGCACGGGACCAACGATATAGTTTATTGACTGCCTTGGCCAAAGAACGAGGTGCTCGGTATGTCCTGATGGCCCACTCGCGTGACGACCAAATTGAGACGGTACTTGATCGCATCCTACGTGGAACGGGACTGGCGGGAATGCGGGGAATTCCGCGTGAGCGTGAATTAGAGCACGGGATCGCGTTGGTTCGTCCCTTGCTGGAGGTTTCACGCAACGAAATCATTTCCTATTTGGGTGAGCTTGGTCAGGAGTATTGCCACGATGCTTCTAATGATGACGTGAAATATACTCGTAATCGTATTCGGCACGAGTTATTGCCATTATTAAAGGATCAGTATCACGGTGCCGCTGATGAGGCTTTGTTGAGGCTACAGCAGATGTCGTGTGAATTACAGGATGTGATCGCTGAAATTGTATACCCTTTATTTCAGACGAACGTTCATTTCCCAGACGGCGTTGCCCGCGAGCGGGTGGTGATTACTTGCGAAGGATTAACCGATGTGGCGCCGTATTTGATTAGAGAGTTATTTGTCTTAGTGTGGAAGCAGCAGGACTGGCCGCGTGGTGCGATGAGCACCGTGCATTGGCAACGACTGGCTGAGGCCGTTGCGACGCCGCAGGCTGCGTTTGAGTTGCCTGGTGGCGTGCGAGTGGAGCGTGCGGATGATGTGTTAGTGTTGGCCACGAATCAACAATAAAGGGCACCAATGAAAGATGTCATTGGTACCCTTTAGCACTTTGAACTGTCGGAACCGACCGGCTCCGTTGAGTGTTAGCCAGGACTTCAGCCACCGCCGTCACCCTCTTTGGCTTCGTCTCCACCACAACACTCCTCGGCCCCTTCTTCGACGGTCGTAACCGCTAGCGGATCGCCATCATCTGTAGGCGTGTCGTCGCTGGATTCGTCTTCACCACCATTATCACCGCCATCTAACGTGAGGACTTTATATCCACCGATGGACTTGTAATAAATCAGCAAACCGAGAAAGCAAATGGCCATGCCAACTGGAATCATTGCCGTACTTTTCAGTGCCGCGCGACCACCAGTGTTGAATGCGGCAGTAACGGCGGCGCTATCCGTAGCGATTGTGCTCCCCACATCTTCTTGTACGCCAGCTTCATTTGCGGCAGCTACAACGGTGGCAAGTGTTTCTGCTCGTTTGGCATCGTCACTAGCGCCGTGGTAATCCATCGCAGCTTGCTGCATCGCTGGGTTAATCGTTCCGTATTCGTAACCAAGGAAACTTGCTTCGTCACCTTTATAGCGGGCAAGGACGGCTGGGTTATTGTCCTGCAAGGATTCGCTCATCGCTCCACTTTGTTGAGCACCAATCATCGCTCCGCCAATAAATCCAACTGAAATCATCCCAGCGGCTCCAAGGGTACTCATGGCGATTGCACCACTTTGTGGATAACGTTCACCAGCAATGGCTAACATGGTTGGCCATAAGAAGGCTTTACCGAGGCTATATACAGTAGCTGCGGCGAATATGATGGCAACGCTTTCGATTTCTGATCCGAGCCACAGCAACCCAATAATGGCAAAGAACGAGCTAATTAACAATAGACCAATGGGATTAATTCTGTGAACAATCGGTCCAGCGAAAAATCGCAATACAAACATTAGTAAGGATGTGTAAATGAGGACTGTTACAGAATTATCTACCAGTCGTTCCATGAGCCGAGTTTGCCATGAATCCACTCCGAGTTCCATGTATCCGATCAAAGCATGAGCGACGATTAGCACGAGGAAAGGAATAGACAGGAAACAACTGAAAAGCACTCCAAACGAAGCGTTGCTTTTGGTAGCAACGGTATCTGGGAATTGTTGTTTTAGGATGATGAAAGTCAGACCGATGAGAACAAGCGAATAAGACGAAACGGCATAGTGCCAATCGATTTCCGCGATCCATGCGGTTTCATTTTGGAAACAAGCAGCTAAAACGCCGCCAATGATAATTCCGCCCGGCCAACCGGCATGGAGAATGTTTAAGTAATGTGTTTGATCTTCTGGATAGAGTTGTCCTACCAGTGGGTTAATAACTGCTTCATAAAGTCCAGCACAAATGGAAAACAGCAACACACTGTATTTCAATAGGCTGATGAGGTTACTGGTTGCCTCCGCCGGAGAGGTTTCAATCCACTCGGCATACATCGCAGGAGCAGCAAGGATCATAAGGGCACTGATAAAGTGCAAAACAACGGAGAGCAGGAGCAATTTTTTATAGCCGAGGAATTCAACGATAATTCCGCCAAAAAAGATCACGAAGCCAAACCCGAGAAATCCGTAGCCCATAATCATCCCGAAGTTACCGGAGTCGATGCCCATGGCAGCCCAAGCTGGGCCAGCAGCCCCTCGAGTCGCAAATCCCATCCCAGCGGCAACTAGTGTAAGAAAACTAGCAATCAAAAGCGTTTTACGATTATCCATTGTCAGATCGTCCCAATATAAAAAATTGCAACCAAAGAGTATTCTGTCACTCAACAGACTATCAAGATACCACATTTACAAAGTGCTAGCATATAGCAAATTGTTGATAATACGACTTCATATATTCGTCTTGACCCAAAACGCGGCTTGGTAATAGATTATTGACAGCGGGAGAGATTGATAAAGAAATCCATTGCTAGCACTTTAGCTCAGGTTTGAGGATTGTGATTAGTGTGATGGAAATGTTTTGGTTCTAGTGGATAATTGCAATTGCGGTAATCCTTGCTCGAGCATCTCTCAAAAACATGTATATATAGAACAGCTTGCGCGGCAGGTTTCCTTGCGGGGTCCAGTCTTGCGCAGGCGTTGCGCTGTCGGAGACAGCCATGCCAACGGTCGGGATGCCATTGAGTCGAGCAATCATCGGGTGGACGCTTATTTTTGCGTTCGCATTCTCATTGCGCTGCGCGGGTGGTGTCTGGTGGCAAGATCGCCAAGCCGATGAAAATGCCTTTGCCTTTGGAGATTCATTTTCCTATTGGGTCCTCGGTCACCAAATCTACAAGGGCGATCCCTATCAGTTTGGCGGCGACAACGCAAAAATCTCCCGCACTCCGGGCTATCCCATTTTGATTGCTGGTTGGCATAAACTCTTTGCTGGAAAACCATCGGTTGTTTCAGTACGGATGCTGAACGCCATTTTGGGTGCCAGCACTGTGGTGGCCATTGGAATCCTCGCAACATTATTGTTCGATCGCTTGACCGGTGTATGTGCGGCGTTGTTGGCCAGTATATATCCTGGTGGAATTGTGATGAGCATTTTGATTCTCAGTGAAGGCCCGTTTTGCCTTGTTATGGTTTTACAACTTCTAGCGTTCTATTATGTGCTGCGCGATTCCAGCTCCGCAAAAGACAATTCACAACGTTGGCGAGCTGCGCTTCTGACGGGTGTGGCGGCCGCTGTGGCTGTATTGATTCGGCCGAGTTGGTTGTTATTTACCCCGCTACTGTTAGCAGTAGTACTACTGTGTTCTTCTCAGCGAAAAAAACTTTGCCGGCAAGGGATTTTGATCATGCTGGCATTTTGCGTCACGATGTCACCATGGTGGGTGCGGAATTATCGGGCGGTCGGTCATTTTGTACCAACTACGTTGCAAGTGGGTGCTAGTTTGTACGACGGTCTGCATGAAAATGCGACCGGTGGCAGTGACATGTCGTTTGTGTTGGGATTTTATCGCGCTCAAAACATTGACGATGCCAAGTTGGCGACGCCTCCGGCGGATTCTTATGAATTCCGCTTGAACAACCGAATGCGTAATGCCGCCTTAGATTGGGCCAGAGCTAACCCAACTCAAGTGTTAGCGTTAGCCGGCAATAAGTTTGTTCGCTTGTGGCGTCCGTTGGCTAGTGATAAAGCGGAGTCTTCTGTTGCTATGCGTTGGGGTATGGCAATGGGCTACGTGGGTGTCGTCGCATTGGCTCTGTATGGCCTAATACTTCTGATTAGGCGTCGTAAATCAAATCAAACCGATTGCTAGTGGCGGTTCTGTTAAGTATCTCTCCCGCGATATACTTCACCGCCCTGCACATGGTGTTTGTGAGTTCTATTCGTTACCGTCAACCCGCCGTATTGGTTTTAACTTTGCTAGCGGGCCTCGGGTTAAGCCATGGGCTACAGCGGTGTGCCTTTGGTCGTCGCCTTTCAGCTTGGTTTGCGGCGTCAACGGAAGGCGGGATTGATGCGTAAAACTGATCAAATTTCCCCTGACCCACAGCTCGTATCGGATCGGCCCGCGCGAGGACCGAGTAGTTTTCAGCGTTGGTTGCGCAGCGTTGCGTTAACTGTGGTTGTTATCGCTGCTGCTTTAATTGCCAATCAGGCTTGGATTGAGCGACAGATTAACGAGCAGATTCGCATGGAAATCGAGCAGCAGATTGCCACAGCGATCCCTGAGTTGATTGTGCAAGTTGGTTCCGTTGAGCGTAATGGAAATCATGGAATTCGTTTGACGGATGTACAGATATCGTTACCGAGTTGGGATTCGGAGGTGATTGCGACGATTCACCGATTGGATCTAGTGGGACCTACCGACTATGCGACCTTGCTTCAGCAAAAACCGTTAATCGACGAAATTCATCTAACCGGTGGTCGGGTGCATGCGGTACGGAATGCGACTGGCAACTGGAATGTGGTTGATTTGGTCGATCGCTTGCGAGCCGTCAAGACAGACGGTATCGAGACCGACATGCCAACGATCCGTATTTCAGGATTCGAGTTGGCAATCAGCGACGCGGTTCAATTGTCACGAGACCCGTTTGTAGTGACGATCCAAGACACGGTCATTACGGATCAGCAACGCACACACTTGAGTGTCGATGCTTCCCACAATGCTCAACAAGGGCGGGTGTTAACGGTACGCAGTCAAGTGACGAATTCGTTTGTGGATAGTATTGAAATACACGGAGCGATTTCCTTAGACGACCAGCCGTCGGTGTTATCCGTGCGAGTTCGAAAATTACAATTAACTAACGATTGGTTTGAGTATTTGCCACTGAGTGTTCTTGAACAATTCCCAGTAGGGTTAGAGGTTCGAGGTCAAGCGGATTTAGCGGTCCAACTACAAACAAAATTTTTGACGCCCACAGCGAGCACGGCAGGTGTCGCGTCCCAAGCAGCAAACAGTCCGGTATTGCAAACCAAATGGGTGGCGGCGGGAGTGTTGGTAAACGGTTCCTACCGAGACCGCCGGCTACCGTTTCCAGTCACAGATATTTTCAGTACTGTTACATGGCAAGATGGTGTGTTGCGACTTGAGAAAATAACGGGCGGGTTTGGTGGTACGTCGATATCAGCTCATGCGAGAATATCGGAATTTGGCGCCAAGCCGACTATGGAAATTGAAATTGCGACCGATAAAATTCTAATCGATGAAGATTTATTGGTCGGTTTGCCGCAAGATGAAGTGATCAATAGCATTCGGAAAACGCTAGGTACGTATGGCCCACGAGGGACTGCCGCCATCAAATACCATTACGACAATGTAGGGCAAACGCCACGTTCACACTTGGACATCCAATTACTGGACATGGATCTTACCTATGAAAAATTTCCCTATACGCTGAAGAACGCAACTGGTTTTATTCAAATTCACAATAGCGACATTATTGTGCGTGATGTGCTAGCGAAAACTCATGGGCGAACGTTTAAAGTCAGTGCCGAGATAAAAGATTCAAAAATCGCACCGCGTGGTTGGCTGGAGATTACCTCAGACGGAGCGATTCCGCTGGACGCGGAATTGATTTCGGCTCTCGGTCCGGAATCACGCAAGATAATCGACGTACTGCGTCCCACTGGATTAATCACCTTGCATCGCGCTCGCTATGAATACCGCGGCGTACCTGGCAACCCTTATCGACAGATGGAATTCGATTTCCAACAAGGAACTTTGCAATACAAGAAGTTCCCCTATCCCATTCACCGAATCAACGGTGAAGTGCGTGTGCAGGGTGACCACTGGGAATTCCGAAATTTTTCAGGATACAAGGGAAGCGCGTTTGTGCAGATGCAAGGGAAATATGCAAAACCAACAAATCCGCTAGGCCAACCAGACCCTGCAGACACAGGGCCCGTTGAGGCTCCGCTGCAAATGGTGTTAACCGCAACGGACGTGCCGCTTGATAACGATTTGCGAGATGCCTTGGCCGCTAAGAACCCTGCCATCTTGAATACGTGGCGATCATTAAAACCGGAAGGGGCTTTGGATCAAGTTCGCGTTAGTTTAGAAAGCACCCTTAAAGAGGGCGGTACCAATGTGTTTGTGCATGCCAACAAATGGATTCCAACTGACAGTTTGACAACTTCGACAATCAGCTTCATGCCGTCTTGGTTTCCCTATCGTATCGAGGGGGTAACGGGTGAATTTATGCTGCAGGACGGCCATGTTCGTTTGACTGGAATCCAAGGAGTGCATGGTGACACGGAGTTTCAAATGGATGGTGTGTATAATCGAGCACCCAATGGGCAATGGCATTTTACGATGGACCATTTGAGTATTGATCGTTTGCGTATGGATGCAGATCTATTAGCTGCGATGCCTGTGGACTTGAGCCAGCAGATACGTGAACTGGATATTCAAGGGCCGCTACAGCTCGAGGGTGACATTTATCTCGCTCATCAACCGGCGGCTTCCAAGTCGCTGCATGCGAGTTGGAGAGTTCGATTAGAAGTTGCAGGTGCCTCAATCGATTGTGGAACTCGATTAAGTGGCATCCATGGTGGGATTCAATTTACCGGCGTATTGGATGATCGAGGATTTCGAAGTAGCGCCTTTGTGGAAATTGACTCAATGTTTTTAGGCAGCCAGCAGATAACTAAAATCCAAGGTCCGTTATGGATTGACGAGCGTCAAATACTTGCCGGTACTTGGGCGCGCGCCACGCAGCAAAACAAAACGGGGTCGACCGTCATTCGCCAGCCACAACGTCCAGCGATGAGCCTGACGGGACAAAGTTTTGGGGGCCTCGCAAAAATTGATCTACAAGTGTTGTTTGACAAGGATCAGCGTCGAATTACGCAAAACAACGGTAAGTCTCAACCCAGGTTTATGTTACAGGCGTCCTTGCTGCAGGCTGATTTATCGAAGCTTGCTCGTCATCGAGGCGTGCAGGAACGAACGTCAGGCCGCGTCGATGCCGCCGTAAGATTGCGCGGTATTGCCGGTGACCGCACAACTTGGTTAGGCGATGGCCAGGTGCGATTAAAACAGGCTGATACATACGAGTTGCCTTTAATGGTCGCGCTGTTTAATAAAATTGACATGCAAGCGGACCAAGGGGTGTTTTCATCCACGGATGTCGATTTCCGTATAAGGAACGATCAGATCGTATTGGATCGTATCGATTTGCGAGGCGACACCGTCAGCCTTTACGGAACAGGCTGGATGTCATTCGAGGAAGAAATCAACTTGAATTTCTATTCTAGGGTTGGCCGGCAACAGATTGTCATTCCGATTATCAATGCGGTATTAACGGAAGCGAGCAAAAGTTTGCTGCAAATTGAAGTTGTCGGTACCGTTGGGCAACCACGCGTTAACAGCACTGCTTTTCCTGAATTAGACGGTGCGATGGAACGTATACTTAAAAATCTTGAACCGCGGATTGCCACGCCTATACGTGACGGGCAAGGCGGCGGCGTGTTACAGTTGCGGTAGGAATAATAAATGAATCTAGCGGCATTGCACACAGTACGCGGAGTCTAATTCTGATTATGAAATTTACAAAAATGCATGGTATCGGCAACGATTATGTTTATGTCGATGGCTTTACTGAGTCGCTGCCTGAGGATCTTGCAGCGCTAGCTCGTAACATTTCGCACCGCCGCTTTGGCGTGGGTGGCGATGGTCTAATACTTATTTTGCCCTCGAGCGACTCGGCTCAAGCCGATGTGCGGATGCAGATGTTTAACGCCGACGGCAGTGAATCTGAAATGTGTGGCAATGGAATACGATGCCTCGCTAAGTATGTTTACGAGCACGGAATTTGTCGTCAAGAAGCCTTGCGTGTTGAAACGGGGTGTGGCGTGTTGTCCTTGGAGTTAGGTGTGCAAAACGACAAAGTAATTGACGTCCGAGTGGATATGGGAATTCCACGACTGCAGCCAAATGAAATTCCAACGACGTTAACTGGCGAACAAATCGTACTTGAACCATTCGTAATTGGCGACCACTCATTGGCTGTAACCTGTGTGTCGATGGGCAATCCGCATGCCGTTATTTTTGTGGAGGACGCAAACGACGACTTGGTGTTGGGAGTGGGACCTTTAATCGAAACGGACCCGCGGTTTCCGCAGCGCATTAACGTCGAATTTGTGGAAGTTTTATCTGCTACGGAAGTTCGCCAACGCACGTGGGAACGTGGATCCGGCGAGACTTGGGCCTGTGGGACTGGCGCTAGTGCTGTTTGTGTTGCGGGGGTTTTGACAGGTAAAACTCAGCGGCAGATCAAAGTTCACTTAACCGGGGGTGATCTCGATTTATGCTGGGATGAAGATTCTAATCATGTATTCATGACCGGTACGGCGGCGGAAGTGTTTTCGGGGGATTGGACGATGTAAAGTGGAGTCGGTGTTGTGCTTATTGTGTGGCAGTGAGTCCTTGAGAAGCTAGCAGGATGCAAGAGAACCAGTAGATGAAATTCCAAGCACCATGGATGATGCGACTTGGCGGATTCGGCATCAGCTGCGCGGTACGGACCTGGATGGGAACGATGGACTATCGCAAGGCTTGTGAGGATGCGACCGTTGATCCGATTTCGCCGAATTTCAGTGGCCCGATGATTTACTTGTTTTGGCACGAATACATTGCCATCCCGTTTTATTTACGAGGTCGTTGTAATGTTTCCATGCTTTTGAGCCGTCATCGGGATGCGGAGTGGCTCTCGCAAGCAGCGAGATATATGGGATTTAACACTGTGCGCGCCTCGTCTTCTCGGGGCAGCGTCGCCGGACTCAAGGAACTGCTGCGTGTGGGAAAAACGACCAACTTGACGATCACGCCCGATGGCCCCCGAGGCCCGCGGCGGAGGTTGGCACACGGTTGCATTTACTTGTCATCTCGTTTGCAAATACCATTGGTTTGTGTCGGTTTTGGTTGTGATCGTCCATGGCGGGTAACAAAGGCATGGGATCAATCAGCCATTGCGAGGCCATTTTCCCGTGTACGTATGGTGATGAGTCGCCCTATTCAGATTCCGGCCGACGTAGATCGTGGTGAAATTGAGGAACATCGGCTCGACGTGCAGCAGATATTGGAGTCGCGCACGCAAATTGCTCAGCGTTGGGCGCAATCTAACATGCGTTTAAGCGATGAGTTGCCATTGGCGAAAGAGCCGGCGCCGCTGGGTATTCTCGACGATCAAGCTTGAACACGGCGTAATTCTTTAGATACTGGTCCAATAATCCACCAGCGGGTCATTGCGTTGACACGGCGGACCACCGCGTGTGCAGGTAGACCATTGTCGCGCGACACCGCACCGGTTAAAAATAGAGTTATGGAAGAGGAAGAATTACCATTATTTGCAGCGATATCAGGTTCTAGCAATCCAGCTAGCAATCCAGCTAGTGAACCAGCGGCGGAGCAACCCGACGTGCTTAGTGTGAGTGAGCTTAATACCTTAGCAAAGGATGTTTTAGGAGAGCGTTTTTCACAAGTTTGGGTGGCTGGTGAAGTATCAGATCTTTCACGCCCTGCGTCTGGACATCTATATTTTTCTCTCAAGGATGATCAAGCAACGATACGAACAGTTATCTGGCGCAATACGGCTCAACGACTGCCTTTTGACCTAGAAGACGGTCAACAGATTCTTTGTTGCGGAAAAATTGATCTTTACGTTGTCCGTGGAAGTTATCAACTGGTAGTCAATCGAGTTGAATCCCAAGGGCAAGGTACGCTGCAGCAGGCATTTGAACAACTTCGTCGTAGTTTGGAGGCGGAGGGATTATTTGCAGATGAGCACAAGCAGCCGATACCTTGGATGCCCAAGCGAATTGCATTTGTGACAAGTCCGACAGGAGCGGCGATTCGTGATTTTCTAGAAGTCGTCCGCCGCCGTTGGAGCCGTGTTAACGTGGTCGTTGTTCCGGTACGCGTACAGGGTACTACAGCAGCAAGTGAGATTGCCAACGGTATCAATTTAGCGAATCAAATGCAGCCACCTCCAGATCTAATTGTCACGGGCCGTGGCGGTGGCAGTATGGAAGATCTGTGGTGTTTCAATGATGAACAGGTGGTACGAGCAATATTCAATTGCTCGATTCCGGTTATTTCCGCAGTCGGTCATGAGATCGATGTTACCTTAGCGGATCTTGTGGCGGACCGCCGTGCCCTGACGCCGTCCGAGGCCGGGGAAATTGCTGTGCCGCAGGAAAGCGAAGTCCGCAGTAGCCTTATGGCCTTGCGGCAACGGCTCGTGACTTTGTTACAAGCCCGTTTGGACTCTGCCCGACAACGGTTAAAAACACTAAGTTCCAGACCGGTACTGACGAATCCTCACGAGGGCTTGCACCTGCGCGCTCGTGCGGTTGACGATCTTGAAAAAGAACTTGCACGTGGGATCCGCTTAGCGTTACAGCAGGGTCACGAGCAGGTGTCGGTGATGGCGGCAAGATTGTCAGCCTTGAGCCCACTCGAGGTGTTGCAGCGGGGGTACAGTGTGACGCAGTCGTCTCAGGCAAATGTGGTACGAAGTGTAACAGACATTCAGATTGGGCAGGAACTGCTTACGCAGCTTGCCAACGGTAAAATCACCAGCATCGTGCAGTCACTGGAACCCGATTCAAAGTAAGCCGAAGTTTTACGAGAAAAGAAAGAGGATATTTGTATGGCCAAGGAAAAATCAGACGCCGCTGAAAAGTTGACATTCGAAGAGGCTCTGGAGGGACTGGAGGGCGTTGTGCAACAACTGGAACAGGGACAGTTGGATCTGACGGAGTCTCTTGAGCAATATCAAACCGGCGTATCGCTGCTTAAACAGTGCCATGACACGCTTAAGCAAGCCGAGCGACGAATAGAGGTTTTGACGGGCGTTGATGCGGATGGAAATGCTGTTACAGAGCCCTTTGCGGATGAAGAAACGACTTTGGAACAAAAGCAGTCTTCACGAGCGAAGCGTCGTTCCACGCAAGAAGAACTAGACGATTAGACCATGCTGATTTAAAGTAGAACTGTAGGCAATGAAACAACAAATGACCACGGTTTTTTCCGTTGGTTATTGTGATTAGTACCTGCTGCTTGGATTCACCATACATGGCAACCGACTCAACTCACACTCTTTCTCAGTACATGGAATTTGCCAGCGCGAATATCCACGCTGCGCTCGACCAATGGACGCAGCCTCAAGCTGGATGTCCGACTGCGCTTGCAGAAGCGATGCGGTATGTGTTGTTGGCGCCGAGTAAGCTATTACGACCATTATTAGTGTTTATGGCGAGTGACGCCTGCGGTCAACGTTCTAGTGCTACCCTTGCCAACGCTTGTGCGGTTGAAATGATCCATACTTACTCTCTCATTCACGATGATTTGCCGGCGATGGATGACGATCTATTGCGTCGCGGGCAGGCGACATGTCATGTTAAATTTGGCGAAGCGAATGCTATTTTGGCCGGAGATGCGTTATTAGCACTAGCGTTTCAAGTTGCCGCGAGCAGTGAAACGCCGGCAGAAATACGAGCGGCATCTTGCCAAGCCCTCGCCACAGCAGCGGGCCCCTGTCAGTTAGTTGGTGGGCAAGTGGATGACTTAGCAGCGGAGCATCAAGCGGGAGACCTCGACTTATTACGGCAGATTCACCATCGCAAAACGGGCGCGATGTTTCGTGTTTCATTGCGACTAGGGGCGATTGCCGCATCTGCAAATAATGAACAAATTGACCACCTAGACGCGTATGGAAAGCTACTAGGATTAGCGTTTCAAGTGGTCGATGATTTACTCGACTGCGAGGGTGATCAGCAACAGCTCGGAAAACAGACGGGAAAAGACTCAGAACATGGTAAACTGACCTACCCCAGTTTGATGGGAATTGCGGCAAGTCGAGAATATGCTGAGGAGTTGATTCAGCAGGCACAAGCAGAGCTGACTGTATTTGGAGAAAGCGCAAATTGGCTAAGGCAATTAGCCGAGATTATGTTGTCGCGAACCAATTAGTCGTAGATCAAACAACCAAACACAACGATATTTTATGAAACATCCAAATCTCAATCGATTAGATACGGCCGAGCCGTTGCAGAGCATGTCCAATGCCGAATTGGACGATGTTGCTGTCGAGATCCGTGATGTGTTGTGTGAGTTGCTCAGTGAGCGGTCTGCACACTTTGCTTCGAACTTAGGAGTGGTCGAACTGTGCTTGGCGTTACATAGCACTTTTGACTTTCGTCGCGACCGCTTGATTTGGGACACGGGCCATCAAATATACCCACATAAGTTGGTAACGGGTCGGTATAAGCAGTTCATGTCAATTCGCACCAAAAGTGGATTGATGGGTTATCCCAACCCAGCAGAAAGTGAATATGATTTATTTATGACCGGTCATGCCGGAGCGAGTGTGTCTTCGGTTTTTGGAATGCACAGCGGCGATATATTAAAGGGTGAAAGCGATCGCAGGGCGATTGCAGTGATTGGCGATGGAGCGTTCCCTTCGGGCGTTGTTTATGAAGCGATGAATAACGCAGAGGGAAATGTACTGGTTATCTTGAATGATAACGAGATGTCAATCTGCCCGCGAGTCGGCGGTGTTGCCTCCTACTTAGATCGTTTGCGGCTGACTAGTTTGTATTCGGGTTTGAAGTCGGAAATCGGGCGGGTCTTAAATAAGGTGCCACTGATAGGGGATCCGGCCGAACGGTTCTTGGCTCAGATGAAAGAAGCTGTCAAAGCTGGCTTGCACGGTGGGATGTTATTTGAGGAACTCGGTTTTCGATACTTGGGACCAATTGATGGTCATGACATCACCCTGTTGCGTAAATATTTGAAGATGGTGAAGGATTTAGAAGGTCCCGTATTGTTGCACGTCGTCACGGAAAAAGGTCATGGGTTTACACCAGCGGTGGACGATCCGAGAACATTTCATGCGCCGCCGGTGTTCGAGCGATCCGCAGAGAATGCGATTTTCGACGATTCAACCCCGACTGGGTTACCAAACTATACAAACCATGCCCGGGATGCTATTTACGAGCAACTCAGTAAGAATCAAGACGTGACTTGTTTTACTGCAGCGATGTGTCAAGGGAACAAGCTAGAGAAAGTGCGTACAGATTTTCCTGACCGCTTTTTCGATGTCGGTATCTGCGAAGGGCATGCTGTTGCCTTTGCCGGTGGTCAGGCGAAAGCCGGATTGCAACCGATAGTTGCTATTTACAGTACGTTCTTACAACGTAGCTTCGACCAAATTTTCCAAGAAGTTTGTTTACAGGATTTACCCGTCACCTTCATGCTTGATCGTGCTGGACTCGCAGGTGAGGATGGACCGACACATCACGGTTTGTTTGATTTAGGCTACATGCGATTGTTTCCGAATATCGTTGTGATGGCGCCAGCAGACGGTGAGGATTTACGATTAATGTTGGATTTCGCAGTGAACCATACCTCTGCCTGTGCCATCCGCTATCCCAAAGGAGTTGCCGCGGAAGTGCCTCGTGAATTAGCGCCGCTGGCACCCGTGGAACTTGGTAAATCAGAAATAATCCGTGAAGGCAGTGACGGTACTATTTTAGCTTGCGGTGCGATGTTAGCGGATTGCATTACTGCAGCAGACCGTTTACTAGAAGATGGCATTCAAGTGGAAGTGGTCAATGCACGATTTGTGAAACCGCTTGATGAAGATGTTATCGCTCGTGTGCTACGAAGTAGCCCATTTGTTGTTACCGTTGAAGAAGCAGCATTGATTGGGGGATTCGGTTCCGCGGTGTTAGAGTTTGCGTCTCAGCGTCAATTAAATACGGGGCACGTACGGCGACTAGGCGTACCGGATATATTTGTGGAACACGGTAGCCGCCAAGAATTGTTGGCAGATTTAGGACTTGATAGTGATGGCATCTATCGAGTTTGTCATGAATCGAGCAAACAGATAACAGATGCTGACACTCAGAAGTCAGCGGATGACGCAACGAGAATGAGTTCAGACAAGGCCTGAGAGACCGTCACTAAATACTATGAATGAACCAAATTCGAGCGGCGATCACAATTCGGCCAGACCCACTTGGGTGAAACAAGATGGATCTCGTATCAATGTTGTTGTGCTTGGTGGAAGTCAGGAGATATCGGCAGAGGCAGAGCAGCGAACTCGAGAGTGCATAGATAAATTCTTTAATGTCGTGGACGATCTTGCCGATCAGCCGGCATTGGCAATTGTGCTTGGAGGAGATGGTTCGATTCTGCACGCAGCCAAAGACGTCAGCAGTAAACAGATCCCCGTGGTTGGTGTCAATCTTGGCAAGTTGGGATTTCTAGCTTCGATTTCTCCAGATCAAATAAATCAAGCGTTTCAGGATGTGGTCGATGGGAATTGCACGATCGTGGAACATTTGATGTTGCGTTGTAGCGTTGTTCGGGATGGCGAGACGATTGCTTCCACGATTGGTTTGAACGAAGCAGCGATTGTCCGCGGAGCGCCCTTTGCAATTCTCGATATTGATTTGTTCGTCGATGGTCAATTGGCGACGACTTACAGTTGCGATGGCTTGATTATTTCCACGCCGGTGGGATCGACTGCTTACAATTTGTCTGCCGGTGGTCCTATCTTGCGGAAATCTCTTGATGCTTTTGTGATATCACCTCTAAGTCCCCATACGCTTACCGTACGCCCTGTTGTTGATTCAGCGGACAGGATAATGGAGATGCAAATACACGGAGGTACGGCCGACACGGCAGTGACGGTCGACGGACAAGTGTTGGCAAATATTACGGAATCGGACCGTATCCAAGTGCAAAGAGCAGCAGAAACCTTCAGGATGGTCGAAGTTGCCGGGCAAAATGATTACCAGACACTGCGTGAAAAGCTAGATTGGGGTGGTCGAATTCGCCACAAGAAATAACAATAGTCCAAGGCTCAGCGATGGATTCGCAGTGGCTTTGAATTAATCACCAATCATTCATGCAAGGACGCATCAGATGAATCGACAATCTAGTACCGTTGTTACACTTTGGAAACACGGATTGCCACTGTCGCAAGCGTTACTATTATTGCTCCTGACGACAATGACTCTGCAGGGTGAGCCGCAGGACTTAGCACAGCAGCTTGACAAAGCAACCAGTGCGGCGATTACTGCTGCGGAAGCTACCAAAGAATACCGTTTAGCCTATCGTATGAAGGCTGGACAGAATATTCGCTCGCGAGTCGTTCATCTTGTATCCATGGATACGAAAATCGAAGGTGAATTTGAGAGTCTAAAATCTCGCAGTGTTTCTACGCGGGTTTTCCAAATATCGAATGTCGATGATCAAGGAAACATGACGTTTGTCCATTTAGTTGAAGATGCTGAATTATGGCAAAAGGTAACGGGCCACGATGAGGTGCGTTATGACAGTAAGCGAAACGAAGTGGTACCGGAAAACTATATTAAGGTAGCCGAGGCGATTGGTAAGCCACTGGCAACGATCACGGTGTCGCCAACAGGTACAGTTGTTAGTCGCGATGACGCGGTTAGTCAATTTAATCCTGGGATTGGAATGTTATTGCCGCAACTACCGTCAAAGAGTGTGAGAATTGGCCAACGTTGGTACAGTATGGAAAAGGTGCGTGTGCGATTGAAAAATGGACGCGTGCAAGCGATTCAAATACGAAAACAGTATAAATTGGAACACGTTAAAAATGGTTTGGCGACGATTTCTGTCAGAACGCAGGTACTCACGCCCGTGAGTGATCCTAAAATCCAGAGTCAATTGATGCAGCGATTGCAGCACGGTACGATCAAACTTGATTTGGATGCGGGCAGAATTTATTCATCTAAAATGGAGCTCGATGAGCGGGTCATTGGATTTCGAGGTGCTGCTAGCATGATTCATTATTTGTCGCGGATGACGGAAACTCAGGTGATCTCAAACGGTCCGCGTCCTGCCGCCTCGTCAAATGGCCAGGGTGACTGAGAATATTCTAGGTCGTGCTCGAGGAGAGATCGGTGACGGTAAGAATTTGTGCCACAATTCGAGCAAGCTTGTTGTTCTTGACTGCCCTGCTCTGTTTGTTGGCCCCGCCGTTTCTGTCAGTGTCGTCCCGGTTATCACAGTGTTGTTTGCACGCCGTTGATATAGTGACTTATCAACACCTTGGCCAGCAAGCCACCTTGAAGGGCACGGTTGTTGTAACACCGTCATCAGACAAACTGTTGTTGATGACCGCCGACTCGCATTATCATTCGATTGATAAGAAATCCGTGTTACAACACACGTTTGATTCTGTGCCATTTGAGTACGATGATAAGGATGTGTTAAGTCGTGCGTTGCAACGAGAGTTTGGCAGTCAATTTTATATTCAGAGTTCAGCGCATTATGTGATTTGTTCTTCCGCACCAGCAGCGCATACGAATCGTTGCACCGCTGCCTTGGAGAGGCTCTTTAAGGGGTTTTTTGCATATTGGAAAAATCGTGGACTACCGCTGACCCACTCTCCAAACCGACTAGTCATCGTGTTGCACGGTAATCGTGAGATATACAAACAACACGCTCAGAATGAATTGGGTGACGCAGTCAATAGCGTTCGTGGATACTACAGTCAGAAGACGAATCGAGTGAATCTACTCACAATTGATGTTGCTTCAGGAAATGGGAGTTCCGGGACAAGTGGTGTTTTGGCGGCACGCACGATGGCAACAGTCATCCATGAAGCGACACATCAACTCAGTTATAATTCTGGACTGCAAACTAGGCTTGCCCCGCATCCGCTATGGTTTAGCGAAGGCCTCGCAGTGTTTTTTGAGCCCCCCAATCTTAAAACGCAAGCTGGATACCAACCGATCGGGGCAGTCAGTCCATTGCATTTAGCGACATATCGAGAGGCTAGCCGAGTACGGAAAGTAATGAAACTTGAGGAGTTGGTCTCTCATGATCGTACCTTTCGAAACTCGGCAACGATTCGACTGGCCTATGCCCAATCATGGGCTCTTACCTATTTTCTGATTAGGACTCGGCGCGGAGAGTTTTTGACCTATTTACAGACCCAAGGGGCGAAGCAGTCGTTGAGTGCTGACACTCCTGAGCTTCGTTTGCGTGATTTTGAAGAGGCGTTTGGTGGTACTATGCGCGAGTTGCAACGGGAATTTCAGCGATATATGCAACGCGTCAAATAGTTATTGCAAATTGGGTTTCCAACGCTTTTTTCTTTGCTTGTATCTTTCCTGCGTCTTCTATAAGATTAGATATATAGAATGATCGATTCATATCCGAAGTCAGTTGATGACTTTTTAGATTACTAGCGGGAGAAACGAATGTCGTCCAATAATAAAGCAGCCAATAAAAATTCGAATCGCCGAGAGTTTTTGAAGACCTCGACGTTAGCTGGAGGCGCGCTGGCAACGTCGCTTACCGCAGCAAATCCGGTGCATGCTCAAGGTTCGGACATCTTAAAAATTGGTTTAATCGGCTGCGGTGGTCGTGGTAGTGGCGCGGCCGTTAATGCCATGCGTGCGGAGGACAATTTGCGTCTGACCGCAATGGCCGAAGCTTTCCCCGATCGATTAGAGCATTCCAAGAATATATTGAGCCGTCAGCTTGGCGCCAAATTCCAAGTTGATGATGATCATAGCTTTGTTGGATTTGATGCATATAAAGAGTTGTTAGCTACCGATATTGATGTGGTTTTACTGTGCACCCCTCCACATTTTCGACCCGCGATGTTTAAAGAAGCGATTGCTCAGAACAAGCATGTGTTTTGTGAAAAGCCAGTAGCGACTGATGCTGCCGGTGTACGCAGCGTAATGGATAGTGTACGCGAAGCAAAGGACAAGAATCTTAACGTCGTCTCGGGACTGTGTTGGCGATATGACTATGGTGTTCGCGCGATCATGGAGAAAATTCAAAATGGGGCAATTGGCGAAATCCGCTCGATTCAAGAAAATTATTTGACCGGTACGTTATGGCACCGTGGGCGAAAGCCTGAGTGGAGCGAAATGGAATACCAGATGCGAAACTGGCTCTATTTCACGTGGCTTGGTGGAGATCATATTGTCGAGCAACACATCCATAGCTTAGACAAAGCGATGTGGCTAATGGGCGACGAACCGCCAATACGCGCCACTGGCTTGGGTGGTCGTCAAGAACGTACCGATGAAAAATGGGGACACGTCTTTGATCATTTCTCCGTCTGCTATGAATGGGCCAATGGAGTTAAAACTCACGCCTACACTCGCCAGATGGCAGGATGTTCCAACAATGTGGAAGATTTCGTTGTTGGTACCAAAGGCACCGCGCGCGTGTTACACAATTCTTACAGCATTAACGGCGAAGAGCAATGGCGTTACAAAGGGCCTAAGCCAAGCATGTACGATGTAGAGCACAAAGAGTTATTCGCTGCAATCCGCTCCGGAGACACGATTAACAATGGCGATTACATGTGCAAAAGTACAATGCTGGCAATCATGGGACGAGAAGTTTGCTATACAGGTAAGACGCTGACTTGGGAGCAGATGATGAATTCCAAGCAAGACATGACACCGGCATACGAGTGGGGTGACATTGCTGTCCCAGAAGTAGCTCGACCCGGCAAAACCCCGTTCGTTTAACGAAGGGCGTCTTAGAAGTGTGCTTCGACACGTTTGATGGCATCGGCAACTCGACATTCGCCGTAAGCCATTGTGATCGACGCGTCTGACTGAATCCAATCGGCGACTCGGCGGTTAGCGGAAATGACTGTCGTGTGCGCTCGGTTGCCAAAGAACTCACCAATTTCCGAGTAGGCAGCGCGAGTGTATTTCCTAGCAAGCCACATCGCTAGCATGCGTGGGTGACTAATGGATTTAATTTTTCCGTTTGACCGCAAGCTTTTCTTATCGATCCCAAATGTTTTACAGATAGCTTTTTCGATATCGAGTATGCCGACGGGTCGTTGGACACATTGAAAGAGATCATATAGTTGTTCTTCTGCCTGCCGCAGCGTTAGGCCTGCCCCCATCACTTGTTGTAAAATACGAATGCGGTTCAAGGCCCCCTGCACGTGTCTCGCGTCAGGTTGCACACGTCGGACCAACATGAGAACGATCTCAGAACTAATATCCAATTGGTGTCTGCTGCAGTATTGGTGCGCAATCTGCAGTCTCATACTTTCGTCCGGTGGTGCGATATTGCACACCAAACCACTCGAGAGTCGCGCCACCAAGTCTGCCCCGAGCCCAGCAATCTCAGTTGCCGGTGCTTTTGCCGAAAAAACAAGTTGCTTACCGCTGCGAAGCAGCGAATCGACAGTGTAGTGAAATTCTAATGTGGTCGCCGACTTACCAACAAAAAATTCAATTTGGTCAATAAGCAGCACGTCGACATCTCGATATCGACGGCGAAAGCTTGCTAACCCTTTGCCTTGGAGACCTTCGAGGAAATGCGTGGTAAATTGTTCGGCCGTTAGATACATCGCGCGGCCAGGTTTAACACGGTCGCGGAATTCATCCCAAATTGATTGCAGTAGATGTGTTTTGCCGCTACCGGATGGTCCATAGACGTACAGTGGTGATACGGATCCAGGGCTTTCTACGATGGCCTGAGAAGCTCCGAATGCGATTTGGTTGGAAGCTCCGCATACGAGGTTCGAGAAAGTGGGGCGCGGCTGAGCGTTGGATGCGGGGGTGTCATCGCCTGAAGTGGATGTCGTAAATGACGCCGCTTTTGCTGTTGTCTCGTTGGGTCTTAGATCGTCTTGTGAGGTACAAGTTGATGCCTCATCTGTTGTTAGTGCGACGGTGAACTCAACTTGTAACGATTGTCCTTCAATGCGACGCGCCACTTCAACGATATCTCGCTGATAGACTCGTCGAAGTCTTTCCAGAGCGAAGGCAGTGGGCGCAGAAATCGAAAGCGTCGATCCAGACAGGTTCCATTGAACCGTTGGGTCGAACCACAGTTCGAATATCTGATTACCGATCTTGTCAGCGACGTCATTCCTGATCGCTGACAGGATGTTCTGTTCGTCCTTGGTCACTCGACTTTTCATCCTTTATAGTCGAAAGCAAAAGTCTGTTGTAACCATCGTAGTTACAACCCGGGCTCATTATTGTGATGCCGCGAGATTCCTTGACTCAAGCTTTTTCATTTTCTTGTACTGTATCTGAACAAATAACACCCGATGTGAAGCCGGATAACTTGATTCGCTTCACAGGGGATCGCTTCTGTTTTATCACGGGTAATTTGTTCGTTGCACCAGTGATAAAGCGGAACCGAGTTACGATTGTAAACTTGCTAGTACCACAATCAAAGTACTTAGACAGCAAAGAGTCAATAAACATTGCAAAGAAGTTAAAAGCTGCCAGTACAGCCTGCAACGAGATAGATATTGAGAGTTAATTGTTATCGGTGAGGCGGCAGCCCAGAGGTGGAAAACCTGTCGACTAACTAAGATTCACTGTCGACGCCGATGTAGTTTCCATTTATTTACGTTTGCCGCACATTGATGGCATGTTTTATAACAGGCAAACCCCACCGCTGTTATTTAGCGGCCAAGATTTGTTTATAGTGCTCGCTTAGTTGAGTGCCGATTGCGGGACGATTCAATTCGAATTGGATCGTGTATTGCGAATAGGTTTTGTTGGGAGTGGCAGCGTGAGGGGACTGAGTAATCATTAGGACGCTAACGGGTCGTCGGTTTTGACTTTTGATGTATAAACCGATGAGGACTGTGGGGCGTTTTGTTAAATGGAATTTCTGTTGCAGCATCGTGATTATTCTTTGTGGTTCGCCAGTGGTGCCTCGAAATGCGATGCGTTGCAACTGTTGTTGGTTGTCAAAATAATAGGTAAGCGCCCCAGCGAGGTCATCGGTTTGTTCGCCCGTCACAATCGGAACTCGGTAACCTTGCCACTGGCCACTTTGTATATTTGTTGAGACACGGGCCCAGCGTTGTGTAATCCATGTGGGCGTGATGTTCATATTAATAACATCTTCAAATCGATCAATCACTCCTCCGTCTAGGTGTGGAGTATTGCCAGTTGGATTTACGGTCAACATCGACTCCTGAGTGACCATTCCGATGGAATCCGCATCATCGTCTGACGAAAAGAAAATAGTGATGGAGTCACCAACGTCACCGAACCATTGCGTCATGCGTTGCCAAGTTCCCACTTCGCCGGCTTGCCTGTCCGAGCCCAATCTTGATGCGGAATTCATGAGCAACAATGGCACTATAATTACGCCTGAAAATAGAAGTAGCACGATACATCTTTTTAAAATCCATCTCATATTCGTCTGCACCTTTCGGCAAAAAGCTCAATGGGTCTGTGAGATCCGTTGTTTAATCATGCGACATGTACGTCAGATGATTCGTAATTCTTTGGTTGGAGTGCTAGGTGCTGGTAAGGAATGTTCCAGAGCAGACCGGATTAAACGGATTATTCTCGTTTTGCCATGATGGCAATGGCCCGTTCACTCGATTGAGCTTCGCCTAAGATAATTAACGTGATTTGATTGTTGCCCTGAGGTTGCAGTTGTTTTCGTAGTTCCGAGGGTGAAAACGGTAGGCCCTGTTTCTTAATTTCAAGGTGTCCGATGCTTCGAGCTTTTAACCATTGTTTGATTTGCTTGCGATCAAAGGTCATCTCCTCAACCACTTGAAAACGACTGCCACCCGACGGCGTCAATTGTTCGTTGGATGTGTAGTAACTGAAACGCCGGTGGACGGCTTCGAGTTGGTGCTGCTGAGCCCATGAACTGCTAAGTCCGGCGGCGCGGATAGCTGGTGCTGGCTCATAAATATAGGTTTGGCATGTTTTAGCAATGGTGACGTTGCTGCGGTCATGGAGTTTGTTTGAAGCAACGCTGAATACCCATCCGACTGTGCCAGCGGAAGTAACGCCGATGGCCTGTGTGGTGCGCGGTTGACTAGTCGCTGAGAAAATAGCGTGTTGTTGCCGACATTCACCTCTTGATTGAATCCATTGGCAACATGCCATCTCACTGTGCCAGTGCTCAGGAACTTGAGTGGCAGGCGCTAGTTTTATAGAAAGCCCCCGCTTGTCACGCTGGGTCAATAGGTCGTCGATGAAAGACGGCCCAGGACAATAGCCTTCTAACGCAGTGTGTCGTTGGCCATCGCCGCGGCGATCCGGATCCAGATGAACCCAACCTGTCGATTCTAGGTTCGCGGTGCGAGCGTCGATTGCCAACATTTCGACATGTCCGGTCGTTCTCGTCACATTTGCATTGTGTTCGGCAATCCATGCGGTGGTTGGGTCGATGTCCACTCCGGTCACATCAAAGGAGTTGGCGAGAGCCATTAAGTCGCCACCGATACCACAGCATAGGTCAGTGACATGAGTGACTGCGGGATAGTCGTGCTGCAATTGTGTTGCTTTGAATGTAGCGATGGCAATGTCCGTTGATTGTTGTAAGCCAATTTCCGTGAAGAACAATTGTTGGGCTCGAGGGAATTTTTCCATTGCCCGCTGTTTTAATTCCGTTTGAGCGACTAGTATTCCAGCGCGATCCACGCCTACTTCGTCTCGAAGTTTTACGAACTGATTGGGTGACAGGGGCATTGCAGTTTCAAGCCAGCCAAATTTCGCAATCGCTTGTGGAGATGTTAACCAGCGATAGTTTGGTAGGTTTTGATCGGTCATTGTTTGTTTAGGTATGTTCGGTGGTAATGGATGTTGACCAACTAGGGTTAGTTTTGCTACATTTCTCGCTGCACTGTAAGAAAACAGTGAATTTCGATTTAGATGGCGTTATAGGGACAACCACATGCACCACGGATTATTATGGTCTCGATTTTCTTTTGTGATTATAGCGTTATTATGCGTATCGGGATGCCAACAGTTGACCCCCTTTAATTGGAATTCGATCAATCCAACAACGTCCTATCCTGAGTGGCAAAGTGACGATAAGTACATGACGACGTGGAATGACAAACACCGTGATCTCTCTAAATTACGGGAAAATGCAGCAGGGATGTCGCACACCAAGCAAGTATTGCATGCAACCGCTTTGTCGTCGCAGATAAAACAAGAGCAAGTACCGGTGGTACGTCGTGAAATGGTGCGGGCATTGGTCGCATTTCCTGTGGTCGAAGCTGAAGCTGGTTTGGAAATTGCAATTACCGACGACGACGCCGATATTCGTGTAATTGCCTGCCAGGCTTGGGGTAAACGCCAATCCGACCGCGCTTTTAAGTTGTTACTGGAGACATGGAGGAGTGACACGGAAGTTGATGTGCGTGTGGCAGCGATCCAGGCAATTGGAAACTTTAATGGCGAAGAGGTTTACGCGGAACTCGTTAAAGCGCTTTCCGATCGTGATCCCGCTGTCCAATTTGCCGGAATTCAAGGATTCCGAAAATTCAGTGGTGAGGACTGGGGAGAAGATCCTGAAACATGGATAGCATGGACTAAAGGTGAACGTCCTGAGGTGATCTATAACGGCAAGGAAAACATTGCTGACATGTTCAACCCAGCGAATCTATTTCGCTAAAAACGGTAAAGCTATAACGACCCTCGATATCGTCCCGTATGTTTCGATGCGTATGTTTCGATGCGTATGTTTCGATGCGTATGAAATGGGATTGCTCACAAGCGAACTTTCTGATTACTATATGCACACATTGTTAACGTACGTCACGTTTTAAACAAAGGGTAAGTTAACCATAGATGCCGTCCAAGTTTCGTGATCCCTTTGCGTCAATCTACAAGAATGCGGCAAAGTTACGTTTAGCCCTCAAGGCGGATGCCTTGATGTTGATGCTAGATGGACCGGCGGATTGGAAAAACATTCGTAAAGTTGGGCAGTACAAACTCATTCTTTGCGTCGCTCAAAGTGCTGAGGATTTAGAGGGCGCTGAGGAATTTGGATTGACACCGGTTGTTCTTGAAGCGGATGAGAGTCCCGTGCATCAGCGTATGGAAAACGCATTGTTAGAATGTGTCGCCAATGATGTGCTGGACTCCGGAGCACAAGTAGTTGCGTTGTATAGCGGTTTTGATTCTAAGGGAATCGACAGCATATCCGTCCTACAACTTGGTGAGCACTTGGGAAAACTGACTGCCCGAGATTTGCGACAATTAGAAACGAGCGTGCCCCTTGAAACACTTAAATCCGTCGTGGATTTAGCGGTTGAGATTGGACATGAGGGTCGCGAAGGAAACAAAGTGGGAACGTTGTTCGTTGTGGGGTGCACCCGACAGGTGATGGAATACAGCTCCACAGCAGGATTTGATCCGGTGAAAGGCTATGGCAAAAGTGATCGCAACATCAAAGATGCGAGAACTCGCGATGCGATCAAAGAAATCGCTTTGCTCGATGGCGCATTCGTTGTGGGAAGCGACGGAGTCGTTGAGAAATGTTGTCAAATCATTCAGGTCAAAGCTGCGAGTATTACTCTATCTAAAGGACTTGGCGCCCGTCACTGGGCGGCAGCCTCGATTACGCGCACAACCAAGGCGATTGCGGTTGTCGTAAGCCAATCAAATGGTACGGTACGAGTTTTTCAGAACGGGCATGTAGTGTTGAGGATCGAACCGTTGCGACGAGCGGTGACTTGGCGTGAATTCGAATATGACCCGCCGATGGTCGCTGCAGAGTAAGATACGTCCATCGAGCATGCAGAATAGCCTCTCTTAGCCTCATACGTCTGGTAACAACACAAAGGCGTCGCAGACCCTAAGTGGATCTGGACGCCTGAGCCAATCGCTCCCGGTTACTGCTTCACAGTTGCTACTGTCCCGTCATGTAACACACGTGAATTTAAGCGATCGGGAATCGATTGAAAAAAAGGAAATCAAACTACGGAATGAGGTAAACTCCTCCAATCATAGCGCCTGCTTGCCATAACCCCGCTTTTGCGTTGAGCGGAAACGCGGGAAGCTGACGAGGAGCTTGTGATCCTGGGCGGTAGTAGCCCAGTGAATATTGGCACTCGTTCCAAGGATGGATGCCCATGCGATATGGCAGCACAGCGATGTTTAAAAAGAAGTGCGCTCCGGATCTTGCGGGTTGCAACCATGGCCCCATCGTGTGGCCGTAGCGTTCAAGTTGTACGTCTTCAAAGTAAAGTGGTTTTTGGGTGAGCGCGGAAGCTTTCCACGTGAAGGTGGTGGGTTCCCATTTGCGCAAGTCATAGGTGTCTAATCCGATCCGACACTGTTTTGGGAAACCCCAAGTATCTGCTACGTAACAGGCATCGTCGACGCTCAAGTCTGCCAAGGGGATTTTAGTGGTGGTGCCGTTTGTAAGTTTGATTTCGATCTTACTGAACGTGTAATCTGCCAGTTGACCAGATGCGATAACTTGACCTTGACGGTTGGTCCATTCACGGACTTTCTCTTGTAGCTTGGCAGGTTTGGTGTCCAAGTTTGGCTTGAAGGTTGGAGCGATATCTAATGAAATATCTGATAAAGGGGTGGGCTTCAGACGCTGCGCTGCTTGTTTACAGTCGGGTGAGCCACAATCAAGAATGGCGACTAGATTTTGCAACGGGGCTGCATTTCCGGCACGCTGCCCTAGGACTGGCATCGGAGCAAGTTGTATCACTGGTGGTGCGACCTGAGGCGCCGCGGAGGCGGGTTGTTCCGTAATAATCACAGCAGCGTCCGGGACACTTGCCTCTAACGGGACGTTGAGTTGTAAAGCATCAGGAACTGCTGTTGGGTTTTCTGGTGGTTGCGAGTTGCTATTAAGTGGAATTACGGCATCCGCGTTGTCCGTGGGTGGGACCGTATCAACGATAAGTGGGAATGCGTCTGCGGGATTAACGGGTACTGTGTCTGTCGACGTTGACGGCGGAGTATTGATTACTTGTGTTGCCGTAACGTTGGTAGGTGTTTGTAGTGCGGTTAGCCGTATTGGGTTATTAGTTGGAGCTAGCTTGATCGTGCGAATTGATCGAATAGTCGTTGTGCGCGGTTGTCCGGTGATTATTGTCGGGGTCGCTGAGCTCGCAGGAGCTGACAATTTGGTGGTCACCGTCACGATCTTAACGGGAGTAGACTTTTTGACCGAGGAGGTGACAATTCGAATTGGTTCTGCTGCAACTATTGGGACGGCGAATAGAAGGGTTATGATGCCGCATATCACCCGTCGGCGGGATCTGAGCCGGTGGTGCAATAATTGCGTATCAGCCGTCGTTAGCGGACGATTGGTCCGGGCTATAATTTGGTGCTTCGTGCGTAATGGCAATGTCATGGGGATGACTCTCACGTGTGCTTGCAGCTGTCACGCGAATAAATCGTGCTTCAGTGCGTAAATCTTCAATTGTTGCGGTGCCGCAATAACCCATTCCGGCACGAAGGCCTCCTACGAGCTGATAGACAAAGTCTGACAAATCGCCTTTAAAAGGAACACGACCTTCAACTCCTTCAGGAACAAGTTTACCGTTACCGCTTTGGCGGTAACGTTCACTGGATCCTTGAACCATGGCGCCCATAGAGCCCATGCCACGGTAGGCCTTAAAAGTTCTACCTTGGTAGAGAATTAATCGTCCGGGACTCTCGGAAAGTCCTGCAAAAAGTCCACCAATCATGACAGAATTCGCTCCTGCCGCAATTGCTTTGGTGATATCACCGGAAAAACGTATGCCACCGTCGGCAATCACAGGTGTATTGCTGTCTTTTGCGGCTTGCGTTGCTTCATAAACCGCTGTTATTTGGGGCACACCGATTCCTGAAATGACTCGAGTTGTACAAATTGAGCCAGGACCAATACCGACTTTTACGGCGTCGGCACCAGCTTTGATGAGATCTCGGCAACCTTCCTGCGTTGCTATATTGCCGGCGATTACATCAATGGACCATTGTTTTTTTAATTGTTTTACGGTTTCGATAACGTTTTTTGAATGACCATGAGCGCTATCAACCGTCAGAATATCAACGCCCTTTTCGATTAATCGCTCCGCTCGTTCAAATTCAAATACACCGATCGCCGCTCCCACTCGCAATCGACCTAATAGGTCTTTAGACGCTTCGGGATATTGCTGGACCATGTCGATATCTTTAATCGTTATCAAACCGGTCAGTTTAAAGGAATCGTCTACTAAGAGTAATTTCTCTACTTTTTTTGTCGTCAATATTTGCTCGGCCTGCTCCAGCGAAACCGTCCCCGTTGCGGTAACGAGATTGTCCTTGGTCATGACCTCTGAGACTGCTTGGTCGACGTCTTCTAAGAATCGCAAGTCACGGCGAGTTAGTATTCCCATGAGCAACCCATCTGGTTGGGTGATAGGGATACCAGAGACGTTGTTTTCATCCATCATTTCGCGAGCTTGTCCGACAGTCGCTTCTGGGACTAGTGTAATCGGATCGACAATAATCCCATTCGCACTTCGCTTAACCTTATTGACTTCGTGTGCCTGACTTGCAATCGACATGTTTTTATGAATAATGCCGAGTCCACCCATCTTAGCCAAGGCAATAGCCATTGCGTGCTCAGTAACCGTATCCATGGGTGAGCTGATAAGCGGTATGTTTAGCGAAATATTGTTGGTTAATCTGGTCGCAACGCTAACTTCTGAGGGCACGACTTCGCTATAGGCTGGTTCGAGCAGCACGTCATCAAACGTGATCGCTGTTTGCTTTATTTTATTTTCCATGTGTCCAAGCAGGCCTCGCTGAATAGAAGCTCCGAATGCGTTCCCAGTGATGCGGAAATTCTTAACAATTTCATTGCAGTGAATAAGGGAAGTGAAATTATGGACATATTAAGCCATTTTGACAACTTGGTCACCGAAAAAAGAGGTTGATTTTCGTCGGTTTATGTGGCGTAAGTATGGGTATTACTTGTCGTCCGGTTCTTTTATGGGGAGGCGACTCTCTTGTTCGCCGATTGCGTAATTAGTTAATTCCAGCGTAGTACGCCGAGTAATTTGATCGTCGGCATTTTTATCGATGATTTTCTGTGAAATGATTCCGCCGGGGATATTGGCACAGTACAACTCATCAGTAATCGTTGTCGTTCCATTTTGCTTGTGTGTGGTAACAATCCGACAGACAGTTTTCTCGTCTCCTAAAACGTCTCGTTTGACATCAAATTCGGTAACAGCGGAAGTCGTTGTGTAAAGTGGTGCTGATTTCTTGTCGTAATATGTGGTTGTTCGCTTCAGCACGTGAGGCGTGGTTTCCTTGCAAAAACTAACTTTACTAACGCGCTTACCCTGTTTCGTATTTAACGTAACAACGCGGACGTCGACCTTGAACTCTTTCTCGCCAATTTTCAACGTGCCCTTTTCAACGGCTGCCGCAAAACCCTTGCCTTGAGTGTTGATGTCTCGCTTCAGTTTTTGATTGGTGTGGTTGACCTTTTGTTCACCAATCTGCACGGTTGAATCAACTTCGAGTACATACCGATTGAGTTCGGTTTCGAGTAAACGGGTCGTGGTTTCTACGCGAACGGTCGATGTAATATTGCCAGCATCGTCGATCAAGTCGGTGAGAATTTTAGTCGTTTTCCAGCTATGTACGTCAAATCGAGCCCAAGCGTGGTGCTCACGCGAACGAACCCATTCTTGTGCCCCACTTTGCAGTGGCAAGAAAAGTAGCAGGCAGCTAGCGATATATAGAAAACGTAGTTTTGATATCACAGATAGAGTTCGAAAAACGTTGGTGGGAAAAAGCAATCCGTGCTGTGAACCTCACATCAATATGAATAGATGCATGTCGTCCTAGATATTATATGGTAGTCCATTTTATCCAAGGAATGGTGTAAATGCGAGTCTTAATGAGACGAAATCGCACTCTAAATGACAAGAATCGACGGTAGGCGACATAGAAAACAACAGATTTACCGGTCGAAACGGTTATGTATTGAGTGCTTCGACGACTGCATTGGCTACACTGGAATCTTCGGAGGCAAACACACTACGGAAGTCGATGGTGAAGCGGTTATCATGAATTCGCCCTAGCAGTGGCGTCTTGCACGTACGTAATCGCTTGGAAATCTCGTCAGGTGAGATGCTTGAGTGCTCAAGTACAATACAAACCGTCGCGATTTCTTGCCCAGGAACGCTACCGCCACCTAAATATGTAGTATCTGAAACGGTCTCAACTGTTAGTTCGTCCGCTGAATTTTCTTGGATCACCTTGGCAGTTGCCTCGGCACGCTGTTGCAACTGATCAATGGATTCTGTGAGTAACTGCAACAGTGGGATGTGTTGTTCTGGGTGAGGGCCTAAATAGATATCAAGCGTTGCCGAAAGTGCCGCAAAGATCGTTTTATCCAAACGAAGGGCTCGCATTAATGGGTGTTTATTAATACGGTCGAGGCAGTCTTGTTTTCCAATAATGATACCGCACTGGGGTCCGCCAAGTAATTTATCACCACTAAAGAGCACAACGTCTGCGCCATCACGCAAACTCTGAACTGGCATTGGTTCCTGTTGAATCCCGAATTTTGTGTAATCAAAGAAAGCACCTGATCCGATGTCATCGATGAGCAGTAAGTCATGGTCGTGGGCTACCGTGGCCAATTCGGCAATCGTCGCGCTCTCGCTAAATCCTGCAATGTGGTAGTTGCTGCAATGAATCTTCATCAAGACGGCAGTATTGTCATTAATGGCGTTAGCATAATCTACCGCTCGCGTTTTATTGGTTGTCCCGACTTCGCACATCTGAGTGCCGCTAGCATTCATCACATCGGGCATGCGAAAACTACCGCCAATTTCGACCAGTTCACCACGTGACACAATTGCTTGCTTTCCATCAGCGAGGGCCGACAACGCTAACAACGTGGCTCCGGCGTTATTGTTGACGACCGTCGCCGCTTCACACCCGAATAGATGTTGTAGTTTATTTTCCACCGCAGCGGCGCGATTGGATCGTTTACCGGATTGTAGATTTATTTCCACGCTGGCATAGCCTTGCCCAATCTGGGTGATTGCATCTAAGGCGACCGCAGGCAGAGGGGCTCGACCCAATCCCGTATGCAACAATATTCCTGTTGCATTTATAACAGGCTGTAATGTGGTCGCTTGATAGAGTTGCAGGGCCACGATGGTTGACTGGGTGATAGCTTCTAGCGAGGTTGGCGTTGAGTCGTTATCGGCGAGGATGTCACGGCGGATTGAATCAAGCACATTGCGGGCTGCTACAACAACCGTGTCTTGCCGGATACTGCGCAGTAAATCCTGAATCTCAGCTTGCGCCAAAATGTCGGTGATTGATGGAAGTTGTCGGAGTAATTCATTCATGGTTATTGCGCGTGAAAGGTTGTGAGTTTCTATTGCTGTACGTATGTATGGTCCGTATAGCCAAGAATCTACAATTAATCATGTATTGCTAACTCTCTGGCGACAAGGGTTGTTCGCTACAGAGCTGTCGTTGATCGTTGTTGCGTATAGTAAAACCGATACGATCGAAATATTCGCACAACGGTACGGCGTATTTTCGGCTGGTATTGAGGATGCTACGGATTTCCGACATGGTATAAGATTTTTGGGGATCGAGTTGATTTTGCAGTTGTTGTTTTATTTCCTGTAAGACGTCTGAGTGGATAAAGTAGGTTGGCGATATTTCGACTAACTCATTATTAGCCACAGCAACTTGTAGAAGTTGCGCGACCGCCGCTTTTTGAGCTCCTGCTTGACTCTCAATTTCTTTAACAAGTATCGTGTTGATCCCCGCTTGACGAATTTGCTGGACTGTTGCTTCGAGCAGTTTCCGCTCGTTTTTTGTGAGTTGAGGTCCCTGCCCTTTTAACGTGACGTTGCCGTTATGCAAAGTCAAATATCCCTCTCGCTGGAAATACGAAAAAACTTGATTGACTTGATGTTCTGTACCGAGGTAAGCCAGCCTAGTTCTCAACGGCGCCATTGCCAGACTTGTTTTCAGAGGGTTTCGATCATGCTCTTTTTGTAGGATATTCTGAACTTGGGTCCAAATTCGACGCAACGCAAGTGGGTGAACAAGATTCAGCCTTGTGTTACTGCCAGTTGCCGAAGGAGGATAATCAAATATGGCCCCAGACTCAAGTAGTTGCAAGACAAGTTGTTCCGTGTCAGCGACACCGGTCAAAAGCTCCAATGCGTCAGTTCTGGTCGGAGGCAGTCCCGCGAGGAAGATAGCAGATTCGACTCGAGTGATTTCAGGATTTACTGCGGCGAGTTGACTTAGAAACTGAAGACTTTCTTGGTCACCAAACCCGATTCGCTTTGCACGTGGATGTAGAATTCTACCGCCGGCAATGGTTGTCACTGGCGATTCCAGTCGCAGAACAAAAGGCTGGTTCCAAGTACACACGACTTGGTGGTCCAAGGCGAGTTGGGCCAGTCCGGTTTCACCCGGATAAAGTACATCGGCGTCTAGTAGTTTGACTGACAGCGGGATGTTGGCCGTACCAATGTGCAACTGAGTGCGACTGTGGTTTTTTAATGGATGTTTCGCCGACTCGGATACTCGGAGTGACACTGACAGCAACTTGTGTGGTTGTAGAAAACCAGCGGACGCTAATTCCATGCCTCGATGAATTTGATGGGGTTTAATACCAGCTAGATTGATAGCAGCGCGTTCACCGCGAACAATGAATTGCACCGACTGGTCGTGGTTTTGTAGACTGCGAACGCGGACAATATCACCGCTGGGCTCCAGCGTAACTTGATCGTCAACATTCAATTGACCACTTGTGACGCTGCCCGTAACAATCGTTCCGTGCCCCTCAAGCGTGAAACTGCGGTCGATGGCCAATCTAAACATCTCAGATTGCTTGTTTAATTGGCTATCAACAATACTTTGACATTGTTGCCGGAGTGTTTGTTTGAGCTCATCGATTCCGGCACCCGTGTGGGCGCTGGTATGTACAACAGGCGCATCTTGCAGAAAAGTGTCCTGGCAAATCTCACGAATCTCTTCTTCGACGAGTTCCAAGAGATCGTCATCCACCAGATCCGTTTTGGTAATCACGATAATTCCCGCGGCAATATCGAGGTACCGAAGAATCTCAAGGTGTTCCAGAGTCTGAGGTTTTACGGAATCATCGGCCGCTACGATAAGCATTGCAAGATCTAAGCCAGTTGCACCTGAGAGCATGTTACGTACGAACTTCTCATGCCCGGGGACATCGACGATGCCTAATTTGAATGGTTCTAGATGTAATTGAGCAAATCCAAGCTCGATTGTAATCCCACGTTTTTGTTCTTCAGGGAGCCGATCGGTGTTTTTTCCGGTGAGCGCGTGGATTAAAGCAGTTTTGCCATGATCAATATGACCAGCGGTTCCAAGGATTAATGCAATCTCAGTGGAAGGTGAATCGGCGGTCATGGAGGTTTCATTCATATTCATTAGTTTACGCTTATTCGCTCTGGACACAATCATAAGTATCTGCGAGAGTTTGTTCCGCTGTGCAGGGCACAGCGTGTTCGGGCAACTTTAGGCACGCTGTCGCCGCTTCCACCCCTTTTGTTATTACTGATTAATGGTCTCCAAAATATCCAATAAACAAATCAATCAACAAGCTAGATCACAGCGACCACAAATGGGCAGCGGTAGCATCTGCGCCGTTCGTCGTGCTTGCAATCGTATATGGGTCGTGGCGTTTGTCGCCTTGGGCGTGATGATGTTGAGTCCCATTCAGGTTGTGGCACAACAGACATGGTCTCTAAATAAATTGAATCCTCTCAATATTTTGCCTAAATCCGACATGCGACTGCCCGAGTGGCCGAAATGGGCAACCGTCAAAATGCCTGAGGTTGATCTAGTCCCAGCGTGGATGGAAATGCCAAAACCCGCAGATATTCCTGCTGGCTTGAGTGAGTTGCATCGTTCGACCACGAGGGGAATCAACAAGACAGTTAATTTCTTGAATCCATTCTACGATAAGCCTCCGCAATTGGTTCATCGACCTCCAACTGGTACCCGTAATGTAGCGGGCGAGGCAAAATCGACCACGACTAACAGTTTTTGGTTTTCGGCGTTTATGGCCGAAGACGAATCCGCGAGACCGAGTCGCACGGTCCACGACTTTCTTGGTCGTCCCCGCCTTGGGCGATAAAAATACAGCGGGTTATGGATGTCATTTAGCAATGCCCATTGTGTTACGCGCGTCCGAGGAATTGGTTCTCACGCGTGTCGACCTTGATGGTTTCACCTTGTTTCAGATACTCAGGGACTTGGATTTGAACTCCGGTCGATAACGTTGCCGGTTTGGTTCGGCTGGTTGCAGAGTTTCCTTTGACAGCCGGATCGGTTTGGGTGATCTCCAGTTCAACTGTTGTCGGTATTTGCACGCCAACGCATTCGTCGTTATAAATTAACGCCAAGATGCCCTCGAGCTTGTCGGTAATGTATTGCATTTCATGGGCAACGTCATCAAGCGAGATGGAATACTGATTGAAAGTTTCAGAATCCATAAAGTGGGCCTGAGTCGCATCGGTGTACATCAACGAAACTGCTTGTCTTTGGAAATCCGCTTCGTCCAGCGATTCGGTACCTTTGAGTGTGATATCGACCTTTTGCTTAGTAACTAAATTACGTCCGCGGAATTTGTACAAGGTCGCTGCACCACGGGCAGACGGTGATTGGACGTGGATCCCCTGGATAATAACGGGAGCTCCGTTGAAATTGACGACAGCGCCGTTTTTAATTTCTTTGGCTTGCATCGTTTTCTTTTCCTTCGAGCTTATTAGTACGGGATTAATTATTGTAGGGGATGAAATCCCCTATGGGTCTGGATGCTACTCAGATCTATACAAATGAGGCAGAACTGGGGTCGACGGCGACGCCGTTAACGAGGTCAGCTAAAGCAGCAGTTACAGTGAGCAACGAACCTGGGTCCATAAGTTCATCATCGTCACTCGGTTCGTTGGAGTTTTCTGTGATTTTCTCGAAATGTAGAATATCAAACCGAGCATTGGCTGCGGACAGTTGGACCAAGGCATGTTCTTGGCCAAGTAGCATTGCATCTTCGGTGAGCTCGACCACGAGTGCCTCAGTCTCTTCGACCACCTCAGCACCTGCGACATAAAGAATTTCAAGTCCTATCAGGTCAACGTTGGAAGTAATCGTGATCGACTCAATATGCTGAGATTCAGATTCAGATGAATTTCGAACTTCGAATTTACCGATCTGCTGAATTGCTGACAGAGCAAGCTCGACGGTCGGTCGTTGTTCGTCATCAAACAACACAAGAAACGTGTCTCGCCAGCGATAGTTTGGATCGTCGAAAAGTGACATTGCCCAATTTCCTTCACGCGAATTTGCGATGCATGGTTTCTATGATTGACCGAGTTCGACTGAACGGTTCGTCGCGGCTTGAACCGCTTTGATTATCGTAGCGGATATGTCTTCGGTATGCATTACTTTAAGGCCCGCAAGAGTTGTTCCACCGGGACTGGTGACTTGATCGATGAGTTGTTGTGGTGGCAAACCGGTTTGCAGTATCATCTCCGCAGCACCTTTTGCCGTCTGAGCAGCCAATTGCAGCGCAACATCGTCGGGTAATCCCATGGCCACGCCGCCCCTGCAGAGTGCTTCGACAACTGTATATATGTAAGCCGGTCCTGAACCACTGAGTCCAGTTACGGCATCTAAGCACTGCTCGGGTAATTGGTAAGTAATGCCCACACTATCGAGTAAGTTTTGAACCGTGTCGCAATCTGTGGCAGTTGCACCAGCTGCGGGGCTAAAGGCGGTAGCCGCTTTGCCAACGAGGCATGGCGTATTTGGCATGACGCGGATGACGCGGTTGCTGCCACTTCGACCACAAATAACGTCGAGTCTCACTCCAGCGGCGATGGACACTAATAATACATCGCTGGTGACGACTGTAGCAATGGAGTCGAGTACCGTGGGAAGGACCTGAGGTTTGACAGCTAAAAATACAATGTCAGCCATGGCGACAACTTCCGTCGCATCTGCCATGTTTGTTGCTGCTGAGATGGTTTCAGAGAAGTGGGCACAAGCTTCTGGAGATGGATCAAAGTATGAAATCGTCGGGCCATCGTCCGTCTGTTGAGACGCTTGGAAGCCTCGAGCCAGTGCGGTCGCCATTTGACCAGCACCGATAAATCCAATTTTCAGAGACACTGTTTATACTTTCTCGAATTTGTAACCGTCGCCGGCGAGGCGAGCACTTTTTGAATCGTTGATCAGGAAACGCGTTCGGCGATTGCAGCGATCATTTGATCTTCATCGGGGAATTCTTTGGTTTCCAGTTTTGAATAAATCAATTCGTCGCCGACCGTTAGCTCAAAGCAACCACCTTGGTCCGGTTGCAATACAAGGCTGCTAACTTGTTGTTTAAACTGCATTAGAATTTTGGCTGTCAAACTGACAGCTTTGGGTTCGTAATTTCAGGCTGAGCAGTAGCGTAAGTGAATTTTCATTCGATTTTCTCCTATTAGGGGGAAATTAATTGTGATTTTGTTCAGCGTCGTATTCGTCGGCCAAGACAGTTAAAACCCTAGTTCTTCTTCTTGCGAGAAGAGGTCTTCTTAGCTTTTGCGGATGACTTTTTCTTCTTACCAGCGCTAAATGCTTTGTCGAAGTTTGATGAATATTTAGGTGTGGAGCCAATGCGTAAAATGGTCACGTGGTGTTTCCTTGCGTGTAAATGTTGTGAAAAAAATACTTGTGCGTTTAGCTAGCGATATTATACATACTAAATGAGTTTCTTGTAGCGGAATCGAGGAGGTTGATTGGGGTCAATTCCGAGTCGCTCGTTTCGTTGTGTTTCATAGGTGTCAAAATTACCTTCACACCAATGTACATATCCATCCCCTTCAAATGCCAATATATGTGTTGCTAAGCGATCCAAAAACCAGCGGTCGTGACTCGTGACGACTACACATCCAGCATAGTTTTGAATTGCTTCTTCAAGGGCTCGCAGCGTGTCAACATCGAGATCGTTGGTTGGTTCATCGAGCAGAAGAACATTGGAACCTTGGCGTAGTAGTTTAGCGAGTTGCACTCGGTTGCGCTCGCCACCAGACAATATTCCGACTCGTTTTTCCTGATCCGGCCCTCGGAAATTAAAGCGTGAAACGTAACCGCGGGCATTGATGCGTCGCCCTCCCATTTGAAAGTGTTCGTTGCCGCCCGATATTTCTTCGTAGACGGTCTTCTCGTTGTCCAGATTATCACGGTGTTGGTCGACGTATCCCAGTTCCACCGTCGGTCCGATCCGCAGTTCACCTTTGTCGGGAGTATCTTGACCGGTCATCATTTTGAATAATGTAGTCTTCCCTGCTCCGTTGGCTCCCACGATGCCGACGATCCCTCCGGCAGGTAATGAAAATGAAAGGTCTTCAATGAGTTGATTATCGTCAAAACCCTTTGAAATCGATTTGCACTCGATGACCAGATCTCCGAGGTGCTTTCCTGGCGGGATCTGAATTTCGAATTCCTGAATCTGATCCTCAAATTGTTCATTGACCATATTGTCATAGGCGGCCAGTCTAGCTTTACTTTTAGATTGTCGTGCTTTGGGCGAGGAGCGGACCCATTCAAGTTCACTGGTGAGTGTTTTCTGGCGAGCCGACGCATGTTTTTCTTCGATTTTCAAGCGTGATTCTTTTTGTACGAGCCAGGCCGTGTAGTTTCCTTCAAAGGGATATCCCTTGGAGCGGTCTAGTTCGAGGATCCACTGTGCGACGTTGTCTAAAAAGTAGCGGTCATGAGTCACGGCGACAATCGTCCCGGAGTAATCTGCGAGGTGCCGTTCGAGCCAGGCGACAGAATCTGCATCGAGGTGGTTTGTAGGTTCATCGAGTAGCAGGAGATCCGGGCGTTGGAGTAGCAGTCGGCACAGCGCCACGCGACGTTTTTCACCCCCAGAGAGCGTGTCAATTTTAGCGTCCCGCGGGGGGAGGTTCATGACGTCAAAAGCGATTTCAATTTCGCGATCGAGTTCCCAAGTGTTTGTGGTTTCGATTTCATCCTGCAGTCGCGTCATTTCGTCGCATAACTTCATCATCTCCTCGTCGCCTATCGGTTCAGCAAGCAAACCGCTGATTTCATTAAAACGGTCTAACAAGCCGCGACGCGGAGCGACCGCTTTCTCAACATTCCCCCAGACGTCTGTTGTTTCATCGAGTTGGGGTTCTTGCGGTAAGTATCCGCAAGTGAAACCATCGGTTAGGCGGGCTTCTCCCTCGAAATCGGTATCGAGTCCGGCCATGATCCTCAGCAGCGTACTTTTTCCGGATCCATTGCGGCCTAACACGCCAATTTTAGCGCCGGGATAAAATGCTAGGTGTATTTCCTTAAGCACCTCATGCGGGCCATGTTTCTTGGTTAGGTCAGTAATGGTGTATATGTATTGTTTGCTCATTATCGCCGGAAACGCCTAATTTTGCTGTAAAAGATGCACATGTGGGGTTTGATAAAATGGAATTGAGGATTTGCGAGCAGGACGCAAAGTGGCGGTGATTCGGGTTATTCGAGTTATTGGTTTGTACGGGGTTGTTCTGTTTGTTCGGGAAAATGGATGGTTGTCATGATTTATTTAGGTAATCCATTGTTCTTGTTGTTGTGCAGCGGGGTAATCGACCCGATATCCATTTAGCCTGTTGTTCCACATTCAAAACTTGTGAGTTTCCCCCTTCCCACTCACATCAAAAGTTGAGAATCCTTATCGGAGCAACTCATCCCAACAGATCTGGAGTCAAATTGACGCCAGGTCTGTTTTTTTATTCCCATTCAATGGTGGCGGGAGGTTTGCTGCTAATGTCGTAGCAAACGCGATTCACTCCTTTGACCTCATTGATGATGCGAGTGGAGATAGTAGCAAGTAAATCGTAGGGCAGTCGGGACCAATCTGCTGTCATAAAATCTTCACTGTCTACGCAGCGAATGGCGACAACATCTTCGTAAGTCCGAGCGTCGCCCATAACTCCTACACTTTGTACTGGCAGTAGCACCGCGAAGGCTTGAGCGGTTTTTCGATACAACCCTGCGTTTTCGATTTCTTGGACGGCAATGGCGTCGGCTTCACGAAGAATATCAAGTCGTTCTTTCGTGATGGCACCGAGACATCGTACGGCAAGACCTGGACCTGGAAAGGGATGCCGCCAAACTAGAGATTCAGGTAGGCCCAACTCTAATCCAAGTTGACGTACCTCGTCTTTAAACAGATCCCGCAAAGGCTCAATTAGATCGAATCCAAGTTCTTCCGGTAAACCGCCAACATTGTGGTGTAGTTTTATAGTGGCTGCCGGTCCATCTTTCGCAGCACCGCTTTCAATGACATCCGGATAGAGAGTTCCCTGTGCCAGGAACTGAGCGTCGGATACTTTCTTAGCTTCCTCACGAAAGCATGCGATAAATTCGTAGCCGATGCGTTTACGTTTTTCTTGAGGCTCCGAGATGTCCTTTAGAGTTTCCAGAAATCGTTGTTCGGCTTGCACGACCTGCAGATCTGCTTTGAAGTGGTCCGTGAATGCTGTGATCACGGCGGATTGTTCGTTTTTTCGTAGCAGTCCGTTGTCGACAAGGATACAAGTCATTTGGTCGCCGATGGCACGCGACAATAGTGCAGCGACTACGGCCGAATCGACGCCACCAGAAAGCCCACAGATTACCCGCTTGTCACCGACGACGTTCTTGATGTGTGCAATCATTTCAGTTGCGAAGTCTTCGAGATTCCATGACCCAGACAACTGGCAGATTTTAATAAGGAAATTTCGCAGGATCGTTCCACCCGCTGGTGAATGCGTGACTTCAGGATGAAACTGGAGTCCGTAAATCGGTAATTCACGATGTTTAATTGCAGCGAATGGACACGTACTTGTTTCCGCTAAAGTTTCGAAGTCATCAGCAATGTTGGAGATTTGATCTCCATGGCTCATCCAGACTTGCTGTTGTGCCGAGGTATCTTGAAAGAGCGTTGTAGTTGCGTTTGCTGTAAGCTCGGCGCGACCGTACTCACGAGTCGATACGCCTTCGACTTTTCCGCCAAAGGCCTCGCAGGCGAGTTGCATACCATAACAAATCCCTAAAACCGGCAGGCCCATGGTGAATAGATTGGAGTCACATTTGGGCGCATCTTGTTCGTACACGCTCGAGGGACTGCCAGAAAGAATCAGGCCCTGAGGATTGTGTTCACGGATTTGTTCGACAGAAATGTCATGTCGGACAATTTCACAATACACATTCTGCTCGCGTACATTGCGGGCAATTAATTGAGTATATTGGGAGCCAAAGTCGAGGACGAGTACTCGTTCTTGCGAGAGACGGGCCATAACCGTTGCATCTTTCCAATCGATCGAAGGAATTTAAAACCCGATTATAGAAACCTATTCAGAATAATAACAGTCACCCACCACCGGAATATTCAAAGGTATTTATTGGGATCGTAGCTCCGCATGGTGCGTTAAGCCTGCGCGAACGTCCATATGACCGTAGGAAGTCAGATACCAGCGGTTTTCTTTAGCAATAAATACGAATTCAGCATGTATATAACGTGGCCCTTGTTGTTCGTCGAAGCCAGCCAGTGCGAGGCCGCCGCGGACAAAAACATTGAATCCGACGCTGGCCTCGATGGGAGTACGATCTGCGTGCAACTTCATGACCAGATTGTTTTTGACGTTGACCCGGGCGATTTTATAGCGTTTTAGATCTGAGAGAGCCTGTCTACGAGTCGCTTCGTGAGATGGATGGATAAAAGAAACGGCTTCTTCAAAATCCTGTCTTTCCACGGCGTGCGCGATAGAAACCACCGTGGCGACGATTTGTTCTCGCTCCGTCTCGACGATCGCTTCGAGTGCCACAAGACCGCCAAACACGATGATACTAGCAAGGCACCCCCACAGAAGTTTGCCAGTGCCGGTTTGAATCCAGGCGACAAAAAATCCAACTAGGGAAATCACACCTAGTCCCATCGCATACCAAGGTGTTTCCAGAATAGTGTTTAGCATGGTTGCACCGACCGTAGTTTCTAAGGACTGGTGATTTGGCGGACTAGTTTGACATATGCGAGCTAGATGAGGTGGGCTCCATCGCTATTTTGGTACGTTTGAAGAATCGTTCGCGACAAAGCATGATCCATGATACTGCAAACGTGAATCCCATGACAACAAATAAAGGCGTTGTTGTGACAGTGTTCGCCGTTTTATGCATGACGTTGGTCGGATTGTCAGGGCGAGTCACGTTTTCGTATGTTTGCTGCCGAGCTTGGAAATTTCGTTGTTCGTCGATTTGTCGTGAACTTATTTTAGACTGCATCACGAATAGAATTATCAGAGCAGCTGTGCTGAAGAGATAACCCCAAAACCAAATCGATTCGGTTAGTTTTGACCGAGTGGATGCGTTCGCTGTGGGGCTAACGTTCCCATTGCAATTTTCCGTTTCGGCATTAATAACGGTTGCTTTTTCCATGCGGATTACCGACCAGAATGAAAGGCCTTTGTTGTAGCCCTTGTATATGAAAATGGTTTGGAATCGAACCCACCAGCCCTACGGTTCACGCACGGCTCGTCGGTTTTGAAGACCGCGGCCACCACCAGGTGTGCTTCCACTTCCAGCTATTCCAGTACCTCGTTGTTGCATTCATTAGGACACATAGCTCAAACCCAGTCTATGCCTGTTTGTTCTCGGATACGATTTTCGTAATCCCCTAACAATCCGCCGATGAGTTCCCATTGTGTTGGGCGGCGAACTTCAATATCGCCCTGTTCATTGATTCGGACGATGCAATCATCGACCACTCCGGCCGTCACGAGATCGTCGGCGTGGATTTCATCGTCGGCGACTAACTGCACGAGTGCCGCACCGGTTATTTCTACGAATTTCATTATGAATTGCCTTCCTGTTCTACAGCGGTAACACGTTCGTAGAGCCGTTCGCATAGTTCAATCATTACCGCCACAGCTAGTTGCTCCGCGCGATACTCACCTTTGAGACCCATGGATTCTAACACTTCATCGACGTCCTGGCGTGTTAGCTGATTTTTAAACACGTTGATCAACACACTACGTAAATACTTGCGCCGATGAATGAAAACGGATCGGATGAAAGTTTGGTAATTCTTCAGGTCCTTAATGCGGGCGCGTTTTTCTGGGTTGGTGACGATGTGCACGATAGCCGAGTGGACTTTAGGCCGCGGCCAGAATACGGAGGGGTTCATGATGCGGACGATCTCTGCATCGCATTGAGCTTGGATCCATAAACTCAATGAGCCAAAGTCGCTGGTGGCTGGGCGTGCAACGATGCGGTCCCCGAGTTCCTTTTGGATGGTTGCTGTCATCGATGTTGGAACGAAGTCTTCGTACGTTAACAGGTTTGAAATGATCGGTGTCGCAATGTTGTATGGAAGATTGGCCACTAACTTCAATTGAGCGCCGTCGATTTGTGACATCGCCGTTGCAATCGCATCTAACAACTCTTGGCTGAAATTGTTTTTGTTGCGTAACGCATCCTGCTGTAGGAACGTGATGTTGCTGAACGAAGCGAGTTCTTCACGAGCGAGTTGGTGTAGGTTTTTGTCTATTTCCACGGTGATAACGTGGCCAGCTTTTTCAGCGATCATGGCCGTTAGCGAACCCGTGCCCGTACCAATTTCCAGTGCAATATCTTGTGGACCAAGTTCGGCGGAATCGGCGATCATGCGGACGAGGTTCAAGTCAGTGAGGAAATTCTGGCCATAACGGGAAACCGGATAGATACCCGCCTCACTGAGTCGGCGTTTGATAAATGAAATTGTTTGACGGTTGGCCATAATTGTTTTACGAGATGACGGTGTGAAGATTGTTTATGTTATATGTAGTATACAAGCTTAGTTGCTCGGAGCGTCCGAAATGGCCGCCATTTGGCGTTGTACGTATTTGGCCAACAGGTCTGTTTCTAGATTGACCTGGTCGCCGACTTGCAACTCGCCGAGTGTAGTGACTTCTAATGTGTGTGGAATCAGGGCAACACTGAACTTCTCATCGGTGACATCAACGAGTGTTAAGCTGATGCCGTCCACTGTGATGGAACCTTTGGCCGCCATTTGTAGCGATAATTTAGAAGGTGCTGTAATCCAGAAAGTGGACCAGTCCTGTTGGTCCTCGCGTTGGACGAGCTCACCAAGTCCGTCGACATGTCCAGTGACGATATGCCCTCCGAGGCGGTCACCTAAACAAACAGATCGTTCTAGGTTGATGTTATCGCCGACTTTCTTCTGCCCGAGATTTGTACATGCTAATGTTTCTGGACCTGCGTCAAAACCAAGAAGTGTTTCGGTGATCTGAACAACAGTTAGGCAACATCCGTTAATGGCGATACTGTCCCCAATTTCAATGCCTTCAACAATGGCTGGCGCAGCGATGACTAATCGGACACCAGCGGTACGAGGCTCAAGTGTATGAACGCGCCCCATGGTCTCCACTAACCCAGTAAACATGTTTTATTTCCTAATGATTGAACAACTGACGATCCAGTCAGTTGCAAAGAAGAATATGTGAGGCAATTGTCATATGCATGATGTGCGTTGGCCGAACACATTGAATGTAACCGCTCCCCTTCAGAGGGTAAACTGCTTTTAGCTGTGAATAGCACGTCTAGCCAAAATGGTATCTGTGCGGCACAATGATATGGATAGTGAAAACCAGTATCTGAAGCACAAATAGATTCGTTTGTGTTATTGTATTTACCAGCTTACAACGAATAGGAATTACGGATGAGTTATATTGCGGATGTCGTAGGTCGTCAAATATTGGACAGTCGCGGGAACCCGACGGTTGAGGCGGATGTTTTATTGGCAGATGGTTCATTTGGACGTGCAGCTGTACCCAGTGGAGCCAGTACCGGTGCCCATGAGGCCTGGGAATCGCGTGATGGTGACGAATCCGTGTACATGGGCAAGGGAGTGCTGCAGGCCGTAGAAAATATCAATACGACGATAGCTGAAGAGTTGGTAGGCTATGACGCGTTGGATCAACAAGGAATTGACCGAGCGATGATTGCCCTCGATGGAACTCCTAACAAAAGTGCTCTTGGAGCTAACGCGATACTTGGCGTTTCCTTAGCAACGGCAAAAGCTGCTGCTTCTGCCACCGGCCAACCACTCTATCGCTATTTAGGTGGAGCGGCTGCGACCACGGTCCCCGCACCCATGATGAACATTTTAAATGGTGGCGAACATGCAGATAATTCAGTGGACGTGCAGGAATTTATGGTCATGCCTCTAGGTTTTGATACGTTTTCAGAGGCCTTACGTTGTGGTTGCGAGATTTTCCACACCTTAAAGAAAGTGCTCAGCGACAAAGGATTAAATACTTCGGTAGGTGATGAAGGTGGTTTTGCACCGGATCTCGCAAGTAATCAAGACGCACTTGTGCTGATTATGGAAGCGATTGATAAGGCCGGCTATGAAGCTGGTTCGCAAGTGTCAATCGCCTTGGATGTTGCCTCAACAGAGTTTTATTCTACTGAAACTGGCCTCTATACGTTTGACGGTGAAGATTTGTCCACCTCAGACATGGTGGCCTTGCTACAAGATTGGGCTTCAAAATATCCTATTTGCTCTATCGAAGATGGTTGTGCCGAAGATGACTGGGATGGCTGGAAGCAAATGACGCAAGCGATTGGTGAAAATGTTCAGCTCGTAGGCGACGACCTGTTTGTTACCAATACGGAGCGACTCAAACGCGGGATTGATGAGGGCATTGCGAACAGCATCCTCATCAAAGTGAACCAAATTGGAACGTTGACCGAAACGATCGAAGCAATCCAAATGGCACATTTGGCAGGCTTCAGTAGCATTGCGAGTCACCGCAGCGGTGAAACGGAAGATTCAACGATTGCGGGTCTTGCGGTAGCGATGAATACGGGTCAAATCAAAACCGGTTCTGCTTCTCGTAGCGATCGGATGGCTAAATACAATGAGTTGTTGCGTATCGAGGAAGAATTAGGTGAAACAGCGGTTTATGGCGGAAAGATGTTTCCCAAAAAATAAGCTCGTCCTATAGCCAGCCTATTTACGAGGAAATCCCACTTGTGGCATTCTGCGTTTGTGACGCCGTGTGCAAGCACTTGAATGCGGGGATTAGGTTTGCATTGAGCTAGTCCGTGGACGATAATGATTGCAGAGGAATTGAAACTCGATGCTGCAAAAAGATATTACGATTGATCGCCGAGGTCTATTGAAAGTCGGCGCGTTGACTTTAGGTTCAACAGCGTTGGCGTTTAGTCCATGGGGAAATGCACTGCAAGCTAAAGTGGTTGCTGGTGATGCACACGCGGATAGTGTGCTGGTGCTGTGGATGGCAGGCGGGGTAACTCAATTCGAGTCGTTTGACCCGAAGATGGAGGCGCCTCTTGAAGTCCGCGGCCGATTGCAGGATACGCAAACGTCGTTGCCGGGTGTCTGGTTTGGTGACACGATGAGCGAGATGTCCAAGATCGCCCACAAGATAAGCCTCATTCGTAGTTTTTCACACGATAGCAACGATCACCTGTTAAGTCAGGTCTATACGCTAACGGGCAGAAAAGTAGATCGTAATTCCCTGTTCTCGGAGCCTAACATTGGCTCGATTGTGTCACACTTTAATGGCCCTCGAAACGGTTTACCCGGTTATATCTGTTTGCCTGGAATAACTCGTCCCGGGCCACCGCCACATAATCTGTTTCAAAGTGGTTGGATGGGGAGTCAGCATTTGCCCTATTGTGTGGGAGGATTGCCCAAGCCTGCTGACTTTACTGTCGGCGACAAACTTGATAATCCGCCGGCGCGATTTGACGAAGACCTCACACCTAAATCATTGTCGCTATCATCCGATGTACCGCTCATGCGATTGTCCCGCCGAGTCTCACTAAGACAACAGTTTGACCAGTCGTTGCGAAATCTTAATCAAGACCAGTCTTTAATAGCAGCAGAGTCAAAATTTCAAGGTGCGGTAGATATGTTGTCGACGAATCGAATTCGAGATGCATTTGAAATCAAGGATGAGCCGTGTCAAGTTCGAGATGCATATGGCCGCACCAAACTTGGCGGACGGTGTTTAATGTCGCGGAGGTTGATTGAGGCAGGCGCTCGATTTGTCGTGCTCGATTATGGGTACGATTCTGATTACGGAAATGTGTGGGACAACCACAACGCTGCCAGCCAAAATCATCCACCGATTCAAGACATGGTTCGCCGTGGGTATCATCTAGCGGGATTGGACAAAGCGTTCGCGGCTCTAATAAATGACATGGAACAGCGTGGGTTGCTCGAGCGCACACTGGTTGTCTTCTTAACCGAATTCGGGCGTACTCCGAAAATTAACGCCAATGGCGGTCGCGACCACTGGGGAGCAGCTGGCTCTATATTTGTCACCGGTGGTGGCGTTAAAAGAGGTCAAGTTATCGGTGCGACAGATAAGAGTGGGTCAGCGGTTACCACTCGGCCTTATTCTCCGGGGGATGTTGCCGCAACGATGTATGCGTCGTTGGGAATTGATCACGAGGGCATGGTGGCTGATTATCAGGGACGGCCTCGGCGGATTTTGGAACATGGTACACCGATACCTGAATTGTATTAGCCGCTGCGGTAACGGTGACAAGCTATTGTAAAAAAATGATGCGTGTGTTGATCATGCGCGGGCGGATTTCTTCGATGGTTGTTACCGCGATTTCTGTGTTGCTCAGGATGAGCAGCTTTAGTTGTTGCATCTCGAGTAACGTATCAACGCAGTCGCTAGTAATAGCGGTATTTTTTAGATTCAACGAAGTGAGTTTCGAGAAGTGTGTTAAATGTTGCACGGCTTGGTTAGTGATGCTTGAATCTGACAGGTTGAGCTCGACTAGGGTCGTGTGCGATTGGAGTTGCCGCACAAACGAATCATCAACGACGCAATTTGCTTGGCTTAAATCAATTGTGTGCAGACGAGTATTCTTGAATCGGCGGATACTGGCACCGTGACTTATGAGTTGTTCGTAGGTTAGTTGCATGAGATTGTCTGAGAATTGTCTGATCCGTGTCATATTAAGATATACCGATTTGTTTCATTTTACACAGTATCCCTGTTCTAGCGGTGCAATAACTAAAGGTTGTGTTCGCTTTGCTGAAATGTCGATTCATTACACACGGGGATAGTAGGCGGTTTTTGATACGGCCTATTATCCAGCGGTTTTGCGAAGGAATTGCGGAATTGCAACTGTTTACCGAGAACATGGATGGTTAGATTGGTAGGCAATTAGGTATTAATCATGCGGGTTATGACGACTTCGTATAGTGCCACATATGTGGAAGTGCGAAAAGCGGTATAAGGACGTTTGATAGATTTGAAAACCCGTGTTAGTCTGAGAAATGAATCATTGCTGGTTTTAAGCCAAAACTGGCGGAATTTGATTATTTCAATGTATATATTTCAGTAACAAATTTGGTAACGGAGTGTTTGTGCAGTGAACATTGATCGTTTATTTGCCCCTTACAAACCAACAACAACCCATTTGGTTGACACGCTTGAGTATTGGTCACGCGAGAAGCCGGATCATCTTGGATTCACATTCTTAAAGGATGGGGAGCAGGATGAAGTTTTGGTTACATATGCAGATCTACATGACGCAGCCCGCGCTATTGCTGTCCAACTCTCGCAATATGACATTCGAGGCGAACGGGTACTACTACTCTACGGTCCTGGTGTGGATTTCTTGAAAGGCTTCCTCGGATGCCTTTATGCTGGTGCGATCGCTGTTCCGGCTTATCCCCCCCGCCGTAACCGTAGCATGAACCGCATTGAATCAATTTCCGATGATGCCAAACCTAAGGTGGTATTAGCGTCGTCAGATGTGATCGAACGAGCGGAAGCGATGCTTGACGACTTCCCGCGTTTGAAAGCAATTCCATGGATTGCAACTGAAAACGTATCGTTGAACCAAAAAGATGATTGGAAGAAACCAGATTTGCAAGCCGACGATTTGGCCTTCCTTCAATATACGTCGGGTTCGACAGGTAATCCTAAAGGTGTGATGATCTCACACGGTAATCTGATTCAAAATCTGGTGATGATTGCTTATGCGTTTGAAACCGATCAAACGACGCGGGGAATGTCGTGGTTGCCTTCCTATCATGATATGGGCTTGGTCGGAGGATTGTTAAATCCACTGTTCACCGGATGCCCGTCTGTCTTCATGTCGCCGATGGCGTTTTTACAAAAGCCAGCTCGATGGCTGCGAACTATCTCCAATTATGGGATTACCATTTCCGGTGGTCCAAATTTTGCGTACGACCTATGTACGCAGCACATCACGGATGAAGAAATGGAAGGGCTTGATATTAGCAGTTGGGCGGTGGCCTATAATGGGGCAGAACCCATCCGCGCAAAGACATTGCAGGATTTTGCGCGGCGTTTTGAATCGATTGGATTCAATGCAAATGCGTTATATCCTTGCTATGGCATGGCCGAAACCACCCTGTTTGTTACCGGGAAAACTCGCTCCGAAAAACCGACATTTCAAGCTTTCGACAATGACTCATTGCATGAACACCGCGTTGTTCCAATTAGTCCGGATGCCGAAGGAGCTCGGGTTCTTGTGGGATGTGGCAAGGTTTTGCCAAACGAAGACGTAGCAATTGTCGACCCGCAAACCTACAAACGATTGTCCCACGGCAAGGTCGGCGAGATTTGGATCAACAGTCCTAGCGTCGGCAAAGGATATTGGAATAAGCCAGCGCGGTCTCAACAAACATTCGAAGCCAAATTGGCAGACAGTACGACAGGGCCCTATTTGCGAACCGGTGATCTTGGATTCATTCGTGATGACGACCTATTTGTTACTGGACGCATGAAAGATCTTATTATCATTCGTGGTGTGAATCGATATCCTCAGGATATTGAACTGACTGTTGAGCAGGCGAGCAATCGTTTGCAGAATGGTGCGGTAGGCGCCTTTGCAGTTGATATCGATGGCCGAGAACGCTTGATCATTGTTGCGGAAGTACAACGCGCTCGGCGAAAAGATTGGTCGGACGTGATTCAGTCGATTCGTCACGATGTCGCAGCCGAACATGACGTTCCGCCGGACGGGATCGTCTTGGTTAGATTTGGATCCATCCCGAAAACTTCGAGCGGGAAAATTCAACGTCACGCATGTCGGGATAACTTCAAAAGCGAAAGTTTGAAAACAATCGCATCTTGGTTTGCCTGGGAGAATGCTGACCAAGTTTCGATGCCTACTCCTAAAGTTCGCGCCAAAGTAGCCACGGGGAAAGAAGACCCAGCATTAGTCGAATTGGTGATGAGTCAGATCCGTGAAGTTGGTCGTGAACGAGCCAAGGATCTAACGCTGGAAACGAACATCGTTTCTGATCTAGGTCTCGATTCACTAGAGCGATTGCAGATCGCTAATGGCATTGAAGAATTCTTTGGGAAGCGATTTCCCGAGGAAGTGCTGCAAGATATTGATACGGTTGCCGCAGTCGTGAAGGCCGTCCGAGACAACTTTGGCGATATCTCACAAGCGCTCGGTACGCTTTCTAAATCCGCGGTCACGTTGAGCTCGAATCGATCGGAGATCCCTGAATCGGATTACGATTTTTCCCAGATGCCAGAATATCGTCGCCTGTTGAAAACTAAGAAACTGTTGGCGTCCACCGGCCTCCCAAATCCTTTCTTTAGTGTCCACGAAGCAGTCGTTCGCGATACCACGATTATCAATGGTCGGGAAATGTTGAGCTGGGCCAGCTATAACTATATTGGAATGTCAGGCGATCCTGTTGTCGTCAAAGCGGCCCAAGATGCGACCGCGAAATACGGCACAAGTGTCTCCGCTAGTCGTCTCGTATCAGGTGAAAAGCCGATCCATGGCGAACTTGAACGTGGCATTGCAGACTTTATTGGAGTCGAAGATGCGATGACTTATGTCGGCGGACATACGACTAATGAATCGACGATTGGTCACCTGTTAGGGTCCGGAGACCTAATCGTTCATGATAGCCTCTCGCATAACAGTATTATCCAAGGCGCGATACTATCCGGTGCCCGACGTCGGCCGTTTAAGCATAACGATTGGCAAGAATTGGATGATATCCTCGGCGAAGTGCGTCATGAATATCGTCGAGTGCTTGTGGTGTTAGAAGGCGTCTATAGCATGGATGGCGATTTCCCCGAATTACCAAAATTCATTGAGGTGAAAAAACGTCATAAAGTATTCTTGATGGTCGATGAAGCACATTCAATCGGGACCATGGGTGCTCACGGACGTGGAATTAGTGAACATTTCGATGTGGATGCCCGTGAGGTTGATATTTGGATGGGTACGCTCAGCAAAACGTTTGGAAGCTGTGGCGGGTATATCGCAGGTACTCGTGAGTTGATCGAGTACCTGAAATACACCTCACCTGGATTCGTTTATAGTGTGGGTTTACCCCCGTCGAACGCGGCCGCTGCATTGGCGGCACTGCGATTACTCGAAGATGAGCCTGAACGAGTAGCTGCGGTACAGCATAATTCGCGATTCTTCTTGGCGGAAGCACGAAAACGAGGATTGAATACAGGTCTCGGAAACAACACGCCCGTTGTACCAGTTGTGATTGGCAATTCATTGCACGCTTTGAAGTTGTCACATGAATTGTTTGAGCTAGGAATCAACGTTCAGCCGATTCTTTATCCAGCCGTCGAGGAATCTGCCGCTCGTTTACGATTCTTTATTACCTCAACGCATAGCGAAGAACAAATCATCCGCACAGTCGATGCAGTTGCCCAAGAGCTGAATAAGATCGATCCGAAGTATTTGGAGTTCAATACAGATGTAGAATCAATTACCCCCCCAGCCAGCTAGTCCGATGGCCTCAGTCCTGTGGAATTAGTTGACGATACGAAAAAGGGACGTCCTATAACGGGACGTCCCTTTTTGTACTGTATCTTGGCGACGCTGATTGAGCAGACGCTTTTATGTTATCGATTCAACGTAAATCCGAAACTAAACCCATAAGATAAGAGTCGGTCGTTGTTGACATCAATGTCATTGCCTCGACCAATTCCTTGTCCATAGTTAAGAACATTAAAGCCTAGTCTGAGATTAAAATCGCGGGTGATTTCGTAGGCCGCTTCCGCACGAAGTTCGCCACCCCAGACAAATTCGTTGTTGTTGAACCAGAGGTTTTGTTCATCGGAAGTGGCAGTGGTTGGTTCTTCACCGGCTCCTACGTCTACGGTTGTTATTTCTTGGAAACGATTTGTATGCAGCATTTGGTTGTTGTGGAAGCCAAAGAAGCGGAGTTCACTGGAAAGCAACCAATGGCTTTGTTTTTGGTACCAGCGTAGTCCAAGTTGACCGCCAAACATGTCATTGCGGAATCGTGCTCGTTCGCGAATGTATTCTTCAATCTCCGCATCATCAGGGCCGGGACTGGTGGGATCATTTGGATCCGGAAGTGGAGGCACTGGCAAGCCATCGCCGTCGTAACGGTTGTACTCTGCATTTTCATAGGCGTCGATTAGTTGATCATATCGTATTCCGACGAATGGTTCCCAGATGCGGCCCTTTTCGTTTTCTTTGATTCTCCAAGTACGATTGATTTCCCAACCTGAAAGGGATATGGCGTTGATGGAATCACGCAGAATGTAGTCACGTTGGCCTGTGATTGGATTGTTATCGTCCTGTGAAGGTGTCGGTTCGTCGTCGCCGCCGCCGCCGCCACCACCACCACCACCACCACCATCGTCTTCCGCTGCAACTCGGTTGTTTCGTTCCACAATTAACTCTTCATAGAAGTTGGGACCGCTGAGCGTGGTCGTGCCAAAGCTCCAACCGGTATTGTCGGGACGCATGAATCCCAGTTGGATTCTTTTCCCCCAACCATCGTCCGCGCCACCGTAAGCTTCTTCAGTTCGAGGTCGCATTGTTTTGAAATTGATTTTATCCCAGGAGAAATACCAACCCATGTTTGGCGTGAAATCACCGAAGTGGGTGTTGTCTAACGGAGCAAAGAATTGAAAGTTCGGATTGAACTCATCAAAATCAATGAACGGGCCGGAATAATTACGTTGTCCGTAGTTCTGAGCATGGATCGCTGGAACCATGACGGTGAGTGCCAACAATACTAGGAACGACGATTTCAATCGGGGGAAGGTCATTTTGTTATTTACCAATCTTAATGACTCAACGAAAAATTTGGCCACGGAACTAAACCAATTTTCTGTTAACGGTGGTATCGTCAGTGTTTGGCGTTATAGTTAAGTAAGTCTGGTAATCTGTAACGAAAATTCCTAATATTCGGACAAGACGTGTAAAGATAAGGGATATAGGGTATTCACAGAGGATGTTTGGCGGTTATTAGAGGCGAAAGACGTTAGGTACGAGTGAACAAACGAAGGGCAACCTGCTTACAAACACTAGTGGTGGTCCGTCGAGTTGGGTGTTATGAAAATCGTATAAAAGCTATTAAGGATACGTCGAAAACGATACACTGATGTTAGATGTAACTAATAAAAAGAACTTTTGTGTGTTAGGCATTTGGATATGAAACGATTGAAGCTAGTGTCTTTGTTTTGTTTTTTGGTAGTTTTTCCGTGGATAGCAGTAGCTCAAAAATCGGAAACCCGCGACCAAGAGGCTACGGCGGAAAATTCAAATAAAGATCATACCTACATTCGTATTAAACGCGATGACAACAAGCAGCCAGTGGCTTTGCAGACTGCGCTGATTAAATTCAAAGCGACTCGAGGTCCTAACCGTAAAGCCCAAGTTGATCTTATTGGTGCGATTCACATCGCCGACGCTGACTATTACGCGGAGCTGAACAAAATATTCAAACAGTACGATGTTGTATTGTTTGAGCTAGTCGCACCTGAAGGAGTTAAGATCGAGCGTGGGCACAAGCAGGAATTGAGCCTGGACGTTATTTCTGGTTCGCAACAGGGATTTCAAGCACTGTTGGGTTTGAGTCATCAGATTGAACAAATTGACTACCAAGCCAAAAACTTTGTGCACGCAGATATGACGCCTACGGAATTCAGTAAACACATGAAGGATCGTGGGGAGAGTTTCATGCAATTGTATTTTCGTTCCATTGGTCAAGGATTAGCGATGCAAGGAACGGAACAAGGTGGTAGTGGAGATTTGGGTTTATTGATCGCCCTGTTTTCGAAAGATCGCGAATATAATCTGAAACTCATCATGGCTCAGCAATTTGAACGGCTGGAGGGACTGCCGGACGTAATGAGCGGACCGGAAGGTTCGACAATCATTACCCTGCGTAACGACAAGGCTTTATCGGTCTTGAAGGAACAGTTGACAGCGGGCAAGCAACGCATTGGAATTTTCTACGGCGCCGGACACTTTGATGATATGGAAAAGAAATTGGTAGAAGAGTTCCGCCTACAGCGTTATGACGAGAAGTGGGTTGACGCTTGGGATCTGCGACGCAAAAAAACACAATAGTCTCAGCGCGGGTTGCCTGTTTTGAGGGAACCATTTAAACCCCCAGTCATTTGGAAATATCGGATTGGATAAACAGCACGCGTTATGGCAGCAATATCTGTAAGCGAAGTTACCACTTATCTGTGGCCCTTTGACAAGGACGTGCAGACGTACGCCAGTTATGGATTATCTTCCATTGGAGTTTGGCGGCAGAAACTTACAGACTATGGAGAAGAAAAGGGCGCAGAATTGCTTGCCGAGGTGGGCATGGATGTTTCCCACCTCTATTTTGCTGGCGGATTTACTGGATATGATGGGGGCTCTTTGCAGGACGCGATTGATGATGCCCAACAGGCGCTCGAGGTGGCGGCGCTGATCCAGGCGGATTGTCTGACTCTTTATACGGGATCACGTGGCGGTCACACTTACAATCATGCTCATCGACTTTTACAGTTGGCGCTTGACCAAATATTACCGACCGCCGAAGAACTTGGCGTTGCGTTAGCCTTGGAGCCCATGGATGCTCGAGCGGCGACCGATTGGACGTTTTTAACGGACTTAGAGCAGGCTTTGGAGGTTGTTGACCGCCGCTCACACCCTTTGTTGAAAATGGCATTAGACACATATCACTGGGGCGGCGACGAAAAACTGTATTCACTGTTGCCCGACTTAGTGCCACATTTAGCGATTGTCCACTTAGGGGACTGCACGTTTACGCCATCCCGCGATCATGAGCGGTGCCTGTTGGGTGCTGGCAATGTCCCGCTGCAGTCGATGATTACTGCATTGTCAGAAAACGGTTATGACGCGACCTATGACATTCGCTTAATGGGTGAGGATATCGAAGTTGCCGACGATGAACGGGTGCTGCGTGATAGCTACCAATTCGTTGAACAAATGCTGCGATCGTGTTACTCAGTTTAGCGGTGGTCGCTCAGATGCTTGTCGGAGGACTTGGCGACGTGCCGATTTGATCGCGTAATTCAGCAGCCAATTCATATTGCTCGTCGTGGATCGCTTGTTCAAGCTGCTCGTTGAGCGTCATGCCGATCTCATATTCCGCTCGCAGCGATTCGCGTATTTCACGTAGCTGGTTGACCAGTTCGTCTTCGTCAAAGCGTTCAACGGCTTCGTGTTGCTCGAAGACTTCTTGAATACAAATAAGCCCAGCGTTAATTCGCTCAATGGCGTTTTCTGGCGTGGTGGCTTGAAGTGCTTGTAGTGCGTCTGCTTGTGTTCGATGGAACAATACAAAGGATCGATATTGCTCGTGGGAAATTCCCCAAGATTCGTCGGGAGAATATTCTTCGCAAAAATCCATCAGCGCCAAGGTGTGATTTGCATCACGCACAACGTTTGCATATTCCTTGAGTTGTAGCCAACTGATTCGTCGCTGATAAAACTGCATGAACTCTCGATCAATTTCAGTGCAGTGCTCGATAGAAAGTCGCCAGTCTTCGCCGCCGTTGATTCTTTCGGCAATAAGAAAATCTAGATATGTTGCCATGCCGCCTGGACGGGAGCCGTCGGGTCGGTCTGTCGTCTCCATCTGCAAAATGCCCATCTCAACTCGCATTTGAATCATGTCACGGCTCGCCATAGAAACCAAACGAACACCGACGGTACCGGGTTTGAATTCCCAGTCTTCAAGTATGTGAGTGATGTCTCTGGGGTCTGTCATGAACGGTTTGCTCGTTGAGGAAATATGTCGGGTGTCATCCACTTGCATTGATGCCTCGCATTGTCTGTTCATTATCGTAGATTCGCACCAGCCTGTACATAGGGTCTGGTTTGGCTTTAGAGGGAACAATGCGGCCACAATTAGACAATTAAGAAGTTAGACCTCTTTTAGTCGGTAAATCGTTGTTGTCGCATGGATTTACGGCGACTACGTTTTTTTTTATTGTCGAGTCGCCGTTGTTTAGATGCACGTGTCGGCCTAGATGTTTTTCTTGCCTTACGGGGCTTCAAGGCATCGCCAATGATTACTCGGAGCTTCTGGTAACATTCTTCACGATTACGATGCTGCTCGCGATGCTGCTGACTCGACAAAACCAGTTTGCCGTCATTGTTGATGCGGTTACTATACTTATTTTGGATACGACGCTTGATGAATGCAGAGATGGAAGTTGAATATTTGAGATCCCAGTGGATTGTAACTTTGGAGTTAACCTTGTTGACGTTCTGACCACCAGGACCCTGACTGCGAGAAAAAGTTAGCTCGATTTCTGCGTCGGTTAGTGTTATCGAGGCGTTAATTGGTATCATGGATAAAGTGCTGTTCTAAAAAATAAGATACAACCGTAGTGGACAGTATATAGGAAAACAAAAACACATATCCAGTGACATTGCTAACCCAGCATTGGCGTGAATCTAATCCATGAGGTTACGAAGTACTATGACGAGTGGGCTGTCGAAAATAAATAGCATGTTGAAAACGAAAAAATCCAAAACGATCAGTGCCACTGTAGCAATGAGTTTACTGGTACTAGCCGGTTACTGGTGTATTGCCGAGAAACCACCCGCGTCGACTGAAGATCAATACGTTGCGACCGCCGTGGTAGCCGTCAATGCGGGTGCTGCGGAGCAATTGGTCGACATTGGAAAACGTCACAGTGGTCAGGATTGGCCGATATTTCTAGGCCCTACGGGTGACAGTAAATCAACCGAGACTGGTATTAAAAAGAATTGGCGCAGTAGTCCCCTCAAGCAACTCTGGGAACTCGAATTGGGAACGAGTTACGGGATCGGAACGATTTCTCAAGGGCGATACTTTCAATTTGATCGTAAAGATGACAAATGTTACGTGTTGTGTCTTAACGCGGAGTCAGGAAAACGGATTTGGAGGTTTACCTACCCAACCGATTACCAAGATCTCTATGGGTACAACAACGGTCCCCGTTGCTCGCCGGTAGTCGATGGTAATCGAGTATACGCTTATGGTGTCGCCGGTCATTTGTATTGTTTAAACGCCACAAGCGGCGAAGAGATTTGGCATGTGGATACGGTGAAACAACATGGCGTGATCCAAAATTTTTTTGGTGTCGGCAGTACGCCGGTCGTAGACAAAGATTTGTTAATCTGCATGGTCGGTGGAAGCCCCATTGCCTCCCAGAGTATTCCGCCGGGACAGCTTGACCTAGTGAAATCCAACGGCTCAGCAGTGGTTGCCTTGAATAAATACACAGGAAAGCAGCAGTACAAGTTTGGAGATGATTTGGCGAGTTATGCCAGCCCAAAATTAGCAACAATTGACGGTCGCAGGTGGTGTTTTGTTTTCGCGAGAAAAGGTCTTATCGGATTTGAACCACAATCGGGAATTATGGATTTTCATTACCCTTGGCAGGCTCCATTGCTTGAGGCCGTCAATGCCAGCACGCCAGTAGTCGTTGGTGCTCAGGTGTTGATTTCTGAAACCTATGGCCCTGGAAGTTCTCTATTGCGTGCCAAGACAGGAGCTGCTGAAGTTGTTTGGAAAGACAGTGCCACATCCCGTGACAAATCGATGCAGGCTCATTGGAATACACCGATCTATGTGGATGGATATCTATACGGCTGCAGCGGTCGGCATACTCGCAATGCTGAATTGCGGTGCGTTGACTGGAAAACAGGTAAGGTTCAATGGTCGGTCGAGGGTTTGACTCGAACTTCACTAACTTTTGTTGACGGACATTTTATTTGCCAAGGTGAATATGGTCATGTCTTTTTGATGAAGGCGAACCCAGAGAAGTTTGAACCGATTGCTGGTGATATTGCGGTCGCTGGCCGAAAGGGCGAGTACGAATTGCCGTTTGAAACATCATTTGATTTAGGTTACCCGTGCTGGGCTGCCCCTGTCGTTTCGCAAGGTTTAATGTATTTGCGGGGAGACAAATCGATTGTTTGCTTGGAGTTAATTCCCACAAAATAACAATGACTGTTGATCCTTCAAATCCATTTCAAGCGGCTTGGCCGATTCCCGATCCAGCGATTCAGCAGCAATTGCAAGCAGTTTATAGCTCGGGAGATTGGGGGTCCTATGCTGGTCTCTTTACGCAGACGTTACGGGAAACGCTATCCGCTAAATACAACCGTGAACATGTAATGCTGGTCTGCTCCGGTACGATCGGCATCGAGCTGGCTTTGCGTGGCATTGGAGTGACTGCGGGCGACGAAGTGATTCTCGCGGGGTACGATTTCCCGGGTAATTTCCGCTGTATCGAAGCAACAGGGGCTATTCCGGTTTTAGTCGATATTGCGTGCGGAACGTGGAGCTTACAAGCGAACGATCTAGCGGCGGCTCATAGCGAGAAAACAAAAGCAGTGATTGTTAGCAGTTTGCATGGTGGCATGGCAGATATTAAAGCAATTATGCAATGGTCTCGCTCCGTTGGTGTTGCGGTAATTGAAGATGTGTGCCAGGCACCAGCCGCCACACATGCAGGACAATTATTGGGGACATTTGGGGACTTGGCCGTTATGAGCTTTGGTGGCAGCAAACTACTAACAGCAGGTCGTGGGGGCGCGGTACTTTGTAATGATGAAGCGATGGCACAACGTATCACTGTTTTTAAAGAGCGAGGCAATGATGCGTTTGCCTTGAGCGAATTACAAGCGTCTGTATTGATACCGCAATTTGAAACGCTTGCCGAACGTCATGCGCTACGACGCGAAAATGTAGATACTATTTTGCAAACAACGGCACCCTGCTCTGGCATTACTCCACTGAAAATCAAGGCAGAGGACAGTCCGGATTTCTATAAGCTCGCTTGGGTTCTTGATGACCCACAGCGGCGACAAGATTTGTTGTGTTTTGCTCAGGAAAAGGGAATACCACTGTTCGCAGGATTTCACGGTTTCGTGAAACGAAGTGAAAGACGCTGTCGCAAACCCGTTACGTTAGTGCACAGCACAGCGGCTGCCGAGGCAACATTGTTGTTGCACCACCCCGTATTACTTAAAGAATCGAACGTTATCCGAGAACTTGCTGAGGAACTTGTTGATGTATTTAACCGCTAAGGGCCACGGATAGAGTTGAAAATGTTATCCTGAATGGACTCTTATGTATAATATGTCGTTTGCTTAATATTGAATAATAGGAATTTTGCCATGGTTGACCGCATCTCCGCTGCTCCAACAAATCGAACATCCACCCGCCGACGTTTTATTCAGCATAGCGCGCTTTCGACCGCGGCGGTCATGGCACTTCACGGTCGAGCATATGCGGCACTAAAAGGGGGCTGGATTGAGTTGTTCAACGGCAAGGACTTGAAAGGTTGGCACATTAACCCAGAAAAAATTGGCCACGGCACCGGCGGTAATTGGCGTGTGGAACAAGGGTCCATTACAGGTGAACAAGATCCTCCGGGTTCTGGTAACGGCGGCATTCTGCTGACAGATCGCAAGTTTGAGAACTTTGAGCTTGAAATCGATATGATGCCCGATTGGGGTGTTTGTTCCGGTTTGTTCTTGCGTAGCACAGATCGTGGACAGTGTTTTCAGATGATGGTTGATTATCATGATGCCGGAAATGTTGGCCACATCTATGGTGAAGGCACGACTGGATTTAATACTCGTACATTTGACATCAATGGCAAAGTCGATGACGCCGGCAAGTTGGTCTCGCTGACGACCGATAAACACATGGCTTACTCCAAGGTCGGGCTTGTTACATCCTGTAGTGCTGACCAATGGCTCAAAGCCTGGCGAGTGAACCAATGGAACACAGCACGAGTGATCGTCGAAGGCGATTACCCGGTAATCACGACGTACATCAATAACCAAAAAGTTTGTAAATTTGATGGGGCACAATCCACGGCGGCGAAATATGATAAGGAAGTTATTCGCAAGCTGTTAGGTACAGCTGGAAGCATTGCAGTTCAAGTTCACGGTGGCACGAGTTGGCCAAAAGGATCAAAATGTCGTTGGAAAAACATTCGTATAAAACCATTGTAAAAACAGGGATGAGAATGATGCATATTAAATTGTTGGTGCTGCTTGTTGTATTTAGCGCTGTAAGTGTTGTTTCTGCTGAGACCAACTGGAACCAATGGCGGGGAATGCAAAGCGATGGTCATAGCGATGCAGCGAATGTTCCCCAATCTTTTTCCACGTCAAGCATTGTTTGGAAAACGAAGATTCCAGGTCGAGGGCAGTCATCGCCGATTTATTGGGGCGAACGCATATATGTAACTTCGTCATTAGAGAACGGGTCCCAACGGGCCGTGTATGCCGTCCATCGCGGCACCGGTAAAATCCTCTGGCAGAAAGTGGTTTGGCAAGGAGACGCGGAGTCGGCTCATGCTATGAACAACCGCGCATCGAGCACTTGCGTAACCGATGGTAAACAAGTCATCGCCTTTTTTGGAAAAGGTGGACTGCACAGTCTGGATGCTATAACCGGAGATATCCAATGGTCCCGTGACCTCGGCGCTTTTGAAGGCCCTTGGGGCACCGGCGCTTCTCCCATTATTGTGGGAGACTTAGTAGTACAGAATTGCGATGCCGACAATGAATCGTCATTAATGGCGTTTCATCGTGACAGCGGTAAGACCGCCTGGAAAACTCAGCGGGATACGATTCGGGGCTGGAGTACTCCTGTTGTTTTTCGACTTAAAGGACAAAATGAAATCGTACTCAATGGCCATAGCCAAGTGATTTCATATAATCCCGCAAGTGGCGCAGAGAACTGGAAATGTGAAGCTCCGGGAGGGCGTGGCACGCCAACGCTTGCCGTAACCTCTGACGCTGTAATTGCCATTCCTGGTCGAACTGGGTTTATGATAGCAATCCAACCAGGCGGTAGTGGTGATGTTACGGGAAAACGAGAATTATGGCGAGTGCCGCGAACCGGTGGACGCGATCTGCCTAGTCCCATTGCGGTTGATGATTATGTGGTGATTACTCGCCTCCGACCAGGGCTGATAAGCTGTTATCAAGTGAACGATGGCAAATCACTGTGGACCGCGCGTGTAGAGGGCGCGTTCTCATCATCCCCGATCGCGATTAACGGTGTGATTTATACCGTAACGGAAGAAGGAAAGATCATTGTTTTCAAACCGGGAGACAAGTACACGCCGATCTCGACGAATGATATCGGAGCGGATTTAGAAGAAGTATTCAGAGCCAGTCCTGCTGCTTTTGACGGTCATTTACTAGTGCGGTCTGACCAATTTCTGTATTGCTTAGGCGGCGATAAATAACACCACAAACTAACACGAATGCGTTAAGCAAATTTGTGGACTAAATATTGTAGCCGGTTATTTGGGCAGCTTATTTTTTCGCTGCATTCTATTCCAATGCACTCGGGCCACGTCCCACATGTATGAATTAATGCCGGCATGGCCAAGTAGTTGTGGGTCGGCGGCGAGCTCGATGTATTTGCGAGCCAACTTTGGTTCGTCTGTGACTTCATAGTACAGCCCCAAATATAGATGTGCATAAAACGCCCGAGTAGCCCTTACTTCTTTGGTAGGATTGCCCTGCTCTACCGCTTGTAACACATTTGCCGGAGTGGTCGTGCCACGGTACATTTCGAAAACTTTCATCATTGGAATACGGGGGTCATTTTCGATTGGCAGCATGACCTTTCGAGCCTTAGCCACTCCACTATCAGGCACCATGCACAAAAACCGCCAAACTGAATTTTCAACATCTTGATTGTGGAACGTTTGATAGAGTTCGAATTGGGACGCTCCTTGTTTGTATTGCTTCGCGTAATACATGCTAATGCCTCGTTCCCATTGGCGTGATTCAATTTTGGGGTTTAACTTTACGTATCGATTGAAGTCACGAACGGATTCTTGAAAGGCTGCTTGTTGAAAATGGATGCGGCCACGCCGGTAGAAGGCTACGGCGACCGTATCGTCAAGTTTCTCGATTTGGTCAAGTAGCTTGATAGCTCGCGGGAATTGTCGAGCTGATTGCGCCGTCGAGACTTGTTGCAACAACGACTTAATTTTTTCTTCTTGCAGCGCCTCTGCGTCCTGACAGTGACCCACGCAGCTAAAAAAGCATGTAATTAAGTAGACGCAAAGAATTAATTTCGGTAAGTGCAAGGAATCGAACCCCTAGTGAAAGAAAGTGTGTGTTGTACGTGTCACTCGCCGTATTTGTATAGGACGAGTTGATATACTAATATATTGTACGTAAATGCAAGATATTGTGACTCATTTGGGCGGTCGGATCCTGTATTTCAGTAGATTAATAAATTAAAAATGCATGGGAGATTCGATTTGATACGTAAGAGATATTTATTGTGGTTGTTGGTCGTTGCTGTTATGGCGAACGGTGGTATTTGCGATCAACTGCAGGCACAGCGTCAACCTAATATATTGCTGGCGATTTCTGATGATCAATCGTTTGCCCACAACTCCCGAATAGGTGCTGCCCAGATATCGACTCCAGGGTTTGACCGCATTGCCAAGGAGGGTATTTGGTTTGTAAATGCGGTTGCTGCATCTCCGGGGTGTAGTCCATCACGAGCTAGTTTGTTGACGGGTCGCTATCCTTGGCAAAACCAACAAGCGGGTACACACGCGAGTTCGTTCCCAATTTCACTCAAGACCTATCCTGAATTGCTGCAGCACGCCGGATATCATGTCGGCTATACAGGGAAACCATGGGGCCCTGGGAATTGGAAGATTTCCGGACGTACGCAAAATCCAGCAGGTCCGGCCTACGATAAACACAAGGCAAAGCCACCTGGTGCTGGAATTAGTAACAAGGATTATGCGAGCAATTTCAAGACATTTTTGGAATCGAGGCAAGAAGATCAACCGTTCTGTTTTTGGTTTGGCGGTCACGAACCGCATCGAGGGTTTGAGGCTGGGATCGGTACTCGTTTAGGGAAAGACATTACCAAAGTCGATGTCCCTTCGTTCCTACCAGATGTTGAAACCGTTCGTTCAGATGTGTTGGACTACTATGTTGAAATTGAACACTTTGATTCGCACCTATCTAAGATGATTGACCTACTTGAAGAGTTAGGCGAGCTTGATAATACGCTGATTGTAGTGACGAGTGACAATGGTATGGCCTTTCCGCGGGCTAAGGCGAATTGTTACGAATATGGAATTCATGTTCCCTTGGCAATCCGCTGGGGCGATCGTATCAAACCAGAACAGTCGTTCTTGGATATGGTTAGTTTTGTTGATCTAGCCCCTACTTTTTTGAATGTCGCTGGTGTTGCCGTGCCATCCGAAATGCAGGGCCGTAGCCTAGTCGAATTATTTGACAAGGGGTCGCAATATGAGCAAGCCGCAGGGGCGGATGCGGAGTTTGTGTTTAGTTCTCGTGAACGGCATTCGTCCTCGCGATATGATAACTGGACCTATCCGCAACGGGCGATGCGAAGTAATCAGCATTTGTTGATTCGAAATTTCAAACCTAATCGTTGGCCTGCCGGAGATCCACAGAAGTATGACAGTCCTGGGCAGTTAGGACGTAAACATGGTGGTTACCATGACATCGACGCTTGTCCGACATTGACCGTTTTGGTTGATGGCCGAGAGAAATCAGAAATCGGATCTTTTTTTCACTTGGCTGTCGACCAGCGACCCGCTTGGGAATTGTTTGATATCTTAGCAGACCCAGCGTGTTTGAATAATCTGATTGATCAAAAAGTAAATCGCCAATTGCAAACTCGGCTGCAAAGAAAAATGCTTAGCTTTCTAAAAGAAACCGGTGATCCTCGAGTGGGTGGCGATGGTGATATTTGGGAATCCTATAAGCGATATAGTGCGATCCGGAAATTCCCTGCACCGGATTCTGTGCCGCAGGCTAAGTAATGCTAGATATCCGTGAGATAACATTCAGACGAGAGGTAGATCCATGCAGCGCGACTTCAATTTAATCGCGACTACCCTTTGTTGTTTTGTAGTTACTGCTGCCGTCGGTGCTGCTGATAATGGATCCAACAAAGCTTGGCAACGCCATACGATTGATGATTCATCGGTTGGTGCTGATGGTGCGCGGTTGTTAGATGCCAACGGTGATGGGCGGCTAGACTTAGTGACACCTTGGGAAGAAGGCGGGGAAATTCATATTTGTTTACATCCGGGCGATGCCGAAGTTGATAAACCATGGCCGCTGGTGGTCGTGGGGCGAGTTGCGTCACCTGAGGATGCCGTTCTAGTGGACTTAGATGGCGATGGGGCTGTGGACGTTGTCAGTAGTTGTGAAGGTACTGTGCGGAGCATGTTTGTGCACTGGGCTCCTCAGGCGAAAGAGGATTATCTTGACGCAACGAAATGGGAAACAGTCGCAATTTCCGTTACTAAGTCCAAACAAGCTTGGATGTATGCTCTGCCGATGCAAATTGATGGTCGCCATGGAATTGATTTGATGGTGGCTTCCAAAGGTCAGCAAGCAAGTGTCGGTTGGCTGCAGGCGCCGTCGAACCCACGTGACCTAGACGCTTGGAAGTACCACCGTTTGTACGACGCTGGTTGGGTCATGTCGCTCATTGCAACCGACGTGAATCATGACGGTCAGGATGATGTCGTGGTTTCTGATCGGAAAGGTCCGAATCGGGGCGTGTTCTGGTTGGAACATCCAGGCAGGAAAATTACTTCCGCACCGCATGTGTGGGCAGAACACCGGATTGGTGGAAATTCGCACGAGGTGATGTTCATAGATGTCGCGGATGTTAATGGTGATGACCGTGAAGACATCGTGGTTGCTACACATCAGGCTGAGATACTTCTATTTATGCGGCAAGAGAATTCGCAACAACCTGCATGGAAACGCGAAGTGGTGCCAGCCCCGTTTGGTTTAATGAAAGGCAAATCTGTAGCAGTTGGAGACCTTGATCTCGATGGTTTGCGAGATATTGTTCACAGCACAGAACCCAATTCAGGCCCACCTCGACCTGGTGTCACTTGGCTGAAGAATCTAAATACTGCAGATTCTCAAAAAGGACTCGATTTTGAAGTGCAGCAAATGAGTACGCTGGCCGGCAAGAAGTTTGACTTGTTACAGGTCATGGACGTTGATCACGACGGCGATTTAGATGTGATTACATGTGAAGAGCGCGATAATTTGGGGCTGTTTTGGTATGAAAACCCCCATCGTTAGCAGCCTAAGTGGACGTCAAGCACGTTGCGTTGCAAGTGCGGTAGCTTTACCGCAGGTCGAGCAGCCATTGTTCGTGTAGTTTTTGCAACTCGGTGACACGATCGGGGTGTTGTGCCGCGAGGTTGGTCAACTCGCTGGGGTCCTCATCTAGATTCACTAGAAACAGCTTGTCTGCGTTGGTGAGCGGAGCTTTACGACTGGTGTCGTTGGGGTTGCCAAGCAGTTTCCAGGGACCTTGTCGTACAGCCCAAGCTGGGTTTCTACCTCCCCCTGTCTGCCAATGAAAAACCTCATGCGGGCTTTTTATACTGTTTGTTTGAATCAGTTCGCTAATGTCAATTCCATCGATTCGATGTGTTGGTAATTGAATTCCGGTGAGTTTAGCCAGTGTTGGCATCCAATCGCAGGCTGTAGCCAATTGATCGCGGACTTGATTTGTTGGCAGGTGCCCCGGCCAACTGATAATTGCCGGTACTCGAATACCTCCTTCGAACAGACTGAATTTTGCACCGCGATAAATCCCTGCGCTGCCGCCACCGCCGAAGGTGCGTATTTCTTGTGAATGGCCATGGTCGGATTGGTAGACGATGATCGTGTTTTTGCGAATGTCAAGTTCTTCGACTTGAGCCAGCAGCTTGCCGATCATTTCGTCCATAGTTGAGATCATCGTGGCATACCGGCGTCGAGGTTCCTTGAGGTGTTTGTAGGCGGCACGCCATTTTTCAGTTCCTTGCAGAGGGTAATGCGGAATGTTCAAGGCAAAATATATGAAGAATGGTTTTTCGGAGTTTTGTTTCATGAACTGCGAGGCTTGCTCTACCATGAGTTCCGGAAAATATTGTCCATCCCGCCACACTTCTTGGCCATTGCGATAAAGGTCGTGTCGGTTAGGGCCATTCCAATAAAAGAAATGCGAATAGTTGTCGATGCATCCGCCCATATGTCCGAAGGAGTAATCAAAACCTTGGTTGTTTGGCATCGTGTCTTTATTAAAGCCTAAATGCCACTTTCCAATGTGTGCTGTTCGGTAGCCAGCGGAACGGAACATCTCAGCCATTGTGATTTGTGAACTTGGCATGCCGACCCCATTGGGTTGCGAAGAGACGTTACCGGATACACCTGCGCGTTGTGGGAAACGACCCGTTAGAACAGCTGCGCGTGATGGTG
>LWDU01040826.1_pt1 | contig 68598 bp, 59 predicted proteins | sample 727161 | NCBI WGS metagenome assembly LWDU01 (sample SAMN04566230, study PRJNA314399) | hydrothermal vent metagenome | isolation source: deep sea hydrothermal plume seawater | place: Mexico: Gulf of California, Guaymas Basin | collected 2004-07-11 | reverse complement strand
ACCACGGGCGGCTCGACCACCACGGGCGGCTCGACCACCACGGGCGGCTCGACCACCACGGGCGGCTCGACCACCACAGGCGGAGCGACCACCACGGAGCGGACGGGTACCGTCCCCAGTGGGCACTTGTGTGGTTCGTCCTGGGCTGGGGCCTCCGCACCCGTCCAGATGAACAGCAGGAGCGCGTAAGCCGCGGGCCAAGGGGCTGCACCAGTCTCGAGGGAGCCGTTGGGAGAGGAGTGGTGGGGTGGATTCACGGGTATGAGCATGCTGGGCAGACACCCTCCGAGGTCTACCCACGTCCTGATCGTAGCCCGGTGCAAAGATCGGTGGTTCGGGATGAAAAAAAAGAGGGCCCCGCGCGGTACGCAGGGCCCTTCTTGCTCACATCGGGACGATCCCCCTGGCTTGAGGTGCCATTAGGGGGGGCCGTGCGGAGGTCAGGTGCTCAGAACGAAACCTGAAGACCCACCGTGATTTCGGAGTTGTCGTTCACACCCTCGGTGTCGGTCTGCGCGTTGACCATCCACTTGAGGGCATGGCCGTCGATGTAATTGTTGATGGCCACATCCATGCGTGTCGTGCTATCGGTGATGAGCGTCGCGTTGTCGAAGTCCTGGAAACGGACGGCCAACTCCCATTTGCCCGGCTGAAGCATGTACGAACCCTGAATGGACATGGGAGAAGCGTCGGGCGCGATCGGCGTGCCCAGGCTTGAGTCGGTGCCCAGGGCACCTGCGGTGCACATGGCAACATCGAAACTCCAGAGGTTCGTACCGCTGTTCAACTCGACGATCATTGCATCGTCTGAGAAGAGGTCCGCCTCACCCGCGAAAGCTATCGCACAGGAGAGGTGGGGGTCTTCCGTGCCACCGTAGGCACCCTCAACATTGCTCGGGCCGCTACCCATGATGTCTGCGGTCAATCGACTGGCCATGAGTAGCTCATCGGCCAATCCGTCTCGGCCATTCATGACGCTGAGTTCCCAGCCCATTTGGGACATTTCGCCACCCAGCATGAGGCCACCGGTGCGGGTGCTGAAGGCGCTTCCCACCATGCTGCGCCGCCTGAAGAGCGTCCTTCCACTGCTTATTCGAGAGGCACGGGCGACGCCAGCCTTGAACTGGCCGAAGGTCCCGACCATCGTGTCGCCGATCCCGAAGGTGGCATAGGCATCGAGCAACACGGCAGAGCCGCTGCTCAACTCGGTTTGCAACTTGTAGCCGTACCCTCCGGTGTTGCCCTTCGCGCCAAGGCGCATGTTGGCCAGGCTCCATCCTCCGCTATCCGCGCCCACACCGCCGCCGTCCACCTGGCTCGTGTAGTACGTGCGGACTCGCCCAAAGACCGTGGGGCCGCCATCAGCCGAACCGAGGGTTGCGGTCAGGGCGTTGATTTCGTGATCAAGGGTGTTCCACTCACCGTCGGAGGCGAAGGCCGCGGAGCCCGTGAGGAAGATGGCGAGGGTGGTGCAGGTAAGCTTGTTCATGGATTCGAGGCTCCCAGGTCGGAGCGGTGGGGGTGCGGACAATGGCATGGGGCCCCAAGGACCGCCAAGGGCCGAGAGCATGACTTCGGGGCCCGTTCAGGCCAAGCACCCCGCCCTGCTTTTTTGCGATCGGTGCCCCTAGGACCCCTCCGAGCGGCCCCAAAGCCTATCCCTACGGCGGTATCCCCTCACACCCCAAGACCCCGCGAGGTGCTCGCGAGGCCTTCTTCCGGCCATTTGGAATGTCGAGCCCCCGGGGGTTTGGGAGAGACGCGCTCAGAAGCCGACATTCAGGCCAACGGACCAATAGTCAAAATCGACTCCTGCGAGCTGTCCGTCCATGAGGCCGAACTGCCAGTTGCCGTGGTTGGCGGTGATCTCAAGAGAGCTTGTGTCGATTGCCGCAGGGTAATCGGCATCCGTGTGGCGAACGGCAAGCATCCAGTCGTCGTTCACATCAACGGTGGCACTGATGCACATGGGGGTCGTACCTCCCACTGCGGGGACCGAAAAATCCAGAGTGTTGAAATTGGAAGCATGGAAGTTGGTGGAAGCAGCGGTATCGGCCACGTTCGCGTACTCGATTCCGAAGCCCAATGCCCCGGCCTTGTAGTTGCCGGTGATGACCGTCGCGCCCACGTCTTGCAGGGACGCGTCGTCAATCACGGCTAGAGATAGGGAAGTCTCCTCGCTGGCGGCTAAGCGAACGCGCACGGCTGTAAGCAACTCATCCAAGGTTCCGTCGAAGCCATTCATGATGCTGAGGTCCCAGGAGATTGACTCCATGGTGCCGGAAAAGGCCATGCCGTCCGCATGGCGTGCGAATTGGGCCCCGATCATGCTATGGCGCATGTGATCCATGTCTCCTTCATCCATGTCCGAGTCATCGCAGACGGATGCGCGGAATCGGCCCATCCTGGCGGTGATGGCCCCGCCGATTCCGAAGGTGGCGTAAGCATCCATGAGGGTGTCCATGAAGATCGATGGGGTGTCGGGGATTCCATCGCTGTCCGTGTCGGAAATGCCGAGGTAGCTCTCTCCGGCGAAGTCCACCTCGACACGGTAACCGTAGGTCCCGTGGCTGCCATCCATGGCCAGGCGTGCGTCGCTGGCCGAGAAGCCGCCGATGTTGAGGTCTGAGTTGTTGTCGTAGCGAAGACCTACCTGGCCTGAGAGACCAAGCCCACCATCCCGAGACAAGGTCGATGAGAGCAACCTGACTTCGCGATCGAGTGAGGCCCACTCATTGTCTGCCGAGTGCGCCACGACGCATGAGATGGAGAGGAGCAGAGTCGTATGGATGATGGCGTGCATGAGGTTGGTGGGGTTGCCCTGGATGGGCTAGGGAACGAGGAATCGCATGGGCGATCGATTGAAGGTGGCAGCATGGAGGGCCCACAGAGCAAACCCAAGCGAGATCCCCGGCAACGGTCGGAACCGCTCGTTACACGGCAGGGGGGGAGCCCAAGAGAGGAGGAGGGGCTCGGAAACGAAAGAAGGCCCCGCGACGCGCGCGGGGCCTCCGTGTACTCAACTCGGGAGCGCGACGCGCGCGTCCCCGAGTGAATCAAGGGTGGTTGACTAGAACGCGACGGTCAGGCCGATCAGCATCGCGCTCGTGTCGTTGCCGGCACCGTCGTCCGTCTCCTGCATGCCAATCTGCCACTTCAGGCCGTGGCCGTCGAGGTAGTTGTTAGCAGTGATCTCGGTGGACTCGTTGTCGTTGTCGTAGTCCGTGATACGCAGGGCGACTTCCCAGTTGGCGTCGATGTTGTAGCTGGCGCTGATGGCCATCGTGCTCGCGTCCCCGGCAAGGGCCATGAGGCCCCCGTCATTCCCGGCAAGGGAGTTCGAGAACATAGCACCGGTGTCACAGGTCTCGACTCCGAGGCCCCAGGTACCGTTGCCGGCACTGACTTCGATGACGGTTGCGTCGTCGTCGTCGATGGCGCCGTTGTCAACCATTGCAATGTTGGCAGAAACGCTCATGCCGCCGTCGCCGCCGTCCATGAGGTCCATGCTGACGCGCAGCGCCGTGAGGAGCTCGTCGCCAGTACCGTCAGAACCGTTCATGATGCTGAGGCCCCAAGAAATGTCAGACATGGCACCACTCAAGCCGAGGCCACCGGTGAAGCCGGTGAACGCGCCACCAACGCCACTGTGGGCGAAGTGCTTCATGCTACCTTCGTCAAGGTCGGCATCGTTGCAGACCGAGGCGCGGAACTGACCCATCTGTGCGGACACAGAGTCGGTCATGCTCCAAGTGGCGTAGGCACCGCGGAGGCCGACGGCGTCGGCGAAGTCGTTCTCCACGTGGTAACCGTAGTCACCGTGGCTGCCGTCAACGGCCAGGCGGGCGTTGCCCGTGGCCCAACCGCCAGTGTCGGTGTCGCCATCAGACATGTATGCAGTTTGCAGGAGACCAGAAATACTGGCACCACCGTCCAAACTAAGGGTAGACGCGAGGGCTCCGACCTCCTGGTCGAGAGCAGACCACTCGCTGTCCGACGCGAAGCCGGCAGCGCAGGTCATGGTGAGCGCAATAGCGCTACAGGTAAGCTTCTTCATGGGGTTTCAAACTCCAAAGTGAGAATTCAGACAGAAAGAGAGATCAGGGATGGGGTCCTGTTGATCGCGCAGAGGTTGTGATTGTCGTATGGCAATGCCAAGCCTCAGGCGTGATTTTTCGAATCGGATACCGCAGGTTCATTCGGTGAATGATCCGCTGGCATGTCCCCCATTCCTGTTTCGTTAGGGACAATTGAGACGTAAGTTATTGAAACATAAGGGGTTAGGCGTGATAGGAACTGGTGATGGGCTAGTGGCCCCTATATATAATGTCTTGCGATTCAGACCCCAGGGGGTCTGAGAGGGGTGTGGGGTCGGGGGGACATCGGTGCGGCGTCCTGGGTGCGAGTCCGAACTCGAGTCGGCGAAAGTGTCACGTGAGGGCTTAAAACCCCACATTCAGTGCGATTCCCCACAATTCAGTGTCGAGGCCCAGGGTGCTGCTCTCCAGTTGGGTGAGGCCCAGGGTCCACTTGACGTCATGACCGGAGGAATAGTGGGTGAGGGCGAGGTCGTTCTGCCTGAGATCGGCCAGGTCGAGCTCCTGGACCCGCAGAGCCAATTCCCAGTCCTCTTGCACCATCAGCGTGAGGGATACGGAATGGGGATTTGTATTGGGGGCAAGTGATCCGCCGATGTTGCTTGCCAGCGAGACGAATCCGCCTGGGCCTACCTGCGCAGCATCGAATGCGAGGCTCCAGACGTCGGATCCGGCCCGGAACTCAGCTAGGGCAAGGTCAGAACCGGGGTTCCCACGGTCTTTCACCATGGCGAGCGCGGCCTGGGCACTAACCTCCTCTGGACTTCCGTAGGCTCCTTCTGTGAGTCGGTCGGGAGAATGGGGCGCAGAGGGCCTCAGATCCAGGCTGACCCGCAGGGACGCCAGGGCATCATCGCCCTGGCCGTCGAGGCCGTTCATGATGCACAGGGCCCAATCCAACCCGGAGAGGGCGCCCTGGAGCATCAACCCTTCGTCCCGGGCAGCCAGAGCGGTTCCGATGACGCTGTGGCTTAGGAACACCATGTCCCCCTCGTCCAAGAGGCCATTGGCGGAGATTACAGGCCGGAAGCGGCCGAGCGTGGCTCTGACGGTCTCTGTGAGGGCGAAGCTGGCCCTAGCGTCCAGCAGACCAATGGTGCCCGAGCCCCAATCGTCGGCGAAATCCACCTCTAGGCGGTATTCGTAGCCTCCGTGGGAGCCCATGACGCCCAAGCGTGCGTCCTCGACGCCAAACCCGCCCAGATCCCCAAGAACGTCGCTCGAGGCCAGGTAGGCGGACCGCACCCGTCCGAACAGGCCCGGTCCCCCGCCGTCTGAAAGAAGGCTGGCGGCCAGTGCCTCGACCTCCCGGTCCAACTCAGACCAATCCCCATCTGAACCCGTGCCAAGAGCGAGCCCATGGGTCGGAGCCAGGGACAGGACGGTGCAGGCGTACAGAGTGTGGAGGATGGGCCGCATGGTGTCTCCGGGGTGGGGGAGAGAGCGCCGAGGAGTGCCATGCACCCCAACGGGCAAAGATGCATCCGAATCCCGATGGAAGGGAGGGGGAACTGCGGGGCAACTGGGCCCCCTCACGTCGGCCACAATCCCGCTTAACCCATGGCAAGGAAGTGAGTTACAACCATCCAATGCGGCGGCCTTCGCCCCACTCCAAGCGCCGCTTTTTCACCATTTGCGACTTCCTACTTGGGCTCAGGAGCTCTCTCAGTCAGCGTGGGGCCGGCGAGACCGTTTCAGATCCCCCCGCTTGCGCTTGGCGTCGAGACGCTTGCGCTTGGACGACCGGGTGGGCTTGGTGGGCTTGCGGTTCTTGGGCACTTGAAGGCCAGTGCGCAAGAGAGCGGCAAGCCGCTGACGGGCCTCTTCAAGGTTGCGTCCCCGCTCGCGGTGGCTTGAGGCATGCACAACTACCTCGCCGCCCTTGGTCAGGCGGCTTCCGAGCTGCCGCATCAGACGCGCTCGTCGTCGCTCTCCGAGGCTCGGGCTGTCAAGCACACAGAAGCGCAGCTGCACGCGCGTGGCGACCTTGTTCACGTTCTGGCCTCCCGGACCGCCGGAGCGTGAGAACGTGACGTGCAGTTCGCCTGGCGGCAGGATCAGCCGTGTGTTGATCCTGAGGGGCTCCATCCCTGCGCCCTAGTCGGGCTGTCCCGCTGCGTGCAAGAAGGAGTAGGTGTAGATGCCCGTCTCATGCCCATCGGAGAACCGTAAGGCAACCGCGTAGTTGCCCACCAGGTGCAGGTCCGCTTGGGTCAGATCATCGGGGACCGATGTTGGGTCCAGGATGCGCTGGCCCGTGGTCTCGCTCACGCATCCCGCGCAGGGACACCGCCGCCGCAGCTCCGCGGCGCTGAACTCCGCCGAGTGACCATCGGCCCATTCGAACACGACCCTCGACGGGTCGCTGCGTCGGATCCGTGTGGGCGTAGTGCTCATGGGGAGCGGGAGGAAGGGTGGTGGCCAGGACCAGACTTGAACTGGTGACCCCTTGATTTTCAGTCAAGTGCTCTACCAACTGAGCTACCTGGCCAGGTGTGCGGCAAGGCCGCAACGGGCGGGATTATCGGCTGGCAGTCCTGGGCCGTCAAAGGGAATGGCCTGGATTCCTCACACGGCTCTGGGCCGGACGCCTTTCGGTCTCAGGCCAAGGCTGCCCGGGCGGCATCCACGTCGAGTCGAATTTGGGCCTTGAGAGCATCCAGCCCATCGAACCTGCGCTCGCTCCTGAGGTGCCGGGTGAACTCCAGTTCCAGTCGGCGGCCATAGATGTCGCCCTCGTAGTCGAGCAGGTGGACTTCCACCGAGAGCTCTCCCAGGGCCCCGGGCTCCCGGTCTTGGACCGTGGGCCGTGTGCCCACGTTGCAGACGGCCAGGTGGGTCTCCTCGACGTCGTGGGTCGCATCGGAGGCCAAAAGGTGAGCGCGGCCCGCGTAGACACCCGCAGGAGGGTGCAATTCGTGGTGCAGATCCAGGTTGGCTGTGGGGAACCCCAGGGTGCGGCCCAGGGCGCTCCCGTGGACCACCGTTCCCAATACTGAGACCGGTCGGCCCAGCATGGCCCCCGCTCCATCCAGGTCCCCCAGCCCCACGGCCTCACGGATGGCCGTACTCGATACGGCTCGCTGGGCGACGACGACCTTCTCGACCACCTCAACGGGAAACCCCATCTGGCGCAAGAGCTCCGGCGTTCCCTCTTGGTTCCGACCAATCTTGCTGTCGAATCCCAGTACGAGGGCCCGTGCGCCGAGCTGTTCCATCAGCAGGTCCGTGACGAAATCGGTGGCGGGGGTGCTTCGCAGCTTGTCGTCGAAGGAGAGCACGAGGGTGTGTTCGACCCCGGAACGGCGGAAGAGCTCCAAGCGGTGCTCGAGTGTTGTGAGGGTACGCGGCGCGCGGCCTAGGAGCACCTCCTTGGGATGCCCCCTGAAAGTGACCACGGTTGAGCGAGATCCCAACTCCCGAGCGCGGGCCACGTTGGCCGCCAGAATGGCCGCATGTCCCAGGTGTACCCCATCGAATACACCCAAGCTGACCACGGAGCCATCCGCCGGGGGCGGCGGCAAATCGGACGACCGCTGGGTGATGATCAAACCTGCGCCCGTTGTTCCTTGTAGTCCTCGATCATCTCCTCGAGCGCGACCTTGTTTCGCACGCGATCGGCGGGGGACATGCGATCCACAAGAAGGACGCCTTCGAGGTGATCGTATTCGTGTTGAAGCACCCGGCTGATGAAACCCGTCAACTCAAGGCGCAGCGGTTGGCCCTCCACATCCATGGCTTCGACCACGCAATTTTCTGGCCGCGCAATCTCCGCGAAAATGCTGGGGAATGAGAGGCAGCCCTCCTCCATGAGGGCCTTGTCCCCCGTGCGCTCCACGATCCTCGGATTGATCAGGGTTATATTGAGCTCGGGCTTCTCCTTATCCCCTTCTTCGTTCATGACCAGGATCCGCCTGCGTAGACTCACCTGGGGGGCGGCGAGGCCGACTCCTTGGCTGTCAAACATGAGGTGGTACATCGCCGCGACCGTTCTTCCCAGGTCGTCGTCGAAGGTGGTGACCTCCTCGGCGATCCTGCGCAGCACGGGCTCGGGGTACAGGGTGACTGTGAATTCGAGCGGCTCGGACATGGGGGGCTAGTGTGGACGGAGACGGTGGGGGGGGTGCGTTGACGGCCTCCAGGGGCCCCTATAGTATTTTCCGCCGCTGCATTCGTCGGCCCCCCAGGGGCAGATCTCTGATCGAATGGCCCCCCTACACCGTGGTCGACTACACCAAACACATTCAAAAGGCCGAAGAGGCCGCGCGACGTCGGAACTACGACTTCGCCATCCAGCTCTATCAGCAGTTGCTGGAGATCGACCCGGACGTGGGTGCGGCGCGGGCAGGCCTTCGGCGGGCCCTCAAGGCGCGCCACGAGAAAAAGAAGGGCAGCAGGTTTCTCGGGATGATCAAGGGGGCCGGCCCACTGGCGGCGGCCAAGACCTTGGCCAAGGCGGGCAAGCACAACGCCGCCGCGAAGCAACTCGAGAGCTACCTGACGACCAACCCGATGGATGAGGAAGCCAACCTGCTGCTGGGCATCTGCCTGGAATCGGGAGGCCACACCCACTCGGCCCTTGCGGTCTTTGAGTTTCTAACGGAGGTGGCTCCTCGCAACCCCGAGGGTCTCAAGCGGGCCGGGGCCATGATGCGCGTCAACGGTGATCCCGTGCGGGCGTTGGAGTACTACGAGCGGGCGTTGGAGGCAGACCCAAGGGACCGTGATGCGATTAAGGCGCGCAAGGACCTGTCTGCTGAGGCAGCCCTGAGCCGCTCGCGTTTTGATGAAGTCAAACACAGCCGTGAGCAGATTGTCGACAAGGAGGAGGCCGTGCGGCTAGAGAAGTCCCAGCGCCGGCATCAGTCTGAAGGCGACCTGCGCCAGGAGCTGGAGCGCTTGGAGACTAGCTTCGCCGACGACCCCTCCAACGTGGACAGCATGTTGGCCATGGCTGACATCCTTGAGAAGCTGCGTGACCCTGAGGCGGCGACCGACCTAGTGCAGCGTGCCCTCTCCTATCGCAAGGGGTCGGCGGACCTCGCTGAGCGTCTAGGGCGGTTGCAGGTCAAGGGGCTGCGGAAGGCCATTGCGCGTGCCGACAAGGCGGGCGACGAACAAGAAGCCGACCGCCTGGAAGCGCAGCTGCGCGAGCTGGAACTCGTCGAGACTCGCCGCCGTCTGGAGTTGACCCCCGGAGATGCAACCCTGCGCCTGAGTCTGGGCCGGGTCCTCCTGAGCCAGGGGAAGTACGACGAGGCAGCCGCAGAACTCCAAAAAGCGGTCGCAGACCCCCGTCAGGCCGATTCTGCTCACATGGCCCTAGCCCAGTGCTTCCAGGAAAAGGGCTTCCTGGACCTGGCCCGCAGCGAGTACGAGAAGGCGCTCACAGGTCATCCCGGGGTGGACGAGACCGCGCGCGAGATCCTGTACAATCTTGGCGTGATCGCGGAGGCCGAGGGCAACTCAGCCGAAGCGCGCTCCTTTTACGCCCGCATCTTCGAAGTGGATATCGGCTACAAGGACGTGTCCGCGAAGATGGAGCGCTTGAAGTGATCCATCTGCAAGACCCCTATATTTCCAAAGTGACAGCCGCTTGATCGCGCCGTCACTTCCAACTGTTTTTTTCTAGAGCTCTCCGAGACGAACCCACGAAGATTCATGCCCAGCAGCAAGCAAGCCAAGAAACGCGTCATCACCGACGATCGCCGTCGAGCGGCCAACAAGGCCAAGAACAGCGCGATGAAGTCCGCCATCAAGAAAGTTGTGGACGCCGAGACGAAGGAGGCCGCTACGGCTGCGCTCCCCAACGCGGTGAAGATGATTGATAAGTGCGCCAAGCACAACATCATCCACGCCAACGGCGCTGCTCGACGCAAGAGCCGTCTCGATCGGCAGGTCGCAAGCCGCTAGTCCCAACAGTTGTGCTGCGTCAATCCAAGAGCGGGTTGGCGGCGGACTTAATCCCTATTGCCCAGGAAGAGTCACCTCATGGGGAAGTTTGAAACGAGCGAGGACCATGCCGGCCGATGGCACCGACCTGTTTGTGTTCCTATCGGAAAGGCGGATGTGTTCGCATCCGCCTTGGAGATGGTGGAAGACCTAGCCCGTTGGTCCGTGCAGAGCGTCGACAAGGATGGCTTGAGCGCGACCTGCGCGCGTGACAACGGCCCCCTGCGGGGCACCTCGACCATAGTCGTGAGGGTAGAGGGCCCGGACGGAATTCCCAACTCACAGACCCATTGCAGCTCACAGTCCAGTGGTGGTCTGCTTTCGAGGGACAAGTCCAACGTGGCCGAGTTCGTCCAGAAACTCTGGATGCGTGTGACCTGATCTACAGCGCTCTCTAGCGCCCTCCGATGACGCGCGAATAGCGGAAGTAGACCTCAAGGCACAGGACCATCATGGCCGTGGAGTAGACCCGGCCTCCCTGCTTGCCCCAGGGGCCAGCGGGGTCCCAGGAGCCACTGTGGGCGCCATCCTTGCGCTGGGACTCAAGCACCGCCGCCTTCATGGCCTTGTTCCAGGCACTCCAGTACCGGCCTCCCATTTGGAACATGGCGTAGGAACCGTAGTACCAGTAGTACATGTCCGAGCCCAACCCATCGGCATCCCAGCGTGGCAGTGCTCTCAGCATCAACTCGGCGTGCTTGCGCATGATCGGATGTTCATCGGGTGTCTGACCGAGGAAAACTCGCGATAGCAACCCCACCGCGGTCATGGCCTCGGCGCGATCGGTGGGGAAGTGGTCGTTGATCCCCTGCTCGCGCGCGCTCACAGAACCGATCGAGTCGTAGCCCACCCGCCCCGTGCTCTGATCGGTCACCTCGTCAATCCACGTGAGTGCGCCCACCAGTGCGTCCTCATCCACGACCAGCCCCGCGTCACGGCCCGACTGCAGAGCGATGACCATCCAGCCCGTCACGGACGTGTCATTCTCTCCGGTGGGAGGAACGTCGTAGCGCCAGGCGCCATAGGGGTTGCGAGCACGGCTGATCTGATTCAGTGCCTTTTGCGCCGTGTGCTTGAGTAGGGGGCTATTGGAGAAGTAATAGGCCTCGCAGAGCGCCAGGCTGGCGATGGCGTGGTCGTACAGATAACCCTTGCCCACCGCGTCGCCGATCAGGCCAGTGTCCGGGTCCTGCTGATTCTGTAGCCAGCGAATCCCGCGCTTGACCGTGTTCCGGTAAGGTCCTCGCGAAGTCGTATTGCCATTCCCCAGAAACGCCAGGAGAGCCAGCCCCGTGACGCCCACGTCGTGCAGGCTGCCGCCAGGGCCCGTGCAGAGGTCGTCCGCAGGATCGTGGCCCATGAACCCGTCGCAGTCCCAGCGACCATCCTGGTCCTGGTGGTCTGCCAGCCAATGCAAGCCGGCCTCCATCGAGGGCGCCGTTCCGCGCCCGGGGCCGGCTCCGCCGCCACCGGGCCCGAATCTGCCCGTGTACTTGCCCCCGGGGGGGCCGCCCAGACCCAGCTCTCCAAGGGAACCCACGTCCAGGAAGGGCGATTCCGCGAGGGCACCCGCATCGCTGATCGGTTCCAGCGAAGGATCGTCACTGAAATCCTCGGAGTCCACCAGGTCGGTCGGAACCTCCTGGATGACTGGGATCTCGTCGACCACGTCGGGTTCGACAATCTGATCCGGCTCTGGCGGAGGTGGTTCGGGCAGGGGTTCGGTGACCTTGGCGATGCTGGTCGTGAGTTGAATCTCCGGAGAGGAATCAAACAGGGTCCAGGGGAACGCCTGGATGATGAGCAGGATCACCAAGTGCGCCGCGGCGGAAATGGCCAGCCAGGGTGCACGCTGCATCCACTCGTATAGAGCGTCCTGAAAAGACTCCTCTTCGTGGTCGGTGCCTGCGGCGCGGGCGGTCTTGCGGGGATGATCGATGGTCATGAATAACTCCTATGCAGCTGAGGGTCCCAACGCCAAAGCGCTGGGGTCGCCCGTCGAGGTCTGAATGGCGCCGGGTGACAAGGCCCGGTGCAAGAGTCATCGATGTCTCGTTCACACTACTGAACGGTCAGGGCCCGGGGTGGTTCAACCCGATCGACGGCCCAAAGAGAAAACCCCGTCCGAATCCCTCGCGGGGACCCGGACGGGGCTGTGTCTTGCTCTTGGTGCGGAAGCGACTAGCGCGCGCCGAGCACCTTGCCGTAGCGGAAGTAGACCTCGAGGCACAGGACCATGGTAGCCGTCGAGTACACGCGGCCGCCCTGCATGCCCCAGGGGCCCGCCGGGTCCCAAGAGCCGAGGTGAGATCCATCCTTCCGTTGCGATTTGAGTACTGCCGACTTCATGGCTGTGTTCCATGCCTTCCAGTGGCGACCGCCCATCTGGAACATGGCGTAGGAGCCGTAGTACCAGTAGTACATGTCGCAGCCCATGGCTTCGGGATCCCAGACCGGGAGAGTCTTCAGCATCAGGTCGGCGTGCTTGACCATGGCCGGCGTCTTGCCCGGATCCTGACCCAGGAAGAAGCGGCACAGTAGGCCCACGGAGGTCATGGCTTCACCGCTGTCGATGGGCCAATCGTCGTTCACGCCTTCAGTGCGCGAACTGCCGCTACCCACAGAGTTGTAGCCCACCCGGCCGTTCGCTGGGTCGGTCACCTCATCGATCCAGTTCAGGGCGCCCACAAAAGCATCGGGGTCGATTTTCAGTCCCGCTTCTTCAGCGGACTTCAGGCAGAAGACCATCCAGCCCGTTACGGACGTGTCGTTTTCACCCATGGGCGGGACGTCATAGCGCCACGCTCCATAGGGGTTCCGGGCACGCGAGATGTAGTTGATAGCGTTCTGGGCGACGCCGTCCAGCATGGGCGAGTCGTCGAAGTAGTACGTCTCAGTGATGGCCAGCGTGGCGATGGAATGGTCGTACAGGAAGGTGTGACCAATCTCCTCACCCAGGAGGCCCGTGTCGTGGTCTTGCTCGCCAGTCAGCCAGCGAATGCCCTTGCGAACGATGTTCTTGTAGAGACCCTTGCGGGTCGTGTGACCATCACCCAGGAAGGCCAAGAGGCCGAGCCCGGTTACGCCGACGTCATGGGTAGCGGCACCCGGCCCGGTACACTGGTCGTTCGGCGGATCAAGGAGCATGAAATCTGCGCAACTCCAGAGGCCTTCGGGCTCCTGGTGGTTCTTCAGCCATTCCAGACCATCCTTGAGAGCCTGCTCGGTTCCCGATCCACCCGCGGCACGCAGGTTCCTGCGTCCACCGAAGCGCCCGCCGAACTTGCCGCCCGCGCCACCACCGATTCCGATAACGTTGTTGAACGCCTTATCGTCAAAGGGCGAATCCGCGAACATGTCAGGATCACCCTCGGTGGACTCGAAGTCCTCGTTGGTGTCGGTCTCGTTGTGGTCGGAGATCTCGAAGTCCTGGATGATCGGTTCTTCGATCGGCTCCTCTTCCTCGATCTCCTCGGGCTCCTCTTCGGGGGGATCCTCGGGGATCTCCTCAGGAGCCTGGTCCACTGAAGCCTCGATCACGACTTCATCGCCCTGACCGAAGAGACTCCACGGAATGGCTTGAATGACCAGGAATATGACTAGGTGCAGGGCGGCCGAAATGGCGAGCCAAGGCGCACGCGACATCCACTCGTAGAGGACGTCGTTGAAGGTCTCTTCCTGCTCCCAGGACTTGGGCAGGGTGGACTCGATGTGGAATTGCTCTTTTTCGGACATGAGGTGAGAGGTCTGCTGAGAGGCCTGAGCCTGGGTTCGGAGTGCCGAGAAGTGGATTCTGGGCCATTCCAGGGCCCAAAAGGTGCTGGGAGGATACCCAACGCCCCGCACTTCAGCGGGTTCAGAGCATATCGCGCGGATTCCCGGTCGCCTACCGGAGAAGTGCGGTTGTGAGTGGCGGCGAGGGTCCGGCACCCCTGGAGAAGGCCAGCACCGGGGCCGCAGCCCCAGCAGGCCCTACTTGGACTGAGCGTTTCTGCGGACGAGGAATGGCCCAAACGCGTTGGGGTAGATGAAGGAGTCGGACAGGACCTCAGCGAAGGCAGCCCGCTCGCGGCTCTTGTCCTGGGCCTTCAGGAGGAATGTCTGCAGAGCCTGCTGGACCTTCGGGTCAGAGAGAGGCTGGGCAAGCTTGCCCGGTTCCATGCCTTCAAGCCTGTAGATGAGCCAGGAGTCGGGCGCTGCTCGAAAGAGGGGCGCCGTCGAGTTGCCTGTGTGGCCGGATTCCAGCAACTCGATCACCGCTTCCCCGGAAGGGCCATGGAAGGTCTGGGCAACCTGGGCCGCCCGTTGGGCTGTCATGGGCGACAAGCGGCCAAGGTTCTCTTGGCTCGCAGGATCGGCGTAGGTGCGGATCAGAAAATCAAAGCTCACCTCACCCTCCGCGTACATCCGCCGTAACTCAAGAGCTAAGGCTTCGGCATCAGCGGGACTGCCTTCAGGGTCAACGGGCACGCGCAGGATCTGCAGCCGATAGGTTGCCTCCTTCTTCCCCACGAGTGCCTGCTCCTCGGCCGATGGAGATTTGGAGAAGGCCTGATAGGCGCTGTAGACCCAACCCGGACGCACGTTCCTGTCCACGAAGACGCGACCCGTGCGTCCAGCGGCGCGCCCAACCTGCACCTGGTACCAGGTCATTGCCAGGAGCTGATCGCGCAAGTGCGAACGAAACTGAGCGGGAGTGAGCTGGTCGGATTGCAGGGCCTTGCTGGCGGCACGGTGCCCACCGAGGCGCTCCACACGATCGCCGAAGGCGAAGTCCGTGCGCTGATCGACGACCTCGGGATCAAAACCCAGGTCCATGCCTGCCTGCACACGCAGGAGCGTCTCCAGGCGTTGGCCGAGCGCCTCTTCATAGATGACCTGCCGTCCCTGTGCGTCGGCATTCTGCCAGCGGCCACGCAGGTCGGCGCTCTGGGTGATGATCACATCCAGATCGGAGCGCAGTACGACTTCATCTCCGGCGACACCGATCATCCAGTCGCGGGAGAGGTAGGCGCGGCGGGTACTCGGATCCTGGGCGAGGGCCCGCGCGGCCTGCAGCGCGGCGGCCTGCGCGTCTTGGCCTGTCTGCTGAGGCGGCTGCTGGCAAAAGAGGGCAAGTGCAATAGTGGCTGAAATCATTGAGTGTCTCCGACCGGCATTCTGGCGGCCTCGGGCACCTGCTGCAACAGGCTCTCCAGCCAGCTTAGTCCGGCCTCCGGCCCCTGCACCTCGGTGGGTAGAAACAGGTGCATCACTCCGCGCCGCGCCCGGCGCAGGTCAAGCCCGCGGCCCTCGAAGAGCTGGGTGAAGGCCACGGGGTCTGTGTAGGTGATCAGGTAGGAGCCGTCCCGCCAGGCAAGGGAGCGCAGGCCGAAGGCGTCCAGGCGAACCTTGAGGGCAATGCTCCTAAGCAGGGTCTTGGCAGGCCCTGGCAGGCGGCCGTATCTCTCGCGCAGGGATTTCCCGAAGGCCTCCACCTGCGCGGGCTCGTGAAGCACTGAGATTTCCCTGAGAACGTCCAGGCGACGGCTCTGCCCGGGAATCCAGTCTTCGGGCAGGTAGGCCTCCAGCCCCAGCTCCAACTCGGCTCCGGCTTCGGTCTCCTCAACCCGCACGGTTTCCGGGCCCACGCCCTCGCCCGCTTCCAGCCTGTCCACAGTGGACTTCAGCAGCCGACAGAACATGTCGTATCCGACCGCCGCGATGTGGCCGGATTGTTGGGCCCCGAGAATGTTCCCGGCCCCGCGCAACTCCAGGTCCTTGACGCTGATCTCGAAGCCCGAGCCCAACTTGTTGAACTCCTCAAGCGCCTTGAGCCGTTCCCGGGCTATGTCCTTGAGCGGCTTGTGGCGTTCCACCAACAGGTAGCAGAAGGCCTTCTGGTCACCGCGACCCACACGGCCTCGCAGTTGGTGCAGTTCGGAGAGGCCAAAGCAATCGGCATCATCGATCAGGATTGTGCCTGCCAGCGGGATGTCGAGTCCGTTCTCGATGATAGTTGTCGCCACCAGGACGTTGACCTCGCCCGATTCGAAGGCGTCCATGACGGCCCGAAGTTCCTTGGCACCCATCTGACCATGGCCGATGGCGAAGACGGCGCTGGGTATCAGGTTCTGCAGCCGCTCGGCGACTCCATCAATGGAGCGCACCCGGTTGTGTAAGAAGAAGACCTGACCTCCGCGGTTGAGCTCTCCCAGGATGGCCTCGCGGATCAGGGTCTCGTCGTCGCCATATCCGAGAACCGTTTCAATGGCCTGGCGCCCCGGGGGCGGGACGGTCAGGGCGGAGATGTCCCGTAGTCCGGAGAGTGACATGTGCAGGGTGCGGGGGATGGGTGTGGCGGTCAGGGCCAGCACATCCACCTCCGCTCGCAGCTGCTTGAAGTGCTCCTTGTGGGTGACACCAAAGCGCTGCTCCTCATCAATGATGACCATTCCCAGGTTCTTCCACTGCACGTCCTTGCTCAGGATGCGGTGGGTGCCCACGAGCACGTCCACGCTGCCCGCAGCCACCCGCTCGACCACGTTCCGAGCGTCGGCACCGGTGACGTAGCGGCTCAGGACCTCGACTTCCACGGGGAAGTCTGCCATGCGCTCCCGGAAGGTCCCGAAGTGCTGCTCGGAGAGGATCGTCGTAGGCACGAGTACCGCCACCTGGCCACCGCCGTTCACTACCCTGAAGGCGGCGCGAACGGCGAGCTCTGTCTTTCCAAATCCCACGTCGCCACAGATCAGCCGATCCATGGGACGATCACCGTACAGGTCTTCGGCGAGGCTCTGGTCCACCTCCGCCTGATCGGGGGTGTCCTCATAGGGAAAGCTCTGCACGAGATCATCGACGAGCTCAGAATCCCCTTCCCAGCTGGGCCTTTTCCTCAACGCCCGTTGAGCCTGAACCTCAAGCAGTTCTGCGGCCATGTCGAACAGCCCCCGCTCGACCCGCTCCTTGCGCTTGCGAAACGTGCCGGCTCCTATGCGATCGAGAGAGAGCCCCGCGGCACCCGGGCCGATGTAGCGCTGCACCATATCGATGCGGCTCGAAGGCACGAACAGGCTGACCCGGTCTGCGAATTCCAGGTGCAGGTGTTCCTCGTGCCCGCCACCTCGCTCGACCTTTTCCAATCCCCTGTAGCGGGCGAGGCCATGGACGGCGTGGACGACCAGATCACCGGGACGCAGCTCGAAGAAGGACTGAATCGCTCGCACCTTGTGGGCGCTACGGGGCTGGGTACGGCGTCGGGCACCCAGCATGCCCTTGAGCTCGTGGTGGCCCACCAGCAGCAGGTCGAGCGCCGGCACGCCAAAGCCGCGCGTTATCGAACCGATCCGGAGCTCAATGGAATCCATGCCGACCTCGTCCGCCCAGGTTTCCCTCAGGCGGTGGCGTTCCGCTTCGTTCAGGCACAGGACGATGACGCGTCCAGTGCTCGCTGCAGCCTCGCGCAGGGCCCCGGCGGCCTGACGCATGCCGACCTCCAGTGACTTGACCGAGCGCGTGTCGAGTGAGCGATCTTCCCCGGGCAGGCTCTGCAGTTGCAGGTTGGGGTGATCCGCCCGTTCGGACGTGAACTGGCGCAGGGCCCGTTCGTGAGCTGCGGATTGATTGCGCAAGCTCTCTGCTTTCTCCTCCACTCGCAGGGGCTCTACCTCAACGATCCAGGCACCGGGTCCCAGAAAGCCCAAGAGCGAGGCCCCTTCACCACTCTCTAGAGTGGCGCTCTCCGCAGCCGTACAGACTTCCAGGGAGGTGAGGGTCTCCACGGAGAGCTGGCTCTCGGGATCAAACGTCCGCACCGATTCGATCTCATCTTCAAAGATCTCCACGCGCAGGGGCAGGTCGGCGGCGAAGGGGAAGAGGTCCAGGATGTCCCCGCGCAGGGAGACCTCTCCGGGCGCCTCCGCCAAGGGCTGGCGGGTGTACCCGTTGGCAACCAGGGAGCGCAGAAGGGGCTGGGGGTCGAGGGCGTCGCCCACGGCCAGGTGCAAGAAGTGACTCTCGAGCTCCTTCAGGGGTGGCACGGGCTGGAGAAGGGCCAGAAGTGAGCTGACCACCGCCCGCGGTCGATCAGCCGCGCTCCTTCCAAGGGCCTGCACGAGTTGCAGACGCATCCGCATGGAGCGGGCGTCGGAGCTGGGTCCACCCTTTGCCCGCTGTTGGCGCGCTGGAAACTGCTGCGCCTCCTGGCCGAAGCTCCTCAGATCCTCCGCCATGGCCTCGGCCTCGGCTTCCGTCGAGGTCACCACCAGGGTGAGCTCTCCGTCCATGGGCGGGTGCGAGAGCGCGGAGGCGAGCAGCAGACCCTGGGATGAGCCCCACAGGTTGCCGAGGCTGCAGCTGCCTTGGCTCTGCGCATGCCCTAGCGCTTCTTGGAGGTCTGGCAGGACCGGAAGCCCGGCCGCATCGAGGACAACGCCCTCGCGCTTGTCTTCATGGGCATCGCTCACGCGGGGCTACGCTCTTCGAGGACAATGAGAGCTTCGCTTGCGGCCCAGTGTTCCGCCTCCTTCAACGTGCGGCCCCAAGCGCTCGGGAAGCTCTCTCCAGCGGCCTGAACCCGTACTAGAAAAGCGCGCGCGTGGGAGGGACCGCGCGCTTCCAGCTCCACGTACTCGGGCAGGCAGCTCCATTGACCTTGGCATAGCTCCTGCAGTGCCTGCTTGGGGGACAGGGTGTGCTCCTTGGATTGGACGGCCTCTAGGTAATCGTCCAGAGTGATCAGTGCGAAGGCCCGCGCCGCATCCAGTCCCGCATCCAAGTACACCGCCCCCAAGACGGCCTCATACAGGTTTGCCAGGACGGCGCGCGATAAGGCGCGGTCCTGCAGGCCTCCTCCCACTTGGGCAACTTCCTCCAGACCCATGGCATGGGCGGCTCTGGAGAGGGTTCGGCGCGAGACCACGCCGGCCTTCATCTCTGTCAGGTCACCTTCCGCCAGGTCTGGGTGGCGCCGGTACAACTCCTCGGCGACGACCAAGTCCAAGGCCGCATCGCCCAGGAACTCCATGCGCTCATTGTCCTCGCTGCGCTTTTGAGAGGCGTGGGTAAGGGCGAGTTCGAGCAGTTCAGGCTGCGCAAATGTGTGGGGGATGGTGGCCATGCACGAGGGTGATTTTGCTTTACGGCTCTGGCCGCAGGGTGCATGCTACCCGAGCCTCTCTTGGCGGGGAGGGATGATGAGCGAGTATCGGCCACGCCCCAATGACCGTTTGGTTGAGCCCTTGTTTGATGGGCTTGAGGCCGATGTGGATGTGGATGCGGATGCGGATGCGAGGCCGGAGGGTGCGAGCGTCAAGACTCCTTGGATTCTGATCCTCGTTGTGCTGCCTGCGGCCATTGCTACCGCGTCGGGAACCGACTCGATCGTCTGGTGGTTCTGCACCGCGTTCCTGGCCCTCGCGCTCGGCACGTGGCTCTGGATCGAGTGGGCCTGAGCGGGGCTAGCCCCCGATCCGCGGGAACTCGGCTAGCGTCGGATCAGCGAGGCGCGCGCACTCCTGCTGGGCGAAGCGGTCGGTCATACCCGCGAGATAGTCGCAGATGGCCCGCTCCAGACCCACCTGATCGGCCCAGGACCGGTACCACACCGGGAGCTCCTCAGGCTTATTGCGGTAGGCGGTAAAGAGATGCTCCAGCACCTCCTGTGCATAGGCCAGGAAGGCCTGGAGGTGGGCATGGCGGTAGAAGTTGTTGTAGAGAAAGCCACGTAGCTCACCCGTCATGGCGGCCATACGCGCCGAGTGCCGTACGAGCATGGACCCGTGGGCGCGCACCTCTTCAGCGGAGCCCACCCTAGAGCTCTCCATGCGGGCATGGGTCTCGGTGAGCAGGTCTTCGATGCAACGGCCGATCAACTCGTTGGCCACGCGCTGCACCCTCAGCTTTGGATCTTGATTGGTGTCGAGGAACCCTGGGTGTCGATCTTGCACGCGCAGCCGGGCATCCCGCCACAGCTCCACTTCATCGTTCAACTGTTCCTCGCTGAACATGCCTGCAAGCAACCCGTCTTCCAGGTCGTGCTTGGCGTAGGCGGTGGAGTCGGCCATGTCCACGAGCTGCGCTTCAAGCAGAGGGCTGGCCGGTCGCGGGTCGAGTTCCTTGGGCCAATCCCGCTCCGCCTCGTGCTTGAGCAATGACTCGCGCACCTCCCGTGTCAGATTGAGCCCGGAGTAGTCGGGGCTTCGGCGCTCAAGAGTGTCGACGACTCGCAGCACCTGGGCGTTGTGCCTGAACCCGTCATGGCCGGCCATCAGGTCATCCAGCGCTGCTTCACCCCGGTGACCAAACGGCGGGTGACCGATGTCGTGGGCCAGTGCAAGGGCCTCGCACAGGGGGCCGTTCAGGCGCAGTGCGCTGCCGAGGCTGCGTGCCACCTGGCACACTTCCAATGAGTGGGAGAGGCGCGTGCGATACTGATCGCCCGCCGAGTTGACGAAGACCTGCGTCTTGTAGCCCAGCCTCCGGAATGCGGTGCTGTGGGTGATGCGATCGCGGTCGCGCTCGTAACACGTTCGCATGGGGTCCTCTGCCTCCGCATGCGCACGCCCGCGAGATTGGGCAGATTGGGCCGCGCAGGGGGCGAGGCTTGTCTCTTCGCGACCCTCTTTATCGGAGCGCTTGAAGAGGGGCTGTTGGTTGGGGCTCACGGGAATTGACACGGTTGGAAGGACGCGACTGCAGGCCGCGGGTTTCACCCGAACCCGTTTGTCTCATGTGCGTTGCGGGGTTTGGGTTCACCCAGTCTACTTTGTTGGTCAAGTCGCCGCGCCCTCTCCACGGCGACTGCCTTCCCCATGCCCTCCTCCTCAGACCCTAGTGAGCCCTGGTTCGTCACTGCGTTTCGCGCGGACTATCGGGATCTGTACGCGCATCGGGACGACCATGCGGCGGAGGAGGAGGTGGACCATCTGATCGCGCATGGCCTCGAGGGGCCGGTCCTGGATCTGTGCTGCGGTTTCGGCCGCCACGCGACCGCGATGACCAAGCGGGGCCTAGACGTTATCGGCGTAGACCTATCAGAGGAGTTGTTGCTGGGGGCGGATCCTCGCCTCACTGGAAGGCTTGCCCGTTGTGACGCGCGATCACTTCCGTTCAAGCGAGGTTCCTTCGCCGGTCTGGTAAACCTCTTCAGCTCCTTCGGGTACTTCGGTGAAGACGGTGACCTGGAAGTGTTGGACGAGATTGCACGGGTCCTCATGCCGTCAGGTGTGGCCTTCATGGATCTGATGAATCCCGAGTTTGTCCGTGCCACCCTCGTCCCCTTTTCAAGACGTGAGGAGCAGGGGGTGGTTCTCACGGAGGAGCGCGCCCTGGAGGACGACGGCCTGCAGGTCGTGAAGCAGGTGTGCATGACCCGACCCGATGGAGAGGTGCGCCGTTGGCGCGAGGAGGTTCGCCTGTACACCGTGGCCGACCTCACAGGGTCCCTCCAGGAGAGAGAAATCGAGGTGGAATCCGTGGCCGGCGCCTTCGACGGGCGCCCTCTGGCTGCCGATACCCCTCGACAGCTACTGCGCCTGCGTAGAAGGTAGGGTGCGAGCACCCACCTCCCCTCGTACAATCAGACCCGATTCCCTGTCAGAGCCCCTCAAACACGCATGCCTCAGCAACCCATCCACTTCAGCGAGAAGGCCCTCGAACTCCAAGCCCTGGCGCGCGAGATCGCCGACAAGCATGTGCGGCCGGCCGCCGCCAAGCACGACAAGGCCCAGGAGTACAACTTTGAAGCGGCGCGGGCCGTGGCCGACGCAGGCCTGTTCCGCACCTTCATCCCCGAGGAGTACGGAGGCCATGGTGCCGGAGTCCTCGCCCTGGCCCTTGTGGCCGAGGAGCTGGCCAAGGCCGATTCGGGGTTCGGTGTGGCATTCGCGGTCAATGCGCTGGGCTCATTCCCCATCATCCTGGGAGGGACCGAAGAGCAGAAGAAGCTCTGGCTCCCCCAGGTGGCGTCGGGGGACAAGTTCGTGGCCTTCTGCCTGTCTGAAAAATTCGCCGGCTCGGATGCCAGTGGACTCTCGGTGCGGGCCTTCGAAGATGGAGACGACTACATCATCTGCGGAGAGAAGAAGTGGACTACCAACGGCGGGGTGGCGGACATCTACACTGTCTTCTGCGTGACAGATCCCAACTCCAAGTCACGCCGCATCAGCGCTATCGTCGTGGAGAAGGGCACGCCCGGTTTCGAGATCAAGAAGATCGAGGACAAGATGGGCATCCGCACCGTGCCGGTCGTGGAGACTCACTTTGACAACGTCCGGGTTCCCAAGTCCAACCTGATTGGTGGTCGTCCTGGTGCTGGCTTCAAGCACGCCATGATGACACTCGACTACGCTCGCCCCGGAGTGGCCGCTCAGGCCGTGGGTGCATGTCAGGGAGCTCTGGATCTGGCCAACGTCTACTCGAACCGTAGACAGCAGTTCGGTGTGCCCATCTCCAAGCACCAGATGGTGCAGCAGATGATGTCCAACATGGCCATGAAGACCGAGGCCGCACGCCAGTTGGTCTACGCCGCGGCAGCCGGAATCGACGAGGTGGGACCCAGTCCCACCAACTCCAAGATGGCGGCCATGGCCAAGTGCTTCGCCACGGACGTGGCCATGGAAGTGGCTACCGACGCCGTCCAGGTGTTCGGCGGCTACGGATTCATGGAGGACTATCCCATCGCCAAGTTCTTCCGGGACGCCAAGATCCTCCAGATCTACGAGGGGACCAACCAGGTGCAGCGCATGGTGATCGCTCGCCACCTGGTGCGAGAATGCGCGGATCTCGAGCACCTGTCCGAGTTCATTCCAATGGAGGACCAGCAGTCCTACTACGAAGAGGCTGAAGTAACCCACGAGGTCTGAGTAGAGGCAAGCTTGGTGCGTGCCAAGGGTTCTCGGGCGAGTTTCATGGCACAGGGAATTCCAGTTCTCATTCTTGTCCGGCAAATGGGACCCAGCAGGAGGGCTACATGAGTTCGCTAAGAGTAGGGATCAATGGTTTTGGCCGCATGGGGCGCTTGGCGCTCCGTGCGCTGTGGGGGAGGGATGATCTCCACCTCGTTGCAATCAACGAGCCCCATGGATCCACCGAGACCCTCGCTCTGCTCGTCGAATTCGACAGCGTTCAGGGGCGATGGGAGCACTCGTGCAGCGCTCCGGACGAAGGGACCCTTCTCGTGGATGGAGCGCGGCTTGTGCGCACGTCTCACTCGGTGCCCAGAGAAATCCCGTGGGGGGTGGAGGGTGTGGACCTGGTCCTTGAATGTAGCGGAGAGTTTCGGACAAGCTCCCTACTGCAGGGCCATTTCATAGCCGGAGCGAGCCGGGTCGTCGTCTCTGCACCCGTAACGGACGGTCCCCCTAACATTGTCGTCGGCGTCAATCATGGCGACTACGATCTTAGTGAGCACAAGCTGATAACGGCGGCTTCGTGCACGACCAACTGCTTGGCTCCGATCGTGCGCGTGCTGCATGACGAGGTTGGTATCGAACGGGGCGTGGTTACGACAATTCACGATCCAACCAATACTCAGCGTGTCCACGATGCGCCCCACGCCGATCCACGCCGGGCCCGCGCGGCTCAGCTAAGCCTCATTCCCACGAGCACCAACTCAGCTACTGCAGTGACGATGATCGTTCCCGAGTTGACGGGTCGCCTGGACTCGATAGCCGTTCGGGCTCCCGTACTGAACGCGTCCTTGGTCGACTTTGTGTTTCACGCAGAACGGTCGACGAGCATCTCGGAGGTCAACAACATCCTCGCCAATGCGGCCGACGGCCCGCTTGCGGGAATCCTCGGCTACGAGGAACGGCCGCTGGTCTCTGCAGACTTCGCAGGGGATCCGCGTAGTGCCGTGATCGATGCCCTCTCGACACGTGTAACGGACGCTCGACTGGTCAAGGTCCTCGCCTGGTACGACAACGAATGGGGCTATGCCAACCGCTTGGTAGAGCTTGCGGCCATGATGGCTGCAAGCTGAACGCGCTCCGGGGCTACGTTGGGCCTTCATGAGGGCCGTTGGGTGGCGCTCCAAAGTGGCGATCATGGGGGCGCCCTAAGTCCATTCAGGCACTGCATTTGGGGCATTTTGGTGTTTAGTGGGAATCCCCCAGAAAGTCCCGAAATTCACCGTTCGGTCGGGTGCGCTATTCCGCTTGTGGGGTAGCGGACTCACCCCCCTCCGCGCACGGCTGGGAAGGCTGCCCACTCCCTGGCGATTCCTTCCTAAAGCAGTCCCTACGCGCCCCGGGCGTCCCCATTCTCAATGGCACCTACTTCCGTACTCGTCACCCGTTCTCACCAGACTCTCGACAAGGCTCTCGACTCTTTTGTCGCCAACCCGGACACCTTCTGTCGTAGGGCCAAGGCCTTGGCTCGACGTTGGGATCGTGATGAGGCCCGCTTGGAGATCCGAGACCCCATGGAATGGCGCCGACCGAGGAGGTCCCCCACCTCAGGGCGGGTGGCTTCGATCGAGGCGCAGCTGCGCTCGGAGATCGAGCAGATTGAGATCATGGACCGTGAGAGCGAGGCACGCCTGGCCCGCCGCATCGAGTTCGCACGCATCCGGCTGGAATCCGCCCTCAAGCGTGCCGGACTCGAAGAAGGAGACGTCTCCAGTCAGGTGCAGTATGAACCAGCCATCCATCCGCGTGCGCAAGAGGCCCCTGACGGTCTTCCCGCTGAGGTGTGTCTGCGATGGATTGAGCTGCATGCCATGCGCCGCGAACTGGTGGAGTGCAATCTCTATCTGGCCCTGATCAATGTGGAGCGCTACGCCAATGGCCCTGCGGTCCGCCTGGATCTGATCCAGGAAGGCTCGGCCTCCCTGTTTCGTGCCGTGGACGGATTTGAATGGCGCCGGGGTCTGCTGTTCCGAACGTATGCCGTGCACTGGCTCAACCAGGCCTTTCGCAGCTATCTCTACAACAACGGCCGCACGGTTCGCGTTCCCGTCTACCTGCAAAAAGCCATGAAGCACGTGTACCTGGCCAAGGAGCGTTTGAGTGGGCGCGTCAACGACGCAGGCGCCCTGGCCGCAGAGTCTGGAATCAAGGAGAACGTCGTTCTCGGAGCCCTCGCAGCGGATCGCGGGACGATTTCCCTGGACGGAGGCCTAGGAAGGGACGACGAAGGGCGGGGAGCCTCTGAGTGGCTTTGCGATGAGAGAATAGGCGAGGTCTACTCACCGAGCATGGAGGACACGTCCCTGGAGGATGGCCTCTCCGAGGCAATGGTCCATCTCTCGGACCGTGAACGCCGTGTGCTGGGGCTGCGCTTTGGCCTGGGCGAAGTGCGCGAGCACACCCTCTCAGAAGTGGCGGGTCAGATGGAAGTGTCCCTCGAGCGCATTCGCCAGATCCAGATGCGGGCTATCCACAAGCTCCGTACGCCGACCCTGCGCCGAGCGGCGGGCCCCTTCCTGTAGGCCCAGGCCGCCCGAGCGGAGCCCGAGAGTGGGCGCCATCGGATCGTCTTTGGGACCGGACTGGGCCTCCCGGAGCCTAGGTGTTGAGGAGCACGATCCGCCCTTCTTCCTGCCGTCATGGGTAGGAACCCCTCCCCACGAGGGGCAGAATACAAAGGCTCGATCTGCTACCCTTCTAGGCTACAGATCGGCCTTTAAATGTCCTCCAGCCCCTCCAAGACGGCCCTCCCGGGGGACCTTCCATCCAAACCTCCCTGGCTCAAGGTCCCGTTGCCTGCGGGGGAGGTGCACGGTCGGCTCAAGCGTCTGACGCAGGAGCTCTCCCTGAACACGGTTTGCGAAGAGGCACGTTGTCCGAACCTGGGCGAGTGCTGGAGCGGGGAGCATGCAACCATGACGATCATGGTGCTTGGGGACCAATGCACCCGTCGATGCCGCTTCTGCGCCGTGGAGACCGTGGACCGGGCATCGGCCCCGGACCCGGCCGAACCCGCAAACGTGGGTCGGGCCGTGGGCCGGCTGAATCTCGACTACGTCGTGATAACCAGCGTGGACAGGGACGATCTGCCAGATGGTGGGGCCGGCCACTACAGCCGGTGCGTGGCTGAGATTCGCGCCCGCGCACCCCAGACGATCATTGAGACCCTTGCCCCCGACTACCAGGGCTCCGATCTTGCCCGCCTCCTTCCGGGGCGCGAGACGCAGGGCCCCGGCGCCCATCCTGATGTCTTCGCCCACAACGTGGAGGTCGTGCCGCGCTTGCAGCGCAAGGTTCGCGATCCCCGCTGCTCGTTTGAGAGGTCGTTGCAGACCCTTGAAGAGGCCAAGCAGCGTGACGATACGCTCCTGACCAAGTCCTCCCTGATGGTTGGCCTGTCGGAGAGTGCTGACGAGGTCTCCGAGGCCATGGCCCTCCTCCGCGCCGCCCACGTGGATTTCCTTACCCTTGGGCAGTACCTGAGACCCAGCAAGCAGCACGTCCCGGTGCACGAGTACCTGCCCCCTGCCCGATTCGAAGAGCTACGCCAGGAGGGCCTGGGGCTCGGTTTCCAATACGTGGCAGCCGGACCGCTCGTGCGCTCCAGCTACAAGGCCGGTGAGTTCTTTGCCACCCGCCTTGTCCGCCAACGACGCACTGAACCCGTGCTGAGCCTAGCCTGATCTCCCTCGAATCTGCTCTCCATGGACTCCAACGAAGCCTACTCCCTGATCGACGCTGACGGTCAGCCACGCTCCAAGTTCACTTGCGCCCTCTCGGACGATGAACTGAAGCGTTGTTTTGAGTCCATGCTGTCCGTGCGGTCCTTCGACGACATCTGCATCAAGCTGCAGCGTGGTGGGCGCATCGGTTTCTCGATTCCCAATACGGGCGTCGAGGCAACCCAAGTCGGAGCTGCCGCGGCCTTGCGGGACGGCGACCATATATTCCCCAGCTACCGCGACTTCGGAATGGCCCTGCACAAGGGGGTTGCTGCTGTGGAGATGTTCCACAACATGTTCGGCAACGGCAGGGATGCAGCCCAAGGCAGGCAGATGCCCGTGCACTTCTCGTTTGTGGAGCCGGTGCACTTCTTCTCAATCTCCTCTCCCATCGGCACCCACATTCCTCAAGCAGTGGGGGCGGCCCACGCATTCACAATGCGTGGAGAGTCCCACGCCGCTCTGGCAAGCTTCGGAGATGGAGGCACATCCAGCTGCGGGTTCCATAGCGGACTCAACTTTGCCGCAGTGATGAAGGCTCCCGTAGTGTTCCTGTGCCAGAACAACGGTTGGGCGATTTCCTGCCCCTCGTCCCGACAGACCGGGTCCGAGAGCTATGCGATCAAGGCCAAGGCCTACGGGATGCCTGGCATCAAGGTGGACGGCAATGACGTCTTGGCCGTGCACCAGGTCGTATCGGAGGCGCTTGAGCGTGCCCGCTCGGGCGAAGGCCCCACTCTTGTAGAGGCCGAGACCTATCGTATGGGCGGCCACTCCACATCGGACGATCCCAGCAAGTATGTCCCCAAGGAGATCCTCGACCACTGGGCCGCCCTCGACCCCATCAAGCGTCTGCGTGGGTACCTCGAGTCACGGGACCTGTGGGCCCAGGAGTGGGAAGACGAGCTTGTCGCCCGCTTGTCGGCCGAACACGCCGCTGCCGCCAAGGAAGCAGAGGCTGAAGCGCCGCCCGGCCTCGAGACCATCTTCAGCGATGTCTTCGAGTCTTTGCCCGACCACCTCCGCAAGCAAGGCGAGGCTGTCTTCGATCTGGCTCGCCGCAAGGGCGATGCTGCGGCTGGCGAAGGGGCCTTTCCTCTCTAGGGCACGTCCTTCCATGTATTCCTCATCCTTGCTCCCCGATAGTCTTCCCGTTCGTATCCTCTTGACGAACGCTCCCCAGTAGCCATGGCCAACCTGACTCTGATCCAAGCTGTGAATGACGGCCTCAAAGCCGCCATGCGCGATGACCCCACGACCCTCGTGTTTGGGGAGGACGTTGGCCCCAAGGGCGGCGTGTTCCTTGCCACGGAGGGCTTGACGGCCGAGTTTGGCGAAGAGCGCTGCTTCGATACGCCTCTCTCAGAGGATGGCATCATCGGTACCGCCATCGGCATGGCCGCCAATGGTCTGCGCCCGATTGCGGAGATCCAGTTCCAGGACTTCATCTTCCCGGCCTTTGACCAGATCGTCTCTGAAGCGGCAAAGCTGCGGTATCGATCGGGTGGTCAATACACGGCACCCATGGTCATCCGCACACCGTACGGAGGGGGCATCCGCGGGGGTCTGTACCACAGTCAGTCAGGGGAGGCCTACTTCTCTCACACGCCTGGTCTGAAGGTTGTCATTCCTTCCACGCCTCACGACGCGAAAGGGCTCTTGATCGCTGCCATCAACGATCCCGACCCGGTGCTCTTCATGGAGCCCAAGGCCCTCTACCGCTCTGTGAAGGGTGAGGTGCCCGAAGGTTCGTATACGGTGGAGTTGTCCACACTCCGCACGGTTAGGGAGGGCAAGGACGTCACGGTGTTCTGCTATGGAGCAATGGTGCCCGTTGTTGAGCGAGCCGCAGCGACCGCGGCGGAATCCGGGATCGAGTGCAACATCGTGGACCTGCGGACACTCATGCCTCTCGATGAGGAGGGCGTGCTGGAGGCTGCCAAGTCCACGGGCCGTGTCGTCACGGTGCACGAGGCCCCCCGTTTCTGCGGATACGGCGCCGAGATCTCGGCCATGATCGCGGAGAACGTGATCGAGTACATGGAGGCTCCGATCCGACGCGTCACCGGCTTCGACACCCCTTTCCCCAACACCCTCGAACACCACTACCTGCCCGATGAGCGTCGCGTCCTCGACGCCATCGAAGCAGTTCACTCGTTCTAGGCCCCACGCAAACAAACCCCAGCAATGATTGAGTTCAAGCTACCGGACATCGGTGAGGGCATCGCCGAGGGCGAGATCGTCAAGTGGCTCGTCAGCCCCGGAACACAGGTTGAGGAGCATCAGCCCATCGTGGAGGTCATGACCGACAAGGCCACCGTTGAGGTCCCTGCACCGGCGGCCGGGGTACTGACCGAGACCCTCGCCGAAGAGGGAGAGGTCGTGCCCGTGGGCAGCGTCATCTTCCGCCTCGATGACGGCTCTGGTGACGAGAAGACCGCTTCCGAATCGACACCCCAGGCAGCACCTGCCGCAGAAGCCTCCGTTTCAGCACCCGCTGCCGCGCCTGCCGCCTTGGCGGTCGGTTCCAAGGTCTTGGCCGTTCCCAGTGCGCGTCGCGTGGCACGCGAGATGGGCGTGGATCTGGCGCAGGTCTCGGGGACGGGTCGCAACGGAGTGATTCGCCGCAAGGACGTCGAGTCCTTCCAGCCCGGTGTCGCTGCTACCGCAGCGACTGCCCCTGCCATCGCTTCCTCCGGTGCCGTTCCCGACCAGCGCGTCCCCTTCCGCGGCGTGCGACGGAAGATCGCCGAGGCCATGGCGCGTTCCGTCTACACCGCCACCCACTTCACGATCATCGAGGAATTGGACGTCACCAATTTGGTGCGTGTGCGTTCCCAGGCCAAGGAGTTGGGCGCGGCTCGGGGCATCAAGGTGACCTACATGCCCTTCATCATGTCCGCAGTGGCTCGTTGCCTGATGGAATTCAGGATGCTCAACGGTCACCTGGATGAGGACGCCGCGGAGATCGTGAACCCCGGCTACGTCAACCTGGGCATCGCGACGGACACCCCCAATGGTCTGATTGTCCCCGTCATCTCCAATGTGGAGTCCAAGAGCCTGATGGCTCTGGCAGAGGAGCTCGCCTCCCTCGCCCAGCGTGCGCGGGATGGCAAGATCACCCCAGCTGAGTTGCAGGGCAGCACCTTCACGATTACCAACGCGGGCAATATCGGAGGGACCCTGGCGACTCCGATCATCAACTTCCCCGACATCGCCATCCTCGGCGTGCACCGCATCGTCAAGCGCCCTGGTGTGGTGGAGGCTTCCGGAGGAGACAGAATAGAGGTGCGTCAGTTCATGAACCTCTCCTGCAGCGTGGACCACCGCCTCGCAGATGGGGCAGATGCGGCTCGGTTTGTGAGCCGCCTGCGGACCCTCCTTGAAGAACCGGCGCTGCTTGCCCTGTAGAACCCATGTCTGACTCTCTGCAGATCCTCGCCGCCGACGGGACTCTGGTCGGTGAGCGGCCTGCGCTGGATGATTCAGCGCTGCACGACCTATTTGAGCACATGCTGCGCGTGCGCTGCTTGGACGAACGCATGCTCAAGCTGCAGCGTGCGGGCCGGGTGGGATTTGTGGGCACGGTGCTCGGTTCCGAGGCTGCAGCCATCGGCTCGGCATCAGCCCTCGCCAGGGAGGATTGGTTGTGGTCGGGGTTGCGCGAGGGTGGTGCCGCGGTCATGCGTGGGCTGCCGTTGTCGGAGTACGTGGCGCAGATGTACTGCAACGCCAACGACACGGCGAAAGGTCGGCAGATGTGTAACCACTTTCAGCACAAGGGCAGTCACTACCCCAGCTGGTCATCGGTGATTGGCACTCAGATGCCCCACGCCGTAGGCGCGGCCTTCGCCAGCCAGTCCCGCGGGGAGAAGGCGGTACACGCCGTCTACTTCGGGGATGGCGCGACGAGCTCCAACGGTTTTCACAGTGGCATGAACTTTGCAGGCACCTGGAAGCTTCCGGTCGTCTTTGTATGTGTGGACAACGGCTGGGCCATTTCGGTTCCCTCCGGCAACCAGACTGAGGGTGAGTACGAGGACAAGGGGATCGCCTACGGGATTCCTGCAATGAAAATCGACGGCAACGACGTGCTGGCGTGCCGCCAGGCCATGGCTGACGCCACTGAACGTGCTCGTGCTGGAGAGGGGCCCAGCCTGCTTGTGCTCAAGACCTACCGGATGTTGGGGCACTCCAGCTCGGACGACCCGACCAAGTACCGCTCCGAGGAAGAGGTCCAATCTTGGCGCGAGAAAGACCCCATCGATCGATTTGAGATCTGGCTCACTCAGGAAGGCGTCTTGTCGGAGGGGGAGAGGAAGACAATGGAAGTCGAGCTCACCGAGGAGATAGACAACGCTATCCATGAGCAGGAGTCGGCTCCTCCCATGGCCCTCAAAACCCTGGTGGAGGACGTCTATGAGGACGTTCCGACCCACCTCAAACGTCAGTACAACGCTTTCGCCTCAGTCGCCGAGCGGTACGGCTCCGCCACGGTAGGGGACGGGGCCTTCCCCCTTTAGACTCTCGAGCCGCTATCCATCTAATGAACTCCAAACGCAAAGTCATCGTCATTGGTGCCGGCCCCGCAGGGTACGTGTGCGCGATCCGCCTCGCCCAACTCGGCCAAGAGGTCACGGTTGTGGAGCGGGACAAGCTCGGCGGCACTTGCCTGAACATCGGCTGTGTCCCCTCGAAGGCGCTGATAGCCGCAGGCACCCTCATGGAGAAAGTGGGACGAGCGAGCATCATGGGCATCACCTGCTCTGATCTGGCGTTGGACGTATCCAAGCTGGTGGCCTGGAAGTCGGGCATCGTGGATCGTTTGACGGGGGGCATTGGAACCCTGCTCAAGAACCACGGCGTAACCGTGGTGATGGGAGAGGCGCGCCTAACCAGTTCAACCAGTGTCTGTGTTCAGACAGAGTCCGGTGAGCAGACCCTGAAGGCTGATGACATAGTCATCGCCACGGGCTCCGTTCCGACGGCCATTCCCGGGTTTGATTTCGATGAGGATGCCGTGTGGTCATCGACGGGAGCCTTGGCCCCCGAGCGAATCCCTGAGCACCTCGTGGTCATCGGTGGCGGATACATCGGCCTCGAATTGGGCATCATGTATCACCACCTTGGTTCGAAGGTGACTGTCCTCGAGGCCACCAAGGGAGCGCTGCCCGGTCAGGAGCGCGACTGCACAAAGGTGATCGAGCGCAGCCTCAAGAAGCGCAAGATCAAGTTGATGACTGAGACCTTTGCCAAGGGGTGGGAGCGCACCGCGGATGGCCTGTCCGTGAAGGTCGAGGGGAAGACCGGTACCAGCACGGTGGAGTGTGATCAGATCCTGTCCACCGTAGGGCGCCGCCCCTACAGCGAAGGCTTGGGGCTTGAGAGCGCCGGTTTGTCAGTGAACAAGCAGGGGTTCCTCGACACCGACCGCCAGATGCGCACCGCAGTGACCAACGTCTACGCCATCGGAGACATTGCCGGGCAGCCGATGCTGGCCCACAAGGGCAGCAAGGAGGGGGTCGTGGCTGCAGCCGTGATCGCGGGTCAGCCCGAGGAGTACGACGCCAAGTGCGTGCCGGCCGTAGTGTTCACCGCCCCGGAAATGGCCTCCGTGGGGCTGACTGAGGAGCAGTGCAAGGAGCAGGGTCTGGACTACGTCACGGGCTCCTTCCCCTTCGCCGCTTCGGGACGGGCCATGACGCTGATGGAGACCGAAGGCCTGGTCAAGGTCATAGCTGACGCCAAGACGGATGAGTTGCTCGGTGTGCACATGGTGGGTCCCGAGGTCACCGAGCTGATCGCCGAGGCCACCTTAGCTCTTGAGATGGGATCCACAGCCGAAGACATTGCGCGCACCATCCACGCCCATCCGACCCTGCCCGAGGCCTTCATGGAAGCCGCCGAAGCTGTGCATGGTATGGCCGTGCACATCTATCAGCGCCCCTAGGGGGAGCTCCATGACCGATTCATGGCTGCAGGGGGTGGGGCCGTTCATGGATGTCATGCGCCTGGGCATTCGGCCCTATGCCGAGGTGTTGGAGCTTCAGAAAGAGCTGCTCGAAAAGCGCATCAAGGATGAGGTGCACGACACCCTGATCCTGGTCGAGCACGAACCGGTGATTACCATCGGCCGCAAGGGCGCTCAACTGGGGGATGTCCCCGTGCCCGTTGTGGAGGTCGAGCGCGGAGGAGAGGCTACGTATCACGGCCCTGGACAGGTTGTTGCCTATCCGATCTTCAAGCTGCCCGAGGAGCGCCGGGACGTGCACCGTTTCTTGCGAGACCTCGAAAGCGTGGTCATCGGTGTTCTAGGCGAATTCGAACTGAGTGGTTCCCGGGTGGATGGAGCCACCGGTGTTTGGCTGGGGGAGAAGAAGGTGGCTTCGGTGGGCGTGGCACTGCGGCGTTGGGTGACGTGGCATGGGCTCGCGCTCAACGTTCACACCGACCTGGACGCGTTTCGACCGTTCCAGCCCTGTGGCTTGGACCCAGAGTGCATGACTCGTCTGGCCGACCATGCAGAGCTTCCTGGAAACAATCTCCTTTGCGAGGTCTTGCTCGTGAAGCACTTCCTTCTGGTCTTCGATTTGGAGTTACCACCGCCCCCGGATCCTCCGGATACGGCCTCCGGTGGGTTCCCAGAGCTTCCGATCTTGAACTGAGACGAACCCTGAGGCTCAAACCGGGATCTCTAATGGGAATTCCTAAGAAACACCGTAGAGGTGGCTTCTGTGGTGACGACAGAGAGTGGGTGAGCTGACCGGTCACGGTCACGTGTCGCCCTCTCCCATGCAGCACCTCCCCACCTCTCCCAAGCCCGATTGGGCAGCCGCTTGCGGCGAACACCTGGACCCGGCCGTCATCGGTTCCCTGGTGGACCTCGGTGGTGAGGACGAGCCGGATCTCATCGTCGAGCTGATCGATCTGTTCCTCGAGGACGCCGACACTCGCGTCACCGCCCTGGAAAGCGCGGCTAGGAGTAAGGACTGGGATCAGGTGAGCAGGCTAGCCCATACCCTCAAGGGCTCAAGCGCCACCATGGGTGCCGCGCGCTTCTCAGTTGCCTGCAGGACAGTGGAGATGGAGGCCCGGGATGGAGGCCTGGCTCGTGAGTCTCTCGATTACGCGGTCGAATCCCACCTGTCCGTCCAATTCAGTCTGGTCTGCTTGCGCGCCCAGTTGACGGAATCGGGTGGCGGCAACTACCAAAGAACGGCTTGACCCTGGTTCACACTTCTCATGGACAAGAAATTCGATGAACTGGGCCTGACGGGTAGTCTGCCATCCTCGCTGACTGTCTCCCTGCGCCTCATGGACTTGATGCGCAGTGAGCGTCATGACGTCGATGCCTTGGTGAGTACCATCCACTGCGATCCGGCTCTTTCACTGCGGTTGATCAAGCTTGCCAACCAAACTCACAGCCGCAGGCCCAACAAGGTCGAGGACGTGGGAGCCGCCGTTAAACGCATAGGCTGGGATGCATCCGAGGCGCTTCTCATGGGCTTCTCGCTTGTCAGGCCCGATGCCACTGAAGGGTGGGGCGATTTTGACCACGAGGCCTACTGGGCTCGCGCACAGCTGACGGCTTGTCTGTGTGAGCGCCTCTCCGACGCTGCCGGCTGGAGCCATACCCAGCGTGCTCATTCCCTGGGGTTGCTTGCGGACGTCGGAACCATGGCCCTGGCCAACATCCACCGCGATCGATTCAGTGGGATCCTTCAGGACCAACCTGAGATCATTGCGCCCGAGCGTGCCCTCCTCGAGACCGACGTCCTCGGGATCAGCCATTGCGAGGTGAGTCACGCCATGTTGGAGGACGCTGGCCTGTCCTACTGCCTGCGCGAGGCGGTCTTAGTGCACAAGGACTACGACCGCATCTGCGAGCAGGAAAACGACGTCAAGACCTGGGCGGCCCTGCTGCTTGCGAGCCAAGCAGCGGCGGCGCTCTACCTGGGCGAGGGGCGAAGCACGGACTCCGCGCTGACTCACGCCGAGGATCTGCTCGCCAAGGCCACCCAGCTCCTCGGGCTCTCCATGGAGCGGACCGAGGAGGCTTGTACGGAAGCGGCCCAGGAATGGACACGCGCACGCGAGGCATTGGGCCTGCAACCGCAGGCGGTCAAGTATCTGAAGGCAAACTCGACTGCATCAGGAGATGGGCAGGCTCCGGATGCGAGCCCTGTGGCGCAGACACAGCGGTCTGTTGTGGGGAGCGAAACATCTCCCGCCCTGATCGCGCCGATTCTTGGTAATGGTCGCTGGGGCGAGGCTGCGCGCATTCTGCTGGTAGACGATGATCCGCTCACCCGGCGCGTCGTTGGTTCTCAGCTGCGTCGGGCGGGGCATGAGGTTCTCGTGGCCCGGGATGGCCGCGAAGGGTTGGAGATGGCGTTGACCCTCGACCCTCAGATTGTGATCACCGACTGGACCATGCCCGGCATCTGTGGCGTAGAGCTGTGCGAGTTGCTACGCGCAACGGACGTAGGGCGCCGCCTGTGCATCCTTATGCTCACTTCATGCGATGACGATGACGACCAAGTGATCTCGGCGCTCCGCGCGGGCGCTGACGACTACGTCACCAAGCCGAGCAACCCGCGAGTACTCCAGGCCCGTGTCCAGGCCGGGTTGCGGACGGTCCACCTGCGCGAGCGCTCGGAGTCCATGGAGCAAACTCATCAAGGTGAGGTTGCCGAGCTGGGTATCCTGGCTCGCCAACTGGAAAACGCTGCCTTGACCGATGCCCTGACCCAGCTGCCGAATCGGCGCTATGCCATCCAGCGGCTCGAGCAGGAGTGGGAGATGGCCTCCCGAACGGGGCGCCCCATGTCCGTGATCATTGCAGACGTGGACCACTTCAAGAAGGTCAACGACCGCCACGGCCACGGGGGAGGGGACGCGGTGCTGAAGGTCGTGAGCAGCCGCATGCGCGAGGCATCCAGGTCAACCGACGTGCTCTGCCGATTCGGGGGAGAGGAGTTCCTGACTCTCAATCCGGCCTGCAACGGTCAGGAGGCGCGGCGCTGCGCTGAGCGTGTGCGCTCGGCCGTGGGGTGCAAGCCGATCCGCCATGGAGCCATGGACTGTTCCGTGACACTCAGCCTCGGTATTGCCGAGCGCACTCCCGAGATGAAGAGTCCCGACGAGCTTCTGCTGGCCGCGGACCGGGCGCTCTACACCGCCAAGGCTTCGGGCCGAAATCGCTGCGCCTGAGTCTTGCGCTCTCGACCTTTACTCGACAAAGAACGGTGAGGTCCAGGCCAGGCTGCCGTCCTCCTGCAGAATGCGCAGGTACACGTACTCGCCTGCCTGCAAGCCCTCCAAGGGCAGGCTACCCATGAACCGGCGCTCGCCTTGCAGCGGCATGCTCGAGACCGCGCCTGAGCGGATCAGGTCTAGCCGCGCCAGACCTACGGTGCCAAGGATGACGGCGTCGAGGGAGGGATTCTGGCCCAGGTCTGCAAATGGAATGGACGCACCAACCGGATACCCAGAGAGGGTGGCCTGCAGGATCATGCGCGGCCCACTGGTGGCGTAACACTTGCGAGCGCGCAGGGAGGTGAGGAGCTCTGCGCGGGTCAACGACTCGCCCATGACAGCCGCCACCCCGCCCGTTCCCATGCTATCCACGTCTTCATCCAGGCGGCCGGGTCTCCATCCGTAGACCGGGGATAGGTGGGGTAGGCCTGGGTGCCCATCGTGGCTGTCGCCGCTCCCGATGAATCCCAGGGTGGCCCCCTTGTCCAAAACGTCGCGCACGAAGTTCCCCGGGCGAGGGTTGCGCACCAGGCGTGGGGAATCGGCGGCCTCGCTGCTGCCGTGGACGCTCATGACCTCGGTGACGGGTTCCAGGATGGGATCGGGGGCAAAGGTCCAATTCGTGGGGATGGGATCGCCCGCGGAGTGGTGCGCAAACGTGAGGGCGTCCCGTCCCTCAAGGGCCTGCCACAACTGCCGTGGCGTCTGGTAGCGTTCATCTACGGATGAAAACAGCTCCGCGTCTTCGTCAAAGAAGACCACATGCCGATGACCGTGCACCCAACTGGTCCACTCGTAGCCGGGCAGGGTGACAAACTCCCCGGGAGCGTGGTGGGCGCGGGCGACCGAGCGCAGCTCCTCCCACAGGTCAGGGGATTGATCGATGAAGCGCACTCCGAAGTGGTCGTGGTCGGTCAGGCAGACGAAGTCCAGGGCGGCGGTGTGGCGTGCATAATCAAACCAGTCGTCAGGCTTGCCCGTGCCGTCAGAGAAGTTGGAATGGCCGTGGAGATCGCCCCAGAACACACGCTCGGCGTTGGCGTCGATCCAAGTCGGGCCCGCCTCCGCTTGCACCAGGGTCTCGCCAATCTGGACTTCCACCCCCAGCCGCACGATGCCGCTGGATTCGGCGCGGATTTCGATGCGCTTGCGTCCGCCGTCCTCGGGGGTGAGGTGCACCTGTTCCGGTACGTCCCAGGTGGGCGGGCGATTTCGGATGCGAACGGCTCCCTCGAACTCCACGTTGTCGTTGCCGTGCATGTCCAAGAGGGCGATGTTGAGAGAGAAGGTCTCCCCGGGACGCACGACGCTGGGAGTTGTGGCCACGACCCGGGCCGCCGGCCCAGCGACTACGTCCACGGTGGGGGAGTCTGCGATCAACCCCCGGACCCCGTCACCGTCACCGTCCACGTAGAACCATAGGTGCGCCCCGCGCTCGGCGTGTCGGTCGACCAGAGCGCCGGGCCCCTGCATCCCATACTCAAGACGCACTTCTTCGCCCTCCCGCAGGTCCCGGCCACCCACCTCAATCACCAGGTACCCTGCCGTCACCGTTCCCACGGAGAAGGCCTCCAAATCAACCCCTTCGGCGTCCGTGGTCACCTGTGTGAAGCCCCCCCGGTTGGGGCGCACCGTCTGGGGCACGGACCAACCCCAGAAGGGCTCGGGCATGAAGTGGATCTGGCCCCCTACAGCAATGCCCTCGGACCCGACCTGGTAGCGCAGATCAAAGCCTGCCGCACGACCGGCGCGGATCACGGGTGCCACGCCCTCCTCCCAGCGGATATATGCGGTGCCGCCTCCGTCGGACGCGGACCGCTCAGCCGCCAAGTCCTGGCGGAATTCCTCAACCTTGGACCACAGCGCGTAGGGCGGATCGGGATCGTCTACCACCGGCCTAGTGGGCTTGGGTTCAACGGTCTCGGTTCCGCATCCCCATAGAGCCGCTAGTCCCAGTAGCGCTGCCATCGCAACGGGCCGAGGGAAGGGGGAAGGGTGTTGGCGAAGGAGCACAAGCCGAATCGTACTCTGCTCACCCGCTTCAGGTCTCCAACAGTCTTCCCGTCGAGTAGGCTCGGGCCATGAACCCCCAAGAGATTACGAGATTTGTGGACCGCGTCTGGGATGAGGAGATCGTTCCGAGCCTGGTCGAGTACATCCGTATCCCCAACAAGTCACCGGACTTCGATGCAGACTGGAAGGCCAACGGCCACATGGACCGTGCCGCCAAGTGGATTGGCGACTGGTGCCGAGGACGATCGATTCGCGGACTTGAGGTGGAGTTGATTGAATTGGAAGGGCGCACACCTCTGATCTTCATGGAGATTCCGGGAGAGCCCGAAACCACTCTCCTGATGTACGGCCATCTGGACAAGCAACCGGAGATGGAGGGCTGGCGAGAGGGGCACGGTCCTTGGGAGCCTTCCCTCGAAGGCGACAAGCTCTACGGTCGGGGGGGTGCAGATGACGGCTACTCCGCCTACGCATCCCTAACGGCGATCGAGGCTCTCCAGGCTCAGGGCATCCCCCATCCTCGCATCGTGATCCTGATCGAAGGCTGCGAGGAGAGCGGGAGCTACGACCTGCCCCACTACATCGACCACCTCGGCGAGCGCATCGGCGAACCCGATCTCGTGGTCTGCCTCGACAGTGGTGCCGGAGACTACGAGCGGCTCTGGCTCACCACGTCCCTGCGCGGGTACGCCATGGGAGTCCTCAACGTGGAGACCCTGACCGAGGGGGTCCACTCAGGTGACGCCGGTGGCATCGTGCCGGAGACCTTCCGCGTTGTTCGCAGCTTGATCGAACGCCTGGAAGACGCCGCCACGGGTCAGGTACGGGTGGAGGCGCTGCACGTGGAGATTCCAGAAGAACGGGCCGCGCAGGCGCAGCTCGTGGCAGAGGCTCTCGGCAATGACGTCTACGAGTGCTTTCCCCTCACGGACGGAACCAAGCCGATGGGTGACGACTTGTCCGAGCTGGTCTTGAACCGCACCTGGCGACCCGCGCTCGCAGTGACTGGCGCCGATGGGCTGCCTTCGCTCCCCCAGGCGGGGAACGTTCTGCGCCCGCGCACCAGCGTGAAGATCTCGCTGCGCATTCCTCCCACCTGCGATCCTGAGGGCGCGGTTGCCGCCGTGAAGGACGTTCTGGAGGCTGACCCGCCCCACGGTGCTCAGGTGAGCTTCGGGGATACAGGCTGCGCGGGCGGTTGGAATGCGCCTGACCTGGCAGATTGGCTGACCGAGGCCGTGGATGAGTCTTCCAAGACCTTCTTCGACCGCGGCGCGGTCTTGATGGGAGAGGGCGGGACGATTCCCTTCATGGGCCTCCTCGGCGAGAAATTTCCTCGCGCCCAATTCGTGATCACTGGTGTCCTGGGTCCGGCCAGCAACGCCCACGGCCCCAATGAGTTCCTGCACATCCCCATGGGCAAGAAGCTCACGGCTTGCGTAGCCCAGATCACGGCGCGCCTTTGTGAGTGGGGCAAGGCAAACACCGCGGACTGATGTTCCTGGGTCTACTCGCCCTCGCTTGAACCCACGGCAACGAGGATGTCCTCGATGATCGCCAGGTGGTGCAGCGTGTGCAGGCGCGCGAAACGCAGCCACATGGCGGCATTCATGGGCCCCAGCACCTGATGGGGGACATGGTCGGGAGCCGCGGGGATCTCGTCGCGGCATCGGCGGAGGCTCTCCAGGGTGGCCTGATTGCCCTCCTGTTCACGGGCCAGGAATTGGGGGTTCACATGCGCATCGGGCCGGACCATCCGTGGCGACTCGGCCTGCCCGCGCCTGAATTCCTCCTTGGCCAGGAGCTTGACCGTCTCATCACTGGTCTGGGCACCCTTGACGATCAGGAGACCCTTCTGCGCGACAAGGCCTTCCACGTTGCGGAGGGAGAGGTCGCACGCCAGGGCCGTGTGGTAGAGATGCTGGTCCGCCGACCAGCCGGAGATACTGGGATCGCTTGCGTCCCTCACCGACTCTCGACCTCCGAGGTCTTGGCACCGGTTTAGGGCTGCTTGGAGTCCATTCAGGTCTTCGTCGATGTCCATCGTTGGAGGCCCGTTTCCGGGCGGCAGAAATGATACGGTATGGTCGGCACGGGCCCTTAGCTCAGTTGGTTAGAGCTGCTGACTCATAATCGGTAGGTCGTTGGTTCGAGTCCAACAGGGCCCACCATTGCCCGTGGTTTCCGACAAGGAGCATCCAGGCAATGTATCGACCCGCTGAATCCTCTCACCTGCAGTTCGTGCGAGCCCTCGCTCTTGTTGGAATAAGCCTGGTGGGGTTTGCCCTTGGTCAAGATGGGCTTTCGGCGTCAGCCAAGCAGCGCAAGGGGCTTGAGCCTCTCGTGGAGTCCGTGGCCCGGCGATTGGAGCTCCACATTCCTTGCGTTGAGTCATCTGCCGTTAAACACAAGGTGCGCAAGGCATTGGCGAACCAGCGGGGGTCCGTCGTCAAGGCCAATCTGGCTGCCCTGATCCATGAGCTTGTCATGGAAGACCGCGACCTGGGGCGCCCTGATCGGGAACGTGTGGATTTGGAGATCTGCAAGAAGGTCGGGTTGACCCTGCCTGCTCTGGCAGAAAAGTTGGTCCCAGTGCAACCGGAGACCAAAGGCGGCCACGACACGGACTTTCTCCTTAACGGGTTTGCTGCGGAACACGCCGCATGCCTGCTCCACAATGCTAGCGTCATCGAGAGGATCAAGGCCCGCAACGGCGAACCGTTGGACCTCTCCACGAAGAAGGGAATGGAGGAACTCGCGGCCTACTACTCCGAAATTTTCACGAGGATCTTTGGCGTTGAGCGGCCACCCCGGGGGTTTGGCGATTTGGTCGCTGGTGCGATGACTACCCGCAGCACTCGACGGGCGCGCTTGGCCCTTGTAGGGAAGCTGCGGTTTCTGCTGCGGCCAGGGATCTACAAGGAGTTGAAGGCCAAGACCCTAGACAACAAGCTCGATGCAGAGCTCCTGGTGGAGGAGCGCATTCGCGACACGCTCACCGATTCAGCCCTCTGGGAGCGCTTGCGTCTCGATCACGAAGCCATGCTCAAGGATTCCAAGGCCATGCGCCGGGATCTCAAGGATCGCAAGCGGCCCTAGATCCGTTCCTTGTACTTGCGCTTGTGGGCAGCTTTGGCCCTCTGCGCCCACCTGTCGCGCTTGATGCGGGCGGCGTCCACAGCGACCATGCCCGCCAGCTCTTCGGCACCCTTGGCCCTAGTGAACCGTGCCAGGTCGGCATAGCTAAGGATGCCAGCTCTGTTCAGGTCGGCTGCGTAACCGGGGCCGATACCTGAGATGACCTGCAGGTCATCGTGCACGTTGGCTTGCGGTGTGGGCGGCTTGATCTCCAAGCGGTTCTGGGCTGCACCGGACCCCGATGTGCGTCCCCCCCTCTTCAAGAGGCGCTCGGCCTGGACGCGGCGCTGGTCAGCGTCCTTCCATCGCACGATTGCAGCTTGGAGGCGGGTGGCCGCTTCCTTGTAACGTGCCTCTAGGGCGTTGATCTGCACCTGCTGTGCACTGCGATCGCGCTCGGTCACGGAGATCTGTCGCCGCAGGTCGCTGAGCTCCTGCTTACCCGCCTTCAGATTCACGGTAAGCACCTCGATGCGTGTCTCACGCGTGTCTACCTGGGTCCGACTCTTGGTCAAGATGCGGCGGGTGGACGCGAGGTGTTTGCGTGTCTCAGCCAGCTCGCTTGCGCGGGCTTCGAGTGTCTCCAATCGACGCTGCAACTTGGCGCGCTCCCGATCGGTGGCCTGCAGCAGATCCTTGTGGCGGTGTTCGCTGCGCTGGAGTTCGGTCTCCTTGGTGGCGAGCTGGGCGGGCAGAGGCTCGAGGGTTTCCAGGATGCCCTTGAGGTCCTGAACCTCCTCGCGCTTGCGGCGATCGACCTCCGCCAGCTTACCGCGAGTTTCTTCAACGAGCTTCTCTGCCTTGTCCACCTGGTTGGGCAGCGCGGCAAGTTTGGTGACCTGCTCACGCAGGATCGCAATCTCCTTGGCGCTGACTTTCAGGTGATGCTGGTGCTCCTGCCGGATCTCCTTCAACTGCCTCTCTCGTTCAGCCAGCCGATCCGGCATGGGGGCTAGGACCGTCAAGCGCTCGTTGAGCGAAGTGGATTCCTCGCGAGAGTGGGCTTGGAGATCTGCGAAGCGCTTCTCGATTACTCGCAGTTCGCCCTCACGCTCTGCGAACTGCAGCTGAATGGGCTCCAGATCATTCACTCGGGTGCGTAGATGGGCGATGGTCTTCTCGCTGTCTTCCAGCAGGCGTTCGTGGCGCTCATCGGAAGCTCGCAGTTCGGCCTCCGTACGGGCCAATTGGGCCGATAGAGGCTCCAGGACGCCGTTTCTATCCTTCAAGGCCTTGATCTCATCCTTGGCTCGGTCGGAGTAGTTGCGGTGGCGTTCCTCCGTGACGAGTAGCGTCTCCTTGTGCTTGCCGAGCTCCGCCTCCACCGGGTCGAGTTCTGTGAGCCGTGCGCGTAGGGCGTTGATTTCCTGACTGGTGGACTCTTCGAGGTCCTCGGCACCAGCCACGGCCGTCTTCAACTCCTCGTCGCGCTCGGCGAGCAGTACAGGGTAGGGCGAGAGCTCATCCACGCGTGCTCGCAGGGTCTTCAACTCCTCGTCCGTTGACGCTGCCAGATCTTCGAGCCGAGCTTGATTCACGCGCAGTTGTTCCTCTCGCACCTTGACCTTCTCAGGCAGGTCGGCGAGCTCTTCGAGTTGCCCGCGCTGATCTTCGATGAGCTCTTGGCTCGTGCGCTCGAGGTCGACAAACTCCTCACGCAGCGTGCGAAGCTCGTCACCTCGCTCTGAATCCACTTGAACAAGCTTGTCCGCTGTAGTCTCTGACGTGTTGGCTCTCTCTCTCGCTTCCACCAGCAGATCTCGGGCCAGCTGCAGCTCATCCCGACATTCAGCGATCTCCTCCGGCAAGGGCTCAAGCACGATCAGTTGCTGGCGCAACTCCTCGATTTCCAACCCCGACTCTCCCTCGAGCAGCTCGAACCGCTCGCGCCACAGGCCGGCCTCGGCCTCGCTCTTCTCGAGCTTGGTGGGCAGGGGCATCAGGCCCTCAAGGCGGCTCTCCAGTTCTGCGATGGCGGTGGCCGTGCTGGCCTCTACGGTTGCCAGGTCCCGCTTCGACTTGCTCAAGGAGGCCGTGTCACGGTCTTGCCGGGCTTCGTGAGCGCTGATGCTCTCTTGGGCTTCCTCCCACTGTTTGCCCAAGGCCGCATGCTCTTCGCCCAGCTCCTTGTACACCTCGCTCCGGCGTTGAGATCTCGTGCTCACTTCCTCGCACTCGACCTCCAATTCCTGAATGTGCTGGCTCTGGGAGGTCACGGTCTCCTCCAGTTGCTGTGCGTTTGCGATGCGCGAGGCCGAGCGCTGCAAGTCCCGCTCCGCGGAGGCTTGGGACTCCTGGGCGCTTGTCCGTTCGGACTTTGCCCGGTTCAGCGCGTTGACCGCTGCTTCGCGATCGCTCTCCGCAAGCTTGAATTTGCGGTCCATCAGCTCCTGCTGGACGCGCCGCTGGCGATGGCCCTGGCTGCCTCTGTAGGCCATGCCGATAACGAAGCCAACGAGAGAGCCGCCGGTCAGAAGGAGGAGAGTCGTAACGGGTTCCATGAGTGGCTCTGGATCGGGAGATGCGGTGGTTTTGGATCGCGCGCGGCATGCCCGAAAGAGCCCCGCACAACGGCGTCAACCTGCCCTAGGCCGACACGTTCGATCCTAGCGAAACCGGCACCCCGATTCCCGCTTTCAGTACTCCGGAATCTGGGGGCTTTGAGCCACTCGGCTAGCCCTCGCAATCCAGCCTGGTAAGGGTCAGGATGCAGACCGGGAGCCTCTACACCCGCTCCCTCTCCCCTTGCGTTCCAAGCCGCTCCTCCTAGTCGTTTTGGCCCTGGTTGTGACAACCGTCGTGGCCCTCTCCTTTGCCTCCCGCCGGCGGCCCGTTTCGGGTCTGCTCGACGGGCACCTGCGCCCTTGTCCCACAAGTCCGAACTGCGCTTCAAGTGTCTGCGGGGACGGAGCTCACGAGGCGCACCCTCTGCCGGTCTACGGGGATCCGCAGAGCGAATTCGAACGCCTTGTGGGGTTGACGCAATCCCAGCCACGCACGGAGCTGCTCCAGCTGACGGAGGACTATGCCCACTTCGAGGTGAGTACCCGCATGCTGCGATTCCGGAGTGATCTGGAACTGCACCTGGACGTACCTGGACGCCTGATCCAGCTGCGCTCGGCGTCGCGCGTGGGCCACTCCGATTTTGGTTCTAATCACGCCACCCTTGAGCACCTGCGGTCCCTCTTTCAGGGCCGCGAATAACCCCAACCCCAGGGATCCCCAGCATGTCCTCCCTCACCCGACTCTTCCTGGCCCTCTTCGTCCTGGCCTCCTCTCTCACCGCTCAGGACCCGGTCCCCTCACAGACCTGGATCCGCTGCGGGAAGCTCCTGGCGGTGCCGGGCAATGCTCCTCTAGAGCGCGTGACCTTGACTCTGAGGGGAGGGCAGGTGGCTGGCATCAAGGCCGGTTTTCCGGTCCCCGACGATGCTGAGATCCGGGTCGTGGACCTCTCTGGCAGCTTCGTCCTCCCCGGCCTGATCGACTGCCATACCCACATCACCTTCCGACTCAACAAGGACAGCAAGCTGGAGGCCGTGGAGGACAGTGAGGCGGACGTGGCCATCCAGGCCACCGTCTATGCGAAGGACACCCTGCTGTCCGGGGTGACGACCATTCGGAATGTGGGGTCGAGTGGCGATGCGATCTTTGCTCTGCGTGATGCGATTGCCTCAGGCAGCATTGCCGGGCCGCGCATCTTGGCCGCAGGCTGTGCGCTCTCACCCTCAGGCGGTCACGGTGATGACACCCACGGGTACCGCGAAGATCTGTTCGATCTCCCCGGCGCCGCCGAGGGCATCGCGGATGGCCCCGACTCTTGCCGCAAGGCCGTTCGCCTTCAGGTCAAGCGTGGTGCGGATGTGATCAAGCTCACGGCCACCGGGGGGGTTCTGTCGAGGACCAATGCGGGAACGTCCCAGCAGTTCTTCGACGACGAGTTGGAGGCCATCGTCCAGACCGCCCATCGGCTGGGTCGTCGGGTGGCGGCCCATGCCCATGGCGCGGATGGGATCAAGGCGGCCCTCCGGGCAGGAGTAGACTCCATTGAACACGGCAGTTTTCTGGATCAGGAGGCGGTCCAGTTGTTTCAGGAGACCGGGGCCTATCTTGTCCCGACCCTTCTCGCCGGGCAGACGGTGATGGAGATGGCCAAGATTGAGGGTTACTTCCCGCCCGCCATTCGGGCCAAGGCCCTCAACGTGGGGCCCGTGATGCGTGGTGCGATGGCCATGGCCCATCGCTCGGGGGTTCGCATCGCCTTTGGGACGGACAGCGGTGTCAGTCGCCATGGGGACAACTGGCGCGAGTTGGTCCTCATGGAGGAGGCCGGGATTCCTCCCATGGCTTGTCTTGTCTCAGCGACCTTGAGCGCGGCTGACCTGTGTGGCTTGGGCGAAGAGCTTGGGAGCCTTCAGGTCGGTAGGACAGCCGATGTCATCGCGGTCAGCGGAGATCCGCTCGAGGGAATGGCATGCATGGAGAACGTGGTCTTCGTCATGCGCTCCGGCCGAATCCTGATCGGGGACTAGGCCTAGCAGCTGGGGCGGCGACCACTCAGTCGTCTTGTCTGTCTTTGTCCCGCTTGGCCTTGCGCTCTTCCCGGGCCTTGACTGCAGCCTCGTAGCGACTGCGCTCTTCCAGTGTCGACTCCAGCAGGCGCTTGTAGGCCAGATCGCGGTCCCAGCAGATCTGATTGCTTGCGCCCTCCTGCTTGAGGCACAGGCGATCCAGGGCCAGGGTGAGCAAGCTCAGGGATCCCTGCGGGCGGGTGTGCAGCAGGTCATCCTGCATCATGGCTGCCAGGTCCTTTTGGGTCCACTTGTTCCCACGCACCTTGAGCGTCTTGCCGGACTGGACGGATTCCAGGAATTCGGACAGCGGGACGATGGTCACCCGCTTTCGCGCCTTGGCCCAGGCCAAAAGCCGCTTGTTGATTGCAGCACGCGCCTGCTTGGAGGGGATCATGCTGCGCGTGATGAGCGGGAAGCCAAACGGCCCCTTGCCCTTCAGGGCCATGGTCATGTCCGGGATGTCCCCAACGAGAATCGGGCACTCGAAGCGATCCAGGAGGGACAGAGCCTCGTCGATGCGGTCGACGCGCTTGCGGGTGGATGCATTGCTCCTCCCGTAGGCGAACCAGAACAAGAAGTCCACGGCCATGACGAGACTGGGCTTGTGCATGAGTGCGTCGGTAACCTGCTCCGCGCCTAATGCCTCCGGTCTTCGGAAGAGCATGTTGCTCCCCAAGTCGAGGCACTCCTCTCCTTCGCCCTCAATCAAGCACTGCAAGACATCTCCAAGCCTGACGCTGGCATTCAATTCCGATCTAAGGCCGTAGCCCGCCGAAACGCTGGCACCGATGACGACCACTCTGGAGAAGAGCCCCTCACCGGGAGGGTCTGCCTCCGTGGGCTTGGCTCCGTCTTGCAGGCAGGCTGCTTGCAGGTAGCAGGGCAGCAGCAAGCTCGCTAGGAGCAAGCAGAACAGTCTTCTTTGGATGGCAAGCATGGCAGGCTCAATACGTGATACTACTGGAATCGCGTGAGTCGGTCGAATCGGATTCCCATACGGGCGCACTCAGGCGCCTGCGACCGTCCAGGCTCATGAGTATGCCCCCTTCAGAGCTTGGCAGCCTGTCCCAGAGTTGGCACGTGACCTCCTTGTGACGCTGGTCGAGCGCCTCGCAGTAGTTGGTGTATTCGCAGCGCCGTACCTGTTCCCCATGGCCCTCGCGCATCTTGCGCCACCAGTCTGGGTCCGCGAGGGACTGACGCGCCGCCGCCACCAGATCACACGAGCCGCCAACCAGTGCTTCCTCCGCAGTCGTGAATGTCCCGATACCTCCCGCGCCGATGACTGGAGTGCTGAATCCCGCTGCGTGCACGGCTGCTCGAATTTGCTCTGAAAGGCCTAGGTTGCGGCCAAAAGGCCCCACCTCGTCGATGAAAACGGTGGGCATGCACTCGTGACCGCTGGGTCCGGTGTAGGGATAGACGGCCTGGCCGACCTTGGGCTGCGCGGCATCCTCGAACTTGCCGCCCTTTGAGATGGAGAGGAAGTCCATCCCCGCGCGCGCGAAGTACGTAGCGTATTCGCAGGCATCCTCGATCCTCGATCCCCCCGGGATCACCTCGTCTCCCAGCATGCGGCACCCGATCGGAAAGTCGGGCCCAAGCCGCTCTCGCACGGCGGCGAAGACCTCAAGCGGGAGGCGTGCTCTCGCCTCCCGTGTGCCCCCGTAGCCATCCGCGCGATCATTCGTGCGAGAGAGAAAGGAGGCCATAGTGTAGGCGTGTGCGTAGTGCAACTCGACCCCGTCGAAGCCCGCGCGTCGTGAAAGGTCAGCGGCGTCAGCAAACAACGCTGGCAGGGTCTCCGGAAGCCGGCGTACCGAGTCCAGGTGAGTGTCTGTAACCCGCTCGCGTGTGCCGTACTGCAGATCTTCCCATTCACGCGTCGAGAGCACTCCCTCCAGCTCCTCCTCGGGCAGTTCAAGCAGGGCTTGGCGCAGCGCCTTCTCGTCCTGGATCTCCAAGGTCTCTCGGTGCTGGTCCCGGATCTCAAGGAAACGCAGCAGGTAGTCTTCACGTACAGGCCGCCTGCGCACACGCAGGAAGTCGATCAGTTGAATAAATAGGCGGGTCCGGCCTCCGGAGCGGTCTTTCACCACCTGGGTGAGCTCGCTCAATCCGGGCAGGAAGCGCTCATGCCCCGCCCGCAGCAGTGGTCCGCTGGGAATGTCGCGGATGCCCGTAGCTTCTACGACCAATACACCGGGTTGGCCCTCGGCGAAACGGCCGTACCACTCAAGGAGCGCCGGCGTTACGTGCCCTTCATCCGTGGCGCGCCAGGGGACCATGGCCGGTACCCATGTGCGCGACGAAACGGGCAGGGTTCCAACCGTGCATGGCGAGAAGAGGCGGCTTTGACTGGCCTCGTCGGCAGTGGGCCACGCATGGTTCGGCAGAGGGTGTTTTTTGTGGTCAGCCAAGGGTCTGTGGAAGCTGGGACGGGCTCCGGGGCATGAGGCTATCCCCTGCGGGTGCCTCTCGGCGCAAGATTCGGCGAAGATCGAGGTGTGAGCCGAGGTCACTGCCTTACTCTGCCCACGTCATGACCGCAGACCATGTAGCTCTGGTAACCGGAGGAGGAGGGGGCATCGGCACAGCTACCTCTCTGGCGCTTGCCGGAGCGGGCGCCACGGTCTTGGTGAGCGGCAGGGATGAGCTTCGCCTGCAGGCCAGCGTTGAGGCCGTGCGTTCTGCGGGTGGTGTGGCCCACCCCTTGTGTCTCGACGTGTGTGACGGGGCTTCCATTCGGGACGCCCGCGAACAGGCCCTGGAGCTGGTTGGTCCAGTGGACTGGGTAGTGGCCAACGCGGGCGTTGCAATCAGTGCCGCACTCACGAGCGATGAAGCGGAGTCCGTCGCCCGGCAGCAGATGGACGTGAACTATCACGGCGCGCGCCGGGTCTTCGAGGCCTTCCTCCCACACCTGCTAAAGCACGGGCATGGCCGCGCCGTGATGGTGGCCTCTTCCGCAGCCCTGTTGGGATACCCGTACATCACGGGCTATGCGGCCTCCAAGCACGCACTCCTGGGCTATGCGCGATCCGCGGCCCTCGAACTGAATGGCAAGGGCGTAGGCATCGGCGTGGTCTGTCCACACTACGTGGACACTCCCATGACCGACGCCAGCGTGGCGCGCATTGCCGATAAGACCGGCCGCGATCATGAGCAAGCACGGGCGGCCCTGGCCGAGCTCAACCCGGGTGGCAAGTTAGTTGAGGCCGATGAAGTCGCCAGCGTCATCCTGCGCCTTCTACAGTCCGATCTAAGTGGTGTGGTTGTGGAACTGACAGGGTCCGAGCAGCGCGAAATAGAGAGTGGTTTACCCCTCGTGCCCCATTCTCCCGGGGGAGACTGAATTCCATGCAGATTGATCCGATCCAACCCCCCGGCTGGGTAGCGCCCAAGGGATATTCCAATGGCCTGCTCGTCACGGGCGGCGGTTCGATGTTGTTCATCGCGGGCCAGGTGGCCTGGGATGCGCAGCAGCAGCTGGTGGGGGAGGGTGACTTCGTGCACCAGTTCACCCAGGCTCTCGAAAACGTCGTGAGTGTGCTGACGGAGGCGGGAGGCCGTCCTGAGCACGTTGTCAGGATGACCCTCTACCTCACGGACTGCGCCACCTACCTAGACCTCCAGAAGGAGGTCGGGGCAGCCTACCGCTCGATCATGGGTAAGCACTTCCCTGCCATGTCGGCCGTCCAGGTTGCGGCCTTGATTGAACCCGGTGCCCTGCTCGAAATCGAAGCCACCGCCGTTCTGCCCGCCAGCGAATAGACCATGAACCCCAAGCATTTTGATTACTCCGAGGCCGATGGGGTGGCGACCCTGCGGCTCAACCGTCCCGAGCGGCTCAACGCATTGACCTTCGATTCCTATGCGGAACTGCGCGACATGTTCTTGGCGCTGCGGACCCGGGACTCCGTGCGCAGCGTTCTGTTGACGGGGACGGGGCGCGCTTTCTGTTCAGGTGGCGATGTGAAGGACATCATTGGTCGGCTGTTCGAAGTGAGCGATGCGGAACTCCTCGCTTTTACAAGGATGACCTGCGACCTGATCGAGAACATGCGGAGGCTGGAGAAACCCGTGATCGGTGCTTTGAACGGGACAACTTGCGGAGCCGGAGCCGTCATGGCCTTGGCGTGCGACGTGCGCATTGCCTCTACCGAGGCCAAGATAGCCTTCCTCTTCACCAAGGTGGGTCTGTGTGGTGCAGACATGGGGGCAGCGTGGCTTCTGCCACGGGTTGTCGGACTCGGGCACGCCAGTGAGTTGCTCATGGGGGGCGAGTTCATCTCCGCGGAGCGGGCGCAGCAGATCGGTCTCTACAACCGGGTCGTTCCCAGCGAAGATCTGGAGGATCAAGCGAGGGAATGGGCGGGAGAGTTGGCTGCTGGCCCGAGCATGGGGCTGGCCATGACCAAGCGCATGCTCAACGCCGAGGCCCATATGGATTTGGCGGAGGCCATGCAGACGGAGGGGTGGATTCAGGCCGAGTGCATGAAGCACCCCGACTACCGCGAGTCCTATGAGGCCTTCACCAAGAAGCGCCCCACGGACTTCGTGCAGAACTACCCCGGCCACGGCGCTCAACATGGCGCCCAAGGAGTGGATCGGTGAGCACCTTGCGCGAACAGGTAAGGGCTTTTGCGAGTGCCGCTGAGGAGGCGCTGGTGGCGGCACCGGATGAAGCCTCTGCGGCACGGATGGCACTCGACATGCTGGCCGGCGCGGACCTATTGAAGCACGCCGTGTCGGTACCCGGTGGTGACCCGGTTCCTGTCTCGGCTCTTTGCGACGTGCGCTACGAGCTTGCTCGGAGCTCGGGGATGCTGGACGTGATGTTTGCCATGCAGGGATTGGGAACCTGCCCCCTCTCCCTCGCGGGCTCTCTCGACCAGTGCGAAGGGGTCCTACCGGGGGTTCTTGCAGGCAAGGAGGTGGCTGCCTTCGCGTTGACTGAACCGGAAGCGGGCTCAGATCTTTCAGGCGTGAGAACTCGCGCCGAGGCGAGCCCAGATGGCTGGGTCCTGAACGGCCACAAGACCTTCATCAGCAACGCCCCGTTGGCGGACGTGTATACGGTTCTGGCGCGCACCGCCGGAGAGCCCGGAGATAAGGAGGGGCTGTCCATGTTTGTCGTGCGTGGAGACGCCCCAGGTATCAGGGTCGAAGGGTTTGAGGTCATGGCGCCTCACCCCATCGGTGACGTGTACTTCCACGATGTCGAGCTTGGAGGCGGTGCTCTGATCGGCGACGAGGGTGCAGGAATGGCTCTGGCCCTTGGCACCCTGGGACATTTCCGCACGTCCGTGGCGGCTGCAGCCTGTGGCATGGCTCGGCGCGCCCTCGACGAGTCACTCAATCACCTGCGATCGAGGCAGCAATTCGGCCGGCCTCTCTCCAGTTTTCAAGGCCTGCGCATGGATCTGGCAGAGATGGACACCCGCCTGCGGGCTGCGGAGTTGCTCGTGGCGGAGGCAGCCGAGGCCGTGGGGCGCGGTGAGGCCGCCGTGCGCGAGGTCGCGCGAGCCAAGCTGTTCGCCACCGAGGCCGCGGGTTGGATCTGCGACCGCGCCGTCCAACATTTGGGAGGATTGGGCGTCAAACGTGGGCAAATTGTCGAACGCCTGTATCGCGAAGTGCGAGCCTTGCGAATCTACGAAGGAACGAGCGAAGTCCAGAAACTGATCTTGGCCAAGGCGGCCTTGGAAAACGCTAATCCCTGAAGCGCCGCTCGACGGTGAACCCATTGCGGGAATCGGAGGGCCCGGGGACAATGGCTTGCCCTCGCAAGTTGGAGGTCAACCGCAAAACCCAGGTCGCGCTCCCGCTGGATCTCCCGTCCCGCAACTCGCCGCGACCCTCACCGCAAACCTGTCACCGCTCTAGGGAGCCAGTTGTCCTTGGCGTGGGTTTCTTATGCCTAGATTTCAACGACACATTTTCACGTGCGTCCATGAGCGCGCCGCAGACAGCTCCCGTGGGTGCTGTGTGGCCAAGGGGAGTGAGGAGGTGGCGCAGGCTCTGAAGGCGCAACTCCATGACGCTGGGTTGCGACGCATCGTGCGCGCCAACAAGTCGGGGTGCCTGGATCAGTGCTCTCGCGGGACGACCATGGTCGTTTACCCGGAGGGCGTCTGGTACGGAGGTGTTGGGGTGGCGGATGTGGATGAGATCATCAAGGGACACATCATCGGTGGCGAGGTCGTTCAGCGGCTTGTGATTCCCGATGAGGACCTCACAGGGAGACCTTGGCCTGAGGAGGCTCAGGGTGGGGAGCAAATCAAGCCGAGACCTTTGGCGCTTGACGGGCTTCAGGCCCCCAACGATCAGGACTTCGAATGAGCAGCACTTTGTCTCAGGCTCGATCGGCAACCCTCTTGCTGCTATTGGTTGAGGGTCAGGCTTATCGCCAGTTGTTGTTGGGCAACATCCGAGGGGCGGGTATCCAGATGCTTCCCGACGTGGCATCCAAGGGACGCATGGCCGTCGACCTGGAGCACAGCCTGCGCCTGATGGAACAGGTTGAAGCCATTCACATCGAACTCGGTGGGGTGGAGCTTGTCAGTGAAGTGCGGCCCCGCATCGACCGCGTTCCCATGCCCGAGTCGCAACTCGAACTCAGCGTGGCGCTCGCACTCCTGGGGAGGGCGGAATACGCCGCTGCGGGCGGTCTCGTCGAGAGCTGCCACGAGGGCCTTGCCGCCATCGCTCGTGATCTGGTGGATTCGGTGCAAGAGGAGGCCGAGGCTCAGGCGCGCGTGTTCATCGAGGCTTGCACCCATCCCGCCCGCCGTTCCTCGGCCCAGACCTACTGGAGCCGATGGTTCCCCATTGCCCTGAGATCGTTGGGGCGCCCTCGCGCCCGTCATGACGAACAAGCCCAAGAGCTTGGCCTGCGTGGGGCCAGCGCAGGAGAGTGCATCCGGCGGTTCGTCTGCGACGCGGAGCCCATGCGTAGGGCCTGTGGTTTGAAGATGCCATCGCTCAATCAGCTGGGCGTTGAATTGCCCGAGGACTTGCGCGGGCGGTTCCCGGAGGGTGGACTGCACGCATGACGTCTGTGGAGGATTCGGAGGACTGGGCGCGGTCCTGGCGGAGCAGGTTTCCGATCGTCGAAGAAACAACCTATCTGGTGAACCACAGCTTGGGTGCCATGCCCATAGGGGTGCGCGAGAAGCTCGGTACTTTCATGGACCAGTGGGAGACTCGTGGAGTCCGGTCCTGGAGCGAGGGGTGGTGGAGCGCACCAACGGATGTGGGCGATCTGTTGGGCAAGATCATGAACGCCCCCGAGGGGTGCGTGGTGATGCACCAAAACGTTTCCGTCATCGAGGGCATTGTGGCCTCTTCTCTCGATTTCAGCGGACCTCGAAACAAGGTCGTTTACAGCGATCAGAACTTCCCGACCAACATGTACGTGTGGGAGGGATTCCGAAAACTGGGCGCTGAGATCGAGGTTGTGCCCAGCGACGAAGGGGGGCTTGTCCCCACAGAGCGCTTGCTTGAGGCGATCGACGAGACGACGCGGATCGTGCCCATCAGCCACGTCTGCTTCCGCAATTCGTATCTGCAAGATGCCAAGGCAATCTGTGAACGGGCCCGGTCGGTGGGAGCACTCGTACTCTTGGATACCTACCAGTCGCTTGGAACCGTGCCCGTCGACGTGCAGGAACTGGGCGTGGACATGGTCTGCGGGGGATCGGTGAAGTGGTTGTGTGGGGGGCCGGGGGCGGGCTACCTCTACGTGCGTCCGGACTTGCAAGAAGAATTGCAACCCCGCATCACGGGATGGATGGCGCACGCCGACCCGTTCGCGTTTGAGACGGGAGCCCAGCGGTACTCTGCCTCTGCCAGACGCTTCTTGCACGGATCGCCAGCAGTAGCGAGCCTCCTACAGGCTTCCGCAGGGTACGAGGTCATCTTGGAGGCCGGTGTTGAGGCCATTCGTGAATGGTCTCTGCGCCTGACCGAGGGGTTGGGTCAGGACATGCTTGAACGGGGATTCGATATCTATGGACCGCAAGTTGGCGCCAACCGGGGCGGGACATTGACCATTGCCCTAGGCGAGGACGAGTCGGGGCCAGCTTTCGTGAAGAGTCTCGAGCGGCGAGGTATCCTCGTGGACCACAGGCCGGGAGCCGGAATTCGGGTCAGCCCACATTTCTATACCCTCGAGGACGAGCTTGCCGGGTTCGCGGCAGCCATGAGTGAGTTGCGGGCCAGTCGTGACTGGGAGAAGGATGCCGAGGCGGCGGGCGTCTACTAGCGCTGACCTCCAGGACGATTCCATGAATGACGCGGATTGGATCATTGCCGACGAAGGGGTGCGCGGCGAGTGGCTTGCTTCGTCCGATACCAGTGTCGGGTCACACCCCGCGGTTCTCTTCGTACGCGATCCGTTGACTGGCCCAGCGGATGCTCGTGCGGTTGCCATGGAGCTCGTTCAGCTCGGCTACCGAGTCTTGTGGGTCGATACGGACTCCATGTCATCTCCGCAGTCGGCGCCCGACCCCCCGTCAGACGGAACGGACGGCCTCTGGGAGCGGGAAGAGGCATACTCCGACCGGCCAGCAGTGCGCCAGTTGGGTCTGCTGGCCGAGGCCATGGGGACCGGGCGCGCTGCAGTCGTGGGGGTGGGCATGGGCGCGACCTGGGCACTGCTCTTGGGTTGCCAGAGCGTGGGCGTTTCAGCCGTTGCGTCGGTTAATGGGCGCCTCGTCTACCCCCGCTTGAGCGTCACCAAGCCCGTGCAGCCTTTGGAGATGATCCTGAATCTGAGCGCGCCCGTACTGCTCTTGGATGACTCAGAGGGCGAGGGGGCCGCGGGAGAGCAGATCGAGCTGGCATTGGAGCGGTTTGCAGCCTTTGGCATTGAGGCCGAGGGGGGGGGGATCTCGCCCAGCCGGAGCGCGGACGAAGGTCCAGCAGCGCGTGTTGCTGAGCGCCTCCACCTCTTTTTGAGTTCTGTCCCTCGTTAGGTTGGTTAGCCGCTATCTTGGGGGCATGAGCACGACCAGCCTCAGCATTTTCGACCTTCGGCCAGGCAACACAATCCTCGATAGGTTCCTTCTCAAGGAGCCGCTGCGCGAAAACGGTATCGCTTCCACCTTTAAAGTGGAGGACGCCGAAGGGGGCGCCACACGCGAACTGCAGGTATTTCCAGCGGGTCTCTTCGAGGACCCGGACCAGGCGAGCGAATTCGCGGGGAAGTTGGAGCCTTGGACGGGCGTGGACGACGAAGCTCTGCAGCGCGTGCACTCCGTCGAGGCCTTGGATGACGGAACCGTTCTGGTGCTCGCCGACTTGCCAGAGGGGCAGGACTTGCGGGCTCTGGTGGAGAGTCAAGGGCGCATGAGCCCGGGTGATGTGATTGCGTTGGTCACACCAATCTTGAATGGGCTGGATGCAATCCACGGTCAGGGTCTTATTCATGGAGACATCAAACCGGCAGCGGTGTTCTGTTCAGAAACGGGTGGTGCGGGCAGGCTTGTGGATGCGGGTGTGACCCCGGCCATGTGGGCTGCCAAGCACCTGGGGACCCGGACGGCCTTGATTGGCACCCCTTTCTATGCGCCGATCGAGCAATTCACGGGTGATTCACCTGATGAGTTGTCCGACCTCTACAACCTGGCGACGGTGATGTACGAATTGCTGACGGGAGTCTTGCCGTGGTCGGGCACCGGATACATCGAAGTGTTCCAATCGAAGATGCAGGAGACCCCGCCCAGTATGTCTCTGCGTGCGCCGGACGCCGACGTGCCACGCGCGATGGAGGAGGTGGTTGCCCGGGGCCTACTTGCGTCTCGGCGAGAGCGCTATCAGTCAGCCGAGGCATTCCTTGAGGGCTTGTCTCAGGCTGTGGCCCAGGGCTGAGCCGGGAGAGGAGAGGGCCGCGGATCAGGCATGGGGCCGCCCCCCCGACCTCTCAGGGGAAGGGGCGCGCACCGGGACGGAATAAATTTCCATCCGTGTGAAACCGATAGGAGCGAGGCGGGGTCTCGGGTGTGTGTATCCCCAGGGGTGGCCGGGGGCCCGTGGTGGGTGGCCCAGTCAGATTTCTCATGTTGGGGCCCAATCCGGTGGTGTCAGAGTGGCGTCAGAGTGGCGTCAGGGTGGCACCGGGTGGCGCATGGCTCACTTTGGGGAAGCCACGCGGTGCAAGCGTGGCCGGTCACAGATTCATCAGCGACTGCCGCCCTGTGGGATACGGTTCATGTGCATCTTCGCCCCTCTACTCATGAATCTACAAATCCAATCCGTGGCCGGTTTAGGCCTTCTTGCTCTCTTGGCTTCTTGCGACTCCGACAATAGCGACGGCGGCGGCGGAGGAGGTGGCGGTTCTGCCCCAGTCGAGGTGGAGTTCGGAACGCCCGGGACGATCGTGCAGGAAGATGCCAGCTACCTTGAGGTGGACCTGGTTCTCAACAAGCCCTCCTCAAGCCTACTGATAGTGGACTTCTTCGTTTCAGGTGATGCTGAGCTCTTCTCGGACTACCACGTGCTTACCAGCACCCCGCTTCAGATTCCTGCGGGCGTTGTCACGACGAAAATTCTGGTGCAGATATTCGAAGACCAGATTGGGGAAAAAGACGAGGTGGTGGATTTCACCCTGCTGACCCCCCTCGGAGCGATCCTCGGCGACAACACGACCCACCGTTTGACTGTTACCGATGAAGATGCGCAGGCGATTGCCGAGGCGGAGCCCAACAATGACGTTGCCAATGCCAACGTTGTTGGCGAGGTCCAAGAAGAGATCGCTTACACCGTTTCGGGGAATATCAGTGCGGCCTTCGGGGAGTACGACATCTTCCAATTGACCGCCACCGACAACTCGGACGTCTTCATCCAACTCATACCCGCGAACTACGTTTCTGAGGCGAGGTTCCACATCCTGGACGCGGTGGGCGCGATCATCTTCTCCTACGCCGGTGCCGCAGGAGACACCATCGCAACGGAATACGAAGCGGTGCAGGGTGAGGTGTTCAATGTGGCGGTTTGGGTTGAGGCCGCCGACACGGACTTCCAACTGGACCTCGTGGGACTCAGCTCCACATTGACCTCCAACGGGGGCCCGGGGACGGAGACCAGCGAGCTCACCCAGATGGGCCGCTCCTTTGGTACGGATCTAGACGGTTTCCGCGCCTGGCTGGACGCCAAATTGCAGTCGGACGCTCAGGACGATCTCGTCACCGACCAGGTCATCATGACTGTGGTCTCCGGAGACTAGCTCTCCAGCGCAGCCCATGCGGGCCCATGCGGTCTGTGAGTGGAGTTGGCCAGGGCCGGGGCTTCCCCTATTCTGGGGGCGGCCGGAATGGCCTTCCCATGAGCGAACTCGGATCCCCCTTTGGCCAAGGTTGGCCTGACCGCTTCAACCTCTGCACCTACTTCCTTGACCACAACGTGGAGGAGGGTCGCGGGGAGAAGACGGCTCTGGTTTGTGGCGATAGGAGCCACACCTATGCCAGCCTGCAGGAGCGTGTGATTCGCTTGACCGCAGCGCTGCGCGGGCTCGGCCTCGGTGCCGAAGATCGAGTCCTGATCGTCCTTCCAGACGGATTGGAGTTTGCGGAGACCTGGTTTGCGACTCTGCGTGCCGGCGGCGTGTTCGCCATGGTTAACCCCCTCCTGAAGGCCGAGGACTTCAGCTACTACCTGGAGTACACCAAGGCGCGCGTGCTGGTGACCGACTCTTCCGTACTTGCCGAGATCGGGGAGGCTGCCAGCTCGTCAACCCACCTGCGGGGCGTGCTCGTCGTCGGCAGTGAGGCAGGGGAATTCACGCCATACGAAGGGGCGCTCGACGCTCAGTCAGAGGAACCCGGTGAGGGGTATGTGGAGCCCACGGGCCCTGACGACTTGGCGGGTTGGCTGTTCACCTCAGGTTCGACTGGCGAGCCCAAGGCTTGCGTGCACATGCAGCGCGACTTCGCCTTCTCCACCGAGACGTTCGCCCTGCAGGTTGCCGGATATCGTGAGGACGACGTGTGTCTGTCCGTTCCCAAGCTGTTCTTCGGCTACGCGACGGGAACCAACCTCATGTTCCCCTTTCGCGTGGGCGCAACGGCCATCCTGTTCCCGGAACGTTCCACTCCCGACGCCCTCTTCGACCTCATCGAGAAGCACCGCCCCACCTTCTTGACCTCGGTTCCGACCCTCATCAACAACATGCTGCGCTCGGAGCGCTGTGATCAAGCCGATCTGTCCAGCCTCCGTGTGTGCCTCTCCGCTGGAGAGGCCTTGCCGGCCAGCCTCTACGAGCAGTGGATGGAGCGTACCGGCGTGGAGATCCTGGACGGCATCGGATCGGCCGAGATGTTCCACATCTACATTTCCAATCGCATGGGAGACGTGCGTGTCGGGAGCCTGGGAACACTCGTTCCCGGGTACGAGGCCGAGATCCTTGGCCCTGATGGCGAGGTTGTGGCTCCGGGAGAACCCGGCCGCCTGCGTATCCGGGGAGGCTCGACGGCGCTGTGCTATTGGGGCGACAAAGCCAAGTCTCACGAGACCTTTCAGGCCGACGCCTGCACCACGGCCGACATCTTCAGCGTGGACGAAGAGGGTTACTTCCAATACGTGGGCAGGGGTGACGACCTTCTGAAGGTGAGCGGAATCTGGGTGTCGCCCTTGGAGATTGAAAACGCCCTACTCATCCACCCCGCCGTGGACGAGGTCTGCGTGATAGGCAAGGCCGACAAGGACGACCTGATCAAGCCACAGGCGTTCGTGGTGTTGGCGGCGGGGCACCCCGGCAATGAAGCTCTGGAAGGGCACCTCAAGGCCCATCTCAAGGAGCGGCTTGCACCCTACAAGTACCCACGCTGGTTTGAATGGTGCGAGGAGCTTCCCAAGAACGACCGAGGTAAGGTCAACCGCAAGCTCCTGAAGTCGAGAGGCTGAAGACGAGCAACTGGCCTCTGCCAATCGCCGCCTGCGCTCCGGATGAGTAGAATCACCACACACATGTCCGAACTCGCCAAGCAGACCTGGCCGGAAGCCCAAGAGCTACTCGGCCCCGAGACCGTGGCTCTCGTGCCCATCGGCAGCACCGAACCCCATGGCCCACACCTGCCCTTGGATACGGACGTGACCATCGCAATGGCCCAGACCCGTCGAGCTTCGGCGCTCTTGGAAGCCAAAGGGGTCAAGACCGTGATCCTGCCCGCCGTCCCCTACGGTGTGACTCACTGGACACATGGCTTTGCGGGAACGGTCACCCTGCGTCCCGGCACTCTGTGGTCCCTGCTTGAGGACATCGTTGAGAGCCTCGAAGAAGCCGGTGTTCGCCACGTTGTTTTCTCAAACGGCCACCTAGAGCCGGGTCACATTGAGGTGTTGCGTGGCATGCCGCTGGACTATCAGGAGAAAAAGGAGGGCTCGGCCCAGGTCATCTTCCCGGACAACACACGCAGGCGCTGGGCCGGGACGCTGGGTGAGGAGTTCAAGGGCGGGGATTGCCATGCAGGCCGCTACGAATCGAGCATCATTCTCAAGGCGGATCCCGATGGCGTCCGGGAGGAGAAGCGCGTGGCGCTTGAGCCAGTGGAGATTGGACTTGTCAAGCGTATCCAAGCCGGTGCCAAGAGCTTTCAGGAGTGTGGCGCCGATCAGGCCTACTGCGGCGCGCCTGCCGAGGCGACCGCGGACGAAGGAGAGGGCCACATCGAACAGCTCGCCAACATGATTGTCACCTCGGTCGAAGAAGCATGGCCGGAGCTGTTCGGGACGACCTCATGAGTACCTACGACACCATTCTGCAGGTGCGCTTTGGCCACGTGGACCCCGCCGGGATCGTCTATTTCCCTCGTATCTACGACTACCTCCACGACGTTTTTGAGGAGCTGTGGGAGAAGCACGTGGGTCAGCGCTACTACCACCTGTTGTTGGAGAAGAAGATCGGCTTTCCGCTTGTTCATTCCAGCGTGGACTTCAAGTCACCCTTGCGGTTCGGTGACAGACCACTTGTGAGCGTGACCTGTTTCAAGCTGGGCCGGACCTCCCTTGGATTACGCTACGTCTTTCGCTTGGGCGAGACCCTCTGCCTTGAAGCCCAGCAGGTGACCGCATGTATCAACGTGGACACCATGAAGCCGGTGGCGATTCCCGACGCGTTCAGGGGCAAGTTTGCTGAGTTGCTTGAGGAGGGCGTCGAGATGGCGGTGGGGGACGAATGAGAATTGTCGACCTCTACGGGCAAGGCCGCCCCATCTTCAGTTTCGAGTTCTTCCCCCCCAAGACGGACGCGGGCGAGAACAAGCTCATGGAGACCATGGCAGACCTGAAGTCCGCTGTGGAGCCGGACTTCGTATCCGTGACCTATGGAGCGGGGGGCAGCACTCGCGACCGAACCCATGGCGTGGTGACCCGCATCCAGGATGAGCTTGGCATTACCGGCATGGCTCACCAGACCTGCGTGGCCGCCAGCCGCACGGACGTGCTCGAGAACGTGAAGCGCCTCGTCGCGTCGGGTGTCGAAAACGTTCTCGCCTTGCGCGGCGATCCGCCCGACACAGATGAAGACTGGCAGCCCCCCGCCGACGGCTTCTCCCACGCGAATGAACTGTTGGAGTTTCTGACGGCAGAGTTTGACCTCTCACTTGGAGCTGCTTGCTATCCCGAAGTTCATCCCGAAGCGACCAGCGGGGATGACGATTTGGCATGGACCCGCGAGAAGGTGAAGAGCGGCGCGGGTTTCCTGACCACCCAGCTCTTTTTTCAATCGGACTGCTACGTTCAGTTCGTGGCACGAGCCCGAGAGGTGGGCATTGCGGTTCCCATCGTTCCGGGGATCATGCCCATTACGAACCTGGGCCAGATCGAGCGCTTTACGAAGATGTGTGGGGCCGAGTTGCCCGCAGAACTGCGCACGCGTCTGCAGCGATGCGGAGATGACGCCGCCGCCGTGATGGCCACGGGCATCGAACATGCCATCACCCAGTGTCGTGAACTACTCGAGGCGGGAGCACCCGGTCTGCACTTCTACACGCTCAACAAGAGCCATGCCACGCGCTCGATCCTGGCCGCCATGCGCCAACTCTAGAGGGCTTTCAGGCAGTCGGACAGTGTCGCCAGGAAGTGCTCGATCTGCTCCATGGGGGCGACAGTGACGCGAATGTGGTCCCGGATCCGCTCATCGTCGAATCGGCGTACTGCGATCTTGCGTTCCAGGAGCGCGGCTTGGATCGAGGCGCCCGAGTGGCCCGGGTGCGTGGCGAGCACCCCCACGGAATTGGAGGGTAGGACGGAAAAGCCCTGCTGCTCTAGACCTTGGACCAATCGATCACGGTTGCCCACGAGCTTGTCGCGCAGGGCCTCGAAGGAGCCCTGGCGACGAAGGGCCTCCATGGCCATGACCTGGGCCATAGCGTTGACGTTGAAGACGTCCTTTTGAGCCAGCATGCGCGCAATCAGACCCTCTCCCGCGATGCAGTATCCCAGCCGTAGCCCGGCCAGGCCGTAGAACTTGGAGAAGCTTCGCACAAACGCCATGTTGGTCGGCAGGGGAGTGGGGATCGCGTCGTGCCCGTACTCGCCGTAGACGTTGTCCCAGATCACAAATGAGCTGGCGTCTGAGGCCAATTGCATCAGCTCATCGGTGGGCACGCTGCGTCCCGTGATGGCGTTGGGTGAGTCCACGACGGCAAAGCCCTGGAAATTGTCCGAATCGATGTGGCCCGTTTCGAACGCGTTACCGGCCAACACCTCCTGACGGAATCCGAGCCTCTCGGCCAAGAGGTCATAGACCTTAAAGCGCACGTCCAGGACGTGCATGCAGTCGTAGGTCTCGTGCAGGACACTGAACAAATCGGAGAGGACCTCATCGGCGCCGTTGCCCAGAAAGACCTGCTTGGCACTCACACCGTGGAGCTCGGCGATGGCGGTGCGCAACGGCAGGCAGGTTGCATCGGGATAAGATGAGATGGCGGCCTGCTCCACGAGGTCTCTTGCGGCGTCGACGGCCCAATCGCGTCCCACCAGCAGATTTTCGTTGCGATGCAGGCACAGGACCTCGTCCATCGAAACTTGGACCCCTGGGTCGTAGGTGGATTTGAAGTCGCTCACGAAGGGTCCTCAGGTTGGCGGCGGGATCGCCGGCCCGAGCGTTTGCGCAGGCCTTTCAATTTGGCCTGGGTGGACGTCTTCAGGTTGTCGGCAGCTTCTTGTTCGGCAGCGGAATCGGATTCTTGCAGCCTCAAGACGAGTTCTTGTAGGCGGATCTTTGGATTGGTCAGCACGCAGTTCAGGAGGGTCTTGTAGCGCTCAACGAAGCGCTCCATCGTTGGGGGGTCGAACAGGTCTCTGCTGTACTCCAGGGTCCCCTCAATCCCTCCAGGCATGTCCCACAGGAAAATCGCAATGTCGTACCTCGCATTGTCGAATTTTACCTCCACGGGGCTCATGACCAGACCGGGCAGTTCGATGGTCTCGATCTGCCCCATCTCAAGGCCGTACCCGTAGACGGCGGGGTTCCGGTCGGGCGTGAGCAACGAGAACTGCACCTGAAAGAGCGGGTTGCGCCCCAGGTCGCGGCCGGGCTGCACCTGAGCCAGGATCTGGGTTAGGGGCAGATCCTGATGGGACCACGCGCCGATCGTGGTGGTGCGTACGCGCTGTAAGAGCTCATCGAAGCCAGGGTCCCCCGAGAGATCCGTGCGCAAGGCCAGCATGTTGACGAGGAACCCGATCAGTCCTTCGAGTTCGGTGCGGTTGCGGTGGGCGACCGCAGACCCGATGAGCATGTCCGTCTGCTTGCCCGCCTCGTGCAACAGAGCCAAGAAGGCCGCGTTCAAGGTCATGAACAGCGTTACATCTTGCTGTTGGGAGAGCTTGCGCAGGCGGTCGCTCAGCTCTTTGGAGAGGCGGATTGCCGCGTGGCGACCCTTGAATGACTGAACTGCGGGGCGCGGGTGATCGGGGGGGACCTCGGCGCTGATCAACTCGCCCGACAATTGATCACGCCAGTAGGCGAGGTGCTCTTCGAGCTTGTCACCCTGGAGTGTCTCCCGTTGCCAGGTGGCAAAATCGCCCATCTGAATCGGAAGCTCACTCAGAGGCGAAGGCTTCCCGGCTTGGAAGGCGCGGTAGAGTGCCCTGAACTCCTCGGTAAACACTCCCATGGACCATCCATCGGTGGCGATGTGATGGAAGTTCAACACGAGAATGTGCTCGTGTTCCGACAGGCGCATTACGAAGGTTCGAAAGAGGGGGCCGCGGGCAAGATCAAATGGCTTGTGGGCGTCCTCCGTTGCCAGACGCGTGGCCTCCCGTTCAGCATCTTCCAAGGGGCGATCGGACAGATCTGAGATCGAAAGCCGAAAGGGCTCCGGCGCGGCGACCACCTGGTAGGGCCGGCCGTCCCTAGTCTCGATACTCATGCGCAGGGGTTCGTGGCGCGCAATGATCTCGCCCAGTGCCTTCTCCAGCGCAGCCATATCCAACTGTCCGCTCAGACGGACGGCTCCAGGCTGGTTGCTGCGCGCCTCGTTGGGCTCGAGTTGGTCGAGGAACCACAAGGCCTCCTGGGCGAAGCTCAGGGGCGCTGACCCGGAATCAGACCGGCGAGGAATCGCCTGCTCCTTGCCGGGTGCCGCCATGCCCTTCTCCTTGAGCATCTTGGCCAAGAGGGCGCGACGCGCCGGAGAGAGCCCCTGTCGGGGGGGGTGGTCAGATCCGCTCGACTGAGGCATTCGCAAGAAGCTGGGACAGGGGGCAGCGCGGCAGGCGCTACAGGTCCGGGAAGGTGTACAGGTAGGCCGAACCCGAGTCGGCACTCGCATCATCGTCTCGCCACGACCCGGTTACCAACAGCTTTCCCTTGAGAGCGAGGTGAAAACCAAAAGCGTCCTGGGGAGCCCCATCGGACGGCACGACCTTGCGGAACTTGTTCCACTTGTTGTTGCGGTAGCGGTAGAGGTACACCGCTCCGGGGCCCAAAAACTCCGTCAGCTTCACCGGGGCGCCGACGGCAAGGTTGTCTCCGTCGAGCGCAATGGAGAACCCGAAATGGTCGTAGGCGCTCCCATCTCGAGGAACGATCTTGTGCTCGTGGCTCCAGCCGACCCCGTCGTAGCGCCAGACGTAGGCCGCTCCTGATAGCGTGCCCTTTGGGCTATCCCCGAAGGCTCCTGTCACAACCGTGCGCCCATCGAGGTAAACCGACCAGCCGAGAAGACTGCCGGCTCCGGCATCGGAGGCCACGAGTTTCTGCTCTTGGACCCATTTGGTTCCATTGTGGCGAAACATGTACACGGCACCCGCATTCGATGCCCCGTCATCGTCCTTCCAGGCTCCGACCGCGATGACGTCGCCGCTCACGCTGACGTGCCGACCGAAGCCGTCGTAGGCCTCCCGATCGGAGGCCACCAGCTTCTGCTCCTGGACCCACTGCAGCCCATTGAAGCGATAGACGTAGGCCGCCCCGGAATCCTTGCCGCCACCATTTCTTTTCCAGGCGCCCGCGACGATCAGGTCTCCATCCACTGAGACCGTGTTGCCCAACCGATCATCTGCCTTGCCGTCGCTGGCTAGGAGCTTCTGCTCCTGAACCCAGGCGGTACCGTTGTATCGGAAGGCGTAGACCGAGCCGCTCTTCTCGCCATTGTCGTCGTCCCAATGGGTTCCTACGACGGCAAGATTTCCATCCAGTTCAAGGGAGCGTCCGAAGTTGTCGCCCGCCTGGCCGTCGCTGGGCAGGAGTTTCTGCTCTTCCACCCACTGACGGCCGTCGCAGCGGTAGACAAACACAGCGCCAGAGTCCTTGCCCTGGTCGTCGTCCCACTCGGATGCCACGAGGGCAATATTCCCATCCACGGCCATGGCCGCCGCGTAGATGTCGCCTTGAGCTAGATCCGAAGGTTTGATCTTGCGCTCCCCAACGGCCACACAGTTTGGGTCGACCTGTGGGGGGATGGGGGAGCCTGGCGGAACTTGCCGCGCAGTACACAGATCTGCGAGTACGCAGGCAATGCAACCTGCTGCGATAATCTTGGTCAGCATCATTATGCGAGTCCTGGATGGGCGCCAAGGCAGTAGAGCATCGTAACCTCCATGGCCGGAGTCCGGTGTTCGCAACTTGTCGAGGGGACCCCTACAGGTAGCCCAGCGCCTTCAGGCGATCCACCATCGCGGCCGGAATTTCAATATCGCCCGATCCCGCATCGGGCAAGCGGATCACGTACACACCCGGTGGAATAAAGATGCCCTTGACCGAGCTGCCGGGGTCGCGTTCGGCTTCTGTGAATAAAGTCGAGAGGTCGTCCATCTTCAGGTCCCCTTGGTTGGCCAAGAACTCCAATGGCGCCGCGGTCTTCGTTCGCAGAGGGCCCAGGAAGACGGGCATGGGTTCCTCCAAGCCGCCGTACTCATTGGACTCCACGTAGACCCTGGCGTCTGGTGGGTCCACACGGATCTCAAAGGCGTCTTTGTCTTGGAGCAGGCCCTTCCTCACCACGTTGTCCTGATGGGGCATCAGAAGGCACTTGACCGTCAGCCGTGTGCCACCGGGTTCGTAGTCGTAGGAGTCCATCGCCTCAAGGTCGATGGGTGTGACCTCCACGAACCGCCCATCCGTCCTTAGGGTCAAGTCCCATCGTGTGCCTTCCGTTGCCTTGCTGCTGACCCCCTGGATGATCAGCCCCGACTTCTCCTTGGATCGTTGCATGCGCAGCAACAGGTCCAATTCGGAGGCTTTCTCGGGAAGTGAAGCGATGAGATTGTCCATCTCACCGGGATCTTCCCGAACGTTGAACAGGAACTTCCGAGGTTCAGGTGCGAGCTCCTCAAAGTACTTGTAGTCGCCCAGCACAATCCCCTTTGAAACGTGCAGCACCTTTTTTCCGCCTGCAACCAGGTTCAGATCCAAGAAAACAGGAGCCGGTTCCGGCGCAGCGCCCAGCAACTGGAGGAGATTCCGCCCGGCAAGAGTCTCGGGTGCATGGTGCTCAAGCAGGTTCAGTTGGGTCACCACCACATCCACCAAGGAGACGGGAGTGTCCACTATCTGGCCACCGTGGTCCTGTCCTGGAAGCTTGAGTATCAGGGGAACCTCGACAACCTCGTTGAATATCTGAGTCCCGTGTCCACCCCGCCCGTGGTCCAAGAACTCTTCGCCGTGGTCGCTCACGAACCAGATCACCGTATCCTCGTACAGGCCCCTGTCTTTCAATCCCTGAATGAAATTCCCGAACTGATCATCCGAGTAGCGGATCTCGCTGTCGTAGAGCGCAATCGTGTTCTTGACCCGGCGTGGCTGGGGACGCATGGCGAGCATACTTGCCACACCAGGGGGCCGCGGGTTGTCCGTGAAGAGTGTGTCGTAGGGCTTGGAGGGGTCGTTGGGCCCGTGGGGGTCGATGCTGTGCAGGTACAAGAAAAAGGGTTGGTCCTCAGGCCGTGCGTCAAGAACCTCAAATGCGCGCTGGTTGACCTGTTCCGCTTGGATCTGCATCCAGCCTCCAACCGATGGGAGGTTCTCCCCGAGGTCCTCAAAAACGTCGTAGCCACGATTGAAACCCCAATGCTCCACTACGAAGGGATTGGTGACGAGCCCTGCGCAGAAGTACCCGATGGGGCTGAGGTATTCGCTCAGCAGTTTGGCTTGGGATGAGAGCGGGCTGCTGCGCGAGGTGGCACCGTGCTGGCGAGGATGCAGGCCGGTCAACAGCGAGCCGGTGGAAGCCTTGGTCCAAGCACTCGTGGCGTAGGCCTGCTTGAACACGATGGAGTCTTCGGCAAGGGCATCCACGCTGGGGCTCGTCTCGCGTTCATACCCGTACAGCCCAAGATGGTCCTGGCGCAGCGTATCCACCAAGTAGACAACGATGTTGGGGCGCGGTGGCGGATCCTCGCTGCTGCAGCCCGCTAGGAAGGTGGCGGCGAGCAACAGGGGGTATACGGCGTGGTTCGTGGATCTGCTGGGCATGGGCGTGGGGTGGGTGCGGCTCCAAGGCAAGCGTACCCCGCACGAGGCACGACCCTGAGGGTTCCTTTCGGCAGCTTGACCTGTTTCTACGGTCTGGAAACCGGATCTGTTGAGGTGCTTGTCCCCCTGGCCTGGGATATCGTCTAACAGTCTCCTTGCGCAGGCCATGATTCCCCCCGACTCTCATCCTCCGACAGTCACGTTCTGGTCCCGGACCCTGTCCGGTCACCCTCCGGCCCTGGAATTGCCCACGACGGCGGCGCGCTCCCCCCAGCAGTCATTTGCCCCCCGGAATCTGGCCCTGGTTCTCGATACCGAGCTGGTCGCGGGTTTGCCGGGTCTGGCGGCAGCCCAAGGGGCGTCACCCCAGGAGGTCCTGCTGGCCGGAGTGTTCGCTCTGATGTACCGGACCTGCGGACAGAATGACCTGGTCGTGGGGGTTGCCCGCTCGGGGGGCGTAGTGCCCCTGCGGTTGGACCTCGCAGGCAATCCCAGTTTGAGCGGCCTGATCGGACGAGTGCAGTCGGGTCTTACAGCCGTCGATGGTGCCGACACCGGCCCATTGGACGACATTCTCGCCAGCGTGGGCATCGAGAGCGCGGGGGCCCTCTTTCAGGTCCTCGTGCTGCTTGAGCCGGAGGCCTCTGTTCCGGACTCCTGCGCCGGCCTGGATCTCGTCTTCGACCTCGCCAGCGAGGCGGACCTGAGCCTGACGTTCAATGCCGAGCTCTTCAGCGAGACCTCCATGGGCCGCATGGCAGGCCACTTCGCCACTCTTCTCGGCAGCCTCTCGTCGGACTCCGAACCGGGCCTGCAGGCCGCGGAGCTTCTGACGGGCGACGAGCGCGAGCAGGTGGTCGTGGAGTGGAACGACAAGGCCATAGAGTTCCCGCTCGAAGCCACTCTGCATGGGCTCTTCGAGGAGCGGAGCCAGTCCAGCCCCGATGCCACCGCCGCGACCTTCGGAGACCAGGAGCTCACCTACCGCGAGCTCGATGCCCGCTCGAACCAGGTGGCCCGACACCTGTCCGAACTGGGCGTGGGTCCCGAGGTGATGGTGGGCATCAGTGTGGAGCGCAGCCTCGACCTGGTGGTTGGGCTCGTCGGTCTGGCCAAGGCGGGCGGTGCCTACGTGCCCATGGATCCCGCCTATCCCATCGAGCGGCTTGAGTACATGATCCGCGACAGCCGGGTCGGCGTCATTCTGACTCAATCCCATCTGGCCGGCGGATTGCCGGCAAGTGATGCGCGGGTGGTCCTGCTCGACGAACTCTCCACGTTTGATGGCCTTGACGACTCACCCGTGGAGAGCGGCGCCGATTGCCAGAGCCTGGCCTACGTGATCTACACCTCTGGCTCCACGGGAGCGCCGAAGGGCGTGGTGCTCAATCATCAGGGACGGGTGAACAACTTCCTCGACTTCAATCGGCGCTTTGCCGTGGGGGAGGGGGATGGGTTGATCGCCCTCGCTTCGCTCTCGTTCGACATGTGCGCCTATGACGTGTCCTGCCCCAGCCCGATCGCTTGCAGGATCCGGCTCACTGGGCGGAGTTGATGAGCCAGAGGCAGGTCACTATCTGGCACACCGCGCCCGCGATGCTGAAGATGCTCGTGGACTATCTGGAGGTTCACCCTGAGCGCACGCCCCAGAGCCTGCGCCTGGTTCTGCTAGGTGGAGACTGGATTCCCGTGAGCCTGCCCGATCGTCTGCGCGCCCTGGTCAACGAGGTGCAGGTGATAAGCATGGGAGGCGCAACGGAGTGCTCCATGGACAGCACGATCTTCGAGGTGCTGGAGGTGGATCCTGCCTGGACGAGCATCCCCTACGGGGAGCCCATGGCCAATCAACTGGCCTACGTGCTCGACGCGAACCTGAATCCCCTACCCGTGGGCGTTCCGGGGGAGCTGTACCTGGGCGGCATCGGCGTGGGGCGAGGGTACTTTGAGCGGCCCGAGCTGACGGCCGAGCGGTTCCTGGACAACCCCTTCATCGAAGGTGCTGAGCATCGCATGTACCGCACCGGTGATCTG
>LWDU01000018.1_pt1 | contig 68719 bp, 130 predicted proteins | sample 727161 | NCBI WGS metagenome assembly LWDU01 (sample SAMN04566230, study PRJNA314399) | hydrothermal vent metagenome | isolation source: deep sea hydrothermal plume seawater | place: Mexico: Gulf of California, Guaymas Basin | collected 2004-07-11 | reverse complement strand
TATATTATTCCCTAAGGAATAAACAAACAATAACCACAATAAATAATCCTAACCCCCAAGGGCCAGCAAACCCCCATTTTAAATAACCCCTATAGAACCAATTAATCATTAAGTCCTTTAGCCTATAGGGGCCAGAGTGCTCGGTAAATTTTTTTTATTCATACAGTGGCTGCTTTAAACCCTAAGCCAAATAGGGGCCCAATTCTTTTTAGTATAGGGTAAGTAAATTTTATTTTTATTATAGAGGTCAATGTAACGGTGCGGGCTATTGGGTTGGTGCAGTGGGTGCAGTGGGTGCAGTGGGTGCAGATATATTTTTTTAGTGGTTTCTGAAAATGGGGTTAGCGGTGCGCACCGCGAAGCGCGGCTGTCAAGGAAAAAATGCAGCATATAAGAATATAATTGAGAAAAAATTCTTTTTCATTTTTCAACTTGTTTTTTTATTTTTTTTCTTTTTATTCATTAGCGTCAAAATAATGACGCTTTATAAAAACTTTCGTTAGTTAGTGAAAAAAAATTGTTCATGTTATTTATAGGTGTAAGCGATGCAATAGTTTGACGGAGTAAATAAGATGAAAAATTTTGACCCTGAGAATAAGGCACACCGCGCAAGGGTCGCCGCTCGCATCATCGAGGCGACGGCAGGCCAGAGCATGACCACTGGGGGCGGACTTGCCGAGGGTATCGTCGCTTTCGGTCACGCCTTTGGTGTGAACCTTGGCCACATTTTGGCCGATGAGTCTCGGACGGATAGACGAAGTATTCTGCTGACCTTGAATGGTGCTCCGCTCAACATCGGGCGTGGTATGGGAATGTTCGACGCAGCGGTCCAAACTGAATCGGGTCCGGTCCCTGTCTCGATTAAATCGGGCGGGACTAAAAACAAAGATGTCACGATGGAATGTGACGAATTTTTTCAGCTCGAAAAGTCGGGCGCACCATTCTGGGTTTTTCATCTTGAGGGTGACGCTACTGCGCCGAATCGGGTTGTGGGTCCGGTGGAGCCTGCCGAAAATATGACCATGAAACGGATTAACCTCATGGACGTGGTACGATTCGAGCGGTCAATGGGTCACGATCCTCGCGAGATTTTCGAGGGGAAAGACGATCCTCGTCTGGTCTTCACTCGGTTGGATCGTGGCTACCCACGTTTGTCCGTCCGATGGTCAAAGGTGCCTGCACACTTGTGGATGGATGCCGAGGCTGTGCCATTCGCTGCCGAGGTTCCTGCACCTTCAATCGAGATTGTGCCTGAAAAAATTCGACCCCTGATTTGTCGCGGACCCTTCCGAGTGTTCATGCACAAAATCGAAGTCGAGGGCATGACCGTGACCTTACGCAAGGGTGAGCGGGATTTGCTTCGAGCCTTGTGCCTTGCCAAGTCTGGCGAGTTTGTCGAAGCCAAGAATCGACAGACCATTGCGACCCTGCGCAAGCGTTTGGGTGAGCATGGCGACTTGATCGGAACGAAGCGAAGCGAGGGGCTCTACCTGAAAGGGTAGGCCCGAGGGCTTGGCGGTTGCCCCTGAAACCGCCACCTTTTGAATTGAAAAACTTTTGCACACGTATGGAGGTGAATCGAGTGAGTAAGTTTCTATATATGAAAGTGGTCCAGGGGAATTATGGTTATGGTCATGGTTGGGAAGATTTGTGCATGAGTGCGAGCCTGAAGGAAGCATACCATGACTTGAACGAATACCTGAACAGTGGCTACAGTGGTGGCTTTAGGATTATCAACCGAAGGGTTCCAAACCCTGAGTACACACACGGAGGTGGGGAAAATGCTTAAAGGATTCTGGGATTTTTTCGCTCGTTTGTTCGGCGGGTACGAACGTGGATTCAAGATTTTGCTCTTGACATTTGCGATCTTCGTATTCTCTTTTGGTGGATTGAACATGCTCATGTATGCGGGTATCTCTGTGCTCGTCATGTGTGTGGTTGCTGCATTGATTGGAGGAAATGGCAAGTGATGGAAATTTTAGTTATAGGTATAGGGCTTGTGCTTTTGTGGGAAGGGATTATGTGGATATGGGGTTAAGCGTATGAGTACGTATGCGGTTCTTAAAACTGCCGGAATTTTTATCTCGATTCTTTCGCTCTGCATTGTGCTTGGAAGTGCATTCGCAGGGAAGGAGTAAGTCAAAGGGGGGTGTCATTTTTTTGACACCCTTCCCTGCAAAAGTTTTACACTTCAATTAGTTTTGTAAAACTTTTGCATACGCATGTGAGCATTAATAAAACTTAGTGAAAAAAAATTGTTCATGTTAAATAAGAGTGTAAGCAAAAGGGATTTGAAAAAATGAACAAAGCGCAAAAAATCTTTCTCATGTTTGTCCTGGCGGCATTGATTATGCTCGTCGGCTACATGGATACCATGTTCGTTAGCGATCAGACTGACTTGATCGTGTATAAATTTTATGCCTCACTTCTGACCTTCGTCGGTTGCTGCATGGCTCTGCATTCAATTTTCTTAGCCCCTGTCGAAGAGAGAAATTAAAATGTATGTCATCAAATTGAATTCGGCTAGCTTTCCTGGAATGCTTACGTTCCTTGACGGGGCAGCAGACCGGCTTGCCTTGACGGGCTATGACATTCAGGAGTTTCTAAAGAATAGGTCGCCTAAGCATATTTTCTTGACCGAGTTTGAAGCAATCAAGGCTTGGCAGCGATCCCTTCAGATTGTTGCGAGCGACGATTACATTCAGAAGATCGAAAAGAAATTCTGGATTCGCCACGGAGATTCGGCACCAGGGAGAATCGAAAAATATCTTGACGAGTTACTAAGCAGGATTACGAGGGCCGAAATTGTTCCGCTGGCAAGCCTGGGTGACGCAAAATGAAATTTTTCATGATCGCTTTTTTCATGCTCGGCCTGTGTGCGTGCGGCGAGACTAAAGAAGAAGAGAGCTGTTTTGTGTCAAGCGAAAAATATATTTCCACTCATTTCGATTGTGGGAATTATTCGGTTGAATATATTTTTTGCCTAGACGGACGTGACAGACGTGCCTGCGTAAGTGGCCCAACGGAAGCCCCCGAAATTTTGATGGGGCATTGTGCTTCCAGAAACATTTGTTTGTAAAACTTTTGCAGGGATACTTAGTGAAAATAATTTGTTCATGTTATTTATAAGCAGAACAAAGGAGCCGACATGAGTCGTGAAAAGAAAATCTTTCAAAGCTATCAAGCGGCATGGGCGTCTGTCTGTGCGGAAAACATAAGCAGTGACCAGAAACTGGAGAGGCTCACAGACGTATGGGCTCAAGTGGCCGAAGAGCATTCGATTTGTTCTGGCGAAGTGGCGATGATCATTAGTGAGTGCGAAGATGATCATCGAGAGTATTTGAACAATAATTTTATAAACAACGTGGGAGTTATTTGCTCGAACTGCGGGCACGGTACGAACGCCGAAACTCGCAGAAAATTTGATGGGGAAGATGATTGCATGTGGTGTGGCTGTAGGGCAATAATCGCCGCTTGCAGCGATGACGCCGAAAGTGATATCTTTACGGGAAGGCAAGAGCTTAATTGGAGCCAGGAAACTCTTGACGAGCATATGAGAGGGGAAGAAGAAGATTGAACGAAAAAGTATTCAGCAAGCTTCTGTAAAACTTTTGCCGAAATACTTAGTGAAAAAAAATTATTCATGTTAAATAAGGGTGAATCTAGAGCCGGCAATGAGATGCCGTGAAAGAAGTGAAATGAATCGAATAAATCGAATGGCGGCGCGGAAAGGCTGGAGCGATGAAAAGAAAGAACTTTTCATCAAAACTCTTGGCACCATTGTTGATCGCGTCTCGGCTGAGACTTTCGGCGTAACAAATTCGTTTGTTTTTGCTTGCCGTAGGGATGCCGGGATTGCTCGATTCAAGAAAGTCAAGACCCCAAAGGTAAAGAAGGAAAAAAAGCAATTTCTGCCCGATGCCCTTATTGAAAAGCTTGGAACGATTCCAGATGCCCATTTGGCCAAAGAGTTTGGTGTCGGCTCAACAACCGTGACCAGGGCGCGAAGCGAACGGGGAATCCCCAATAATAAATCTGGTGTTGATCTGGGAATTTTAAATCTTATTCGTGAACTCATTAAGCAAAGAGGCATGTCAGATATTGAGATTGCAAGATCCTTTGGAGTTTCGGGTTACATTGTGAAACGAGAGAGGGACCGGCTTGGGTTGGAAATATTTGACAAGAGTGCTGCGAGTAAACCTGAAATTTTGCCACTGCTCGGCACCATGACCGATGCCGATCTTGGCCGTAAGTTTGGGCTTAGTCGAGGCGCAATTTCCGACCTTCGGAATAAAAAGGGAATTCCGATTTTTTGCCCCGCAGGATGGAAGCGTCCGCCGCTAAAGAAGAGCCTTGATAAGTCTTGGGTTTGGATTAAAAAAGTAAAGTAAAACTTTTGCGTGAATACTTAGTGAAAATAATTTGTTCATGCTAAATAAAGGTGCAAGGAAAGGGGATTTGAAATGGTAAAGACACCGTGGGGACAAATTAGCTCTGATTATTCTCAATTCTCATTTATCCCACGGTGGGGTAGTGAGCTTGAGCCGATTTCTTCAGATGGCGAATTTCTTACCGATGACCTTCGGGTCAATATGGTTAAGGATTCGGGAAGCTTGGAAATCATCAGTGTTGTTGATGAAAATCAGAACTTTTCCCCCGTCTATCTTGAGCCGGGAGTTTTGGATAGCCTGAATCTGCAGGGCAGGTTTCGGTACAATGAGGCTTTGAAGTACGTTTTGGGAGAGCCATATATTAAGCCGGAGGACGAGGCGTAAAACTTTTGCAGAAATTGTGGGCCTGTAGCTCAGTTGGTTAGAGCAGTCGGCTCATAACCGATCGGTCATAGGTTCAAATCCTATCGGGCCCACCATATTCTGCTGTTGTAAAACTTTTGCGGGGAGATTGAAAAATGGGTGAGCGAGAAATCAAGCGGGAAATTACTGTTATTTGTCTCTCTATGATTCTTGGCAGTAGTATACTTTTAATCATGATGCTGGCCGGGGCGGCGATCGCAATACATTGGTAAAACTTTTGCCGAATCGAGTACTATTCAATTAGATGATGAAAGGTTAAAAAATGAAGCCCGGTGATTTTGTTCGTGAAAAGATTCGCACAACCGACGATCACGATGGCCGAGAGGTGGGCGTGGTTCTTCGAGTCGGCGGGAAATTTGATCGAATGGGCCTAAAGCAAGTCATCGTTCTGTGGGGTACTGATCCTGAATTTGGCTCATTGATCGAATGGGATTTCGAAGGTGATTTGATAGTCACTGATTCTGTTCCTACGTTTCTCTTTTTTAAAAATGGAAACCCTATGTTTTAAATCATTCTTTTCAATATCGCGGCTTAAAGTTAAGCCGCTCGGCAAAAGTTTTACAAAACTAATTGAGAATGATTTTCAATATCAGTGGTGCAGTTTTTTGCACTTGACATTTCAAATAACTAACAATGCTAATAAATGGTTTCTGCAAAAGTTTTACAACTAGTTAGTGAAAATAATTTATTCATGTTATCTATAGGTGTAAGGGGACGATGGTCGTTCCCCGATAACAGGGGTGTTAAAGAAATGAAAATTCTCGAAATTCACGAACTCGATCCGGTTCAAGCAATGGCTCTAGCCAAGGTGCTGAAATTGTCAGAGGTTAATGACGAGGATGAATTGCCTCAAGGTAGCTCGGCTTCGGTTGACTTTTGTGTTCATCTCACTGGAGACCTCACCCGTGGCGAGGCTAAGAGTAGAGCCGGCACTAATCGCGCATTGACCGCGATGGCCTTTATCGCAACCCTCGATCATATGGGTTTTATGCGGGATGTTCAGCCGGATAAAATTGTTGAAGCCTGGAAGCATTTCGGTAGTCTCACAAGGTCTGAAATTGGAGAGCATAAGAAAAGGCTTGAGCCGGAAGCTAAAGCGCGGTTTGAGGATTGCGAGGTTCTATTTGAAGAGAGGGTCGTTAGCCAGCTCCCAAGAATCCCAACGAGAGGATATTTGAAGTTTTATCCTTCGAGTTAACATGAACCCCCTGTGATACGGGGCGGGGCGGTGATTCGCCCTCCCCCTGGATTCCGCCCCGCCCCGTATCTTTTATTCAGAGTATGATTTTTGGAGGAAGAAGTGCCTAGAATTAATCCGAATGGTTACGTCCGTATGTACGGGAGCAAAACGTTTGTGACAAAATTTCAGCATGTTGCTGACCTCCTGCAAATAGCAGAAGTTATCAGGAAGCAGAGCGGACACGAGCAGGGTCGCAAGCTTTTGAAGACTGCTCTTGAAGTTGAGAAAGAGTTGACAAATCGGGAAAGAGCAGCATAAATAATTTGGGGTAGTCTCGATCGGTACCATCGCCGCTACCCAATGAGGTTGGGGATCATGTCCCCCCAACCTCATCTTTTTATTTTAATGCAAAAGTTTTACTGTATACGTGCGGACGTAAAACTTTTGCAGGCGGTGCTAGTGAAAAAAATTTATTCATGCTATAAGTAAGTGACTAATGGAAGGTTGCGGAATGAGCTTAGTAGAATCAGCCAACTTATTGGATAGAGAGTTGGAAAAAATACTATCTAACCCATTAAGTGGGGATGATGCAGACGCACTTGGAAATGCGCGTGATGGACTAGGGCATGTTATATATGCTTTGTCTCTCAATGTGAACCTTGATGACGTGTTGCCTGCGAGTGAGTTTGTGTGCCAAAGGCTTAAAGAAAGGTGTGAGAATTCAAGTTTTGCTGAAGGACTGCGGCCCTTTGTCGTTGACTTTTGCGAAAAGATTAAAAAGGGAGAGTAATATGAGTTATGAAAAATTACTTGACCGAGCCAGAATGATGCTTACCTTCGGGATGAATAAGAAGGATGTGCTGAAAAAGTTGATTAATTCCGGCGAGGATCCGAGCCTGGCGTATTTTGCCGTAATCGGAGCGACAGTCTTAATGGGCCGAGAGGAGCGCTGAGCCCCGCAAAAGTTTTGCAATAAAATACTTGACATTTTGAATAACTAAAATTTCTAATACTGTTTCTGCAAAAGTTTTACATATGGGAAACAAGAGTTAGTGAAAAAAATTTGTTCATGTTATTTATAGGTGTAACCAATGGCGCGAATCACAACAGGGGGCTGTTATGAGCAAGGAAAGAATTGAAGAGTCAAATCAGGCGATTACTGATACGATTATTGAAACTCTTGAAAAGGGTCAAGCTACTGGAAAGTTTGAACTCCCCTGGAATCAAGCTGATGGCTGGGCGATGAATGTTACCACTAATCGAATTTATGGCGGCAATTACAATGCTCTGATTCTGATGGTGTATTCGATGCGGTTTGGTGATTCTCGGTGGGCTGGCGCAAGCCAATGGAAGAAAGCCGGAAATCTTGTTAAAAAGGGTGAAAAGGGTACTGCCATCTTTTTCCCTCGACTGAATTGCTCAGGCTGTAGCAAGGCGGTGGGTTTCGCCAAAAAGTGCAAGGGGTGTGGGAAGGAATTCAGAAAGTCTTCTGATAAGTATTGTACCGGCTGGGGATCCAGCTATGTGTTCAATAACCAGCAGACTAATGAGCCATTGCCTGCTGTGGTTCGCGAAGAAATTTATCCTGAAAAAAGCTTTAAGGATGCGGCGGCACTCGTTAAGAATATCGGGGCCGACGTTAGGGACGGCGGCGCTCGCGCATTCTATAGGCCCTCTGATGATTTTATCGGGATGCCTCGAACCGACCTTTTTAAGGATGCGGCGGGGTACTGGGCCACAAGTTTGCATGAGCATGTGCATTGGACCGGGCATGAGTCGCGCCTCAAGCGTGATGGAATTGTGAAGTTTTCTGGCTTCGGCTCTGAGAGCTATGCTTTCGAGGAGCTTGTGGCTGAGTTGGGTGCTGCATTTTTGTGTACGCACCTTGGCGTAAAGCGCGAGGGTTTACTTGATAACCATGCTGCATATGTAGGCTCATGGATTAAAAGGCTGAAAGATGACCCTAATGCAATTCGAGATGCTGCTGTGCAGGCGGGTGCGGCTATGCGCTACCTGCTAGACAAGGGTGAGGGTGCGGGGCGATAAGCCCCCACCGGGGACTGTAAAACTTTTGCCGAAAGGGGCATCAAATGGATGATAAGAAAATTTATGCTGAATTCGTGAATGAAGTGGAAAAGTGTGGGCATAGACACGGGGGGAACCCCCTGGTCGCACTTCTCTCCGCGAACACGTATGCGATGCTTTTGGATATTCAGCATGAAACGATTAAGATTCGACAGAAGTATGGTATTAACTCATATCAATTATATGAGATAATTGATAGGAATAGGAATGTTAGTTAAAATAACAAAAGAATGTGTGGTTAGGGGCGTGTGCCTGATTGCGGGTGTTGCTCTAATCGGGGTTATCATTGTCGCTCCCTATTTTGTAGGGCAAGGCAAGTAGCTGTAAAACTTTTGCCGGGCCGGCGGGCGAATTTAAGCCCTAAAGTTAGTCAAAAAAAATTGTTCATGTTATTTATAAGCAGAACAAAGGAGTTTCTTGTATTAATGGTGGTGTTCGGACTCGCGTTTAGGCGAGGAGGCGTATAGTTCGGCTGGGGCCGACAAAGAGCACAGCTCGCACGTCTAGGTAGTTTGCGCCCCCCAGAGCATGACGGGAATCCGTAAGTCCTGCAGGACTTCTCTTTCGTACAGCGCCACTAATACAAGAAGCGGCACGCTCAGCTAATGGCTGAGCGATTGCCTGCAAAAGTTTTACAAAGCTAATTGAGAATGATAATCATTCTCAGCGGTGCAGTTTTTTGCACTTGACATTTTGAATAACTAAAATTCCTAACGCTTTTAAGCAAAAGTTTTACAAGTAGTTAGTGAAAAAAAATTATTCATGTTATAAATGGGTGTAACGGATGGAATCGAAAAGTGAATCATTACAAGCCAGGTGACTAGGAGGACGCGATGTTTTCGGTTAGTGAAAATAAAGGTTTTCGGATTACTTTTGAGAATGGTAATACCATTAGCGTCCAGTGGGGTCCAATTAACTACTGTGATCCCACTCATCCCCAGGGCAGAAATGCAAGTTGGGATGAGGCCATGAAAAGCGGGACTTGGGAAGCCAGCTCTGTGGAAGTTGCGGCATGGAATGAAGATGGCTGGCATGACTTCGGGTGTGATACGGTTGCGGGGTGGCAAAGTCCTGCCGAGGTTTTGAAGTTTATGAATTTTGTTGCGAATAATGAACTCAATGTTGTAAAAGATGATGAGGATGAGGATGATGAATCGGATGATGAGCCATCCCAAATTGAATTTAATTTAGACAACTTTGCGAATTTACGCGGGTTTGCGACACCTCCCGATGGGAAGCGTTGGCCTACGGACGATTAGTTGTGATACCAAGTGTCCGAATGAGGTGGAAGGTAGTAAGTCAGAAGTGATTAGAAGTCCTGCGGGGGCATTGTGGGGGTGAAACCTCTTGTCCAAGATTTGTTGAAAAAACAAAACCAGGCTGATCAAAGTTGCCAGTCTACTGGAAAATTTCGGATGAACGTTACGCCATTGCGGTCTAAAACTAATGGCGTGCGCGAGCCGGCGCATGGAAGTGGACGTCCCATATCCGGCATAACCCCTTGCGGACGTGTATGCAAGTGGGCAGTTAGAATGCAGTCGATCTTCCTGCCGGCTGCGAAAAAGAGTGCAGGGATTTAATACTTTGTAAAACTTTTGCCGAGGTGGGTATGGTTTTTTATATTGAAGAAGAATACGGCTATAGGTATTGGACTTGGGAGACTGGAAAGACAAAAAAAGAAATGATAGATTGGTGGGAAAATCTAGAGACTGTTGATCCATTCTTTTTTGATCCAGGGAAAACCCTGCCCTTTGGCGATGTGCGTGAAGTGTTTCTCTTGCCCGAGGAGTGTACTAGGGCAAATCGGTTTATCCACCTTCACACAGATGAGGATTCGCACATGTACGTTGACGGAAAGATATTAACACACAAGGGCTATAACCCTTTACCAACTTAGTGAAAAAAAATTATTCATGTTATAAATGGGTGAAAGGTGGTTGTTATGTATGGAGTGATTAAGTGTCCGTGCGGAAGTGGCGAAAATTCTTTATGGGTAAATGATGCACAGGGAATTCCGCTCTCTAGGGTGTGCCCTAAGTGTAGAGAGGAAAAATTGGCAAAGTATCGTCCGGAGATTTTGTCCGGATATGATCAAAGCGATGTTGACGAACCGATTGATGAGGATTATTAAAATGAAAAGGGAAATTAAAATCCGAAATCCTTATGCTACTGCCTTGCAAAAAAGGCATGGTGGGGGTATAAAGGTTCATGGGGATAAGAGCAAGTACACGCGCAAAACCAAGCACAAGGGTAGAGTAGCGTAAAACTTTTGCGGGAGGCGTTAGACAATGAAGATTAAAAGTTTCCAAAGATGGTGCGAAGAAAACGGCCGACTGTGGACTGGACACGCCAGCTTCAACGACTTTAAGCGGACGGCAGAGGATTACGAAAAGTACAGGAAAAAATCAAGGACGAAGAGAACATGAATCGTGGTCGATGGTTCGGCCACTGGATGCACTGGTGAGTTTTTACGGTTTCTCATCGAACCAATGAAAAAACCGAAAATTTGGCTGGGTGGTGGAATTGGCATACACAGCAGACTTAAAATCTGCCGGTCTTAGACCTTGCGGGTTCGAGTCCCGCCCTAGCTACTCATGCGTGCACGTAAAACTTTTGCCGGGCCGGCGGGCGAATTTAAGCCCTAAAGTTAGTCAAAAAAAATTGTTCATGTTATTTATAAGCAGAACAAAGGGGTTTGTTAAAATGGGATTCTTTGGAACATTCTTTGTAGTTATCTTGGCAAACATAGCGTATGATTTTATGAAGGCGTTAGCTGAAAGATAATTTTTGGGCCGTTAGCTCAATTGGCAGAGCATCGGACTTTTAATCCGCAGGTTCAGGGTTCGATTCCCTGACGGCCCACAACGTGTTGCTAGAGGCTACCTAGCGTTTTATTGAGCAGGATTGACCCTGGATAAATACCAGTGGCACTCTTGGGTAATGGTGTAGAGTATAGGGACTTAAAGCCATTACTAAACCACCGTGCCCTAACACGGTGGTTCTCAATAATCTTATTATTTGTAAAACTTTTGCGTGAATACTTAGTCAAAATAATTTGTTCATGTTATAATAAGGCAGAGAGTAAAGGGCTTGATAAGGTTGGAGAAATAAAGTGCGGAATGATATGGATAAAATTCTGGTAACGCGACCTCGCATCGGCTCTCGCCATAGGAAGAACTTGGCGACTAAGAGGGCTAGGGGTTCGCGCGATTATGAAAGCCTGCCTTCTTCTTCGGCAATGAGGCCAAAGGATCTTCGTAGCGAAAGAAAAGACCTCAATGAATACTTGAAGCCTTTAATTCGTTATCTTGCAAGTAGTTGCAACCGTCCTTGGAATAAAGTTTATTCAGATATTTGCAAGAATATGGATAAAAGGGGGACGATGCAGAATCATATCTTTCAGCATCTTTTTGATTATGTTAAGCTTAATGCTGAAATTGTAAATGGGGCCCCTCATGGTGGGGGTCGTCTCGGGCGTTATCCTTTGTGGGATAATGGATGGACTTTTTATGTAGATGCAGATGGCATTTTGAAAAAGCCGCCAAGAAAGCCAGAGGTTATTGAGGAAAAGAATCCGAATATTCATAAAGTGGAAGACTCCCTTTATCTTTGCCGTGAAGATGGTACATGGTTTGAGGTTATTCTTAGTGCTTTTGATGCCTTTGCTTGGCCCCGCAAACGCACGCCAGAATGGATTGTCGCTCTTCTCGGGGAATGGAAGTTGCGCCATAAGACTGTGGCGCTTAGAAGTCTGTCAAAGAAAGAAAAAAAGAATTTGGGATTAAATGGTAGGAGGGCATAATGGATATTGGAAGTATTGTTAGGTATAGAAAGTATCCGCATGAAGAGTTGCATAATTCTGGAATGATAGGAATTATATTAGGAAAGCCATATACCCTGGATCTTAATGGATTGCTCGTGATTGATGTTCTATGGGATCGAGTTAGGCCGCAGGGAAGAGATACTCTTGTTACGTGGGATTATATTTGCGAATTAGAAAATGTTAAGGCTTTAGTTTTATGAAAATTATTCTTACTATATTATTTATTATTCCCTTGCTTTATGGATGCCCCTTAAGTGACGGTGGCAAGAATTGCAATAAAGTAATGTATTGCGAAGATGATAGAGAAATGCTATGCGAGCCACTTGATTCAGGCTGTGGCGAAGTTTGTAGTTATTTTGTTTATGAACATTGTTATGAACGATGCGAAAAAGATATGGGGCTTTAGCCCTGCAAAAGTTTTACAATACAATCCTTGACATTTTGAATAACTAAAATTCCTAATGCTTTTAAGCAAAAGTTTTACACTTCTATTATCAAAGTTAGTGAAAAAAAATTATTCATGTTATAAATGGGTGTAGCCATTGGGGTTATAAAAGCAAAGGGGAAAAGATAATGAAATGTAATAATGACGAATGTGATGTCATTGAGCATAACTCAGATTACTGTCCTGCCTGCAAAATTGACGAATGGGGCGAAGATCATCATGATCAGTCTTATGAGGATTATTGTGATTCTCAGGCTGCCAAAGATTACGAGTATTATATGCATGGCGGGAAACAGGACGATTGGAATGATAGTACTCCCGATCCTATTAGGTATCGGGATAATGGCGAACCCATCGGATATTGCTAGAAAGGGAAGGCAATGAACGAAATTTATAAAATAGAAATTCACGATGAACTTTCTGCTGAATCAGTTGAGGAGGTTTTTGAAAACTTCAAGTCAAGGTTACAAAACGAAGAAACAACGGTATGCATAGAACATATTGAAAGTGGAGAGAAGTATTTTATTGAATTGCAAAGCGGTGATCTCCTAAGTATGAAACCATAGCCATATGCGTAAGTAAAACTTTTGCCGGCCGGCCCGGAAAATGGGGCGGCTATTGGAGGCCTGTCGTGAGTAGAGGGTTATCAGATTTCGCAAGAAAATATATTAGTGAAAATTCAGAAGATGGTCTTTGTGCCAAATGGTGTCAGGTATATATTTACAAAAATTTCTCCAAAGATGAAGCTGATTTGATTTGGGCAATACTTCCAATGGATACTGCCACCGGAATGTTCCTAGATATGATTGATTCTAATCCTGGCTGTCAAAGAATGCATTAAAAGGAGTGTAAGTAATGAAAGAAATAATTAAAGAGTACCAACACATAATGGGTTGGAACGATCAATCCATCATAAACATCCTTTGTGACTACATAGAGGCTGTTACAGACGCCATCGCCCGCGTGGATGCGACCGTCACAGTCGTCAACTTGCAAGAGTTTTTAGAGCGACGGGCCAAGGAAGAAGAAGAAATGGGTGTAGTGTAAGCGTATGATTGGAATATACAGAACTCTAAAGGGCGGGATAGGGATAAGGTACCCGCGTATATTTGTAAATCTTTTGCGGGAGTGGGGCTTTAGCTTTAGGCGATACAGCCTAGTGCTGAGCGAAGATACGACCACACCTTATTCAATTTTGCACATTGGACCATTTGAATTCTTTATAGTCCCTAGAGTACAATTTATCATATAACCATAGGGGAATCTAACATGAAAAAGGCGGCGGAAAATCTATTAGTTGAACGCGCACGTACAGGCGATGAAATCGCCTTCTCGGAATTAGTAACTCCACTTAAAAATAAGATTTACTGGAGAGCCTTAAAGGCGATGAAAGATCCTGATGAGGCGGAGGATATTACGCAGGAGACAATGATTCGTGCATACACGCGACTAGAAACATTTCGCGGTGATTCTCGATTTAGCTCATGGCTTTATACTGTAGCTAGTAACTGTATTCGTATGCGCATGCGAACCATTAAGCGCAAGGGTGCGCTTAGAATTGATGATAATGAGTTTGAAGTAGAGCAATCTATTTCAAACAATTTAGATTATCTACCCGCATTGCCAGATGAAGCGTGCATGCAGGGGCAATTATTCGAGGCGATTGATAGGGCCATGTGTGATTTGCCGAATAAATATTCTGAAGTTTTACGCATGTGGGCATGTGAGGGTATGGATCTAAAGCAAATTCATGAATATGAAAATGTGTCTATACCTGCGATTAAGTCGCGTCTGCATCGTGCACGCAAAAGCCTTCGAGTTGCTCTTGAGTCAGAGTATGGGGTTGGCGCACTTCTAGCCTCACAAACACATGCATAGGCCCAAAATATATTTAGAGATTCTAAGTGAAAATCCCGATTAAATCAAATTGCCTGCTTGGGGCTATTATAATTAAAGCACAATTGGGCGGGAAGATTGAGTGGCGATCGGGACGGGGAAAGGCCGGTTGGAGAGGACTTGTCGCTAATCCTTGGGGCCACTTTACCGTTAGAACAGATGATGCGATATGGAGTTATAGCGCATTAGACAAAGATATATCAGCCTGCGGTCAACTATGGTTCAAAGGTTATTTAAAAAAGCGAGAAATTTTTAAATAACCTTTCTTGGCCCGCCCTTTGCCCCCGGCGGCCCGGCAAAAGTTTTACAAAAAAATATTTGACTTATTTATATTGTATTCATAATACATTATATGTTATGAAAAATGGTTATATAATATCACTTGAATCGCACACCTTCCCTGGACACCCTTGTTATATAGCATTGCTTGGATTAAATATCGAACAAAATTTATCTCCGAAGTGGGGGCGCGTACTTGAATCAAAATGGGCATACGTATTCGCACGCAGAGCAGACGCGGAAGAATTGTTGGCAGAACTACTTTGTGAGGAATCTTTTACAGCTCCAGAGATAAACGGAGACTTGGCGATTAGACTGAGTAATGCTAACATAATAAAAATAGATATAAAATAATAAAAGTGGCGCGCTGTCCTTGTTCCAGCCAGGGGTTTAACTATCCGCTTTTCCCTTCCCACAATACAATTGGGGTTTAAACTAAAGGGTCAGGGATTTCACCTGCCACCACTTTTATTAAAAGGTAAAAAAGAGCCTACGGCATGAGCCGCAGTAAATTTATATGCACCTCACTATAGAAGTAGAGCCAATCGCAAGGAGAAACGACCGTCAATAATTAAAGGAGGTAAAATATATTGAACTCCAATAGTTGCCATAGGCTCATCTTTACCCTTTATCTCAAAGAACCTCACCGCCTAATTGAATAGTACTCGATTCAGCAAAAGTTTTACAAGAAAATTTAAGTTTAATTTTTGAGAGAGAATTATTTGTCAAGGGGGTAAAAAATGGAGAGGGGGTAGGGGGTGAGGCGCGAATGAAATGAGCTTAAATAAACCTTAACAAGAGCTGCTAATAAACTTGATTAATATATGAAAAAGATAGCCTGCAATAAAAACTATAGATTACTGAGGATCGCAAAGGATCGCCAACCCTGGGAGATTGCTCCATCTGATATTCATGGCAATGGGGTTATCGCTATAAAGAAAATTCCAAAAGGCTTTATGTTAGGAATGGTAGCAGAAATATTAGACCAAGAATTAATGAAAGATGAACTTGGTTCCTTTCTGAATCATTGCCCAAATAGTAATTGCGAATTGCTAGAAGACTTTGATAAAAAATATTGGTGTTATACAATAAAAGATATTGACATTGGGGACGAAATTTGCATTGATTATAGAGGCGTTCCGTCCCCACCGTTCAGTAGGGACGTTAGCCGTTTCACTTAACGCAAAAGTTTTACATTAAACCACCGTCAATTTTTTGACACCAACTTTAATTATTTTCTCCATCCATCCCTAACCAATTCATCCCACTCTGCTACCTCAATTCCAGTCCTATTATTAACAACTCGAAAAGTTTGATTATAGGTAAATCCCGCCTGCCTCATTTGAGTTGCCCACAGGTAGGCTGCGGCAGAATTACCATTCTTTATTTTTTCAAATGTTCCGTTGCTCTTATTCCTTGACATTTGCTCTGCACTATCTCTAAATCTAATCAGCGCATCTTCCATCATATCAGCATCAATATCTGGGGTATCCATCGCGCCCTCCGCAAAAGTTTTACAGTTAATCAATTACTGGCTGAGCTAGGTCATAGCACTTTACCTTGCTGTCATTGGAGCTGTCGCTACTATCGGGAATCATGCAGATTGCGATATTTGTATCCCTACTCTTCAAGAAGGTAACATTTTGAGATGCTTCAACCGGCTCCATGTTTAGTCCAGCAGAGTAGCCGCCCCCTTTATGGGTTTTGACTACAGCGTATCCTGTTCCACACCCCGTCAGCAGTCCGAATCCAATCACTAAGATAGCTTTTCTCATTTTATCAAACCCCTTTGTTCTGCTTTAATATAACATGAACAATTTTTTTTGACTAAACTTAAGGCTTAAACCCGCCTCGAAGCCGTGCAAAAGTTTTACAATGCCTCACCGAAGTCATTTCGCAAATTGTCAAGCAATTCTTTAGCTTTTTTTGTTGCTTCTTCTTTGGCTTCTACCATCATCATTTCAATTTCGCCGTCCATACCGCTCAAAATAACATCTTCAGGAAAGTCGTTATAGTGGGCGCAATGAAGAGAAGTGCTTGATAAGATATGTTCGTTATAGATATAACTCAATTGAACGTCAAACACGAAAGATTCATGCCGCTCCACTTGGCGATACATTTCAGAAACTTCTTCTGGCGTATCATCAGGATATTGGTCCTCGAATCTTATATCATCACTATATCTATATTGAATTTTGACCTTAAAAGGTCCATCAAGCATAATCTTATCTATATTGTGCCAGTAATCCATTAAATCCTCCGCAAAAGTTTTACAGTTCATTCTTCACCAAAAACGCTGTCTTGGCATCCTTGACACATTTTGGAAATTTGATATTCCTTTTTGGAAATATCATCTCGAAATTCTTTGGCGTCCCCACCACACATGGTACACTTGTTATTTTGCAATGCATTGGACCGTGGCATTGCAAATTTTTCGGAAAACTTTTCGAGCATTTCTTCAATTTCTTCAGATTTATTTGACATTTTAAAACCCCTTTGTTCTGCTTTATTATAACATGAACAATTTTTTTTCACTAAGTTTTAGTAACATGCCCTCCGCAAAAGTTTTACGATAAAAAGTTTGACTTTGGGGATAATATCTTTCTCAACGCAATGCAAAAGTTTTACAAGTAGTTAGTGAAAAAAAATTGTTCATGTTAAATATGAGTGAACGGAAGGCGAAAGCCTAAAGCAAAAACGGGGCATGTTGCTCCATTAACCACGCCCGAGATTTTTTCGGGTTGAAATTGGAAGGGGATGCGATGAGCATTTCAATTTTTGGTGGGCCGAAGACGTTATCAACGGCTCAAATTGTAGCGAATAATTTTGATGTTGTCTATGACGAAGAGTCTGGCGACATTTGTGTTCGAGTTGCCTTTAACAAGGGCAAGGGCACAGGGGCACAGCTAGTGCCGGTCGATGAATACCAGGGCTATGTTGACGCTATTGGCGAGTTGGCCGAAACTGGCATTCCAGAGGCCGAGGAAGATAATTGGACCGCTGCCGAGACTGTCTCCCGCACCGCTCGCATGGACCCTGATGGTAGGGTTTGCTTTCGAGTAAAGGGTGGGAAGGGCGCTAAGCCTGCTAAGATCCCTGCTGGCGAGTTGTCCGAAATTCATTCGCTCTTAGAGAGTGTTATTGATCGGGTTGACACCGCTGCCGAATCCATGAGGGCACAGCTTAACGCTAACGCTACCGCTGCCATCGTGGATGGTCGCGGCGAGAATGAGGTATAAACCCCATTGCATAGGGTGGGCTGTCCTCGCAGCCCACCCATACGCATAAGCACAGGAGCATTTGATATGAGTGATCTTGCCAATCTGAAGGGTTCTGACGTTAATAAGGGCGTTGAATCCACTGAAGGTGGAACGGCGCTCACTGGTGCGGGGATTGACTTTTATAAATTGTTAATGATTAAACGTGCGTTAGATTGTCAAATGCGCGGATTCAAATTGTCGGGGAAACTTCCCCAGGGGACCACGCTTGCACGCAAGCATCTTGGTCTAAAGGGCAATAAAGAATCTTTGCTAAGACAGGTCGAAGAAATAATCGAACGCATACAGGCTGAGAGAGCAGCTGGATAAGGGTTTGCCCTTGTGTGGTGCTCTTCCCTCCCCCCCTGCACGAGGGCATATGTGGATCGGGCTTCCTTTGCGCCCGATCCACATTTTTTCAAACCCGCCCGTGCAAAAGTTTTACACACCCCCTGCAAAAGTTTTACAAAATTCTTCTTGCAATTTTCATTAAAATTTTATTTAAAATTATTTATACATGCTATATACGTGTGAGCGCTCGTCTATCCAAAATGGATTTTTAATATAAATAATTTTAATATCTTTAATAAGATTCTTAATAAAAAGGATGATAATGAAACTCACTATCATTATGCATGGAATTTCTGGTTCGGGGAAATCAACCACAACAAATAAATTTGTTGAGAAGTATTCTAAAGAATATGGGGATAACCTTACCTACTCTATTCATTCAGCAGATAACTATTTCATGAACAATGGAGAGTATCAGTTCGACCCAAGTAAATTGGGGGAGTATCATGAGTTAAATCATAAAGAGTTTTGCAATTCTTTGGATAGGAATATTAATCTTGTTATTGTTGACAATACAAACATTCTTCCAGAGCATTGGGAGCCTTATGTAGTTGACGCAAAGAGCAAAGAGTATAGGGTCCAGCATTTTTGGATGCCGATTATTGATGCCGAAGTTGCATTTGAGAGGAACCTTCATAATGTTCCAATGCACGCCATTGAAAGACAGATTGAGAATTATAAAGAATACTACCCTAACTAATTGATATAATTCATGCGCGTGCGTATAATAAGGAGAGGTGGCAGAGTCTGGTTTATCGCACTGGTCTTGAAAACCAGCGTGCGGAAACGTACTGGGGTTCAAATCCCTCTCTCTCCGCTATACTGTATGCGCGTATCGCGCGCGCGCACACACAGTATATATAATTTGTATGCGCGCGTGTATAGAGCTAGCCGAAACTTTTAAAGGGAAGAATAAAATGGAACTCACAAGCATCCTCAACGAACTCCACTCTTTGAATGGCGACCAGTTACGTAGCCTCAATCGGGCCGTGTGTAATCAGTTGTCTTCAATCCGTGATAGGGACTCCGAGATCAAACGTCGCACCCTGCGTGCTGGTGATAAGGTATCCTGGAATGGCCGACAAGGTTATATGGAAGGGACTATCGTTCGGGTCAAGCGAAAGAAGGCTATCTGCGATGTAGGTACCGGTCGCAACTGGGATGTCCCCCTCAATATGTTGTCGGCTATCTAACGTAAGTGAAAGGGAAAATAAAAGTGGTATCTGTACTACTAGACGAGGATTATAAGTCTAGGTGTTGGCTCTGGAATACAGGGATGACAAGAGAAGAGTTAATAGCTTGGTGGGAAGATGTAACAAGTATAGAGAAATACTGCGAGCATCTTGGAGACTTGCCAGGAGAATTAATAGAGTTAATGGAAACAGATTTTATTGATGAATGGAAGGCGTTTACCCATCCAGGCGGAAATAAAACTGAAGAAATAACTCTCCCAAGGGATATCCAGGGAGCACATATAGCCAGCGAAAACGATTCTTATCTAAAGATTGATGGAGAATACTTTTATCATAAAGGAGTTTCACTATGAATAGTTATGAAATAAAATTAAAATATAGAACTGATAGTCACAAGGAAATATACGATGCACTTTCTTTTTCTGAGGCGGCAAGAAAGGCATATATGTTGAGAGCAGGAAAAGGATTAGACTGGAAAATAATTTCAGTTAAAAAAATAAAGGGAGAGTAGAGATGGGTGAGTTTGAAAGTGCGCTAAGAGGGCATGATTGGTATTATGCATATAGCGACGATCATAGCTATTGGGCAAGGGGCGTTTCTCAAGCTAGATCATTAAATATTATGCATAATCAATTATCTTGCCCATATAATATGGGGAAATTACAATCTTGGGTTTTTAATATGACTTTAGATAATTTTGCTGAAGACGAACCGGGGAAGTGGTACAAAGAGCCAAGGCAAAAGTACGCGAGTCATGTGGAGGAAAAAGTTCTATTAACCAAAAAAGAACATGACGAAATTTCTGAATGGTTTATTAAAAATAACTAGCATTATACAAACCTACTAATAACCTCGCCAGGGGTAACAAATTTAGCGTAAGGGACCGGAATTAATACGGTCCTTTTATTTTTAAAGAGGTAGGAAGTGTATAAGTTATTATTTATTATTATGTTTTTCATTACTGGATGCGTAGACCCAGTAATGCCAGAACCCCCTATGAATTCAGATATAAAGAATAAAGTAATTGGCCTGAAGAAGGATATGCAAATAGAGCATATTATCTATATTAATCACGCAGAAAGTGATATGTTTGTTTCAAACTTAGTATATGCTGTAAGTCTAGAATTAGAACCAGTATCAAAAAGCATGGTCTTTAAAAGATAATAGATTTTGACAAGCCTAATAAATGGCTTGCAGTTTAATTAGGAGAATGATATGTTTAAGGTCCCAACTTATATCCCAAGAATTAAAGATTACTCTAGCAATGTAGGTCGGCTTAGTTCTAAGCGTCACATTAATAATGAAATTAATGGAAAAGATTTTAGAGAAAGAGCCGCTGCTAATCTTAATAATCCACAAAAGCCCAAAGAGCAATAGTCTGCCGCGCAGCCCTCGCAGCGCAAAAGTTTTACAATCTAATTATACTAATATAATCAAAGTTAATATAACTACTCTCTTGGGAAGGATAAAATGATTAAAGAATTAATAAAACTAGCAAACCATTTGGACAGCAAAGGCCTTGCAAAAGAGGCTGATTATTTGGACAGGGTAATCCAAAAAAATGCCGATGATTTATCGCAGCCAGGAAGTATGGCTAACAAGATGACCTCTACAAGTCAAAGAGCAATTGAGGATATGGGTCTTGAAAAAATGAAGAATTCGCTAAGAATTATGATTGATTCGGTACCGCAATATTGGGATACATCGAGCGGCTCTTTTAACACACCAAAGTGTAAACTCCCTGAATGCAAAAAGGTTGATCCAGTGGAAGCCATGAATATTATCGAAGATATACCTAGTTTTGAAGCAACACTTCAAGAGGTAGAGGGCCCAACCCTAGGAGGTCATATGGAGGCAAATCAATCTGGTCTAACCTGGCCTATCTGGCGGATGAGAACCTTGCTGGGTCGAGAATTGGGCGGAGTTGTCGGCGGCCCTTCTGCTTAGGTAAGTCATCAGTAGTTGCAATTGGTTTATAAAGTTACATTAATTAATATGACACTCTGCAAAAGTTTTACAATAAAATCCTTGACTTTCCCAGTAATTTCCCCAGAGACTTTCTGCAAAAGTTTTACACTTTAAATAAAAAAAAGAGATGGGCCAAATAAAATGACTCATCTCTTTTTAATGATTAGGCTATCGCTTTAAAAGCTGGATGTCCGCCGGGCAAACTTTAAGGCTATATTTTTTAATTAAATTTTAATAAAGCAGTTACCGCCTTAAAGTCAAGTTCCGAGGCAGCCCGAACCCTTTAAGGCGGAACTCTTTTATTAGGCTTTAATCATCCATCTTTTCCAAGACTTCTTCAGCCTTTTCCAAAATGGTTTCCCTAGCACCCTCTAAAAGATCTACTACTTCAGAAAATTGGTCCGCCGGAATCCGGGCGGGTTTAGCACCCTTGCCAGACTTGACCCGAAAACTAATAACGCCATCTCGATTAATAGCAGTAGCCTTAACCATTTCGGCAGGAGAAAGTTCCTCCTCTACCTTTTCATTAATGCCGTTATCTCGAAGCTCGGTAAGAGCATCAATGTAGTCGGAGAATTGGTCAACAGAAACAACCTGCGCCCCAGTCCCCTTACCCTTATTAGTTGCGAAACTAACAGCCAAGTTACCAGCATCATCAATGATGAAACTCAAAGTTTCTTTGACAATCTCAGTGGCAGAAAGAACCCGGCTATTATTGAAGATTGAAATGGACATAATTAACTCCTTTGTTTTTTCTCGCCTCTTTACCCCGCGAGCTATGCTGAGAAGCATCATCGCCTCTCGACTATACATAGCATGAACAATTTATTTTCACTAACTTTCCAGCGAATGCGCGCAAAAGTTTTACATAGTATATTATCGCTAGGGTAAAATTTTCCATTAAACATATTATCTGCAAAAGTTTTACAAAAATATTCTTGACTTATTGGAAATTTTTTATGTTAAAAAAAAGGTTCTTGCTATGTTTGGGTAGCCACCAATGCGCCAACCCAAAGCAAGGAAAAATTTTAATGATCGACATTTATTACAAGTCTAATTTTTATTCTTATAGAAAGACTAATAAGCGAACTTATTGGATCGGAATTAAACAGGGGGATGAATTAGACGGAATCTTTTGTGGTAATTTTATTGTCGTTAAATCATCTGCTTTTCCTGTCTTGAATCAAGAAGCAATAAGTCAAGGACATTCTGAAGAATTATTCAGAATGCCAGAAAAGCCAGAAAGGAAACCATCTTCTGGTGCTTCTAAGAAAACTCATAAAATGTCAATCTCAATCTTTAATTAAGGGGCAATAATAATGAACACCTTTTCTACAAAGGACAATTCAGAAGCTGAAGCTGCAATGGCTTTATTCTTAGCTAATGGTGGAGAGATTAAAAGAGTTAGAACGGCAAATAAGAAAGATTTAATTAAGGCCAATGCTAAGTCCAGATATCTTTCTCGTAATGGTAAGGAAGATAAAGAAGAAGAGAATGAGCATTCCTTATCAATTTCAATCTTTTCAAGAGATGAAAGGTGGAGTATCAAATGAATTTTTTATTAAAGTTTATTGTCGTCGCAACTCTAGCGTTTGTTGGCGTGGCTTATGTTGCGAATCATCAAAATAAAGAAACTGTAGGTGAAGTTACTTTAGGTGACTTAAGTAAGACAGCATCAGATGGTGCAAATAAAATCAGGCATTACCTAGTTAATGATGCCAAGAAAGATTCTCAAAACATTCTTAATAAGACAAAAGAGACAGTAGAAGAAATCGCGGAATGATTTTGAATGCACCAACAGCAATAGAGTTTTATGTAAAATCTGCGTGGACGCGTGGACAACCCGTAGGTGAAATAATTAAAAAAGTATATGAAACCTTTGGTAAGACTGAGGAGGTAAATAAAATTACCCTCCTATGTATTGCCTCTTTGCACGCGTCCACAGTTTATAGATATGAGGAGGAATAAAAATGCCTAATTGGTGTGATAATAAAATTGAATTTAGCGGTCCAGAAAAAATAATTAAAAGAATAATGAGGGAAGCCAAAGGCCCTCATGCTCACTATAATGATGTTCATCATGAGCCTCAATGGGAAGTGTTTGAAGATATTAGATTAAAATCTTTATTCGCTCATCCCGCAGAATCAAATGGTCCCATTCATGATTTCTGCTTTCATTCATTAGTTCCTATTCCAGCAGAATATAGAAGATTCCCTTACGACAATGGGGGCGCAGATAAAGCGCGTGCACTCGTGGGCGCACAAGCGGACTTAGGAGGATATTCAAAACAAATTGAATTATGGGGAACTAAGTGGGATATTGAAGCCACTCCAGAAATCACAAATGAATGGACAGATAATGGAAATAAATATATGTCTTTCATAATTTACTGTGATACCGCCTGGTCCCCTCCTATGGAATTTCTAGAAAATGTTACTGATAAATATAAAGACGTAGAAGTAGAAATAAATTTTGAAGAGCCAGGTATGGGCGTTGCTGGAACCTCTCGTTTCAAAAATGGGGAATGTATTTATGATGAGGAGCGTGAATGTATATGTCATGAATGTGATTTGCCCCTAGATAAATGTGGGGGAGGACCGTGTGAGTATTAGCAATACAAAAGAATATAAAGTACGCATAAGCATAGATGACTTAATTGCATGTAATGGGTGGGATGGATTTATTAATCTTGTGTGCGGTGAACCCTTGCAAAATATAACTTATGAAGTAACCGGTCATAGTATTGGTTATGTAACATTGCATGATACTATTGAATTTAAAGTCTCTGGGTATAAAGAAGAAGTGTAAAACTTTTGCCGGCGCGTGTATGCGCGTGTGAATATAAATGTTTTTAATTATAGTAAGGATAAAGTACCTTATTTCTGAGAGCAAAGGGTCTTTTTCTGAGAGACAAAAGATGTTTTTCCTGGGGGCCAAAGGGTCTTTTCTCTGGGGACCAAAGCACTTTTTTCTGGGGCAGAAAAGGTCTTTTTTTCTGAGAAAAATTCTGCTTTTTTAGTGGAAAACTGAGGAAACCGGACTAGGGTACTTTCTCATTTATATAATTTTTTGAACCTTTTATATAAGAAAACGCTATACCGGATTTTTTTACTAGGAAAATTTTTGAGTTATTCATATAAGTGTCTATGTCTGCCGCGACTCGCCCATACTAATAATAGTGAGAGTGGTATGATAATAATTGGGATTTGTAACCCAAGAGCATAGAGGGATGGACTTATGTTAAAAGATTTAATTAAACTAGCGAATGAATTGGACTCAAAGGGCTTGGTCAAACAGGCTGACTTGGTTGATAAGGCGATAAGTAAAAGAGCCTTATGGGATGATTATTATGGTCAGCCAGAAGATTATAGGTCCAATACTGCCGAAGAAATGATGGAAGATTTTAATAAAAGGCTTAGCCGTGGCGAGCAAGATAAGTTTGTTCAAATGTTCGCAAGCGTAATAAATGGTTGGGAAGAGCTTAAAAAGAATCGCCCAGAAGAAACTACAGAAGAAACTATAGACGGCCTAGAACAAGCAAATAAAATATATAGTCCAGAAGAATTTAGCAAGATGAGTGATGATAATTTAGTAAGACTATATGCCGATCTGCCAGATACGCCAAAAGAGGTTAATATAGATTTTTATAAAGAGCTTGTAAAGAGGCATAAGAACTCAGGAAGTATTGATCTGCCAGATCGGCAGAACACCGATGAGGAAGTAATTGTAAACCCAATAGACCTGGGTAACGACAATGGTTCTCAAGAAGAGTATATACTTAGAGACTTGTTGAGGCAGGGGTTTAATAAGAGCTACTTGCAAGAATTATATAATCAAACATAAAAGCCGCGCACGCACACATAAACATACGACGTACTAAGTAATTTAATGAGGATGAATAAGATGAAAGAAAGAAAAGTACATTGGGTAGCCATGACTACGGATAAAAAAGTAGGTCCAGTAATGGCAAGTTATTCGCCCCTAGATACGTGTCCTGATTCATGCTCATTTAAAAGTGGTGGATGTTATGCGTGGGAATTATTTTATTTGCGAGTTCTTGGTAAGAAGATTAGTGACGGCAGAATAAAAATAAGAACAATAGAAGAAGCATTTAATAATTCCAGACGTAGCGCAAAGATAGTACGTCATAGGGTCGCAGGTGACATAGTTGGTGACGTAGATGGAACCATGCGCGAGTGCGAGTTTGCAGACGAGAATAATTTAATAAACATTGGTTACACACATGACTGGAGAAATCCAGAATCACAGAAGTTAAAGAAATGGTTTCGCGCTTCATGTAATACATTAGAAGAAATGCAAGAAGCTATTGACATGGGCTGGTCGGTGACTATAACAGCCTATGGAGAAAATATACCCAAGAAAACAAAGTTATTAAATCGGCGTGCGGTTCTTTGTCCGGCCCAAGTTGATAAAAGAATTGATTGTAATACCTGTAAGATGTGTAAAACAAGTGGTACGACAAAAGATACCATTATTATATTCGAGACTCATGGCGTTAAGGTCACTGTAGAAAGAGCTAATAAAAACTCTTTAGACATGGACTTAGTACAAATAGCGGGATAGCATTTCAGGGGTTCTAATGTACGATACCGATACCGATACCTATACAATAGAGTACGTTACACACAATGATTATGACATAGAAGTAAGCGATCTTTATCCAGTTGGCAGTCTAATAGCATCAGAAGATAAAGTAAGAAGTTACTTTAGGAAACCAGTAGATGATGATATATACTTAGGCTGGAACATTTTAATGAACGATGAGGAGTCATGTGCTTTATACCCGCAAAAGAAAGACGACGTAGATATACATCAAGCGCGTGCATGGACTATATTTAGTGAATGTGTAGAAGTGGTGCAATCACTTAGTTTTATACTAGACAGTGTATTAGAAAGAGTTGAGCCTGTAGAAGAGGCTCCTAAGAAGAAAAAGAAAAAGCCTAAGAAGAAAAAGAAAAAGAAACCTCACGCTGAGTCATTAGCCGATTTAGAGGAAGAATGTTATGACAATGAAAATTGAATTAAATCAAAAAGAGTTGAGCTTTATTCTTTCCGCAATGGAGTCGCACGTAGACGAGTGTGAAACCGATTATAGCATGGAAGAAATAAGTGAATATGAAAAACTTTATCTAAGGCTATTAAGAAATAATTATGCTTTATTTACTCCACAAGAACTAGATGAAGCAGAAGAAGACAATGACGGTATTGTGGATTTGAACTTCTACACTCACAATGATTATGACATAGATACGAACATGACCCATTTTTTAGAAGAAATAAAAATAACTTATACAGATCTTATTAACTCTTTTGGGGAACCAATCAGACATGGGTGTGATGCTTACAAGGTAGATTGGGAATGGTTCATCGAGAAAGATGGAGTTGTGGCAACAATTTATAACTGGAAGGATGGCCCAGGATACGGCTATAGTAACGTGGGTCCAAGCGATATTACAGAGTGGCACATAGGCGGTCATTCAGGCGCGTCTGTAGACTTGGTTAAATCAATTCTTTTAACGGATGGAATCCGAGCATAAGGGGTCTAGTTATGAGTGATTACTTTAAATCTCAATAGAGGAAGCAGAAGGAATCTTATATCATCTTGACCCAATGGCAAATATAAAGTCGTTGAGCAATTGGGAATTAAAAAATTATGTTTACGGCGCATTAGAGAAAAGAGCTAGTGAGAACAAGCCGATGAAGCAAACGACTTTTAATTTAAACAAAGAACCTATACTACCATCGGGCAATATAGACTTCTATACGCACCATACACGGCATATAAACACCAACATGAGCTGCCTACAGGGCGAGGTAACGGTTGGCTACTCAGACCTCTTAAGAGCCTTTGGAGAACCTTCTGATTTTCACGGAGACAAAGTAGATTGGGAATGGATTATAGAAAAGGATGGAGTGATAGCTACAATCTATAATTGGAAGAACGGTCCAAAGTATGGATATAAAGTGCAGCCAAGCGATCTTATAGAGTGGAATATAGGCGGTCATTCATCCGAAGCAGTCGATTTAGTAAAGAGCATTTTATTAATACACGGAGTAAAGTGTTAACAGGTTTTTTAAAATAAAAAAATCGCGCCGTGAAAAATAAAAAAATCGAAAGAACAGAATTAATGAACGAATACAATGAAAACTATGTTTATATAAAAGTAAAGCTAACATTAAAAGAGGATCAAACTGAGGAGTCAATTCAGGAAATTGTATCTGAAATGGATTATGACTTTAGTCATCGAGAAATTATTGATCTTGAAATAAAAGATATAATTGACTACCAAATATGTGAGACTAAGAAAAATTACTTATTCGACATGGGATTCTCTATTGACTCTGAACTTGGCCCCGATAGTCTAATGGACAAAGAAAATCTTCCTAAGCTCCTAGCGGCGGCCCGTATGAGGCTGGATGACATAGAGAGAATGGGCAATGATGAAGCCTTTGGCCTATTGGAAGTAATCGACTCTTAAGAAAGGTAAAGATGGGTATTTACGGACGCGAAAGAAAAGACTTAGATAAAGCTCTTGTTAAAGAGCGAATTAAAAAGAATGGGGATGAAATCTTATCTGCCTTGGCAGAGCATTATATTTCTGGACTAATGGATGATCCCCATTCTAATGATATTTTTATGACCACCATGATGCTTATAGCAGAAGGAAAGGTCAAGGGACTTATTAGAGATAAAGAGAATCCAAAAGTCGAATGGGCATTGACTGATAATAACGCCCCTGCTTGGAATGTAGTTGATACTTGTTTTCATGGGAGCGAAAATTAATATGTAAAACTGTTGACGTTTGGTGTTAGGGGATTATAATGCATAAGGATGGGCGAGACAAGCCATTTGCGCCCACGCGCATATGTCAACAGGAAAAGTTAAATAGACTAAAAAAGTATTTGTATTTGAAAGATGAATATGGAATAATAATTAAAGATATTAGACATTATTCGCTAGTCCTAAGTGGCAAAGCAAAGAATGGGGAGCCAATTTATTTTTCAAACCTAATTATGGAAGATGGCTCTACAATGAAGATTAAAGAAAACATTGAGGAGCTTCTAGGTCTATGTTAGACTTATTTTTCTACTTCATGGTTATGACCTTTGGCTATATACTCGGGAAGTATAAGGCAAAGATTTTATTTGATCAAAATGATTGGAAGATTCTAATTTGGGATAATACGATTTTTGGATATAGAATTGTTATGCCAGGAAGAATGATATATAGAAGTGACAAAGTAATGGTTGCAATGGAATTTGAGGAAAGTTTAATTCCGCAAGGTGGTATAAAGGTTTCAAGCAAGAGGCCATAATTGTTTATTCATCTTTTTAATTTGGAGAATTAAAGTGTCATATTATAATGTGCCTGACGATTGGGGTAGTTATTATTCTAATTGTGAATATTGTAAAACAAGAGTTCATGCATCAGAAGGTGGATGCGAGTGTGCTGGTTGGGCTAATCTTCCTCATCTTAATTCATACGGTTATTCTTATGAAGATGGCGAATGGTCAAAGGTCATTAGTAAAAAGCGTCATGTGGCAAGAAGGAACCATATTAGAAAAACCAGTGCTTGGCGACCATCAAAGGGAGATAAATATCTTCTAAAAGTTATGAGATATATTAATGATGATACTGGAAACTCAAGGCATGAAAAGCATTATCATTTAATCAGGAAATAATTATAAAAGGGTGCTTGCAGCATTTATTAATTCACCAATTAGATATAATTTCGAGCATTGAAAAACTCGGAGGCACCCAGTTTATGAAGGAAGCTAACAGCAACTTTACTTAAGAGCAAAAAAGTAATGCTTCCTGTTTTTTAAGGGTAGACACAGCAAATAAAAAAATATGAAAATAGCGCCCCTCTTATTTAGGATGAATAAGACTTTCAGTGGTGCAAGCTCCCGTCAGGTAGGCAAATCTGGGAGGTTAAAATAATTTAGTTGTCTTACTACCCTGTTTTTTTATGGATATTAACAGCACCTTAACCAATAGAAAATAACGTATCCAGTTTTTAGGAGAGCAAATATGAGTAATGAAACTTCACCATTAATTTCTGCAATGGAAAGTGGCGTAGCATTAACTGAGAATGGTTGTGTAACCAATCTTTCTAGCGATTCAGCAATCGTTGACCTATTCTTTAAAATCGCCGCAATGCGTCATGCGAGTGATGAAGAAATTATTGAGCTTTTCGATAAAGCTGCAAATGAAAATATTGAAGCAGCATATAAAATTCTTTTCTGGGCGCGTGATATTCGCGGCGGTCAAGGCGAACGAAGAGTGTTTAGGACTATCGTTAGACACTTCGCAGAAAAAGATTCAATTGCATTAAGAATGAACATGAAGCTAATTCCTGAATATGGACGTTGGGATGATATGTTTGTATTCTTTGGAACCAACTTAGAAGACGATGCTTTGAGCTATATTAGCTCTGCATTAAAGTCTGATAGCCCAGGTCTATGCGCGAAGTGGATGCCAAGAGAAAAGTCCTCTAAAGCCATGATTGCAAAGAAGATAAGAAAGTACATGGGCCTGAACTCAAAGCAGTATAGAAAGCTGCTGAGTAGCGCAACAAGTGTTGTTGAAAATAATATGTGCTCAAAGAATTGGGATAATATTAATTATTCTCACATTCCTTCTGTCGCAATGAATAATTACAAAAGAGCTTTCGCTCGGCATACTCCAGAGAAATGGTTAGAGTATTTATCGCGGCTAGAGAAGGGAGAGGCAAAGGTTAATTCATCAGCTCTTTATCCGCATCAGGTTGTTAAATCATTGCTTGATAGCCGTTGGGCTGTCGTGAGTGAAGATGAAATTAGAATTGCAGAGCAGCAATGGAAAGCTCTCCCTAACTATCTTTTAAATAACCCTTATAAAATCCTTCCCGTTATTGATACATCTGGGAGTATGTGTACCGATGAAAGCCCATCACCTATCGAGGTTGCTGTATCTTTAGGCATTTATATTTCAGAAAGAAATGACGGGCCATTTAAAGATTCTTTTGTTACATTTTCTAAACGCCCTAGACTCCAAAGGATATTTGGAGATAATTTGCGCGAAAGAGTATTGAACCTATCAAAAGCTGATTGGGGAATGAATACGGATATTTGTGCTGTATTTAATCTTATTTTGACTTCCGCTATAAAGGGCGGCATTCAAAAAGAAGATATGCCAAATATGATTCTGATCCTATCTGACATGGAGTTTGACCAAGCAGATGATTTTAACTTAACTGCAATGGAGTCAATTAGAGAAAAATATTCTATCGCGGGATATGATCTGCCAAATATTGTATTTTGGAATTTGGCAGCAAGAGGTAGTAATGTTCCTGTTAAATTTCACGAATCTGGAGCGGCATTAGTATCGGGGTTTAGCCCTTCTATCCTTACCCAGATTCTATCTTCTGGAGAGATTAGCCCCATTGCTATTGTAAGCGAAGTATTAAGCAGCGAAAGATATGCTGCTATATCTATATTTTAGTGATGATAATCAGAATTAAATATGTTTAAAAAAATCTGTATGATTTATGCTAACTGGCTTTATTCGACAGTATATCTCGAAGAAGATGACCAGTTACTAGAATAGGAGATGTATGAAGCTGTCCACATTATATAGTAGGGCGACAACAGGAAAAATTAAACAGTGGTCAATTAGTGTTTTGCAGCTAGGCGATGGGTCATGCTATATTGAAACAGAGCATGGCTATCTTACTGGAAAAAAGCAAACTGATTCAAGATACATTGGAGAGGGGAAGAATATTGGCAAAGCCAATGAAACAACGCCTTATAAGCAGGCTTGTAGCGAGGCTGAATCTTCATTTAATAGAAAACAAGATGATGGGTATGTTGTTGATGTAAACAATATTCCATCAGAAGATTCTGGGAACTTTCTCCCAATGCTTGCCCACCGCTTTGACAAACATTCTTCAAAGATTAATTATCCCGCCTATACTCAGCAAAAACTAGATGGCTCAAGATGCTTGGCTAAAAAAGAAAATGGAACTGTTACAATGTGGAGCCGGAAAGGTAAGCCAATAACAATTCCAAATAAGATTATAGAAGAGCTAACAGAGGCCCTTAATGAAGGCGAAGCAGTTGATGGAGAGCTTTATGTTCATGGTTGGACTTTTCAGCGGCTGATTGCTGCTACAAAAAAGCATAGATCAGATACAGATTTGCTCGAATATCACATATATGACTCACCACATTTAACAAAGATCTTTGAAGATCGTTTTATAAACTCTTTCCCTAAAGACCGCGAAACGCAAAGAATCAAGATTGTTCCAACTCCACTGGTTAATAGCTTGGATGAGTTAAATTCAGAAGAGCAAAAATCAATAGAGGCTGGTTATGAAGGTTTGATGGCCAGAAATGCTGGAAGCCTTTATAAGTATAAGAATCGCTCTTATGACCTTCAAAAGGTTAAGCGGTTTCAAGATGCAGAATACAGGATAATTGGTGGCAAAGATGGTGAAGGTAGAGAGGCTGGTTTGATTATTTTTAATTGCATAACAGACGATGGGATGGAGTTTTCTGTAAGGCCAAAGGGAACTCATGAAGACCGCGCAAAAATGTTTAAGCAACTAGGTGATTACATTGGGAAGGATCTTACTGTTCAATTTTTTGAATTGACAGATGATGGAGTTCCAAGATTTCCAGTCGGGATAGCAGTAAGGGACTATGAATAAATGATTGAAAATAATAATGATAATTGCCATAAACTTGCCGAAGAAGTTGTAGATGATTGGGACATGGGAGATCTTATGGCATATGCAATAGAACGTCTTACGAAAGATTACCTTGAAGACAAAGAAATGTTCGATGATGATTGGGAAGACAAGTTTGAAGATTGAATCTAATATATATTATTGTCAATTTTGCGGATATAGCTCTCATCGTACTTTGGCAATATGTCCAAATTGCAATTCCAAAGTACCATTAAAGCCGTGGAAATAATGATGAAGATTGGCAAGATAAGTTTTAATAATAGTCCAAATCAATAGAGCTAGGGGTATTAAAATGAGTATAATGGGACCAGATGGGAAGATTCTTCAGCCTGGGGGATGGTGGTCACCTTACGGTGATACTGATGAAGAAATCAAAAAGAATATGAAGACAGGTTACATGCCTAATGCACCAGATGTGATGCGCGTAGGGCCTCGACATTTTACGGGGACAAAGAAAGGTGATGAAAGTCTTCAGGATTTTTTAGGATCTATTGGCGCTCTAGGCAGGCAAAAGAAGCCTACGAAAATAAAAGCAAAAAATGATTAAAGAAAGGTTAAAGAATAAGTATGGATAATTTTTACCTTAAAGTCTTAAGAAGGTCAGCATATAACTTTGCGATGATTACTGGTTTATTTGTAATTCTTTTCGGAAGTCATTATTTGTTAACGACAGGTTTAGAATCATTGGGGTTTAGTTTTTTATTCGGGCAGGGCGTCTGGATCGCTATTGCAATTGCTGCGCTTACTTTGTTCAACTCCATAATGGAAATTAGAAGTAAAGAGGCGGCTAAGCTAGGAAGCGTCAATGAAGATTGAAAAAAATAATTCAAAAGAAGATTTTCTTATTTGTCACAAATACAATCCAAACGGAGTATATCTTGGGGCCACAGTAGATGTAGATGCCGGAAGTGTATTTACAGCAGTAATATCTGAGATGAAGTTTGATAAAAAAAATAAAAAGATTTGGGCATATCTAAACTATATAAAACAAAATAGACCATCCAAAGTAGATGTAGCAGATTGTACGATAAGCACTGCTAGTATGAGATAATTAAACGCTCAATTTGTTTCTGCCGTCCTTCAATCGGGCGGCAGCGGCGGCAAAAGTTTTACATTATAAAGATGCCGATATAATCAAGAATAATATAGCTCTATTAAAGAAGGCTGGCTTAAATATATAACAAATATTTCCATCATGCCATCCCAAACTGAGGGGTAGTTATAATTTTATTAGAAATTTTATATTGTTGATTAATAAGATGGTTTGTTTGAAAGTAACTTTTAGTTTCTCAATATATATTACTATTAGGGTCTAATTGTAACTTAGAATTAGATCTTATATATTATAAATATTAATTTTGCCTAAATGATATGATTAATAACAAAATAAGGAAAACAATGTTCGAGAACGATTCAGATATATTATATTATATTGTAGAAGTTGACTCAAAAAGATACTCCTTGTTCAATAGAAACACTGATTCTTTAATTCTTAGTGATGTTAACATTGACCAGATAAAGAAGTTTCTCTTAAGCAATAACCCAATACACCCCATGTTGGGTTCAGATAGAATCCATTCAAAAATTCCTGGCTCATCGCCGGTTATAATTCCTACCAAAGTTGCTTTCAAAGCAGAAGCGTTTTGCCAAGAAATGCCTGCAAAAACATTTGATAGAAATATTTGTAGAAAAGAATATAAAAAAAACTATAAAGTAGCTGGAAAAGAATATTATATAAGCCACAAAGTAACCCCTCCAAAACCCATTCCCCCTCCTGAAAAAGAAGATTTAAAAAATCTAAATTACCCATCTGGATCTGATTAAATAAGAGTCTTATATTAAGGATGGTTTTATCAAGCAATAGTAGCCCAGGTATGCATGGCAGTTTATATCTTTATTCTGCAAAGATTAAGTCAGTCTATGATGGCGACACTATACGCGCAGATATATCACTTGGGTTTGGTATCTTTATAAAAAATCAAAAAATAAGATTATTAAATATAAACGCACCAGAAGTCAGAGGAGATTCAAAAGAAGATGGCAGAAGGTCTAGGGATTATTTGAGATCTAGAATTTTAAATAAGAATGTAATCTTAAAGACCCATAGAGATAGGAAGGGCAAATATGGAAGATGGTTGGCTGAAATATTTATTGATGATGAAAATATAAACAGCACAATGATTAAACTTGGTTATGCCAAGAGTTTTATGAAAGTAAGTTAAGATGAAGTTTTATAGAAAGTTATCAGAGATGTCCCTAAGTATTGCAACAATATTTTTTAACTTAAGCAATCGTCTTGAGAATAAGGCGTTAGGAATAGAAACAATGCGTCCACATGCGCGTGCGTATACGCGAAATAAATAATATATATACGCACGCGCGTAAGCAAGGGCAACCATATTGGTTGCCCTTTTTTTATCTGCTATTAGTTTTATTTAATTTTTGGTATCATATTAAAGAAGATTAGAGTTAGATATGAATGTTGGACTTTTGCTAGCTGGATTCGGACTTTTTGTTTTTGCACAAGTCTTTGTTTGGTTTAGCGCAAATGCACAATTTATGGATGGGTTTATCGGGAGGCACAGCTTTCTTATTGCCATAATAGTATCTCTTCCAATAACAATAATATGTTATTATGCAGGTAGGTTTACATATAATGCATTAGATGAGTCTGCATGGGCAGTAAGATTTGTAGCGTTTGGAGCATCGTGGGTCGTATTTCCGGCTTTAACGTGGTGGCTTCTTGGCGAATCAATGTTTACTCCAAAGACACTTGTATGTACATTACTAGCATTCATCATAGTGGCAATACAGTTGCTTTGGAAGTAGCTGCTAATATTAACTTTATAAATATAAAGATTTTAAATCTTGGAGAAAATAATGTTAAAAGAATTGAGCGAGAGTGCTTCCGCACCCGATAAACCCAGCTACATTGAAGCAATTAAAGATTACATAAAGAACCCAAAGCACGCTACCGGAATCAAGCCTGGTCAACAGGCTGCCGAAGATGCTTATAAATTCTATAAGGAAGTAAATGATTTGGGTTACGCTCAGTTCGGTCTAAGCTTTATTATTGGTAGAATGATGGATAAGCTTGCATCGATGGTAATGGCCGTGACGGTCACCCACAGAGCAGGGGATGTTGATTCGGCTGTAGGCAGGAGCCAAGGGCAACAGGTGGATCGGCAGGGAACAATTATTTAGAAAGGGCCAAGGTTAATCATCATGCCTACTATGAAAACAGTTTTCGGACTATTTATACTTGCAAATATATTTATGTTTTTTGGTAGCCTAGCAATGGGCAAGCATGACTTGGCTCTATTAAATGCTTTAAGCGGAATGTGCTGCGCTATGGGGTATTGGATTAGAAGAGAGGAATAATCTAATGGATAGTGATGACAAGCTATTAACCCTAGCAAGATGGCTTGCAAAAAAATATCTATCCGAATCAAACTTTGAATATAATATTGCTAATGCTGCAATGATTGCGGATACCGAAAAGGTTACAATTCAAAGAGATAATCCAACCACTACAAAAGAAGCAATTACATGTTGGAGATGTGATATAGCAAAAGATGACCTTGATCACATTAAAAAATACCCAAAATATGCAGATGATGAAATTATAGAATATTATAAAGACTGCGAGTTTCCTATTGATGATTGTGACGCAGATCATGAATACGTTGAAGATGGAATTGGTTATTTCTATCATGAAGAATTATCTGAAGAAGAAATCTTTATGAAAGAACACCCAGGTATTGCTATTAAGTTATTTGAAATAGCAGGCTTCCCCGATGATGAGGGATACTTAGACATACCCCCAAAGCATATGTCGGATGCGATAAGAAATATAAATAGAGCTTTAAATAATGAAAGGCTTATAGAGAGCCACGTCGAAGAGGCTTTTGAAGTAGATAATACAGAAACATCAATAAGCTATAATGGCGAACTTGGAGTTGATGAGATTAAAACTGAAGGCACAATATATATTATTAGCGGGATAAGCAAAGAAGAGATAGAATATGGTCTATTTAAAATGCGAGATGTTTTAATGCATGCGAAGCTAAATAATGATGGGGTAGTAGTCACATGATGAATATATTGCGCTGGGGAATAAAATTAGATTATACTATTATTTGATAATTAAACATATATTTCTTTTGGAGCGAAAATGATTAATGACTTAATAAGACTGGCAGATGAGCTTGATAATAGTGGGTTTGACAGGCAGGCCGGCAAGATTGATAGGCTAATTAAAAAGTTAGCATGGGGCGATGATAATGAGCCGTCATATCTTGGAATGTCAAGTGAAAGATTTAAAGATCTTGCAGTAAGCATTTATGAGGAACACTTTGATGAAACTGGAGAGGGTTGGGAGCCTTATGAGGAAGATCTGGAAGAAATAGTAAATCATCTTTCGATTGTTCCTCATCCAGATGATGAAGATTTTGAACCAGAAGTAGATGGTGAATTTTGGGAAAAAGATAAATATGGAGAATGGACCTTTACGGCGGGAAGAGATTCGGATGAAGAGCCATCTTTAAATGAGCAGATCGCTATGAAAATAAAAGATATAATGCCTCATTGGGATGAGAAGAAAAAAGACTCTATGCCCACAAACTATGACGAGCGACCATTAGAAGAAAGAGCTGAAGAGGCAGAACCTTATTTGGACGAGAAGGATTATGAGCGGCCCATTGAGAATGATCCAGGTCATCCTGATTACCAGTTTCCCGTTGACGATTGGTGGAATTCATAAGGGTGATCCATGCGATTAGTTGGAGCTTAATATGATTCAAAAGATTAACGAAAAAATATTAAAATTATCTATATCACTAAGGGGGCTAGGTCACGTCGGAGAGTCTGCCGCTGTTGCTGGATTTTTAAATTCAAAATCAAAAGAGTCAGATAATAGCGGTGGCACTACTGATCTTCTCCAGGTAAGTCAGCCTAAGGATATAGAGAATAATATTAGTGAGGAACTATCAGACCAAAGCTTGTCTTCAAATTTTTCATTATATGAGTTTAGCTGCAAGGACAAGGATAAAACTCCAGTTCCAAAAGAATATCTTGAAAATGTAAAAAAGTTAGCGAAGAATCTTCAGATAATAAGAGATAAGATTGAAAGGCCAATAGAGATAATTAGTGGGTATAGAACCCCGAAATATAATAAATCTGTTGGGGGAGCCTCTAAGAGCCAGCATATGCTTGCAAAAGCAGCGGATATGAAGGTAAATGGAATGAGCTCTAAGGAGTTGAGGGGAATAGTGCTTGAGCTGATAAAAGATGGCAAAATATCAGAAGGTGGAGTTGGCGGCTATCCTGGGTTTGTTCATTATGATGTTAGAGGCTCAAAGGCAAGGTGGTAAGTTATATTATTTGGATCAAATATATTTTTAATAGTTCTGAAAATAAATAAATTCTATACTATTATTATTGATAATGATGATTATAAAGTCTAGCCTTCATTCTAACAATCAAGGTTTAAGGGTAAATGTTTAAAATAGTAAAAATTTCAAAAAGCAATCTGCTCACGGTCAAAGAGGAAGATGCTCCAAAGCCTGCTGAGAAGAAAGAATCTCCAAAGCTTAAAAAATTCAGCCCTACTAAATATAATTATCAAGAAGATAAAGTCTTTATGGACCTTGAAATTCTTGCCGCTTCATATTCAAAGTATTCTGATAACCCAAAAATTATGAGCGACATACTTAGTGTGGCAAAGACAGATCCCCAGAAGGCATACGAAATAGCTCTAAATGGCTATGTAGAAATAGATCATAAAGAGGGTTTTGGTGGTGATTTAGAGCCAGATGAAAAGCTTAAGGCCAAAAGATATTTGGGCTACAAATTAAAGGGCGCAAAGGATACTTTCGCAGAATGCGTAAGGGCAATTGAAGATGAGTCTATTGGGAATACTTTTACTGGCTTTAGGGATTCTCAAAAAATTGAGAGTAAAGCTTACGCAGAATTGGTTGCCGGATTAAAAAGATGGGATAAAAAATTAAAGAAATTAAAAAGCACTCCAAAGCCTGAGAAGAAAGAACCTACAAAGCCTGAGAAGAAAGAACCTACAAAGCCTGAGAAGAAAGAACCTACAAAGCCTGTTGGGAAATCAATGCTACTTTCTGAGGGAAGCACAATATCTGGCTTAGTTAAGCTTGCAAATCATCTTGACTCTATTGAGGAAATAGAAGAGGCCAGTCTTTTGGATAATGTATTAGGCAAGTACGCAAAAAGAACGATGGTCTTTGATCTAGATGCTAAAGAAATTTTTGATAAAGATCAAAGAAAGTGGAGAAGGCCAACCGAAGAAGAGTTAGAAGATGTTGAAGTCGAAGGCAGCTTTGATGATATTGGAGATTTAAACCCAGATAGCATCAAGTATGAGCAAGATGGAGATAGCGGCTCCCTAGAGATGAGAGATGATGATGGTGATGAAATCGCAACAATCTTAGTTAATGAGCCTCCAGAAAATGAAATAAGCTGGTATAATCTAAGAGAAGATGACGAGGATGACGAAGTAAGTCCAAGAAATATGACACTTCCCGATGGAGAAGTAGTTACAATAAATACAATTACCCTAGAGGGAAGCAAAATGATAAAAGAATTAATTAAGCTAGCAAACCATTTAGATGGCAAAGGTTTCGCAAAAGAAGCTGATTATTTGGATGCTCTAATAAAGAGTGCTGGTGAAACCGATGATGATATAATGGCTAAAATAAGAAACCCATTGACCAATAAAGATAAGGCTACATTGGCATGGATTCGGCGGACAGATCAAGGCAGACAAGAATTAGACTGGCTTATAAGAACAATAGACAGCCAATCTCCTTATCCGTCATATAAAAATGAAGTTGATGAGTTGAAAAAGAAAGTTTCAAAGAAGTGGAAAGACGCAACAGATAAACTTAATAGCCCCATACAAAGCGGTCCAGCGGCATCTGCTGATACTGGCCCTAAGACAACCATTCGTAATGAGATTCGTAGCGATCTTACTCACGAAAAAAAGTTAGAATTATGGCTAAATACGCGTGATTCATATGGGCGAAACACAGAAAATGATGGTAGAATTCTTGAAGTTTTAAAAACCAAAATGGATGAAGATAAAGCAAAAGGGTTGATATCAAAACCCAAAGAAGAAGTGTTGAAGGAATTTAAAAAACTATAAATATAGTATAATTTTTGGAACATAAGATGAATCGTTATAGGTCGCGGCACTAAAAACTCTTAATTATTATTCTCTTATTAAGAGATATATAATATATGAATCTTATTCAAATAAGCGGAGATACAATGATAAATGATTTAATCAAATTTGCAAGTCATCTCGATTCAAAGGGGCTGCACAAGGAAGCGAATTACCTTGATGGATTGATAAAGAAAGAGGCCCAGGATATATCGGGAGTGTTGATAAAATTATTAATGCCAATGGCAACACCAATGGTCCAAGTAATGGTTGATGAATGCGTTAAAGATATTACAGCTCAAGCAATGAAAGAGTGTCTTGACGGAATGGGCAATAAAGCTTCTATATTTTTTAGTGGCGGAGATCTAAGCCCTGAGCAGCAGGAGTGCATTGCAAATGTTGCAGGAAGTGTTGTTCAAGAGAAAATGAGTGATCCCGCCGTTGTTCAAAGAGTTGTAGGAGCAGGGCTTAAGAAGCTTCCTGGAATGCAGAGCGTTCCCTTAAAAAACAAAAGCGAAGGGTTTGACTTTATAAAGCCAGATAATATTCCTTCATCCGCAAGGTCTGTTGCTGACCTTAAATGGTGAGTATAAAGAGTATTTAAAATTGACAGATACAAAAGAAATATTAACTTCAACTGCAATGTCTCTTGATATTTCTCTGGGGGAAAATATATTTGTATTTGATTTTGATGACACTCTAATGTTTGCAGAGCATTGGGCCTACTCTACACGCACACTTGATGGCGCAATAGAAAGCACTGATAGCAGGTCGTTGACGAAGGCGTTGAATTTTTTAGAGCCAGACTATTCATTAAAAGAAGAGAGTGTTAATATTCGAGGGAAAGATGAAAGTGTGTTTCGTGTCATAAACAACGATGGAACACCTGCTTTGGAAGATGACCTTTTAAGCACATGGTCTAAAAATCAACTTAGAAAGAATTATATAGATTTATCAAAAAAGTATGTAGATTACCCAGCAGTAACTGATGACAAGGCGTTTTATTCCGACCCAAGGACAATAGCTCTTGGCAGAGTAAACTCTAGAATATTTAAAATTTATAATGAGTGTAATGGAAAGAGAATAATCTTAACTGCAAGAAGTGCAGTTAATGGCATGGGTGAATCAATTTTAAAAAAAATAAAGGATTCTGGTGGGAAAACTCCAGACCATATATTTACTATGCCACTAAAGTCACTTGCTGGAGGGGAGTATAAAGGCGCTGTTATATTGGGCCTCGCAAAAAGCGTCGGGCCTAATGGCTCTGTTGTTTTCTACGATGATAATCCTCAATATATATCTGGAGTTAAAAAAATTATAGAGTCAGCTTCCGAAGATATTGGGTCCGTTATAATCCACAAGGTTGATCCATCAAAAGATGAGCAAGAATTGAGCGTAGAAGTAGAGAATAATTCTTTAGAGGACATAAGAGAAGCTCTTGAGTCTAGAGGGTTGGAAAAGTACGCTAAAGTTATTCAGTCAATAATTGACGACGACGATTCGGATATTAAAAAAAAATCAATGTTAAAAAGAAAAATGAGAAAGAGTCGCGGTAAAAATAAACGTGATAGAGTTGAGTGGGCTCTGATGTCCAGGAAGAGTCCAAGAAGAGTTTTAAAATGGTTTGGCCCAGATAAGCCCTCCAAAAGAGATGTGGCTAAAGAAGAGGCTCGAATACATTATTTTTCACGCTAAAAATGCGTGAGCTAGATTTGCATGGCACAAGGCATAAGGACGCTGAAGGCAAATTAATTCGCTTTATAAAAGAAACAAAATCAATACGACCTGCTATTATAATAACTGGAAATTCAGTAAGAATGAAGCAAATAGCAGTAGATGTTATTAAAAAGTGCGGATTAAAATATAAACACAGAGATTATTATAACTTAGGATCATATATAATATATGACTAAATCAGGAAAGAAAATGGCAACTATAATTAATAATAAAAAATATGCACCAATTCATAAGATCCAGAATGAACCAGGACAAATGATTAAAAACAGTGAGGCGATAAATCGCTTATCTAAAAATTTATCTACCAAGAAAGTAAAGGATTAAGATTGAAAGCTCCAAAGTTAATAATGTTTGTCGGGCCAATGTTTGGATCAAAAACCACAAGATTAATTGCAGCACTTGATCGGTATAAGTATCAAAAAAAGAAGATACTTGCATTTAAGCCATATATTGATGATAGATACTCATCTAATGAGATCGTAACACATAATGGAGGCAGAGTGCGTGCAAAGTGCGTACCACATGGTAATGATCTTGTTAGTTTTGTAAAAAGTGAGGGTTGTGATGTGGTAGTAATAGACGAAGCTTTTATGATTTCAGAGATTGATAAAGCAGTTATAAGTCTATATAAGATGGGAATAACTGTATTGTTATCTTCTCTTGATTTATCCTCAAAGTGCGAACCATTCGAAGAGGTTAGAAACATAATGCCTTGGGCTACAAAGATTGTAAAATGCCCGTCAGTGTGCCCCAAGTGTGGGGAGGATGCATATTTTACATATAGAAAAATTGATGATGATAGAGAGCTCTTAATAGGTGGGTCCGAAATGTATGAACCAAGGTGCTTTAATCATTATATCGTAGATGATGACATCACATCTTTTATGGATGAAAATTAAAAATATTTTCTACTATTATATTCATTTATATCAGAGTGTAATTACAGCCAAAAGATATAAATAGTCAGGCAATGAGGATAATAAAATGATTAGGGAATTAGTTAAGCTGGCAAACCACCTAGACAGCAAGGGCCTCGTTAAAGAGGCGGATTATTTGGATAGAATTATTAAAAGCAGCACAGATGTCACGGAACAGGATGCATCTATTCCACTAATGGCTTCAAGAATGGCTTTGGAAAATTCTCTTGATCAAGAATTACTTAATTTGGTTGGAGACTTAGAGGAGGCCATTCCTAATCAGGAAGCTGTTCGTACTCTTGCTGGTCTTGTGTTTCCAAGCGGAGATCAGGTATTGGACATCGGCGGCGAGGTTGAATATAGGGCCCAAACAGTGGAGGATATGAGTAGTTTCGGAACCACCAGAGACAACATGATATACACGATCTTGGCGCTTCAAGCCTTAAAAAATAATAATGGCGATGCAGAAGCCACAATAACGAGCCTTGGATTAACCGCCGATGACAGCCGCCACGATTCAGAATGGTACAAGCATCCAGATTCCCGAGCCGACAGCTCTAAACCCCCATCACCTGAATCTGGGGCTTTCTCTGATTTATTCGGTGGAGTTGATAGAAGTATAGCTCTTTCGGAAAGAATTATGAAGAAAGACCCTGCGTTGGTACACCCCTCACTCAACGGCTATGAGGACGTATTAGATTTAGATCATCCTGACTTTAAGGGAATGTTTAAAACCAAAAAAGAAGCATGGAAATTTGCTCGCACATTTGAGACAGTTACCAAGCACTTTAGGTGGGGCAAAAATATATTTTTAGTAAAATGGAAATAATCTAAGCCAACAGAGGAACGCAAAAGTTTTACGTTATGAATAAAAAAATCCAAACCAAGCTCGGGATGACGAATCCATTTGGGCCTACAACCATTAAAGAGTTAGAAGAAGAGCTTCGAATCCGCAAAAAAGATAATGAAAAAGATTGCCGTGAATATGAGAATTCATCATCAGAGATTCTAAGGTGTATTCGCAAAAAAGAGGCAGAAAGAGATAGGTGGTATAAGGAAAACAAAAAACGCCTTATTGATCTCCATGTCAAAGATAAAGAGCGCAAAGTTAACGAAGAGCTATTGCAGGAGCAAACAGAAGCAGTTCTTCCTAATTTGGAAAATGCAGAAGAGACTTCTCCAAGATCAGGTGGTTTAGCTTCAGAGCTTGCAGGGGGCATAACTAACTTGTGGAACAAATTCCCCAATGCTATTAAGATTATTAATCTTCTTAAAAGGACCAAAGCCGAGGCAGAAGTAAAGCCATCTCAGCTTGCAGATGCTATAGCGGAAATAGCGCGAGAATGTGTTAATAATCCTACAGACGATGGTTATGAGGGCTTGGTGTCTAAAAAACTTTCCTTCGGAACAGATGTGATGAGTTGGGAAGAGGAGAATAATCGGAGCCACCCTGACGCTAGAGACTGGCCTTTCCTCAGGGCTGTGGGAGCGATAGACGCACATATGGAGAGATTTACTACAGAAAGAGTTAAAAACTATAGAGCAGCATCTATCGACATTATAAGTAAACTGACAAAGATAGCAAACATTTTGGATCAAAAAGGTCACGTAAAAGAAGCTGATTATTTAGACCAAATTATTAAATCTAACTCTTAAAGCCCCTTCCCTAGCTGTGAAATAATCTTTCAAATAAATACTTGACTTTTTAGTCGCCGTGAGTATAATACTCTATATGCAGCACAAGTATATAAAGGAAGCATTATAATGACAAAATTTATTCCACTTCATGTCGAGAGTAAAATAATTGGCGACAAACCAAGGGAAATATTTATTCCCATAGATAGAATAATTCAATTTGAAAGTTGTGAATTTGGAGGATCTATCGTTACATTATCTTCTAATGAATCTGGAAGTACTCAACTAAACATCGCAGAAGAAGCCTCTGATCTTGCATCTTTAATCAATTCAGATTCTCATAATTAATTATTTAATAAAAAATTATTTTAACTTTTATATAAAAAATAAAATTTTTATGCTATACATGAGTAAACTACTACCAAAATTTAACAAGGAGGTATTATGCCTAATTTAAACGAAGACAAGATTTTGTTGCAATCTATCGTTGGCGATATGCAAGTGATGGCCGAAAGAATTATGCTTTTAGAGGCAACTTTGGGGAAGCTAATCGAGGGTCTTGCATCTATCGGGATCCTTCAAGTCGAAGGTGATGAGCCTGCGGAAGAACCCGCAAAAGAAGAAAGCCTAATTATAACTCCTTAATTGATTATGAACCTCCTTATAAAAGCAAGGAAAGTCGCTCTAAACAATAGTCAAAATTACCACATTGCAGCAATTTTAATTAGAAATGGCGTTCCTGTAAAAATTGGAACTAATCAATTAAAAACACATCCTATCGCATATCGTACATATTTAAATGGTGATGAAGCCGCGAATATGCACGCTGAAATGGATGTATTAAGATATGCAAAGAGCGGTGATAGTCTTAGAGTTATACGTTTTTTAAAGAATGGAAAGCCTACTATGGCAAAACCTTGTAGGTTTTGCTTAAAGTTAATTTTAAAATCTAACCTTGATTCAGTCCAGTATACAAATTGGAATGGAGAATGGGAGGAGATAAGAGAGCTATGTTAGAGCTTGGAAAAAATATATCAAAGTTAATCAAAGAGAACCCAATCTTGCCGCATCCAGAGCAATTAAATCTCGTAGAGGATTGGCAGGATAACAATAACAAAGAATCATTAGACAAGCTAATATACTCAAACCTTAGATTTGTATCGAGGGAGGCTTGGAAGTTTTCAAATAGAAATAAAAAAGTTTCATATGAAGATTTGATTCAAGAGGGGGTGCTTGGGCTTTTGCGTGCAGCAGATAAGTTCGAAAGAGAGCGTGGAGTAACCTTCTTTACTTATGCGTGCCCCTGGGTAAAGGCAATGATTATGAAGCACGTAATGGACTCTACGTCAATAGTTGCTTTAGGCAGGACTCGTGAGGACAGAAGAATTTTTGGAGGAGTTACCAAGGCTAGGATAAGGGCTGAATCAGAAGGTTTAGTTGGAGATGATGTAGATGATTTTATTTGTAATACCCTTGATGTTTCAAGAGAAAATCTGCATCACATGTATTCAGCATTAAAGGGTGGAGATGCTTCTCTGAACGCAAAGGTTGGAAACAATGACGATAGCAAAGCGGAGTTGCAAGACCTTGTAAAAGATTCATCTTTATTAAGCGAAGAGCTTGAGAAAAATGATTTAAAAAGAATTGCCTATAATGCAGTTAAAGATATAACTAAGAACTTTCCAGAGATGGAGAGGAAAATTCTTGAATTAAGATTATTTTCTAGCTCGCCAATAACCCTAAGAGAGGTTTCTAGTGAATTAAAAATTTCTCATGAATGGGTTAGGCTTACGGAGAACAAGGTTCTCCAGAAAATAAAGAGAGCACTTGCAAGAGAGTTTAAAATTAAATCTCTAAATGACATTATATAAATGCTAATATTTCACCATATAGTAAGTAGTTTAGTTGGAGGAATATTTTGTCTAAGTCCAAAAATAGAAAAGATTCAGATAAACATATTAAGTATAAGTATTTAATATGGAAAAGTGATGAAGGCTTTGTTCATCTCGATTCCTTTTCAAAAGAGGAGTTAGTAACATTTGCAGAAGATATGCAAAAGGTTTTAATCACAAATAATGAAGAAGATTCAAAAAAATAAACTCTCTATAGATAATATTAAAAAGCTGGTAGCAGTTGCTAACTCTATAGATCTTAGTCATCCAGATATATCAGACTTTATTGATGACTTTTTGTTTAAAAATCAGGACCAAGAAGATTTACTTGCTGCGCTAAAGAGTGAAGTGTCAGAAGAACAAGCTGTAGAAATTATAAATATATCTAAAAATATTTAAAGTATTGAGGTCAATATGGGCAGTCATCAAACTGCAATATCCCGTAAGGGTCCAAGTGCGCCATTAAAGCTTATTTTGAGTGAAGAAAAGATTTCTAACCCAATACTAGATTATGGCTCTGGGCGCGGGGCTGACTCAAGACACTTGAGCGGTCTTGGTTATAAAATAACCTCTTACGACCCTCATTGGTCCCCAATATCAATAGACGATAAGTCAGGGCATTTTAATACAATAATATGTAACTATGTATTGAATGTGGTCGATGAAATTGAAGAAAAATTAATCATATCAGATATAAAAAGCTTACTTTCAGATAGCGGAGTTGCATATTTGGCGGTTCGCAGAGATATAAAAAAAGAAGGTGTTACGGTAAGAGGGCTCCAAAGAAATGTCTTTTTAAGTATTGAGCCATTCCGAGAAAAGAAGGGTTCTTTTTGTATTTATAAAGTAAGGAAGAGTGACTTATAATGGCCATAGATAATAAGAATATATTATCATGGGAAGAGTGTGTGGTTGAAAGTAGTACGAAGATGCTGGTGAAGGGTGAAACAGTTATTCATAGAAGAATGACTGAGAATAGAAAAGAAGTAGCGGCAGTAATTTTTGAAAAAGATGATATATGGATATGGATGATAATAAGTGATGCATCAGAAGTTTTCTCTGGAGAGTCAGATACTCCAGAGCTTGCAAAATTTATGGTTGATCTAAATCTTAGCGATTTTATTTCCGAAAAAAATAATATTAGCAATATTTTTAAGTTATAAAATAATGAATATTGGTGATATTATATTGAATAATAAAATTATAAATAGGCATACGGGCACCAATCCTATTGGAATTATAACGCATGTTTTTGATTTGAAAGATAGGGTGATGGTTATTGATATAACGTCGTGCATTGACCATGTTTGGATAGTAAGAGAGTGCAGGGTTATAAGTAAATAATATTAATATTCTCTTATCTATCAAAGATAAAGTAAGAGAGGCTATATTATGAACAAAGATATAGATGGCATAAAAAAAGTTTTAATCGCAGTAGCAAAAGATTTAAAGGCTTTAGATGCGCGACTTAGAGATATAGAGTGCGGCCTTGAAACCATTGATGTAGATTTGGATGAAAAAAGAGAAGTAATAATATACAACATAGGCATAGAAAATAACAGCTTTATTGCAGATGAAATTGATGAATTGTTTAATCTAATTGAAAGCGTAAATGTTTATGAGTAAAATTATATTTTGCACAATCTTATCAATCTGCCTCGGGGTATATCTATCGGAGCAGGGACTAGTGAATAATTGGAAGAAAAAAGAAAAAGCATTTAAAGAGTGCATTTCCGAATTGAGCAATAAATGCTCTAGGACTATAGAGTATGCAATTCTTCTAGAAAATGAAAATGCTAGATTAAACAAGATAAAAAATAGTTGCAAGAAATAAATAAAAAAGATGCTTCAATATCCCCCAAAGTTAAGACTATAGAAATATTGTCAGAATAATTTCTAGCAATATTTATGCTTTAAATAGGGCCTCTACGAAATAGAGGCCCTTTTTTATAAAGTTATTTTGCGAAAAGTTATGTTTGTAAAAAATAAAGACGAAGAAAAATGGAATTCAATTAGCCACAGTATAGCTATTGGATATTCTGCTTTCGCACTCTTTTATTTTGACGGATTGCCAATAAAAATACTATCATTATTTTTAACTATAGTGTTTATATTATCCACCTTATATCATAGCGAAGATAATCTTGAGAAAAAAGCATTCTTTAGAATGTTAGACATGTCTTCGGTACACTTGCTTATACCAGCAACAACTGCTGCCTATTCATCCTTAGGAGCATCATTTTCTCCTGAATTATTTGTTATTATTGGAATAATTTTTTCGCTATATGTTCTTATTTTTTATAGAACAAGATTGCTATCAGAAACGATGGTAAAGTCATGCATATTATCAGGAAGCATTTCTACAACAATATTTTTGCTCAGCTCACCTCCTTTAAAAATAGTGTTGATTTTTATGTTTGGGTCCTTAGCATATCTTTGCGGGATATATTTTTATATAAATGATAATAAGAAAAAATGGTTCCATACTATTTGGCATATTTTTGTGATCATAGGCTCATTAATTCATATTAAAGGCTTAATCTAAGGAGCAGTTCTTGAAAAGTTTACCAGTCCCATTGGGCAGGAACCTATATCTTCCAAAGCAAGTTACGCAAGAGTCGATGCATGAACTGACAAAGGCAATATTATCAATAGGCGAAGATGATATAACCCTAGGAAAGCTTTACGACGTATACGGGCTAAGCTATACTCCTCAGCCTATTCGAATCTATATAGATTCATATGGGGGCGCAGTATATCAATGCTTTGGGCTTTTAGGCGTTATGGGTAAGTCATCTACTTCGATTCACACAATCGTGACCGGAGCAGCAATGTCTTGTGGTTTTTTAATTCTTATAAATGGCCACAAAAGATTTGGATATGAACACTCTACCCCGCTATATCACCAGGTGTCTACTGGATTTTTTGGAAAGATACAAGATATGGAGGAGAGTTTGGCCGAAACTAAGCGTCTTCAAAAAAAGATAGAAGATTTAACAGTAAAGAGAACTAGCATATCGAGGAAGAAGTTGAGAGAAGTGTTAAAAAATAAGATTGATTGGTATATGAGTGCGAAAGAAGCTGTTGATCTTGGAGTTATAGATGAAATTATATAAGATATCAAAATCATCTGATAATGCCTTTCCATACAATATATGGAGCGAGCAAGAAAACTCTTTTGTGGCAAAAGCTTATACGAAAGAAATGGCTAAGCTTCTTTTGCATGCTCTAACTACTTATAGTAACGCAGGAATCTCCATAGAAAATATTGGAGCTAAAGATGCCGAATAAAATAATTGAGCCAAAGGAGCTCAGTGAAATACTTCTAATGATACTAGATATATCAAATGAAATTAAAAATATAAAACTTCAGCTAAGCTCTCTTGCGGAGCGAGTAGATCTAATTGACGGAAAAGTGTTCAAAGCAAATGCTTTATCTTATGACAGCACAAGAAGTCGATCACTAGATGTCAGCATAAGCCTTGATAGGACAAATGATGATTAGATCATTTAAGAGTGAAAAGGCAGACTGGCTTATGCGCAAAATTATTCCAAATGATAAATTTTGGAAGCTAAATCCAGTTATTGCTGGTGGGGCAGCTCTATCTGTCTATAAGGCTTTAAAGCTTTATAACTCAGAATACAAGTGGGAGAGCTTTAAAAGAGAGACTTTAAGTCTAGGCAGGCGGGCTAAAATAGATAATTTTGGAGATGTCGATGTATGGTTTATGGAAAAAAATATTTTAGAAAAAAATATGCTCAATCTAATCTATTCGGACGATATAAATAAGTTAAGGTCCGCATCATCATTGGACATATTTAATTTGCCTAATTGCGAAAATGCTTTTCTAAAGAGAAGTAGCAAGTGGGCGAACTCTTTTGGCACAGGCTTTGTTGACTTATACAGTGGTGACATTCAGATTATAAAGAGGAGACCAAAAGATATTAAAGACTTATTCTCAACATTTGATTTTGTCAACTGCCAGGTTGCTTTCTACTCTGGTAGAATTTATTATAACAAGAACCTTGAAAAAGCATTTAAAAGATTTGAGCTAGAAATTGATGATGAAACTCCCTATTTAAAACTTGGAATAGCAGGAAAAATATTTAATGCCTTGAGAGCATTTAAATACTCTAAAAGATTTGGGTTGGATTTTGATAAAAAATTAACAGATTATGTGTTCAATCTTTATATTGCAACAAAAGATATTGACTATTCCAAATATGAAGATACGATTGTTGAGTTGGAAAGAATATACGGCACTCGCCTATCTTCAGTAGATACCTTAAAAAGCATGGTTTCATCACTAAGGGCGTTATACTATGATTTTTCTAGGATGAAATATTTTAGAGACGAATACTCATTATTTCTGCTAGATCAATCAACAGATATTCCAGAGCTGAATCGACTCTTATGTCAGAATCTTAATGAAAATAATAATGATAATTTATATGATATACTGAGGAGCTTATGATAGACAAAGAAATTGAATTTAAGTATTGGGCAGATTTTTCAAAAGAAGATTTTTTTCAAAAAATAAAAGAAATAGATTCAAACCTAGATGAAAAGTATATAGTATCTTGTGACGATTACTTTCTTGATACCTACGGTGATTTTATAAGATTTAGAAAGAGCCACGGCTTCTTTGAGCTTACCGTCAAAAGAAAAGAGGACGAGAATGTTGTAAGGCAAGAAGTTAATATTGATATATCAAAAAATAATACGTCTTCTGTTCTGAGTTTTCTAAATTTACTAGGATATAAAAAGGCATTTCAGGTATATAAAGAGGCTTGGATTTGGCATACAAAGGATTGTGATATATCATACTATACACTCGCTGATGGAAGAAATGTTGTAGAACTTGAGGCAACAGAGTATAATTCAATAAGCCAAGGTATTTCTATAATAAAAAAATGGGAATCCAAGCTTGATTTGAAAAAGACAAAGAAAGAGTCAAGATCTCTTTTTGAAATATACTCAGAAGAATTATGCATCAAGGAAAGAAACAATTAGGGTTTAAAATTCGCCATACTAAAACAAATTTATATCTTACTAATATTTATAAAAATAAGTGGAGTAAAGTTGGGAAAATATGGGCCAGAGAGTCAGATATGATTAAATCCATAAACATGGGTATTATAAACTCTAAGACCAAGAAGAGCCTGTATAGAGAAAAAGTAGACCTTAGCATGCTTGAAGATATAATCAATTGGGAGGTAGTAATGCTTTCTGAAGAAAATAACTACCCAGCCTTATTTCTTTTGGATAAGATTAAGGTGTGAAATGTTTAGAAAGCTAGAGTTTGCAAAACTTAGAATGCCAAGTAACATTACAATATTTGACGTTCCAGGTATAAAAAAAGAAATAAACAAATACGACAAAGAAGTTCTTGCATTACTTTATGATTCTATGGCCGCAGCAATAGACGATGATCTAACTAATAGATGTAAAGATTTAATTGTAGAGGGTGACCTGTTTGATCTTGATGATGCGGGTCGAGAGCAAATAAATAGAGCATGTTTAGTTCGTCAATTTTTGATCGAATCAATTGATGAAATTATCGTTCCATTTCTATCTGGAAGGCTAAATTCATCTAGCGGAAATACTTCTTATCTTGAATTTGACTCGTCAATGTATGCTATCGCAAGCTGTAATGGTTATTCATATAGAAATGCAAATAATGATGTAATGCGATTAAAACTTTTAGCGGCAATTAATATAATGAACTTATTCGAAAAATCGGAGGGACTATGAGTATCCATCTTTTTTTATTTGGCATTTGTATATTACTGGCAAATATTTCTATATCATATTTCTTCTATAATATAATCGTTAAAAGGCTGGACACTAAAGATAGTAACTTTAAAGATGATGATATAAAAATAAAAATTGAACTCTTAAAGGAACAACTCAAGCTAAGTACAATCATTATACAAAATAATTCTATTTTGATATCTAAAAATAAAAAAGATCTCGACACATTTGAGGCATTTATAAAGGCTGCAATGATAACCGTTAGTGACGAAACTATTCATTAATTTTAAATAAACTATTGACCAAACATTTGTTGTACCTATAATTACGGTACGATCAATAGTGGGGCCGAAAATGTCTGCAATGATAAGGGCAATAATAGTTGAGATACCAAAGTCTTTAAATATACATAAAATTCCAGAAATAAAAAAGCGGATAGAAAATTTCTCTAATGAATCATTAGAAATTGTCTTCTATGGAATAGAAGAAGATGTTGAACTCCTCTCGGAGGAAGAAGTCCTAGAATTTATTGCTGAGAAAGATTTGTTTAAATTAGACTCAGATTCTAAAGAGTCTCTTAAAAAGATCTACACATCAAAGCAGATTTTGTTAGCAGCGATAAGTGATATTATTACTCCAATTCTAGTTGGAAAGCAATCTTCAAAAGACGGCAGGGCAATTCTTAAAAAGATTGGTCAATCAAATTATATAATTTCATTCTTAGAAGAATACTCATATAAATCGAAGAGTGACTATGCAATGCTAAGTGCGCTGAAAATCTCTGGAATCTTAAAATGATTAAACTTGTAAGCAAAGTTCCAAATAATGTTTATATTGCTGTGTCTGGCGGCCTAGATTCGATGGTAGCTTTAGACTTCTTGAGTAGATCAAAGAATAGAAGCATAGAGGTACTACACTTTAATCACGGAACAGAGCATGGTAGGCTTGCGGAAGATTTTGTTACAGACTTCTGCACAAAAAGTGATATCAATTATTACGTTGGTCAAATCTCCTCCAATAAAAAAAGAGGGGAATCTCCAGAGGAATATTGGAGAAGAGAGAGGTACTATTTTTTTAATAAATTCAAAGATAAAAAAATAATTACATGCCATCACCTTGATGATCAGGTGGAGAATTATATATTCACAATGCTCAATGGAAGAGAAATGCTTATTCCATATGAAAGAGATAATTTTATTAGACCTTTTCTCTCAACCTCAAAAGAAGAACTTAAAAGTTGGGCCGAAAGAAAAAGAGTCTCTTATATTTCTGATCCATCAAATTACGATGTAAGATACATGAGAAATCTGATTAGACATGAGCTAATTCCAATTGCAAGAAAAGTTAACCCTGGTTTGCGGAAGATCGTAAAAAAGAAAGTAGAGAATTTGCTAAATAACGCTGATGATGCATTTTGTGATTGGAATGTTACAAAATATGGCGACCAAATTTAACTTTTTTAAATAATCTTTTGATTTTATTAGAACTGTGATTACCCTATAATGGAACGACAATTCATTATTTGCCGATATGGACCCCTAGCTCAATCAGGTCAGAGCATCCGGCTCATAACCGGCAGGTTCTCGGTTCAAATCCGAGGGGGTCCACTATTTTTAACACACTTAGTATGACTGATTGATGGCCCAATGTACTATGAAAAAGATTGCTTAATTTATGAACAAAGAAAAGTTAGAAAATTTAGTAATCAGAAAATATAGTATAAGAAGGATCGCTAGAGAGTTGAATAAAAGTCCAAGCACAATTCAGTATTGGCTAAAGGCTTTTAGTCTTAAAACATTTAATAGCAAAAAAAAGAAATATTGCTGCAAATTTTGCGGCGAAACTTCAAAAAATAATATGGCAAGCAAAGGTGGCGGAAGGTTATCTTATAGCATTTGCAAGTCTTGCCATAGCTCTGAGAATACCAAGAGAGGTCAAAGAAGAAAAAAGACCCTCGTAGGGCACAAGGGTGGAAGCTGTGGCATTTGTGGGTACTCAAAATGTATTGCAGCACTTGAGTTTCATCATAAGGATCCAAATAATAAGGACCCAAACTTTAAAGCGTTACGATATTGGGCTCTAAGCAGGGCAATCGAAGAAGTTGATAAGTGCTATTTGTTGTGCTCGAATTGCCACAGAGAGGCTCATTGGGGCCTGCTAAGCCTATAGTCCTAAGCTATAGTTAGGATAAAATAATGATTGATTATATTTTGCTTGGAATTTTTATATTCGCTGTTTCTGGATATCTATTTTATAGATATAGGTGAAACCAACTTTTGAAGGAATCTGAAAAAGATGATTGATTTTTTACTAAATGTACTTACACTTGGCTTGGCAATATTCCTTGGGTCAATTGCCATTGATTATTATAGAAGAAAGAAATAAATTACGCCCCGATAGCTCAGATGGATAGAGCAACGGCCTTCTAAGCCGTGGGTCACAGGTTCGAGCCCTGTTCGGGGTGCTATTTGTATAATGGTGAAATTATGAGTGGTAGCAAATTTCAAAAAAAAGCAGTTAAAGAATTTCTTTCAGCGATCAGAAAGAACTCTCATATTAGTGAATCTGGCACACTACATAGGTATCCAAAATATAGTCAAGAGCCAATACTTAATTACCTCTTTTCGTTAGACAAAAGGGCTTTTACGGCACTGATAAGCTCTCCATATTGGAGTAATTATCCAGGCTGGACTTCATATCCGGCAGGGAAAAAGCCATATGGAGAAGTTATATCTTTCGTCATAAGGGAGGCTATATTTTCCTCTAATATTATTAGAGATCTTTTTGCAAAAAAATCATCTGGACTTTGGCATAGGCTTTCTTTAGATTATTTGCGGGGGCCAGAAAGAGTTCTTTGCGCGAAAAGAGGTTTAAAGTCTTCTGACAAAAGGGTTAGATTAAAGTCTGTTGAAATCGTGCCTGTCAATACTCTCATTAGAAATATTCAGGCGTTATTATCGGATAAGCATAAGTCAATTTCATGGAAGCTATTATCTCGTCTTGGGCCAGATAATTACTCGGATATAGTCTTCGAGTATTCCACCTGCAATTGGACAAAAAGAGACGCCTTGAGAAGAAGGATTTCAGAAAAAATCCCATCTTTAGAATTAATAATGGAAGAAATAGATAAATTATCGACCATAGATAACAATGCTCCATTGGGCTATAATAGCATACGATATGCTCAGAGAGAATTGGTGTGCAACTTAATTAATCGAGCAAAAACATCTGATGTGCCCTTTTTATTAGCCTGCGATTCTGACCTTTTGGGGGCCTGGAATAGCGGCTTAAAAAGAAAGCTTAGAGTAAGAGAGTGGGCTCAAGATTAAATGAAACAAAAAGAGCATATAAACCATCCAGACCACTACAACTCTGGAAATATAGAGTGTATAGAATACATAAGATCTCTTGGTATGCATAAGCATTTCTGCATTGCCAATGCAATAAAGTATTTGGCAAGATGTGAACATAAAGATGACTATGCCAAGGACCTTGCTAAGGCCAAATGGTATATAGAATATTTGCTAAAGTGTGAGAAATAAGTTATGATTATAATTGCTTACGTTGTTAGAAGTGCTAGATCCCCACCCAAAATACAGGAGTACTATGAGTAAGAAAATAAAGCCAATTAAGATATTTCCAACTAAAGAAGAAACAGAAGAAAAGGAAAATACAAATGACAGTAAAGAATAGCAAGAAGACGAAGAATCTAAACCTAGAGTATAGGAATAATAATCCTAGCAGACAGGCTGGATCAAACTATCTAAGCATCCAGGTTCCATCTAACGATTGGAAGATCCCAGATCAGTTGGTAAAGCTTAGTATTCGCGATGCTAAGACCCTCAGAAGCTTTCTGAACAAGAATCTTAGCGATTAATTTTTAGAATAAATCGTAAGCATTATAATTATGGGAGTCGCTAATCTTATAGTGGCTCCCATTTTTTTTAAAAAAAACTTGAAAAAATAAAAGTGCAAGGTATATTTTTCTATACAAGGTAAGTATATTACATTGGAGGAGTAGGGACTATGGGACATACGCTGATTATTGACGCATATAATATGATTCATCGGTGCAGATTTTCATGGAAGGGTGGGCTTGATCATGGTGATGGTCGGATCATATATAATTTTATCAAAACATTTAGATCAACTATAGACGGCTTTAATCCAGATAAAGTGTACTTTGTGCTGGACGGTAAGCCAAGCAAGCGGCTGAACCTTGATAAGGAGTATAAAGGAAACAGAACTGTTGATACAGACGACTCCGAAGTTATTAGTTATTGGGAGGACTTTCATTTGCAAAAGAGAGCGATTATTTCGTTAGTGAAAATGCATCTTCCAGTAACTACAGCGTATCATCCATTGTATGAGGCAGATGATGTTATTTATCATTTAGTTAGATCAGGCATAGGTAGTCAAATAACTATAGTTAGTAGTGATACGGACTTTATTCAAATACTAAATGAATTTCCTGATTCTGTAACGCTGTACAATCCGTTGACAAAATCATATAGAGATAATACGGATTATGATTATGTATCATGGAAGTCTATGGTTGGAGATCGTGCGGATAATATATCTGGAGTGCCAAGGGTTGGGAAAAAGACTGCTGAAAAAATACTTTTAAAAAGCGGAGAACTTGACAAAAGACTTTCTGACCCCATATTTAAAGGCGCTTATGAAAAATCATACTCTTTGATAAAGCTTGATGATATGATGGATGTAAAAAATGAGGTAGAATTTTATAGGCCGGACCTAGATGAAGATACCGTAGCGTCTTTTTTTGAAGACATGGATTTTGCTTCCCTACTTAATGATAAATTTTTAGAGAAATTTTTTGATACTTTTAAGCGATTATTGTAGAATAGGTATTATAGAAGAACCAAACTGGAGGAACAGTGGTTACTAGAACTTTTTGCTGCGAATATATTTGGACAGACGGAACAGAGCCTACTCAGTCTCTGAGATCAAAGACTATGGTTTTGTCACTTACGAAAGAAACTGAGACTGAAGTAATAAGGCTTGATGATTTCCCAGTGTGGAATTTTGATGGGTCGAGTACGAGCCAAGGTACGACAGATGATTCTGATCGAGTTCTTAGACCGGTCTTTGCCTGCTCAAATCCGCTTCGACCAAGCTCTATTTTAGTTTTGTGTGACGTGTTAAACCCCGATTTGACCCCTCATAGCTCAAACCATAGAGCTAGACTTATGGATGTTTATGCCCAAGCCATTGATAGCGAGCCTGTTGCGGGGTTTGAGCAAGAATATTTCATAAGAGATGAGGGCGGAATAGCTGGTTGGCCGAAAGCTGGTATGCCAGGGCCGCAGGGTCCATATTATTGCGGAGTTGGGTCGGAGAATGTGACACAAAGAGCATTAGCAGAGGCTCATTTAGATGTCTGTATGTCTGCCGGTTTATCTATTACCGGAATCAATGCAGAGGTAGCTCTTGGTCAGTGGGAATATCAAGTGGGTGGACCTTCTGTTTCTGCCATTACTGCTGCTGATCACCTTTGGGTTTCTAGATACTTGTTGAAGAAAATTGGAGAGTCACAAAACTTAGAAATAGACTTTGATCCAAAGCCGGTTCTTGGTGATTGGAATGGAAGTGGTATGCATGTTAATTTTTCAACAAAAAATATGCGAGCAGAGGGTGGAATTGAGCTAATCAACTCTGCCATTGAAGATTTATCATCAGAAGAATCTATCTCTTTGATTAAGGAAAACTATGGTGCTGGCCTCGAAAGAAGACTGACTGGCAAGCATGAGACTTCTGATGTAAACACTTTTTCGTCGGGGGTTTCTGATAGATCAGCTTCAGTAAGAATCCCGTGGCAAGTTAGTATGTCTGGAAGAGGTTACTTTGAAGATCGAAGGCCAAATAGTAACGCTGATCCCTATAGGATTTTGTTTGCGCTGCTTAGGTCGGTTTCTACTCCTCAAGAGGGGGCTGAGCAGATTGAGCAGATTGAGGAGGGTCCTAATGAGTCTTGAATCTTTTATAAAGAAGAATAAGATTAATAATATTTATTCTTATCATCAAAATGACTTAGGGGATAATAAGGTTGAGTATGGGTGGAAAAATTCAGATGACCTTAATCTCGATGAACCAATAGTTTTAACTTATCAGTCGAAATCAAAGAAGATTTCTGATGAAGATCTAAGATGGTCTGAGTCTGAAGGTAAGAACGCTGCAAATCTTTCATGTTATTTGAATTATTTTTTTGCATCAACGAAGATGAGCCCAGAAGATTTCTTGGATAAATGGGGCGGAAATGAGAATGAGTTAACCAAGCTCAATACATCTGCCGATACGAGGGGTGGTGAGGGATTATTTATGATTGATTTGGCTCGCCTCTTGGTTAATGGAGGTAAGATGGTTAGGTATGGTAGAATTTTTAAGATAATAAATAGTTAGGATGCAGTTTTGCTGCCTTTTCTACGCTAAGCAGGTTTGACGGCCCCTTCTTTTCCTTATCGGCAATGGCGGCGACAGGGGTTGCTCTTAATACATCTGGTTTTTTTTCTTGTTTCTTCAGCTCATTTAGTTTTTCTACTGATGGAGATAAAAGGCTCATATAACATCTTTGAGATCCTTCTTGAGCTGTTGACATTATGACTTCAATTGATGCTCTTATATCTTTTGCAAGTACTTTTCTTGCAGCATACGCTCCGGCTGCGGTTCCAATCCCAACAACTGTATCAATAAGAGCTAATGCAGGTGCTCCTATTCCGAGTGATATTACGCTTCCAATTAGTGCAATTATACTTGATATACTAGATATAAGGCCGTCCAGGGCATTTGTTATGTGTATGATCATAGCCTCAATGCATTTTGCTAATTTAGCAAGATTCTCCATTCTTGCTGGATTTGCAGTAGTTCTTGTAAAATTACGAGGAGTCCCAGTCTTTGCTGTATCTGGTATGTACTGCTCAATTTGCTGGCCTGTAGCAAGATTTTTTATTGATGTGAAAGTATCAGAAAGATCTTTTTTTAATTCTCCCCATGATAATGCTTCGGGCTCTCTAGGATTGTAGTACCAGTTGCACTTCCATTCTCCGCTCATTTCTCCGCATGATGGAAATTCTGAATCTGGTATTTTAATATTTAATTCAGAGTCTATTGCCTTCCGAACTTTCTCAGACATAGTACTGGCAGAAAATATATCCCACTTTCCTATTCCAATGCTTGATGCTCCTAATTCAGTAAAGATATATTTTGAAGCTTTAATATAGCCATTGAATCCATCTATAGCCATATAGATGCCAACAGCAAGCCCTGCAAATGGAAGAATTTTTCCTATTGGTTTTAGTATTTTTAGAGGAACCTTAAGAACTGACTTTGCGCCGCTCCAAACGCCGCTCCAAAATCCAGCAGTTTTTTCTATTGAGAAATCGTTTATTTTAAAGTCAAGTGATGCTTGCTTTATTTGCTTATCATTTAGTTTGATTATCCCGATTCTACTAGCCTCTTTTAGTATCTCTGATACAAATATTTCTCTTTGATCAAAGTCGTAATTTTTTGATGCTGTTTTTCGTATGCTTGCTTTTTTTGCTTTAATGAAAGTTTTTAAGAAAACTTTTTCTAAATTAATGCCCATCTTCGTAAGATCTTTTGCTGCTGATGCTGCTTCGGCTGATTTATCTGGATTAATTTTTGCTTCTTCTTCTTTTAGCTTCGCTGCTGCTTCCTTGATTGGTTCGGCGGCTGCTGTAATGTCAGAGGGCGCAGGCTGTATGAGTGCGGTGATAACTTTTTGCCAAGCATCAAATTCTTCTGATGACGCATTTTTATAAAACTTATGACTAACATCATAGCCGATATTTTTTAGTGATTTTGATAATTCTGATAATTCTATTGAAATTTTATCATTGGTCATTATAATATGCCTGTCATATTTTTATAAAATATAATTCTTTTTAACATTAATTATTAACAGAAAAAGTGAGCTAGATATGTCAAGGCTGAATGAGTTCAGGGATATGGTTGACGGAATTGAGGACAAAGAGGTTTTAGAATCAGGAAGAGATCTTGTTCGTGATATGATGGAAATATCAAAGCTTGAAGAAAAAATAAAAGAATTAAAGGATGGGCTTACTAAGGGTGGTAGGGCGATGTTTTATTTCTTCGCTATGGATCTAACGGAGGAAGAGATTGCTTACGGTGCAGAAAGAATTGTAGGAAGAATAAGGCGGATTGATAGATTTGCTGAGTCTAAAGAAAATCTTGATAAAGATACAGATTCTAAGTAGAATAGTGGTATGATTCAAATTAAATGAAATTTAAAATAGGGATACATAAATGGGAAAAAAAGTTATAATTGGCCCTGAGGCAAGATCAAAAATGCAGGATGGACTAAATACTTTGGCGAACGCTGTAAAAACCACCCTTGGTCCGAAGGGTCGTCATGCGGCCATAGAGAGAAGTTATGGAGCACCTTTGGTTACAAAGGATGGTGTTACGGTAGCTCAATCAATTGATTTAAATTGCAGAGTAGAAAATATGGGAGCACAACTTATCAAGTCTGTTGCATCTTCAACAAATACTGTTGCTGGGGATGGAACTACAACCGCAACAGTTTTGGCTCAATCAATTTATAATGATGGCGCAAAGATGGTTGCAGCTGGACATAATCCTGTTTTAATTAAAAGAGGTATAGATTTAGCTGTTACCAAAATTAAAGAGCTTTTGGCAGATCAGTCTATAGATATTTCTGATGAAAATACAATAAGAAGTGTCGCATCAATATCTGCGAATAATGATGTAGTATTGGGAAATTTAATTGCTGATGCAATTAGTACCGTTGGAGATGACGGAGTAATCTCAGTTGAAGAGGCTACTGGTAGTGAGACTTCAGTTTCTTATACGGAGGGAACTTCTTTTGACAGAGGCTTTCTTTCGCCGCTCTTTGTTACAAACGCAGAAAGAATGACAGTAGAATTTAGCAATCCTTATATTTTGCTTTATGATGGGGTTATAACGTCAAGCCAAGAAATTCTTCCCTTGTTGCAAGAGGTTTCTAAGGATGGTGGAAGCCTGCTTATAGTAGCTAAAGACGTCGCGTCGGAGGCTCTTCAGACTCTTATTTTAAATAAGGCAAGAGGCACTTTATCTGTTTGCGCCACTAAATCTCCAGGCTTTGGAGATATAAGGGCAGATATTATGGGGGACATAGCAACGCTCTGTGGGGGTAGTCTATTTTCTTCTGATGGAGCGCCACTGAGAGATGTTACTCTGACTAAGCTTGGTAGAGCAAGAAAGGTTCTTGTTAGCAGAACTCAAACATCAATTATAGATGGAACTGGAAATCAAAAGGCTATTGATGATCGAGTTTCTTCGATAAAGTCTCAACTTGAAAGTAATGATTTATTTACTCATCATATCGCCTCTTTAAGAGATCGTCTATCAACGATGTCCGGTGCCGTTGCGGTATTCAAGGTTGGCGGAGCATCAGAGGCGGAAATGAGGGAGAGAAAAGATCGAGTTGAAGATGCTATAAATTCGGTAACGGCAGCTCTTTCTGAGGGGATTGTTTCTGGTGGAGGCTCTGCTTTACTTCATTGTATAGTTCCTCTTTCAAAGCATTTTGCAAAATTAGATTTAACCCAGGAAGAGAGAATTGGGGTTGATATAGTAATGAAGTCAATTAGATCGCCGTTTATTCAAATACTAACTAATGCTGGAGTTGATTATCATGAGTTTATGGAGAAGATCGTAAGGAGTAAGAATACTATTTGTGGGTTTAATGCTTTGAGCAATTCATTTGAACCAGATATGTTGGGTGCTGGAATCGTTGATCCAACAAAGGTTGTTAGATCTGCTTTGGAAAACGCAGCATCTGCAAGCGGAACTCTCCTAACTACCGAGGTGACTATATCTTTGGATGAGCCCAAAGAATAGGTTTATAATAAAAAAAAACTTCATGCTATGTTTTTATAGAGCAGTATAAAACAAGGAGATAGTTATGTCCGATGAGGTAGAAGAGTTTATTCCATTATCAAAAGAGGAAGTTTACGATTTATTAATTTCAATTGGTTTAAATAACGTTAACTCGTCGTATTCATATCGTAACGAATATAAGGAATTGGTAGAATCATTTCTATCTCTTCCACTTTCTGAGGTTCGTGGGAAATGGAAGCATCTTGATGAAAAAGTAAAGCTAAAAATAATTGATAAGCATGATGAATTAATATTTTCCTTGTTAGAGGAGAAGTAGGTATGGATAGCCATAGTGAAAAACAGTTGATGATCTTTGGTTTATCTGAAGCTTTTAGAGGGGGCTACTCTAGATATGCCAGCTCTTCTAATATATATCAAGATAGCAATAAGAAAGCTTTAGTAAAAACTATAACGCTTAATCCAGAGATGATAACAAATTTTTTTGATGATCTAGACCCATATTATCAACACTCATTTATGCGAGCCTGTCATCTTGAGGGCGTTAATTTATATTCTGTGTCAAATGCATGGGCAGATAGAGTTGATAATGGAGTGGCTTTTGATAATCCGCATGATGGTTATAGAGCCCTTTTAACAAGGGAGTCTATAGCGTCTGTAGCAGCTCTGCTTAAGCCAGGGTTTGACTGGAGTGTCTATTTCGGCCCTATGGAGGCTAGTATAAAAGTTGCAAATTATGTAAATCAAGATTGGAATATTCCTCTAGATATGTATCTTAAAAATAATGAATCTTCATATAAGGCATTTTTAGAGAATATACTTTTTAAATCCAATGAGAAGCCTCCCCACGACATTAGGGGTTATTTATATCAAAGATTTATTAGGGCCGGATATTTGATAGCCAAGCTTGCTAGAAAAATGAGATCAGATGGATCTGAAGCTGCTTCTGTATGTGCCTTAAACACCTTGCTTGATAGTGAGGATATTTATGATAATTTTGATGAACTTGTATTAAGTTTCTCTGATACAAGATATGAATCTGTTGTTACTACTATGGCAAGAAAAATTCCAGATAGATTACTCCCATCAATAATGGGTGCCGCACAAAGATTTCCAAATTCACAGTACGCATTAGCTAAAAGGTTTCAGGAAATAGAGGAGAGTAATAGTGAGTGAAGAATTCGTCTGGCTAGAAGTGCCTTTTCATAAGAATAAAATATCATTTGATATAAGCGAGGATGAAGAGCTTAAAGATACGTTAAAGATAAGCTTTGATGGCTCTATAATGGCAGTTAAAAAGAAATGTATTGCAAGTAATTATGTTGAACAAAAAGTTGCAATGATCCGTGCGGGGTATGAAAAAATTCCAAAGAGAGAAAAGGGCTATAAAATAGATGGTAAGGATGAATTATATAAGGTTCTTGCTTATTGGGTCGAGATCTAGTAATATTACTTGCTAAGTAATTTGGAGTTATTTAAATGGCTAATTCAACAAAATGCCTCACTAGCGGAGCTATCTTTCATACTCACATAAAAGATGATGAAGTTGTCGCAAAGGTATCTCTTCCTTTTGATTTAAGCCTAAACGAGGACGAGGCAGAGATTCTTGAGACTTTAATCCACAATAGCTTAGAAGTTATTTTGCGGCCATACTTTGAGAGATCGGCGGCAATGAAAGATGGCTTTAAAGCTAAGATTAGAGGGGTATTAGATGATAATGAGGCATTGTGCATGGACAATGAAGATGATAAAGAAAAGCTATTTGAAGCAATAGTCAAAAGTCTTTCAAAGTCTGAGTGGTGGGAGCAGAGTTTGTGAGCGAGGCGGCATTAGTCGAGTTTCAATTAGGCGAAGTGTTGCCAGCGATAAAGGCCTTTTGCACCGTATCACTCATCTTTGTAGTGGTAATCCTTATAAGGTTTAAGCTATTTAAATAGCAAGAGTAAGCTTGAAAGATTATATTGCTTGGCTCAATGAGGCGGGAGGTTATGCTGCTTGGAAGTGACGTTAGGAGTTCTTGCTAAATGAAAATAGGAGAATTAATACTTCTTGTATGGTTCGGCGCAATGATTGGCTTGCTGGCCAATTCGTGCCATAAGTCATGTTCTGATAGTAGTGCTGCAATATATACAGAATAATATAAATTAAATCATTATCTTTAATAAAGCCTCAGCAGTTTATTCTGTTGGGGCTTTTTTTGCTACTAATATTCTTATTTTCAATTGAAAATGGGAGTTTCATGAGCAATTTTATAAAGAAGATAGCTGCAGCTGAAGATTCTGGCTTAGTAGACCCTAGAACCAATAGGCCAATTAGAGTTACTACAACTGTAAGGTGCAAGTATAGAAGATATTATGGTGGGGCTCCCTGCAAGAGTGATGAAGCAAGTGCATCAAGATCTTTTATAGTTAGAGATGAACAATATGCTACGATATCAAACAAGGATCTAAACGAGATGATTGCGCAAGACTTCGCAGGAAGTGCTAATGACGCAATTCATATGTTTCTTTCAAGAAGTTCTGATATATCGAGTAAGCAAAGAGAGTGGATTGAAATAAGAAAAGCGCCATCATCACGGCCATTTAATGTTTTCTTTTCTGTTATTAGATCAGATGTAATTGACATTATCGCAGTAAATACAAATTATAAAAAGCCACAAAAAGGAAGACTTTGGGTGCCTAAATGATTAAGCAAGCAAATTTAGAATCATTAATGCCAACAATATATACTAAGTTAAAATCATTGGGTGAAATTAATGATGTTGTCCCCATCTCAAATATAGTAAGCGGGTTAAGCAGGGGCGATGCCAGAGCTTATGTTTCAAATGAGGATAAAAATAGTGATGGGATACCGGATAAAATTTATATAGTTTATCCGAGATTAAACATTGACTTGCAGCAAGATTTGAATGGAATTACTACGGCTGATATAATGGCTTTTCCAAATGTTGAGAGTCAAAAGACGCATCAAGTTTCAAATATACTTGCAACAATTACAAATGTACTCAACCATGAGCAGGACCACTTAGGGGGGTTTTCGCCTGGAGATAATGGAGATGAATTTAGTCCAGAGCATTCTGCGGAACATGCCGGAGATGAGGCGGTAAAAAAGTTTATTAATAAATATACATATATAAGTAAAAATATAGATGGTAGGAATAATATTATGATTACGGAATTAAAGAAGTTATCTTCTCACCTAAGAAGAATAGAGGAAGGTGTCATTGCAGACACCATAGATACAATAATTAGAAGAGCTGATGATAACAGAACCGGAGAAGATATTGTTAGAGACACTGATGATTCAATAGCATGGCTCACTTCTCTTGATTCAAGTGCTGCTCCAAAGTCAGCCACTATTTCTGAATCGGATCTGCTAGTTACTGCGAGTGATGAAGGAGAAATTAAAACCCTAGCTCCACATGATGACTTGATGGATAGCTCTTTAGTTAGCGATGCAATAGAAAAAGTAAATGAGGCAAAAAAAGAGCTAAAAATAGCAAAAGAAGAAAGAGAAAAGTTAAGAAGAAGAATGGAAGAGAGAGGTGAAGGTGCTATATTACCCTCTATTGTTGCAAAGGTGGGTAGGGTTAACGCTGCAATAGCAGACGCAAATGCTAAAATCCAGGACGTAAGGAGAGAGAAGGGTAACACTAGCGCTTTTCTTGCAAGCTTAGGAAAGCATTCTGATTCGGCGGGATCAGTAGAGCAAGCTGATGATGAATCGTTTAACTTAGATAATCTTTTTGCATCATCTATAATTGGCTCTAGAAATATTAAATGAAAAAAAAATCTCAAATTGAATTATTGATGCCAATAAATGAAGATATTGCGGGGCAGCATAGAACAAATAAAGATGTTAATAATGCCGACGACCCTGAAGGCACCCCCGGCAAAAGTTTTACAGACGATGATTTTTCCGAAGACGATCTAAAGAAAGAGGCTTTGGGACTATTTGATATTCCGGCTGGAGCAGTTGATGGTATGCTAAATTTTAGAGGTAGAGATTCTTATAAAGAAGAAGATTTTGAAACCTCAAATAAAACAGGGTTTGGCGGTGAGTCTGTAATTGATATTGATGAAGATGAGCATCCTATTAATATTCAAAGAAGAGATGAATTTAATTCTGCTAATAATGATGAAAATAGAAAGAAAGATTTTTTCTCGTTTCTTGGCTTTAAATCAACAGGAAGAAGTATGAATAAAGAATTAGAAAAGTTGGCCAGCGTTCTTAGCAAATCTGGTTATCCTGAGGTTTCGGACAGGATAATTAAAACTGCGATTCCACATTTGGTGATTCCGCTTGGGTTCTGGCTTGCGAGTGGTGGTGCCGCAGCAGCCGCAGCAGGCGGATCATTTTATGATTGGAACACAAATAATAAAAATTTATTAAATAGAATAGGTGCAGATCAAGAGAATTCTGTTGAAGAAATATATGAAAAATATAAAAATTATTTAAGAAACTATGATTTAGTTTATGGACTTGGAGAGTGGCCAAGGGGTCATAGAGCTGATGGACTAAAGCTTGTCGGCAAACTACAAAGAAAGTTCGATAAAGGCCAATCAATAACTGAGTCAGAATTTGAAGATATGTGTGATAGCATAACTGAAGACGATATCAACTTCTTTGATGACGAAGCATTCTTTGTAAATGCGCATAATGAAATAGTTAAATTAAGAGGAATGGCTATAAAGGCTGATAAGGCGAGGTTGAAAGACCCTGACGCTGAAGTCGAACATGATTATACAATGGGCGATAAACACAAGGAAAAGCAAGAGAAGAAAGATAAGAAGAAGAAGAAAGATGAAGAGGAAAGGCTTACTAAAGAGCAGCAGGAAGAAAGAGATCGAAAGAAAGAAGAGGCTCTTAAGAATGCTAAGATTGTACAAACTTGGTATGACGACCTTGGCGACCAAGTACTTGGTAGGGATGAGTTCGGAAGAATACAGGTTAGAGGTCCGAAGCCAGATTTTAAATTTGTCTTTATAGATGGTTACCCTGGCGCTGGCTGGGAGCAAGCTTTCGACAAAGACAATAGGCTTTGGAGAGCTAGTGATAGATACAAAGTCATGCAGTATGAAGATGATAGTGGTAAGTTCGTACATTATCCATTCAAAGGAGGTGGTTCTAAAAGTGCATCAATTGGAGTTAATGCAGAGATGGTTAAAAGATCAATATCAAAAAGAGATAATATAGTTAAGTTCGGGTCTTCTTTGAGCGCAGAGCAGAAAAGATACTTTGAAAAAAACAAAAAAGAAAAGCTTGAAGATATTAAAGACACGGCGGTTTTACAAGCACTTTCTAAAAACCCAGGGGAAGTTCAAAAGTTGTGGGCAAGTGCTTTCGCCCAAGCGAAGGCTTTGGAGGAAAAGTATGGTGTAGCATTAAAAGATTTTGTAGATGGGATGAAATATGATCCAGGCGCGTTCGGCAAGGGATCAATGTCCGGATTGCACATACCTTCTTCGCTAAAACCTGGGATACTTAAGGAGTACCGATGGTGGAGGACAAGTTCCTCCGGATTGACCAAGTATAAAGTTGCAACATGGGTGGGGAAATATCTTACTAGTAACGGAGTTTCCACCTCCGGAGATGGAAACGTTGGGAGTGGCTTTGACTTAGATCAGTCAAATTGGAGTCATTTCGGTGTAATGGTGGCCGCTGCAAAGCAATGGGATGCGCTTCAAGCGCATGCTGTTTCGGCTTATTCCGCAGTAAAGCTTAAGGGTGGTTCGGTTGGATCTTCCGGCCATGGCGGCTCCATTGGTACGGGCAAGACAGGAACTCCAAAAGCTCCTTTGGGAATTCCTAAGCAGGTTTGGAGTGGCAAAGATGCTGAAGCTGGCGTAATGAGGTATGAAGATCAAGCGAACGCTGAGGACTCTAACGGAGAGCCGAAATACGGATATGGGAAGCCTTTTTATTGGGTCTGCACAGCCAAGGGAGCAAGGCAATGTAAAACTTTTGCTCTATTGGGAGCGGGGGACTTTGGAAAAGACATGGTTGTTGGTTGGGGGCTGGTTAATAACAGACCCGCACTATTGAGAGAAATCGGAGGTAATTTGCAGGTTTGGACTGGCTCAACATGGGAGAATGTAGGAAAGACGTCTAGCGTCAACCATAGGCATGATAGGCTGATGAAGATTGGCTTGAAAAAGACATCAAACAGAGAGGCTAGGCTCATAAAGTTGTCTGATAAGAAGAAGGCTAAGTCCCAGCTGCCGTCTGGAATTGTGCTCCCGAAAACGTTTGGTGGCATCAGAGGGAAGAAGAACACGCCAAAGGGTAAGGGTACTAAGAGCAGAAGCGGCTCTGGAGGCGGCTCAGGAACGTGCGGTGTTGCAATACAGTCAAATTTAAATAAAGCTCACTTCATGACCGGTTTAACCACCGATGTCAGTGCGGCTCAAGGCACGGTTAATAAATATAGAAGCTTCTATACTGGAGCTGCCGATGGAAGGTGGGGTCCATGTTCCCATTCTGCGTGGCTATTGTTTTTGGGGGATATGACGACTAAGACTCCAACAAAAAGGAAGAAAGATGCTCCAGCGATCTTGGCGCTTGTAGAGGGGATGAAGACCAGTAAGGTCACATCAAAAAACGTTGCAGATGCAGCAAAGATTTGGGGCCTACTTGGGTTTGCTTCACCTGGAGCTGCGGGATCAGTGGCTACTCTAGAGTCAATTCTTGATGCTTCAAAGAAAGAAGAGTCCGGAAAAACTTTTACAGACGATCTTTTAATAAAGTATTTACTGAGTGATTCCCTTTATGAGAAGGCCCAACTGCGCAACAACGCCGCAGTCCAAACCCTGATTCTGGAATATGGGACGAAAATCCTAAGGACAAAGGTAGAAAATGTCGATGGCAAAAGGGTGAATAAGTCTGGCACTAGTATTTATGCAAGGTTTCCTCAAAAGCTTAGGAGAGAATTCATGAATTTATTTGAACTCTCTGCTGACAAAGGCATAGAGGGTACTGCGCCAAGGACGATTTCTTTCGATTGGAAATTTTTAAAGTATAGGGCCGGAAGTGGTAATTATATCCTCACTGATATAATTAGTGATCATAGGGATCTGGTTATAGCAAACTTAAAAGCAGAAGTATGCAAGCAACCTGATCCAGCAGGGCAATGTCAAGAGCGACGGCTTCGTGATTTAAAGGCTGAGCCAACACCTAGAACAAATATTCAATTAGAAGCAGAGATTTCAGCAGCAAAGGTTGAGTCTGAAACTGCCGATTCGCGAGCACAAGCGACGAACCAGGCGAACATGGGCAAGATATCTAGTTTATTATTTAATATGGCGGAGAAAGTAGATATGGCGCTTATATCTCTCAAGACTGAAGGCTCAACGTATATTTCATCAAATGGTGCCCGAATTACCCAGAGCGAAAACATGGCAGACATGATGAGTGAAAATCTTACAGCTGGAAAGATAGAGTCAATAATGAAAGCTTTGACAACCGGAGCAGCTGATAGATTTAAGGCAAAGATTTTTTCGGATCTGAAAATAAAAAAGAGTATCGAGAGTGTATTAAGCAAAGTTAAGGTGGTAGATGGTAAAGCACAAATCAGCCAGGCTGAAATGACTTTGATCGACGAGGGGATCGCAAGGGAACACGGCGGCCCGAATTGGCGAGCTGGCTATCTTTTC
>LWDU01039111.1_pt1 | contig 68749 bp, 57 predicted proteins | sample 727161 | NCBI WGS metagenome assembly LWDU01 (sample SAMN04566230, study PRJNA314399) | hydrothermal vent metagenome | isolation source: deep sea hydrothermal plume seawater | place: Mexico: Gulf of California, Guaymas Basin | collected 2004-07-11 | reverse complement strand
AGCCCGAATGTCGCGGACGAGCAGGCCACGTTCATGTCGTAGGCCCAGCCTCCGGCACCCAACGCGCTCTGAATTTCCACGGCGACCGCCGGGTAGGCGCGCTGCAGGTTCGAGCAGGCAACAATCACCGCGTCCAAGTCTTCGGGCTGGCGTCCGGCCTCCTTCAGGGCCTCTCGAATGGCCACCAGGGAAATCTCGCACTGGATCGAGTCCTCGTCCTCACCCCGCAGTGGAAGATGCGGCCGCAAGCGCTTGGGATCCAGCACTCCGGTCTTTTCGATCACGTGATGAAGCGCTCGTTGGGCGCGTCGCGCTCCTCCAACTCGCCCCGGGCAATCGCGTCGGCGTTTTCAGCATTCCAGGCCTCGACGGCCTGGGCCAGGGAGTCGACCAGTTCGGCATTGGTGATGCCGTCCCTGGGCGTCCAAAGCCCGGTTCCGGTCAGAACTGCTCGGTTCACGTGATTGCTCCTTATCATCCGGTACGGATCGACGATTCCCCGCGGCACTCCCCCCCCGCTCCTGGCGGGAGGGGGAACATTTGCGCTCACCCGAAGATCGACTCCGGATGGGAGGCTAGCTCTGAGCATCCCCCCAAGCCAAGACCACGACCAGTCCAGACGCCCAGGATTCGATAGAATTCCGCCATGGACACACGAAATCTCTCGGGAAAAGTAGGCGTTGTCACCGGCGCGGGCAGTGGGATCGGCCGGGCGACCGCCCTCGCCCTGGCCGAACGCGGCGCAAATCTGGCGATCTGCGATGTCGACGACGTCGGACTCGCCGAAACGGCAGACCGCATCAAGGCCCTGGGGCGAGAAGTTTTTAGCCAGACCGTTGACGTGGCCCAGGCCGACGCCATGCAGGCATTTTCCCAAGCCACTCGGAGCGCCCTGGGCCGGGTGGACATTGTCGTGAACAACGCGGGAATTGGGATAGCCGGACTGTTTGTCGACGTCCCCCTTGAGGCCTGGACAAAGATCCTGGGCATCAACATCAGCGGAGTCATCCACGGCTGCCACGCCTTTCTGCCCGGGATGATCGAGGCGGATGCGGGCGGTCACATTGTGAACATCGCGTCCATGGCGGGCTATTGCCAGGCACCGGGAATGACCGCGTACGGGACCACCAAGTTTGGCGTGCTCGGCTTCTCCGAGTGCCTCCGCGCCGAGTTGTCCCTTCATGGCATCGGGGTCACAGCGGTCTGTCCGGGCGTGATCAATACCGCCATCGTGCGAACCAGCAAGATGTACGGCCTCAACGAGGATCCCGAATTGAGGGAACAGGGCATTCGCGCTTTTGAGCGGCGCAACTATTCCCCCGAGCGTGTGGCCCAGAAGATTCTTCGTGCCGTCCAGAAGAACCGGGGAGTCGCGCCCATCTCTCCCGAAGCCTGGGCAGGCTATTGGGTCAAACGCCTGGCTCCCGGGTTGATCGCGTGGTTCGCCCGCCGCAGCGCCCGGGCAAACCAGAACCGGATGGCCTAGTTCGGGGTCATTGGCCACCCGCCCGGAAATTTACCCGGGAAGCGCTTAGGCCCCTTGGCCCTGGTGCTCGTCCGACCGGCCGGCGGATGCGTCAATCCTCTTGCGAGGCGCCTTGAAGACTGCCCGGACCGCGGGTTCAAAACTCTCCAGGGGTTCGGTGGGGTATTCCGGGTCGAAGCTGTTCTGGTCATAGTTTTCGCAGAACTCGGCGCAGTCGCGAAACCATTCGTGGTCCCGGTAGCGATCGCGCAGATTGCGGTCGAGTCCCAAATGGTGGAAGAAGTAGTAGCCCTGGAATATCCCATGATGCTCGACAATCCAGCGGTTGCGACCACTGACGAAGGGTTCGAGTAGAGTCGCGGCGAAATTCGAGTGATTGGCCGGCGCGAGAATGTCCCCAATATCGTGAATCAGGGCGCAGACCACGTATTCGTCGTCCCGGCCGTCTCGCCTGGCCCGGGTCGCGGTTTGCAGACTATGGGTCAATCGATCGACCGCGTAGCCTCCCGTTGTTCCCGCGAGTAGCCGAAGGTGCACAAGGATTCGATCCGCAAGCCCTGCGGAGAACTCGGCATCGTACCGCTCGATGATCTGGTAATCTTCGCGAGTACTGTCCCGCATTGCTGTAAAGGTGGTTCCCAATGATGTCTTCTCCATCGACCCATCCTTCGTCTCGAACACTCGCGCGTTTTCAAGGGCGGTGATGGCAGCGGAACCCGTCGGACATTCCGTGACTCGCCCGCCCAGAGGCTGCTCGGTCTCAAGCGCTATCGTCCGCGGTATTCGCATACTAGCAGGGCACCTCGGAGCCGGAACGGCACACCGCCGGCCCGTCCCCGGGCCCGAATGGATTCAGCGAGGGCCCTCATGAGCACCCCCCCCTTTCCCCTCATGGGCAGCGACCCCAGTTCGGTCCCAGAAATTCGCCGCGCGCGCAAGATCGAAGTGGCCCTGGGCTACCGGATCTTCGCTGCTCAGCATTGGGGCGATCTCGGAGACGGGCATATCAGCGCCCGGGATCCCGAACGAAGGGATGCTTTCTGGATGCTGCGCTACGGCGTCTCGTACCACCGGGCGAAGGTTTCCGATCTGGTCCTCGTCGGGCCCGACGGGAAACTCCTCGAGGGTGAGGGTTTTGTCAATCGCGCGGCGTATTTCATCCACCACCCGATCCTGATGGCCCGGCCCGACGCCGCCAGCGCCGCCCACGTGCACACCGGTTGGGGGACACCTTTCTCGGCGGAAGTGCGGCCCATCGAGCCGATTTCCCAGGAGTCCTGCATTTTTTTCGAGGACCACGCCCTCTTCGACGATGAGGAGGTGCAGATCCAGGACACCGACGGCGGTCGCCGAATCGCCGAAGCCCTGGGCGACAAGCGTGCGGTTTTGCTGCGCAACCACGGACTGCTCACCGTGGCCAGTCGAGTCGACGAAGCCGTCGGAAGTTTTGTCACCCTGGAGCGAGTGGCCGAGGTGCACATGAAGGTTCGAAATCCCAAACCCATCTCCCCCGAAGCCGCCCGCTACGCGCGCGATGACCTCACTTCCGTCGGCATCGGCCGGGTGGGATTCTGGAACCTCGTGGCCCGACACGTAGAAGACCCCCAAGCCGTCCTCGACTAGCTGGCCCCCGCCAACACTCCCCGCAAGCACCCCCCGCCAACACTCCCCGCCAACGCTATTTCGGCCCGAGCTTTCAGCCCGAGTTTCGTGCCCGAGTTTCCAGCCCGGCACTTTCGGGCGCTGAACGGGTTCCATGAGAGCGCTTGAGACAGGCCCTTCAAACACAGGTGTGGATCGTCGGAGCGGGGCCCGGATCAGAGCCGTTCCACGGCGATGCCTCGATCCGCCATGAGACGAACCAGATCCTGAGCCATGAACGCCTGGGCATCGGCATTGTCCCTGAGAGACGCATCCATGTGGGCAAGCCCAAGGCCTTGGAGGAGCGCATAGGCGTGCTCGCCGGGGCAGAGGTCCCCACTGGACTTCATTCCAGCCAGAAGCGCCGTCATGTCCGGCCCGCCTTCGGCGGATGGCATGGACCCCGCCAGCATCGGCCCCATGGTTTGAAAGAGATCGTGGGTCTGCTCGACCCGGTCGCAGAAATGAAAGTGGTCGGCGTTGAGCAGATTGACACCCCGGCAAGGCGCCGGCGTCCGGGCCAGCAGGTCGCGCATGCCTTCCAGGGGCAGCAACGTATCGAACTCGGCCACCAGGTAGAGGGTTTCTACCCGGCGCTCCCAGGTCAGGCTCAGCGCATCGGCCATGTCGTCGGCAAAGCCCGGGGGCGTCAGGGGCGTCTGGCCCCCGGCGGGCGCTAGGGGAAGCGCCGCCCGAATCCGCGCGTCCCGGCCCGTCGTCGCCAGGGTTGTCCATCCCCCAAAGCTGTGGCCCGAGATTCCAATTCGGTCTGGGTCGATGGTGAGTCCTGCGTCCCCAGCCAGGGCCGCGTCGATCACGAAGGAAGCATCCGCCGGACGATCCGCAATGAACTCGGCGATCTGCTCGGCCGGATCCGGCGCTTCGCCCCCCATCGCGGCCCCGATCATGTCCATGGCGGTGTTGCCCACGTGGTCCATGGCCACCACCGCATAGCCGTGGCTCGCCCAGTGGGTACACAGATGAGTCGTTTGGCGTCGCTCACCCCCGAAGCCATGGGAAAAAACGATCAGGGGATGCGGACCGGATCGGGCCTCGGCGTCCCGGGTGGCGCACTGGCTGACCTCTGGCGCCAGGGGCATGGGCTTATACCGATCCCAATGCGCTTCGTCGAGGTCTTCGCCGAGATGGGCCTCGCTGGCCGGATACCAGATCTCCACGGGGAGCGTCCGGTCCCGCCCACGGTCGGTCCACTCCACCGTGCGCACGCCCGCCGGATACGGACCCCGCTCGAAAGGATCGTACTGGCTCATCTTTAATTTTCTCCTCTGCCCGACCTCGAACACGCCAAGCACTTGCGGGCGAACCCGGCCAAATTAGAAGCCTCGATCGCGAAAGCTTTGTCCCTGGGCCACCAACTCCTCGAGCAGAGGGGCCGGCGCAAACGCCTCACCGTACTCTTTCGCCAATTCTTGGAGGCGGCCGAGAACTTCGGCGAGACCGACCTGCTCGGCGTAGAACATGGGGCCCCCGCGATAGGCGGGCCAGCCGTAGCCGCTAATCCAGATCACGTCGATATCCGAAGCCCGAATCGCCTTGCCCTCGGCGAGGATCTTGACGCCTTCGTTGATCATGGGGTACACGCAGCGCGCGAGTATTTCGTCGTCGGAAATTGCCCGAGCCTCGCTGCCCCCCCGCGCGGCAAATTCCCGGATGATCTTTTCGACGACGGGGGAAGGCGTCGCGTTTCGGCGCTCGTCGTAATCGTAGAAGCCCGCTCCGGTCTTCTGCCCCCGACGATCCATCTCGCAAAGCACGTCGCGCACGGTCTCACCCTTGGATTTTTTCTTGTTCCAGCCGATGTCGAGACCGGCCAGATCGCTCATGGCGAAAGGCCCCATGGGCAGGCCAAAATCGAAGAGAACCCGATCCACGTCCCAGGGCATCGCGCCCTCCATAATCAGTCGGTTTGCCTGAACCTGGCGTGCGCTCAGGATGCGGTTGCCCACGAAGCCCGGGCAGACCCCCACCAGGGCGGCGTTCTTTCCGATGCGCTTGGAAATCGCCATGGAGGTGGCGATGACCGGATCGGAGCTGGCGTCGCCGCGAACGACCTCCACCAATTTCATCACGTTGGCGGGACTGAAGAAATGCAGCCCAATCACCGATTCGGGCCGAGTGGTGGCCTGGGCGATTTCGTTCACATCCAGGGCCGAGGTATTGCTCGCCAGAATCGCTCCGGGCCGGACGACCGCATCCAGGCGCGCAAAAATTTCTTTCTTAAGCGGCATACTTTCGAAAACCGCTTCGATGACCAGATCCACATCCGCAATTTTTTCCATCTCGAGGCTTCCCGCGATCAGGCCCACTCGCTCCTCGACTTCCTCGGAGGAGAGGCGGCCCCGGCTCGCGGTGCGCTCGTAGTTGGCCCGAATCACGCCAAGGCCCCGGTCCAGGGCCTCTTGGCTTGTCTCCACCAAGGTGACGGGGATTCCTACATTCGCGAAGTTCATCGCGATCCCGCCCCCCATCGTTCCCGCACCGATAATCCCGACCTTTTGGATCTCGATCCGGGGCGTATCCCGGGGCACGTCGGGCAGCTTCCAGATTTCGCGTTCGGCAAAGAAAACGTGACGCTGGGCCAGGGATTGAGGCCCCGTGATGAGTTCACGAAAGAGTTCCTGCTCCACCGCCATGCCCCCGGCGAAATCCAGGTTCACCGCGGCCTCGACGCAGCGTACGTTGTACTCGGGAGCCAGGAATCCGCGGGTCCGCCGCGCGATGCCCTTCCGGAAGGCTTCGAAGATCTCGGGCTTGCCCCGAGCCGCTTCAAGTTTTTCGTCGATATCGCGCACCTTTCGCAGGGGCCGGCCCTCGGCCACCACTTGCTCCGCAAAGGCGATGGCAGCGGACTCCAGTTCCCCCTCGGGCACCAGTTGATCCACCAATCCGAGTTCGAGACATTCCCCAGCCGGCGCGTGCCGGCCGCTGGTCATCATTTCCAGGGCCTTCTCGACGCCCACCAGTCTCGGTAAGCGCTGGGTGCCTCCGGCTCCGGGCAGGAGGCCCAGGTTGACCTCGGGGAGCCCACACCGCGCCGACCCCAGGGCCACGCGATAATGGCAACACAGGGCCACCTCGAGTCCGCCTCCTAGAGCTGTTCCATGAATCGCCGCGATCACCGGCTTACTGGAGTTTTCGAGGGCATCCTGGACCTCGCCAAGCCCCGGCCCCTTGGGCGGCCCGCCGAACTCCGTGATATCAGCCCCTGCGATGAAGGTTCGCCCTCGACAGATGAGCACCACCGCGCGTACCGTTTCGTCCGCGGCGGCCTGGTTCAAGCCGGCGAGCAGGCCGGCACGAACCGCGGCGGAGAGGGCATTGACCGGAGGTGAGTCCAGGCTCAGGACACCGATCCCGTTGACCGTGTTGAATTCGGCGACTTCATTCAGAGAGGGCATTGAGGCAATCCTTGGTTGGAGGCAAAATTGGGAAAAACCACGAGTGAGTCGTTGTGGGCCCAAGTCGTTTTGGGCCACGGCTGAGTCGTTGTGGGCAAAGGCTCCTGGGTAAGGGCTCCTGGCTGAAGACTCCCCGGCTTTGGCCAGCCGGCCGCCCGAGGCGACCTTCATCGCTCCCAGGGGAAGGGGCTAGGAAAAGCGAGTCTCGCGCAGCTCGACGGGCACGCCAATGGGCGCCCACTGGGCCTCCAAGAGCTGGCATTCCGGAGCGGGAGAGAAATATAGATAGAGAGAGAGCCTGCACAGGACCCTCGTTGACAAAATTATATTGACACTTACCCTGCCATAATTCCACGCGCCCCGCTTCCCCATTCCCTCTCAGCCTTAAAGGAAAATCCGTCATGGAAACCCTGCGCACACCCGACGAATGTTTCGAAAATCTCCCCGGCTACCCCTTCGCGCCGGTCTACACCGAAGTGCCCGACGGCGACGGTGGGCAACTCCGAATTCATCATCTGGATGAGGGCGATCCCCAGGCACCCGTGGTTTTGTGCATGCACGGTCAACCCTCCTGGAGCTACCTCTACCGCCACATGATTCCGCTTCTCACCGGGGCAGGACTCCGGGTGCTGGCCCCCGACCTGGTGGGCTATGGGCGATCGGATAAACCCGCCCAGCGCGAAGACTACTCCTACCAGCGTCAGATCGACTGGATGACCGGGTGGCTGGTCGCCAACGACGTAACGGACGCGACTTTTTTCGGTCAGGACTGGGGCGGCCTGATCGGCCTTCGAATGGTGGCCGAGAACCCCGAGCGTTTTGCGCGCGTGGTCATCTCCAATACGGGACTGCCGGTTCCGGGGCCGGTCCCGAGCGATATCGTCGAACAGGTTCGCCGTTTCCATGCCGACGCCCCCACGCCGACCCTGCCCGAAGTCCACGCGGCGATATCCGGCGGAACCGGAAATCCCTGGCCAGTTTCCTTCGCATACTGGCAGAAATGGTGTTGGGACACGGAGGACCTTCCTGTCGGTATCGCGGTGACAAGCGTGCTGGATGGGCGAACCGCGACTCCAGAGGAAGTCGCTGCCTACGACGCCCCCTTCCCGGACCCCCGGTACAAGATGGGCCCCCGGGCCATGCCGAGCCAAGTGCCCTCCCTGCCGGACGACCCCACAGAAGAAGGCAATCGCCGGGCGTGGGCAGTCTTTGAGAAGTGGGAAAAGCCCTTTCTCACGGCCTTTGTCGACAACGACCCCGTCAGCGCCGGGGGAGATGCCCCCTTTCGCGAGCGGATTCCAGGGGCCTCGGGCCAGCCCCATCAAACGATCCAAGGCGGCGGGCATTTCCTCCAGGAGGGGCGTGCCGACGTCCTGTCACAGATCATCGCCGACTTCGTAAAGGCGTGAGCCCCGGATCCGAGCCCAGCCACCGAACAAACCGAGCATTGACAGCCCTTCGGGCGGTCAAATAGCATGGACCCCTGGCCGATATACCCCCAGCACCCCGGAGTACCCCTCCCCGGCTTTGAAGGGGGCAAGGAAGGACTGAGCTTTGGAAATTCGTGATCGCATTGCAGTCATTACCGGTGGGGCCAGCGGCATCGGCCGGGGCTTGGTCGAGCGCTTCCACGCCGACGGCGCCCGCCACGTGGTCGTTGTCGATCGGGACGAAGCCGGCGCCCAAGCCGTGGCCGAGAAGGTGGGGGGAACCGGCGTTGGAGTCGATGTATCCGATGAGGAAGCGATTCGCGCTCTGGTCGAGCGCACCGAAACCGACCACGGGCCGATCGACCTCTTCTTTTCCAACGCGGGCTTCGTCACCCTTGGCGGCCTGGAGGCGCCCACCCAAGATCTTCAGCGCATGTGGGAGGTCCACGTCCTGGCCCATCTCTTTGCCGCCCGGGCCATGATCCCGCGCATGGTGGAGCGCGGAGAGGGCTACCTGATGAGCACCGCGTCAGCGGCGGGACTGCTCTCCCAATTCGGATCCCTCCACTATGCCCTCACCAAACACGCTGCGGTTTCCCTGGCCGAATGGATCTCAATTACCCACGGCCACCAAGGAATTCGTGTCTCGGTTTTGTGTCCCCAGGCGGTCGCAACCAATATCGGGGCCAACAGCCCCGATGCCAAAAAAATGGACTCGGGTTTCAGTGTGGCCAGCGCCGACGGCGTGCTCCAACCCGAAGACGTGGCCCAGGTCATCGTCGAAGCCATGGCGGAAGAGCGTTTCCATATCCTCCCCCACCCCGAGGTCGCCGAGTACGTGAAGCGCAAGGGAGCGGATGTCGACCGCTGGATCGGTGGCATGCAGCGGTGGCAAGGGAGCCTGTTTCCAGAGGACCAGCATCCCGCGACCTGGCTGAAGAGAAGCTAGTCCGCCCTCCACTCCCATTCATTTCCCAAGCGTTCAAAACTTTCGATTCCCACCCAAGCAAGGAGAGTTTCATTGGCCATCCAGAGCGACCTCTTTGACCTAAGCAACAAGGTGGCGGTGGTCACAGGCTCCTCCAAGGGCATCGGGCGGTCCATCGCCACGGCCATGGCCGAGCACGGAGCCCGGGTAGTGATCTCCAGCCGCAAGCCCGACCCCTGCGCCGAGGTCGCTGCGGACATCAACGCGCGCTGCGCCGACCACACGGGCGAAGCCATCGCGATCCCCGCGAACATCGGTGTCAAGGAAGAACTCCAGGCGTTGGTGGACCAGACCCGGACGCACTGGGGGCGGATCGACGTCCTGGTCTGCAACGCGGCCGTCAACCCGTATTACGGCCCGGCCATGGATATTTCCGACGGCGCCTTCGACAAAATCATGTCGTCCAATATCAAGTCCAACCACTGGCTCTGCCAGATGGTGGTTCCTGAGATGATCGAGCGAAAGGATGGCTCGATCATGATTGTCTCCAGCGTCGGGGGCCTCAAGGCAAGCACCGTGATCGGCGCGTACAACATTTCCAAAGCCGCTGACTTTGCCCTGGTCCGCAACCTGGCCGCGGAGTACGGGCCCCACAACGTTCGAGTCAATGCCATTGCGCCGGGCCTGATTCGAACCGATTTCGCCCGAGCGCTGTGGGAGAACCCGCAAACCCTCCAGGCCGCAACCTCCACCACTCCCCTGCGAAGAATCGGTGAGCCCGACGAACTTGCCGGAGTCGCGGTCTATCTCGCGTCCCGCGCGGGTTCCTTCGCCACGGGCCAGAATTTCATTGTCGACGGCGGACAAACCATCGTCTGAGCCCACCCACGTCGGCCCGAACATCAAGTTCACCCGGACCCAACTGGGAGTTCACCCCATGCAAGCGGATACGGCCTCACCCACCCGAGAAGACGAACGCCTCGACGAGCCCCGATTGGCGGCCTATTTGGCCGAAAAGGTCCCGCACCTTCAGGGCAAACTCAAGGTAGAGCAGTTCCACGGTGGACACGCGAATCTCACCTATGCGTTGACGATGGGGGACGACGAGTTCGTCCTGCGGCGAGCGCCCCTGGGTCCCGTGGCGCCCAGTTCCCACGATATGCGCCGGGAGTTCAAGGGCCTCTCGGCGCTTGCCCCCGTCTACCCGCATTCGCCCCGTGCGATCCACCTTTGCGAGGACGAGGACATAATCGGCGCGGTTTTCTTCCTGATGGAGCGCCGACGTGGCTACGTGATTCGTAACGACTGGCCCGAATCCCTGGGCGACGATCCGGGCCTACGCCGGCAGATCAGCGAGTCTCTCATCGATGCTTTGGCGGACCTTCACTGCGTCGATACCTCACTGCCGGGACTCGCCGGACTCGGCAAGCCCAAGGGCTTTGTCGAGCGCCAGGTCTCGGGCTGGTTCGGACGCTGGGAGAAAGCCAAGACCCGTGACATTCCCGCCATGGAAGAACTCGGCGCATGGCTCCGGGCGCGAATTCCCGACTCGGAACAGATCGCCGTGCTTCACAACGACTTCAAACTCGACAATGCCATGTACGCCATGGAGGACCCGGGGCGCTTGGTGGCGGTCTTCGACTGGGACATGGTCACCGTCGGCGATCCCCTGGTGGACCTGGGTACCTTGCTGGGGTATTGGCCCGATCCCGGGGACACGATTCCCCGGGGCACGGGTCACGCGGTGAGCCAGTTGCCGGGTTTTCTGAATCGCAAGGCCCTGGCCGAGCGCTATGCCGAGCGAACGGGTTTCGACTTGGGCAATCTCGCGTTCTACGAAACCTTCGCTCTCTTTAAAACTGCGGTCGTCATCGAGCAGATCTACGTGCGATGGGTCCGGGGACAGACCCAGGATGATCGCTTCAAGAGCATGGGCGCCCTGGTTCCCCTCCTCGCCCAGGCGGCCCAAGAGGTCACACTCCGAGCCTGAGTTTCGAGGCTCAGGCATCCAGCCTGTAGGCATCGCCATCGCGAACCAACCGCCCGGCCGTCGGCCCCGCGAAATGCGTTCCGATCACCAGGGTCGGGGTATCCGCGTAGCGAGCCATGAAATCCCGCCGCGTCCGGTCGGCAAGGGCCGGATCGCTATCGGCTTTGTCCTCCCAACCGGGCTGGGCGAATTGGGCCGGATGGTGAACCAGGTCGCCAGTAATGACCGCCTCCTCCCCGCGAGAGGAAATGCGCACGGCCACATGCCCCGGCGTGTGGCCCGGAGTGGATTCGAGTCGGACACCTTCCGCAATTTGGGCATCCACTTCCACCAGGTCGACAAGGCCCGCGTCAAAGATCGGCTGCACCGAATCACCCAACACGGTCCGGGTGTGCTCATCCTCTTCTTCGGACCAGTGCTCCCACTCCGGACGCGCCACAAGGGTGCGTGCGTTGGTAAAGGTGGGCACCCAGCGCCCCTCGACGAGTCGCGTATTCCAGCCCACGTGGTCCACATGGAGGTGGGTGCAGACCACTGTGTCCACGCGCTCGGCCGGGAAGCCCGCCTGGGCCAGGTCCTCGAGAAAAGGACTCTGACGACGATGCCACATTTTCATCGGCAAGCGTTCCTTGTCGTTGCCGATGCAGGTATCCACCACGATGCAGCGGTCGCCCACTTCGAGGATCAGTGAATGCACGCTCCCGACAGCGTCCCCACCCGCATCCACATAGGGTCCGATCCACGGAATCGCGGCTAGATTTTCCGCTGTGGCATCCGGGAGCAGGAAGCGCATGCCCGGCGCTTCGAGCTCCTGAACCCGGGTAATGGTGATGTCGCCCACCTGCCAGCGCAAATGCGAATGTGTCATGGAACCAGCCTAGCGGCCTCGTTCCCATCGACGCAACGCTCGGCTCAGGGATCCGTGTATCCCGGCGGAGGCTGGAACCCGAACCCGGCCGCCTCCAAATGCTCGGCCAGGGCCAGGGTCGTGAGGTCGCCGAATTGCGGGCCGATGATCTGGAGTCCGATGGGCAGCCCCGCCTCGCCCGGCCCCGTCGGAAACACCGTCGAGGGCAGGTAGCTGTTGATCGCCAAACCGGCCCAGAAAATCTGCTCGAAATAGGGGCGGGGCTCGCCATCCACATCGATGGAGCGCTCACCGAATCGCCGATGATCGTGGGGAAAGGCCGGGGTGGCCATGATGGGCGCAATCAACGCATCGTATTCCTTGAAGAACCCATGCCATTTCCAGCGCAGATGGGTTCGTGCGTTGTTGGCCCTCAAATAGTCGCGGTGGGAAGCCACCTGCTTACGCAGGGTTTCGGCGCCCTCACTCCGATCCCCGGGGTCGAGTCGGGAAGCCTGCTCCAGCATCGCCGAAAACTCCTCGTCCGTGGATCGCGAAGCCATGGTGGCCCAGAGCAGGGTTTGATAAATCCCATGCGCCTCGTCGGCATCAAAGTCGGGGCGGGCTTCGAAATCCGCAATCCCCCCGGCCTTGACGATGGTTTCGGCCACGGCTTCCACGCGCATTTCGGTTTCCCGGCTGACCGGTGCCTGGGCGTGGTTCTTCCAGATCGCCACGCGATAGTCGCCAAGCTGCTGTACGCGCGGCTCGGGAAGCACCACCTTCATGCCCGCAGCTTCGATTTCATCGGGACCCGACATGATCTTCACGCCGAGGGTGAGATCCGCCGCGCTTCGCGCCATGGGACCAATCACCGAGAGATCCGACTGGGCGACAACCCCCGGGAGCGAATGCCCGAAGGGCGGAAGCAAACCCCAAGTAGGCTTGTGCCCGAAAACGCCGCAGTAGTGGGCGGGGTTTCGAATTGAGCCCCCAATATCCGAACCCGAATCAAAGCCCGTCATCCCAGACGCCAGGGCGGCCGCTGAGCCACCGGAAGATCCGCCGGGAATCCGGTCCACGTTCCAGGGATTTCCCGTTCCCCCATACACTTCGTTGTAACTCTGAAAGTCCGCCAGATTCAACGGAACGTTGGTCTTTCCAAAGAGCACCACGCCAGCGCCTTTCAATCGCTCCACGGCCAGGGCATCGGTCGTCGCAATATTTCCCCGCATCTCGGGTCGTCCATAGGTGGTCGGCGTCCCCGCCACGTTGAACGACTCCTTGATCGTCATGGGCACCCCGTGAAGCGGTCCCCAATTCTCACCACGGGCCAGGGCCTCGTCGGCCTCCTGGGCACGTGCTCTCGCTCGGTCGGCATCCAGCACGACAATCGCATTCAGTGCCGGGTTGAACCGCTCGACCCGCCCCAGGAAGTATTCGAGGAGTTCGAGGCATCCGACCTCTTTCGCCTGAATCATCCCAGCCAACTCCACAGCCGACTTGAATCCCCAATCACTCATACCCATTCTCCTTCGTCGTTCTATCTAAGCGAGCGACTTTTCGAGGAACAGTTCGGGCCACCGGCCCGCCAAGCCGGTCGGTGGGTTTGAATCGAGAGCGAATGCTAACAGCAGAGTCCGTCCTCTGCTCCGGGGAGGCATCGCGTCCAATCGCCAGGGCCCAGCGACAGGATCGATCGACAGAACCCATCGACAGGACCCATCAACAAGACCCAGCGCCCGAGGGGCCAACGCGCCTAGGACGCCCCTCAAAGCCCGACGACCAAGAACAATCGAGTGGGCTCACCCGCAGACATCACGAACGAGTTCAACCGCCGCGCCGAGGGTATCCAGACGCTCGCGCGGGCCATTCCCCATCGGGTGAAGGGTCAGTTCCTGGATGCCGCAATCGCGATAGAGAGCAATCCGGCCGCGCAGGTAGGACTCGTCCCCAATCATTGTGGTGGCTCGCACCATCTCATCCGGGACCGCTCGAATCGCCGCGGCACGATCACCCCCGAGCCACAGACGCCTGACCTCTTCGCAGGGCCCTTCGAAACCAGAACGCGCGTATGCATCGTTGTAAAAATTCGTTGTCGGTGACCCCATGGCCGAGAGCTGAAAGGCCAGCATCGGCTTCTGCTTCTCGATCAGTGGAGCGGGGTCGTCGCCGATGCCCACCATGACATCCACGGAGAGACGAAGATCGTCGAGGGTTCGGCCCGCGCTCGCGGCACCTTTACGCAGGTGAGCCAAGTGAGCCTCAGCAGCATCCGGGGTGAACGAAGTGCCTAGCCAACCGTCCGCCAGGGCACCGGTCATTTCCAGAGCACGAGGGGTCAGGGTCGCGAGATAGATGGGCACCGACGTGGGCTCGTGGGCCAATCGCAAAGCCTTGCCCTCACCACCCGGGCGGGGCAAGACCACACACTCGCCCGCCAGGGTAAGCTTTTCACCGCGACTCGCCTTACGAATGACTTCAATGGTCTCTCGCATCCGGGTCAGGGGGCGCGCAAAGGATTCCCCGTGCAAACCTTCCACCACTTGTGGACCGGAATTGCCGAGGCCCAAGAGAAAGCGCCCCCCGGTCACGGTCTGCATACTGAGCGCCGTCATGGCGGTACTCGCCGCGGTCCGAGCACACACCTGCATAATGCCGGTGCCCAGCTGCATTCGCTCGGTGCGCGCTGCCAGAAAAGCCAGGGGCGAGATGGCATCCATGCCCCACGCCTCGGCACTCCATGCCTGGTCGACACCCAGTTTTTCGGCTTCCTGGGCAAAAATCAGCATGGCTTCGAACTCGTCTCTTCCGCCCGAAGCCGGTCCGCCGACTCGTATTCCGGTCTTCATTTGAGATCTCCTGGTCGTGGGTTGAGGTGTTGCCGAAACTCGCCCGAACGCACAGTCTCCCCACTTTTTCGATCCGACACCAGATGCCCGTCCCGGTTCGCGCTCCCCCGGATGAATTTCCAGATGCCGAAGCGGGGCGCAAGCCTCATGCAGACCCCCAGCCTCTTCCCAAGGCCGAGAGAGGGAGGCTATATTGCGCCGATGCGAAGGGTCTGGAGGGGTCGCTTTACTGTCTTACTTCTGGGCCTGGTCCTGTTTTCGCGAGACCGCACCGGCTCCCGAATAGCGCTGGGGATGGACCGCCCCACACCCCTCCTCCACAGCCCGGTGATCACCGGGTGATTGTTCCCGAAAACCGCCCGCCCCTTGGGACCCTCCGGGCCTGGCTCCGGGAGTTGGACACTGCCCCGGACACCCCTGTGGTGGTCTCCCACGATCTGGGGGCCGCGGATCTGCCCGGAGAAGCCCGCGCTCTTCCAGCCTGGCTCTGAAGTCAACGAGGTGAGCCCTTGCGTCGTCGCATTCTGTACACGCTTTCCACTCTGATAATCCTGGCCCTAGCGTGCGCGGGGGGGGTCGCCCTATTGGGACGCGGCGTCTTTGGCGCCCACGAGGGGCCGGGCAAAATTACGCCGATTCCCAGACCCGCCTCGGTGGTGGCCGAGCGCAGCGACTCCGCGCGCCGGGCGGCCGTGGGCGTGGGCGCCTCGGACACGACGATTCTCTTTGGGGACCTGCACGTGCACACCACGTTTTCCTCGGATGCGTTCGTTATGAGTCTGCCTCTCGTTTCCGGTGAGGGTGCGCACCCCCCCGCCGATGCCTGTGATTTCGCTCGGTACTGTGCGGCCCTTGACTTCTGGTCGATCAACGATCACGCCGAGTCACTGACGCCGGAGCACTGGCGTGAAACCGTCGAGAGCCTCCGTCAGTGCAACGCAGTCGCTTCGTCGGGGGACCCCGATGTAAGCGCCTTCTTGGGCTGGGAGTGGACCCAGGACGGATCGAGTCCCGGCAATCACTGGGGCCACAAGAACGTCCTCCTCAAGGGACTCGGGGACGCAGAAATCCCAACCCGTCCCATCGCGGCCCTGCATCCCGATGGCGACATCGTGACCTTGCCGCCCTTGGCTCGAGCCGGACTCGCCCTGCTCATGCACGACCGGCGAACCCTGGACTTCACACGTTTTCTTGCGGAAACCGCGGCGGTCCCGCCCTGCCCTCTGGGCGTGGGCGTCCGGGACCTGCCCGCCGGATGCAAGGAAGCCACCCGAACGCCCGGGGAGCTCTTCGCCAAGCTGGACGAATGGGGGTTCGAGTCCATCGTCATTCCTCACGGCACGGCCTGGGGGAACACCGCGCCCCCCGGTGCCGACTGGGACGCCCAGATCGGTGGCCCGGATGACGATCCCCAAAGACAGACCCTTGTAGAAGTCTATTCCGGCCACGGAAACTCCGAGGAATATCGTGATTTCACCGCCGTCCTCCTCGATCCATCGAGGGAGCCCCTTTGCCCGGAGCCCCAACCCGGTCCTTCGGGATTCCTGCCCAACTGCTGGCGTGCGGGTGAGATCATTCGCACGCGTTGCCTTGCCCAAGGCACGCCGGATGAACAATGCGCGGAGCGGGCAGCAGTCGCTCGCCAAAACCATGCCATCGCAGGAAAGACGGGCTTTCGAACGGTGCTGGGCGCGTCGGTGGAGGACTGGCTCGACTCCGGCCAGTGCCGGGACTGTTTCTTGCCGGCCTTCGACTACCGGCCCCGCATGTCCGCCCAGTACATGCTGACTCGGAAAAATTTTGCCCGGGCGCGCCCGGCCTCGGCTCGTATGGGTTTCATTGCCTCCAGCGACAACCACACGGCGCGACCGGGTACGGGCTACAAGGAGCTCAACCGAAGCGAAATGACCGAGAGCCAGGGACCCCGGGCCGGCGCCCCGGACCTGCTGGGGAACGCGAACGACCCCGTGCCCTACTCGGTCGCGCTGGATCAACAGCCCATCAACTCGTTTGCGACGCGTGACATCGAAAGGATGTCCTCTTTCCTGACCACCGGCGGACTCGTTGCCGTGCACGCCCGAGGAACCGGCCGGGAGGCCATTTGGAGCGCGCTCAAGCGGCGAGAGGTTTACGGCACCAGCGGCGAACGGATCCTGCTTTGGTTTGACCTCCTGAACCCGCCCGGAGATCGCCCAGCCCCCCTTCCCATGGGCTCGGAAACCGTTCTGAGCACCCGGCCTCATTTTCGCGTGCGTGCGGTGGGGGCGCGTATCCAGGACCCGGGTTGTCCGGAATTCGCCCGGAAAGCCCTGGGCGCCCATCGCCTTCACGCGCTTTGCCGGGATGAATGCTATTCGCCCAGCGATGGACGGCGGTTGTTGACCCGCATCGAAGTCGTGCGAATGCGCCCGCAACTCCGGGACACGGAACCCCTGAGCGGGCTCATCGACGACCCCTGGCTTTCCCTGCCCTGCCCTGGGGACGCGACGGGTTGCGTGGTCGAGTTCAGCGACCCGGATTACCTCAAAGACGGGCGCGACACCCTCTACTATGCCCGGGCGATCCAGCAGCCCACTCCGGCGGTGAACGGCGGCAACCTGCGCTGCAACCGGGACGAAAACGGGGATTGCATCGCCCTGCAACCCTGCCACGGCAGTGAGGCACTGACACCCTATCAGGACGACTGCCTTGACGAAATCGAGGAACGGGCCTGGTCTTCGCCGATCTGGGTCGACCAGCCAGGGACGTCCTCGAGCCCGGCGTGGCCGACAGAAGCCCGAGACCGATAGAATCGGCAGGAAGGAGAAAACATGGCCGGAAAACGACAACTGAGTCCAGAACAAGTCGACACTTTCCAGCGTGACGGATTTCTTGTGGTGGAAAATTTCTTCCCTTCGGATGAACTCGAAACCTTCGGCGCCGCCATCGATGACGCCGTGTCGGGCCGGTCCTCCTCAGACCGGCGCCCCTTGTCTGAAAAAAGCCTCTACGAGCAGAGCTTCATTCAATGCATCAATCTTTGGGAGGATGCCCTCGCCGTGCGCCAGCATACCTTCAACCCTGAGTTGGGGAGGATGGCCGCCGATCTCCTCGGGGCCAAGGCGGTGCGCATCTGGCACGACCAGGCCCTCTACAAAGAAGCCGGGGGAAGAGAAACCGACGCCCATCAGGATCGACCCTTCTGGCCCATCGCGCCCGCCGATCAGGTCACCGCTTGGATCCCCTTCGACGGTTCCCGCCGAGGGACCGGAGCCATGGGTTACCTGCCGGGCTCGCACCGAGCCGGCCTCGAGCGCTTCGTCGACATCTCGCACGTTTTCCAGGAGCCCTATGACATCGTGGCTGATCCGGCGGTGGCCGATATCGAACCCGTCTGGGTCGAGGCCGATCCGGGCTCGGTTGTCTTCCATCACTCACTCACCGTCCATCAAGCCGACGCGAATGAAACAGATGACACGCGCCGGGTCTACTGCATCATCTATTTCGCCGATGGCTGCACACGGCGCACGGCGATTCCCCATCTCATCCCCGACCGTCAGGGAATTGCCGTGGACGAACCCATCGCCGGCGAGTTGACGCCCATCGTTTGGCCTCGGCCCAAGGGCGACCTGCCCCCCCAGCCGAAGGGCCGGCCGCCTGAACTGGGCTTTTCCTAGGACGGTTCCTGCCAACGCCTCCCTATTCGTGATGGGCGTTCGTGATGGGCGTTCGTGATGGCCGTGATTGGTAACAGTTCGGCTCGGCCGATAGAATCCCGCCATGCGGATCTGGATCGATACCGATATAGGCAGCGACGTCGACGACGCCCTGACCCTGGCCTACGTCCTGGGCCATCCGGGCTTCGAACTCGTGGGCGTTTCAACGGTCTTCGGCGACGTCGAACTTCGATGCGAAATCGCCCAGGCGCTGCTGGCTCTTGCCGGATCCCCCGAGATCCCCGTGCTGCCCGGTCTCGGCGCCCCTCTCACTCCGGGCCGCCAGGGCTTGATGTTCGGCCACGAGGGCCTGGGCATTCTCAAGGCTCCTCGGCCCAGGCTTCGAAGCAATCCGGAAGAGGATCGCGAGGCGCGGATTGCGCGACTCGGCCAAGCCATGCAAGCCGCCCGGCCCGAGGTGGTTCTCGCCATCGGCCCTCTCTCCAACTTGGGGGCTCTGGTTCAGGCTGGTCAGACCCTGCCCCCCCTGGCCATCATGGGCGGAAAGCTCAGCGATGTCCGACTTCCCGGAATGATCGAGGGGATTTCCGAGTGGAATTGGTTCAGCGACGCGGTGGCGGCCCAAACCGTCATAGGCGCCCATCACGCCACCCTTCCGCGCGTAGTGCCCGCCGAGGTGACCTTCCGGACCGCCCTGGCCGAGGGCGACGTCGAGCGGCTTGCGGGCGGAGACGCCCTGGCGCAACAACTTTCGGTTCTGTGCACCCACTGGCTGAAGTTTCTGAGTCAACACCCCGGACACGAGGCACCCCGGGTCGCTCTGCACGATCCACTCACCGCAGCCATCCTTGTCAATCCCGGTCTGTGCACATTCGCCGACCGACGGATCCGCCTGGACGACCGCGCCGTCGCCCGGGACGAGAAGGGCGCACCGAATCTCAATGCCGCGACCGACGTGGACAACCAGGCCCTGCGCGATCACCTGATGGAAACCTGGCTCTGATGCGCCCCAATCACGCCTGGAGGAAAGCGCCGTGAACCGACTTGTCGGACTCTTCATTCGCTGGGTCCCCGATGCCTTCGCGGTGGCCTTGGGCCTCACGCTCCTCACCTTCGCCTGCGCGATTGGGATCGCCGACTATCCGGTCTCCTCAGCCATCGAATCCTGGGGAGACGGTTTCTGGAACCTTTTGCTCTTCACCAACCAGATCACGCTCACTCTTCTGCTTGGCTTCGGGTTGGCCAACACGCCCCCGGTCAAGCGCGGCCTGCGCCGGATCGCCGGCCGAGTGCATTCGGCAAGGAGTGCGTATGTGACCGCGTGCCTGGTCACCGGAGTCGCCGCCCTTTTTTCCTGGGGCATGAGCCTTGTCACGGCCGGCATCATCGCGCGCACCCTCGGTGAACGGTGCCGGGAAGCCGGCATTCGGGTTCACTACCCCCTGCTCGTCGCCTCCTCGTTCTCGGGCTTCGTGATCTGGCACCAGGGGCTCACCAGTTCGGTGGCTCTTGCCATTGCGACGCCGGGGCATTTCCTCGCAACCCAGATCGGCGTGATCCCCATGACCGAGACCGTCTTCACCGGCTGGAATATTGCCGTGGCCGTGACAGTCCTCCTCACCCTGCCCTTCGCAATGGCATGGCTCAGGCCGCGTGATCCCGAGGCCATCCAGGAAATGGAAGGCACGGCATTCGTCGGGGATTCCTCGGCTCTCCCCGTTTCTCCGGGACCCGCCACGCCGGCCGAGCGCATGGAAAATTCGCCCTGGCTGAGTGGCCTGCTCGTGGCCCTCGCGGGCTTCTATATTCTCAGCCATTTTTTCCTGCGCAAGCAGGGCCTCGAGTTGAACATTCTGAACTTCGGATTCCTCTTCGCGGGCCTTGCCCTCGCGGGCTCGGCCCTGCGCTACATCGAAATCCTAGTGGAGGGCGGGCGTGTCGCCGTGCCCTTTTTGCTCCAGTACCCGTTCTACGCCGGCATCGCGGCCATCATGCTCGATTCCGGACTGGTCGCGATCATCGTCGAATTTTTCGTGTCCTTTTCCAATGCCGGGACCCTGCCTGTCTGGGCGTTTCTCTCGGGCGGGTTCCTCAATCTCTTCATCCCGTCGGGGGGCGGGCAATGGGCGGTCCAGGGGCCGCTCATGATGGCGGCTGCCCAGCAAGTCGGTGCGGACCTGCCCCGGGTCGCCATGGGGGTCGCGCTGGGCGACCAGTGGACCAACCTGATTCAGCCCCTGGTCCTGGTTCCCGTTCTGGCGGTGGCCAGGATCGGCGCCCGGGAAATCATGGGATACACGTTCATCGCCTTGGGGTTTACCGGAGTGATCTTCGCGGTGGCCCTGGCGCTCTGAGCGGCCCGGGCAACGCTTTCAACCTTCTACCTTCAACCATTTACCTTCAACGCCTTCAACTCGGTCAGCCAGTGACGTCGGTCGGTGCGATCACTCGGTGAAGTCGAAGATCGCGTGTTCCTCGGTCAGAAAAAGTCGGGAGTCCGCGAAGTCAATAAAATGGGACTCGTCCTCCTGCAATCGTTTTGACGCCGCCTGGCCCCCGGGCGAAGTCGATCCGGCGATCAACTCGTCGACGCTATCCCACCAGACTTCCGTGATTCCATCAAAGGGTTCCCCAAGCCCCCGGCCTTGGGAGAGACCCGCGTTGACCTTGGCTTCCGTCGAATGGCTCTGGACATAGCGCCGGGCATTCAAGACCTGAGCGACGCTCTTGACCAAGGGACCGTGCTCCTCCAGCCAGTAGCGAAAAAACTCATCCGCCCCGATTTCCGCCTTTCGCCGAACGCAATACACAAGCTTGATCATTGCCCTCTCCTCGTTGTCCCAAATCCCAATTCTGGAGTCAGACCACTCCTCTTCAGCCGACAATCAACAGCTCGCCCTTTGCGTGTTGGGCACGGAGAACCTTCTTGTCGAATTTCCCCACGCTGGTCTTGGGCACTTCGTCAATGAAGGCCCAGCGCTCGGGAAGCCACCACTTGGCGACCCGAGAGGCAAGAAACTTGGTCAGTTCCTCTGCGCCCACTTTCGCTCCATCCGCGAGGACCACACACGCCATGGGCCGCTCGTCCCACCGATCATCGGGAACGCCCACCACGGCCGCCTCCACCACGTCGGGATGCGCCATGATTTCGTTTTCGAGTTCCACCGACGAGATCCACTCGCCTCCGGACTTGATCACGTCCTTGGCGCGATCGGTAATCTGGATAAAACCCAGGGAATCCACATGGGCTACGTCCCCCGTCCTGAGCCATCCATCCTGGAATTTATCATCCGAGGGATCCTTGTAGTACGAGGCCGTGATCCACGGCCCGCGTACCTGAATTTCGCCTACGGATTCACCATCCCAGGGGAGTTCCCGGCCCTCATCGTCGACGATTCTCAATTCGACCCCGGCGGACACTCGGCCGGTACGCGTGCGCCAGTCCATATCGTCGGCGGGGTCGTGCCCACGCGGCGGGTGGGCGACCGCGGCCAGGGGACTGGTTTCCGTCATGCCCCAGGCCTGGATCATGCGTACACCGTATTTTTCGTCCAGGGCTTCCATCAGGCTTCGGGGCACCGCCGACCCTCCGCAGACCACCATGCGCAGGCTGGACAGGTCGACTTCCTTGCCCTCGGCGTAGCGAAGAATGTCGTTCCAAACCGTGGGGACGGCCCCCGAAAAAGTGGGCTTCTCCTCGGCGATCAGTCGACACAACGGTTCGGCCTGAAGGAATTTCTCGGGCAGGATGATGTCTGCCCCGGCCTGCCAGGTGGCGTGGGGAAGCCCCCAGGCGTTGGCGTGAAACATGGGCACGATCATCAGCGCGCGGTCTTCAGGTCGCCGCCATCGCGTGCAAAACGCTCGAGCGATGGCTGTACACCACGCCCTTCGGGTTCCCCGTGGTTCCGCTGGTGTAACACATGGCTGCAGCCTGGCGTTCGTCAATTTCGGGCCATGAGTAGCCTTCGGATTCGGCTGCCAACAGTTCTTCATAGTGAAGAACCTCCCCCAATGCCGACGCATCGCCCTCGCCCACCAGAATAAAGGTCGGCCGCTTCTTCAGCTCATCCACAACCTTGGCCAACAGGGGGACCAGGGAACCATCGATCAGGATCACGTCGTCTTCCGCGTGATTGATCACATAGCTGAGCTGCTCGGGGAACAGCCGAATGTTCAGGGTGTGGAGCACCGCGCCCATGCACGGTACGGCAAAATAGGCTTCAAGATGCTCCTGGTTGTTCCACTGAAAGGTGGCCACGCGATCACCGGGCTTCACCCCCAAGCGGTCCAGCGCAGCGGCCAATTTTTCGGCCCGGGCTCCCACCTCGGCAAAGCTGGCCCGGCGCGAATGATCTCCCTCGAAGGTGACGACCTGACTCTCCGCGAATATTCGCCGGCCATACTCGAAGATCGAGCGAATAGAGAGAGGCGTATCCTGCATAGTACTTTCGAGCATCGTGCCCTCCGTGGTGTATCAATCAAAAAGATTGACTCTCATTGTGTCGTATCCAGGATTTTTGACCAGTCGGCCCTCGCGCCGAAGATTCGTGGGCCGGCACCGAATGAACTTGCTCGCCGAGGCCCTGAGGACGCATTCAACCGGGCCCTTGTTCTACGCGCTAGTCTCCCGCCCCCCATACAATTACCCCACCAGGAACTTCATCATGAAATGGCAGCAATTGGTCTGGCTCACACTTTTCGTCTGGGTCGGCACCGCGGGCTCGGCCCAGGGGCCGTCTGATCAGGAGATCATTGACCAGATCTACCGGCATGTGTCCGATTTCGAGCAGCAATACCCAGGCACCCAGATCAATCGGACCATGACCGTCCGCGAACTCGACCCGAAGAGCGGCGAGCTCAAGAAGACGTCGATTTCCCAAGAGGAAGTATGGACCCGGGTGGGCGAACGACCCCGGATCAAGATTTTGCGCTGCACCGTCGACGGCCAGACCCGTGAACCCGAAGCCTGCAAAAGAAAAGAGCGCGACCGCAAAGCTCCCTACCGGATCTTCGGCCCAGGGGGCCGGGACCACTACCGTCTGAAACTCACGGCGCGCCCGGGGGTAGCGGACGCTTCTACGTTCAAGCTCGAGGTGATTCCCCGGGAACGGACCTCGCGGCATTTTCAGGGAATCCTTGAATTCAGCGCCGACGGCTTCAGACTCCTGTCCTCTCGGGGAACAATCGCCGACTACCCCCTGGGCCTGAAGAAATTCTCCCTTGAGTTGGATTTCGCCGAACTGGACGGGTATCCCGTGCCGGCCAGGAGCAAGATCGACTTAACCCTCTACCTGCCCCTGGTGCTCAACACCCGCGTCATCAGTGAGGCTGTGGCCTCCAATCAACGACTTTTGACCCAATGACTCTGGGTCGAGGCTTCGGCGCTCCCGTCCGTTCACCCACCCGCCCACCCGACTATCCCCCTCAGCGCTATTTCCTGATCAGAGCCAACAGGCTGCTGTAGTTGTCGGTCCAGAGCGCGGCATCGGCAAAGCGGGCACGAGGTGGGGTCTGGAAGCGGACCGACCGGAGCTGCACTCCAAGGCTTTGGACACGGGCAGGGCCGATTCGGCCCAGAGCCTCGATCCGTTCTTCGTCCCGACTCAAGAATATCCATCGCGCAGGCTGACCCATTTCAAACGGAACCGAGCCGTTCTCGATACTGAGCATGTGAAGGTTCAAGTCCAGGCCGATGCGATAAAGGATCGAACTCAAGTCGAGAAAGCGGTTCGATGCATGGAACGCGATCAATCCGCCGACTTTGACATTGCGCGAATAGAGTTCCATGGCCTCTCGGGTCAAGAGGTGCACGGGCACCGAATCACTGCTGAAGGCATCCACAACGAGAATGTCGAATTGCGGCTCTCCGTTCGCTTCGGTTTCTCCCTGGAGTGAGAGTCTCGCGTCACCCAGAATCACTTCTATTTCCGCTGCGCTGTCCGAGAGGAAACTGAAATAACCCTCCTCCCCCGCAATCCGGACGACACCTGGATCTATTTCGTAAAATCGGAAACGATCCCCTTCGCGCCCATAGGCGGCAAGCGCACCGGCCCCCAACCCAATCACACCCACATCGATGGCTGCACCGGGCGTACGCTGGGCCATCACCAAACCGATCCCCGTCGCCAGCCCGTAGTAGGAAACCGGCCTCTTCCGACCCGGGCCATGAAGAAGCTGCGCGCCATGGAGGGTCGTCCCGTGCACGAGGATACGGAGTTCGGGCTCGAATTCTTTCGCTTGCGCCCTGGATTGAGCCGAGCTCAGCCCCACATCCAAGACGCGAACAACACCGAAAAAAGTCCGCTCGGAATAAAGCGCAGTCGAATTCTCTACGCTTCCCAGAATCGTCACGGAGGTCAACAGGATCATGACTCCGCCAGAGGCCAAGGCCAGGTGCCAACGGGGGCCCCTGAAATAGAGCCAACTCTTTGGGTCGCTTCCAAAAATCCAGAGCAGCAACGCGAAAGAAAGGCCAAGGCCGACGAGCAACTCGTGATAGTCGTCAAAGACAACCGGGGCAACGAGTCCCACGAGCAAGCCACCCAGTGCACCGCCCAGTGAAATGGCCAAATAGAAAGCGGTGAGTTGGCGAGGAGAAGGCCGCAGGGCATAGAGCTCCCCGTGGACGAGCATGCAGGTCGCAAAGAGCAAGATCAGATAGAAGGTCGCCTGGGCGGGCACACCCCCGAGGACGCCCAGGCCCGGCAATAGTGCGATCAACGGGCTCTTTCCGGCGAACTGCAGAACCAAGGCGACCACACCGCTGGAAAGATAGACCGAGCGGCGATACGTACGCTGGGGGCCGAAGGTCAGAATAAAACTCACGAGATACAGGCCCAGGGGAAGAACCCAAAGGAAGGGAACACTGGCCACATCGAGGCAAAGCTTGTTCGTGACCGCCATCAGGAGAATCACCCCGCAGGCAGGGAGAAGCAGCCACAAGCTCACCACTCGAGGGCCTATACGTTCCCCGGGGTCAGAGGCCTCGGAGCCGTGCTCTGCACCAGCTGGCTCCCCGGGGCGAAGCGAGGCCAGTCCACACCCCAGGATGGCCACCGCGGTCACCGCGAAGACCCACGCCCAGATTTCTCCGGTGGTATCCAGAGACCACACCGGTTCGATGAGAGTGGGAAATGCGAAAAGCGCCGCGAGCGAACCCACATTGGACACCGCATAGAGGGGATACGGAGACCGACCCGGGTAGGCACGGCTGAACCACGCCTGGAGCAATGGACCGGTGGCCGCGAGCGCGATGAAGGGAAGCGCCACGTTGAACACGAGCATCCAGAGAATCGACTGGCTGGGGTCGGCCTGGGGATCGGGCTTCCAGGCCTCTCCGGGCAGGACCGGCAGAAGCAGCAGTGCGCCTGCTAGAACAAGTCCGTGGATCCTCCACTGGTAGGCCGGACGGGTCCAAGACACCAGACCGTGCGCGTACGCGTAACCCAGGAAGAGGGTGCACTGGTAGAACATCAAGCACACGGTCCAGACACCCGGACCGCCCCCGAACCAGGGCAGGATTCGCTTGCCCACCATGGGCTGCACGAGGAAGATCAGGAAAGCTCCTAGAAAAATACTCGCGACAAATAGACTCGACCCTCGGTGCAGTCTCACAGGTGCGTCCCATCGTTTCTAAACCAGTTGTCCAAGTAAGGGATCATCACCCGGCGCCCCCGCCAAGCGGAATCGGATTCACCATGAGCCCCGCTCCCCTTGCTCCACTGCCGAGGCCCGACTCCAGCGCCTCTCCCCTCAGGCGAAATTCTGATGAGCGGTGGCCGCAGCCACGAAGTTCTCCTCGAGATGGGCGAGGCTCTGCATGTCGGCGTTGACCGCGTCCAGTCCGTGCTCCAGAACGAAGGCGTAGCTGCGTTGAAACTCGTTCAGGCTCGATGCCATCACCTTCGGACTGTAATGGCTGTCGAAGGCTTTCGGGTTTCCCCAGCCCAGCCATTTCCGGCCGGCGAGGAAGCGTCCAGCCTTCATGCCGATCAGTCCAATCTCGGCCTTCCGGGCGCGTGCCAGGATCGGCTCAAGATCGACCATATCCGGCGAGCCGGCCAGGATCTTGCGGTCGGCCCAGCTGTACCAACCCGCCGGCGTGATGGCGATTTGAGCCAGAGAAAACCGTCCGGTCGCCGCCGCGGCCAAGAGAACATTCTGGGTGTTCTCGTGGCTGCTGAGCCCCCAGTGCGAGGTCTTGCCGGCCTTCTTTGCCTGAAGGAATGCCTCGTACATTTCATCACTCTCAATAATCGAAGTGTTGTTGGCGCCCATCATGTAGTACGCATCCACATGGTCGACACCCAAATCCGAAAGACTTTGGTCCAGCAGGCTCAGCCAGGCCTGAGCTCCCTTCTTCGCCTGGGCGACAGTGACCACTTCACCGGGGTCGATATCGATGTAGACCATTCCCTTGGAAATAAGCAGGATCTCATCCCTTCGCTTCTTCAGGAAGGCGCGCATGTTTCTTTCGGCGCGCTCGTAGTACCGACGGGTGCCCACATCGAACACGTTGACACCCGCGTCGAACGCTCGATCCAGCAAGTCGTCCCGGGGATCCTGGGAGAGCGCAGCACCACAGCCGAAGATGAGCCGACTGCCCATAAAGCCGGTCTTGCCCAGGCGCCGATAGGTCATTTTGGGAAGGGAAACTCCGGCCCCCTCCGCGGGTTTAGCCAGAGCTGCCCGAACATCCCCGGTGCGCAGCAGCGTACGCCCTGCAACAGCCAGGCTTGCGAGGGATTGAATAAACCTTCTCCGCGTTGTTTGAGGACTCCAGGGCATGAATTCTCCTTCGTGGTGGGACCCGACACACTGATGGTTCTCGGGGAGGCAGTGTAGCTCGCTCCCCTCCGCGCTGCGCACACAAGACCGCCAGCCCCCACCGCATATCTCAAGAGAATTTCCGCCCCAGCTACAAGAGGCTTCCAAGGGCGCATCTGGCCCTGTAGTATCTCCATCTATGAAATTCGGAATATTCTACGAACACCAATTGCCCCGACCTTGGACCGAACGCGCCGAATACGAGCTGCTCCAAAACTCACTTGACGAGGTCGAACTCGCCGACCGCCTCGGCTACGACTACGCCTGGGAGGTGGAGCACCATTTTCTCGAGGAGTATTCCCATTCCTCCGCCCCGGAGGTTTTTCTTGCGGCGGCCAGTCAGCGGACCAAGCAGATCCGTCTTGCCCACGGCATCATCCAACTCACCACGAACCATCCCGCGCGCGTGGCCGAGCGCGTATCCACCCTCGACCTGATCAGTCACGGCCGAGTTGAATTCGGAATCGGTGAGGGTTCCTCCATCACCGAACTGCACCCCTTTGATCGCCGATTCCGGGACAAACGCGCCGTCTGGGAAGATGCGGTTCGGGCAATTATTCCCATGTTCACCTCCGAGTCATGGGAATACCACGGGGAGTTCTTCGACTTTCCCCTCCGAAACGTTCTGCCGAAGCCTTACCAGAAGCCCCATCCTCCGCTCTGGGTGGCCTGCTCCCAGATCGAGACCATCGAGATGGCGGGGCGCAGAGGCATGGGGGCGCTCGGCTTTCAATTTGTATCGGCAGGAGCCGCCGAGGCTTGGGTCAACGCCTATTACAACGCCTTCGTGAAGCGTCAGGAAAAGTTGGCCGACTACCAGACAAACCCCAACATCGCCGTCGTCAGCGGTTTCATGTGCGCCGAAACCGACGAAGAGGCGTATCGCAAGGCGGCGGGCTGGACCTTTTTTCAGTTTGCCCTGCGCTTCTACGCCACCCATGGGACCATTGCCCCGGGTTCGGTCAGCCTCTGGGACGAGTATCAGAAGTGGCGCGAGACCCCCAAGGCCAAAAAGCAGCGGACTACGGGCTTAATCGGCTCTCCCGAGACCCTTCGCCGAAAATTGCGAAAATTCGAGTCTTCGAATGTCGACCAGGTCATCCTGCTCAACCAGGCAGGCAACAACAAGCACGAAGACATCACTTCGAGCCTTGAGCTTTTTGCCCAGGAGGTCATGCCCGAATTTCACGGCCGGGAACCCGAGCATCAGGCATGGAAGCGCGACGTTCTCTCGGGCAAGATTGATCTCCCCGAAGTTGATACTGAACCCCATACAATCCGCGGCGCCTCGAAACCGACGATTGCGCCCGATGGCTCGCGAGCACCCGATCCAAAACCCTGATTGGTGATCACTCTGGAATATCCCCTCCAAAACATTCGTGTGCTCGACTTCTCCAGAGTTCTTGCGGGGCCGTTTGCCGGCCGGATGCTTTCGGACATGGGCGCCGAGGTCGTCAAACTCGAACCACCCGAGGGCGACGTGACCCGGGGCTGGGGCCGCATGCGCACGGGAATCTCCGGCTATTACACCCAGCAGAACAGCGGGAAGCGCAGCGTTTGCGTCGACCTTGAAGCGGAGGGAGCCACTCCACTGGTTCGCCGACTCGCCGCCCGCGCCGACGTAGTGATCGAAAATTTTCGCCCCGGCGTCATGGCACGCCATGGACTTGCCTGGAGCGACCTCGCTCCCGAAAACCCTCGCCTCATCATGCTCTCAATCTCGGGATTCGGCCAGGACGGCCCCGAATCCCACCGCGCCGCCTACGCGTCGGTTCTCCACGCCGAATCGGGCCTGGTGGCTCGCCAGTCCGAAGAGGACCAACTGAGCGCCACGGACCCCGTGCTCTCCATCGCGGATATGAATGCCGGTCTCCACGGACTGGTCGCGATCCTCTCCGCGCTCTACTTACGGGAACGCAGTGGCCGAGGCCAGCACATCGATATCGCGATGCTCGACACCATGCTGATCACCGACGACTACGCCAACTTTACCTTGGACGAAATACCGCTCACTCGGGGCGGCGGGGAAGTGTGGGACGCCCCGGGCGGTCCCATCATGATCACGGGGGATTTCCGCGTTGTCTGGAAGCTTCTCACCAAGCACCACGGCGTCGCGGACCCGACTCCATCCGGCGCTCCCCTCGAGGAAAAGATTCGGCTCCGGCGGCAAGCTGCAGGGGAATTCTTTCTCAGCTTTTCGGATCGGCGCGCTTTGATCGCCGCCCTGGACGCGGTGAACCTCGCTTGGGGGGATATCCGTTCGAACAAGGCCGCCTTTCAGTCACCCACGGCCCAGGCCCGGGGCACCGTGGCCCAAGTGGACGATCGCGCTGGGGGCACGAGACCGGTGGTGGAGTCTCCCTACCGATTCTCCGACGCCCCGACCCACGTCGCTCGGGGCCCGGCCTACCGCGGTGAGCACAACCGCGAAGTGCTCGAAGCCTGGCTGGGGGCGACGGCCTCAGAGATCGACAACCTTGAACACGGCGGGGTCCTCAATGCCGAAGTGCCCCCCTGAACCCCAGCCCTTTCTGGGCCCCTAGAGCCCGATATCGCCATGGGGGAACGGTTCCGCCAATTCCGACCTTGCAGCCCCATCTCGTAGCCCCAACTCGTAGCCCCATCCCGTAGACAGGAGAGTACTCGTGGAACGACTTGCAGGGAAAACAGCCATCGTGACCGGTGGAGCCAGCGGAATCGGGGCAGCCACGGTCCGACTCTTCGTCGAGGAGGGCGCCCGAGTTCTGATTGCCGATACTCAGGAGGAACGCGGCCAAGAGCTTGCGGGGAAACTCGGTGATGCCGCCGGTTTTCTCCGGGTCGATGTCACCCGTGAACACGATATCGAGGCGGTCGTGGATGAGTGCATGACGCGCTGGGGCCGTTTGGATTGCATGTTCAACAACGCCGGCTTCGGCGGGGCCCTGGGCTCCATTGAAACCACCACCGTCGAAGAATTCGACATTACCTTTGATGTTTTGCTCAAAGGCGTATTCCTCGGGATCAAACACGCCGCCCGGGTCATGCGCCCTCGAGGTGCCGGGTCGATCCTCAGTACCGCATCCGTGGCAGGACTCAAGACCGGAGAATCTCCGCACCTCTACAGCGTCGCCAAGGCGGCGGTCATCCATCTCACCCGGTCCGTCGCCCTGGAACTCGGCGAGCACGGGATCCGGGTCAATTGTATCTGTCCAGGCATCGTAGCCACGCCCCTGGCCGCGGGGAGCCCGAAGGCCAGCCCGGAGTCCCTGAAAAAGCTCGCGCATTCACTCGCCCGGGCTCAGGCATTGGGACGGATCGGACAGCCCGAAGACATTGCCCGAGCGGCACTTTGGCTGGCCAGCGACGACGCCGAGTGGATCACCGGCCATGCCCAAGTGGTGGACGGGGGAGCATTTGCGGGCCGCCCTTGGAACCGACAGCCCGACTGGATCACCGCCGATCGACCTCTAAAACTTTATCGCCCGGAGGGTCGCTAACCCATGGTGAAACTCATCGCATTTTTCAAGCGGCGCCCTGGCTTATCTCCCCAAGCCTTCCAGGAACACTGGCGAACCCCGCATGCGGAACTCGTTGTGCGCCAGGCCGGCTTGCGGCGCTACGTGCAGAATCATGCAGCGGGACCCGAGGGTCAAAGCCGGGAACCCGTCTATGATGGCGTGGCCGAGGCCTGGTTCGACGACACCGAGAGCATGCGCGCCCTCGCCTCCTCTCCCGAGTACCGGGCGGTGCGCGAGGACGAAGCCCACTTCATTGATGCGAGCAGCATGGGCGTCCTGCTTACCAACGAGGTCGCTGTGATCGACGGGCCAGAAACCGGTGTCAAAATGATCACCTTTCTCAACCGGCGTCCCGATGTCACCCCAGATTTTTTCCAAAAATACTGGAGGGAAGACCACGGTCCACTGGCGGCGGAAATCCCAGGGCTTCGCCGGTACGTGCAGTGCCATGCCCGCCCTGGAATTTACTCGGCCGGACGCAGTCCTCTCTTTGACGGCATACCCTTCTCCTGGTTCGACGACATGGAGAGCCTTCGCGCATCCGGGACCAGTTCGGCCTACGCCCGCACTCGCGCCGACGAAGCGAACTTCATGGTCTCGGGCCGGCTTCCCTTCGTGATCACCAAAGCACACGAGATCCCGGTGAACTAGATGACTGACTCAAACCTTTCACTTCTCACGGACCGGGTGGCCATCAGCGATGTCGTCTACGCCTATGCGACGGGACTGGATCGTCGGGACTGGGAGCTTTTTCGCTCGATCTTCACGGATTCCATCAAAATGGAATTCGAGTCCGCAGGGATTCGCCCGGGCACCTACGCCGCCGACGACTGGGTCCGCAGCGCCCAGAGACTCTTTGCCGGTTTCTCCGCAACCCAGCACACGAGCACCAACCATGTGCACGATATCCGCGGGGACAGGGCCACCTGCACTTCCAATATGCAAGCGGAACACTTCGTCGCACCCGACGCCGAGAATGGCCTGCAAGAGGGCGAGGAGCGCTTCACCCTGGGCGGCTATTACGTCAACGAGTTGGTCCGACAACCCGAGGGCTGGAAACTCTGCGAGGTCACGCTGAATGTGACCTGGCGCGCGGGCAACCCCAAAATCCCCTCTCTCGCAGCAAAACTGGGGCGTTCCCGGGAAACCGGGCGCTAATCGAGACTTTTAGACCTCGACCCCCCAGCTCTCCCCGAGCCATGCGATCCCAGGCATCCGGAGTCCATGACGAAGACGACCAAGCAAACAAATATCCGACCCGACTGGCTCGCCCAGGTCAATGAGGAAGCCCTCGAACCCGAACTCGAGGCCGTGGATCCCCATCATCACCTCTGGGACCATGCGACGAGCACATATCTCGCCGACGACTTTCTTCGGGATGCCATCCCACACGGCGTGGGCAAGAGCGTATTCGTCGAATGCGGCTCGATGTATCGTTCGACCGGGCCCGAGGCCCTCCGGCCCGTGGGCGAAACCGAATTTGTCGAGGCGATCGCCCAGAAAGTCGAGCGCGGCTCCGTGGGGTGCGCGGTCAACGCCGGGATCGTCGGACACGCGGACCTGATGCTGGGCGATGCCGTGGAGGCGGTGTTCGAGGCCCACCTGGCGGCGAGCCCCAAGCGCTTTCGGGGCGTCCGCCACTCTGCAGCCTGGCATGCCAGCGACTCAATTCGGCAATCGCACTCGCGCCCACCGGCCCACATGCTGACCCTAAAGCGCTTTCGCGAGGGCTTTGCCCGGCTGGGGAAGTACGGACTCAGCTTCGATGCCTGGCTCTTTCACAGCCAACTGGGGGAACTACTCGCCCTGGCCCGGGACTTTCCCGAAATCACAATCGTGCTGGATCATATGGGGGGACCCCTCGGAATTGGACCCTACGCGGGTAAGCGAGACGAGGTCTTCTCGGACTGGGCTAAATCCATGGAAGCCCTCGCTCGCTTGGAAAATGTGACAGTCAAACTCGGCGGTCTGCAAATGGCCATCTCGGGTTTCGGTTGGCACCACCGAAATCGTCCACCCACATCCGCAGAACTCGCCGAAACCGTTGGGCCCTACTATCGCCATTGCATCGATCATTTCGGCGCCCATCGCTGCATGTTCGAGAGCAACTTTCCCGTGGACAAGGTGTCTTGTTCCTACACCGTCCTCTGGAACGCGTTCAAACTTCTCTCCCAGGATTACTCCGAATCCGATCGCAAGGCGCTCTTCTCTGGAACCGCCCAAAGGGTCTATCGACTCTGAGGTATCGTTGGGCGATTATTGGCACACCCGGTCGACTCCTGAGCGACGGCCCCTGGCACCATTCGAAACGAGAAAGCAAAACCGAAACCCATGGCCAGCGTGACCCCGAACAGCGAACTCCAGGGTCTCAGCCACCTGGGCGACGGTGGCGCCGACGATCGCCTTCGAATGCGGTTGATTTTTCGGATCTTGGTACGCTGCCTGGGCCTGCTGGTCCCTGTTCGAAAGCATGTGCTCCTGCTCTTCACGGGCTTCGGAACTCTGTCTCTCTTATTGTTGCCCCTTGGCCTGCTCTTCGTCGACACCCTCTGGACCCGGGTGCTTCAGGGCAATCCCATGCTGGAGATCGAGGCCGAGTTCTTCCGGGTGCCCCTCGAAACAGCGACCCGCGCCGAAAGTTTTGGCCCGGAACTTCGGCGCCTCGTCGCTGAGCGATTGGTGATCTGGGCCGCGGTCCTGTCGGTCGCACTCGCACCGCTCTTCATCGGACTCTATTACTACCAGGTCTGGATCCTGCAGCGGGTTAATCAAAAACTGCGGGTCGACCTGCTTTCGCATCTCCAGAGCCTGTCCCTGCGCTTCCACTCGGACACCACCGTGGGCGACGCGGTCTATCGCCTGACCCAGGACAGCGCCATGGTGACTCAACTGGTGCAGGTCCTGGTCCTGACGCCTTTTACCGCAATTCCTCAATTCATCTATTCGGTCGTGGTCATCGGTCTCTTCGCACCGGCACTTGGCCTGATCCTCTTTGGGGTTGTAGTCCCCAGCCTGATTGCGGGAGCCTGGTTCTCCCAGAGGATGCGAACACGCTTTCGCGGAGCCCGCGAAACCAACGCCGCCCTGACCGGCCGCATCCAGGAAACCCTCGCCGGAATCAAAGTCATCAAAGCCTATGGGGCCGAGTCAGCCGAGGCGCTCTCCTTTGGCGGGGCCAGCCGGAAGGCATTCGACGCGGCATTCGGCGCCCGAAATCTCTACGCGATTTATTCCATGAGCATGTTCTGGCTCTTCGGGAGCGTTGCCCTCTTCGTCACCGCCCTGGGCACGGTGGAGGTCATGCAGCAGACCGAACTCGCCGCCACCGCACTGGGCTTCACGATCTGGAATCTGGGCCTGTACAACTACTTCAAAGCCAGACTGGGCGGCTCCGTAGAATCGCTCAAGGACGTGTTTCGGACCTGGGGCCGGGCCCAGGACATCGCGATCGGTCTCGACCGGGTCTTCGAGGTGATGGATCACGCACCCGAAATCAGCGATCGCCCCGACGCCATTCGCCTCGAGGGGGTCCACAAGGACATCCGCTTCTCCAATGTGGGCTTCAGCTACCAGAGCGATCGACCTGTTCTCTCCGATGTCAACCTGACCGCCCGGGTCGGAACCATTACCGCCCTGGTTGGGCCAACGGGAGCCGGCAAAAGCACTCTGATGGCCCTGCTCCTTCGGCTCTTCGATCCCAGCAGCGGAAAGATCGAAATCGATGGCGTTGCGCTGCCGAATTTTCAGGTCGAAAGCCTACGCGAGGGGGTCTCCATAGCGCTCCAGGAAAACGTGCTCTTCGGAAACACCATACGCGAGAATATTCGCTTTGCGAAACCCCAGGCCAGCGACCAGCAGGTCAGGGAGGCCGCACGCATTGCATGCGCGAATGACTTCATCGAGAAACTGCCCGACGGCTACGACACCCTACTCGGCGAACGCGGCTCAAAACTCTCCTCGGGCCAGCGTCAACGCCTTTCCATTGCCCGGGCGGTGCTCAAGGATACGCCCATCCTGATCCTCGACGAGCCCACCGCGTCCCTGGACGCGGACACGGAACAGAGGGTCCTCCAGAGCCTTGGCCGGTGGGGGAAAAACCGTGCGGTTTTCCTGATCACTCATCGCCTCTCCACCATTCGCCAGGCGGATCAAATCGTTTTTCTCAAGAACGGCACCGTCACCGAAACCGGGAGCCACGACGCGTTGATGAAAATGACAGGGGGTGCCTACCGCGCTCTCGTGAAGACCGAACGACTCGCCGCCGAGGCCGCCGCGCGATGAGCCGTCCCAGCCCCATGGAGGAGAGCGAGGACCTGAGCCACTGGCAAACCCTTCGGGTGATCGGGCGGGCCCTGCGCTTCGTGGGCCCTGTTCGGGGTCGCTTTGCGGTCAAGGTGGGGCTGATGCTCCTGAGCCTGCTCCCCATGCTGATGCTGCCCTGGCCGGTGAAGATCATTATCGACAATGTCATCGAGGGGCACCCCATCCATGACCCGATTCGCCCCTATCCCGACCTGATCGCCCCCCTGATGAATTCCCTGGCGGGCTACTCGCCCTACGAACTGCTCTTTATCGTGATTGGATTTCAGATGACCCTGTTCCTGGTCATCGGTGCGTTCGGGGCCGCGGGAAGCGAGGGCGAGAGCGCGGAAGGCTATTTGGCCAGCGGCTACGACACCGCGAGTCGAACCGAGAACGAGGCCAACGCGGGTTTCAGCCTCACGGGTGGCCTGCTGGGTCTCTTTGATTTTCGCTGGACCATGCGCCTCACCCAGGCTCTCAATCATCACTACCGAACCCGGCTCTTTGGGCGTATCCAGACCCTTCCCATGACGGCCTTCGATGATGAACGCATCGGCGACGCGGTCTACCGCGTGATGTACGACACCCCAACGATCACCAATGCCTGCTACCGCATTCTCCTGACACCCATCACGGCCCCTCTTCACATTCTGCTCACGGTGACCATCATCGGCTCCCTCTATGGAGATCGTCCCGTTCTCGTCTATTCGGCCCTGGCCTTTTTACCCATCGCTTTCTTCGCCACGCTTCCCCTGGCCGGGGCGGTTCGGCGAATGAGCGGTCGGAGCCGAAAGGCCGGCGCGACGGCGACCTCCACTGCAGAAGAGGGAATGAGCAATATTCTCGCTGTCCAGAGTCTGGGCGGCGAAGCCAACCAGCGAGACCGCTACGAGGCCGACAGCTGGGACTCCTTCAGCCGCTACCGGGACGTCTTTCGTCTCGGCATCTACACCGTCCTCATCGGAGGCATCCCGGCTGTGGCAATCGGCAGCTACGCGTATTTTGTCGCCATCGACGGGGTGATCGCCGGAGAACTCAGCCGAGGCGATTTCGGCCTGCTCACCACCTACTTCTTTCACGTCGTGGCCTCGGCCCAGATGCTGGGCAGCTTGTGGTTCAGCGTTCAGGCCTCGGCGGCAGGCCTCCATCGCGTCTTCTTCTTGATGGACATGCCCGGGGAGATCGACGACCCGAGCGCCGAAGAACTGGGCCCGGTCTCCGACTGCATCGAGATCGACAGGGTCGATTTCGCCTACCCCGATGGAACCACGGTCTTGAAAAACATCGGGCTCCGTGCCCAAGTGGGCCAGATGATCGCTTTCGTAGGTCCCGCCGGAGCCGGCAAGACCACCCTCGCCTACCTGCTCCCGCGCTTCATCGCCCCCAGCGGCGGGCAGGTCCGAATCGACGGGACGGACATTGCCGGGGTTTCTCTGAAGTCCCTGCGCGACCAAATCGCCTTCGTGTTCCAGGAAACGATCCTCTTCGACGCCAGCATCGAGGACAACATCCGCCTGGGCCGAGCGGACGCGACGGATGCCGCAGTACGGGAAGCTGCGCGGCTCGCCGGTGCCAGGGATTTCATCGAGCACCTCCCCCAGGGCTACGCGACCCCCCTGGGCCGGGCGGGCGGCAAGCTCTCCGTCGGTCAGCGCCAGCGGATCTCACTGGCCCGGGCCCTGGTCCGTGATGCCCGAATCCTAATTTTCGACGAGCCGACCTCAGCCCTCGACCCAGAAACCGAGAGCCGTTTCGTAGAAACCCTGCGCGCACTCAGCCGGGACCGCATCGTGTTAATCATCGCCCACCGCCTGTCCACCATTCGCACGGCGGACGAAATTCTTTTCATCGAGGCGGGAGAAATTCGGGAACGCGGCCGCCACGCAGAATTATTGGCGATTCCGGACGGGCGCTACCGGCGCTTTGTCGAACTCCAGTCCGGTGCCGAGCACTGAGCCCAAGACGAGGCCTCGACGGAAACGAAGCATCGCGGGCGAGTTCTCAGGCGCGCTGGCGCCTTCGCCAGGCCAGCCCCGCTAGGCCGGTCCCCAGCAACACGGCCGTCCCGGGCTCGGGCACGAAGGTCCCGGACATGCGCAGGACGTCCTGATTTTGGGCCGCCCCTCCCGTCTGGCCGGACCAGCCAAGAGTCGCGGTATTGAGCGCCGATAGATCCACCGCGTAGTTGATTATCCCCGTCTGACCAAAAACGGAGCCGGGAGTCGTCCCGGTATTGATGACGTTGACCCCAAGGCTTCCCAGGCCGTCGTACGTCATGGCCACTGTATAGATATTGTTCGCCACCGGACCGATGCCCGCGAGGTCGTGGCAGCTGCCCACTTGGGCACCGTTATTGTGGATCGCCAGGCCGAAAGCGCATTCGCCCCCGTTGTCCCACGTGTCCATCACCACCGAGAGAAACTCGGAACCGAGTCCCTGTCCCTGAATGAAGGTGTCCGCCCCGGGACCCACTTCCTGCAGATGAAAAGCCAGGCCGTCCGCCCCTCCGCCAACTTCATAGGTGATCTGCATATCGAACTGGGCGTTCCACGCGGCGTTGGCCTCCACGGTGGCCGCGTTGTACCACGCGTTGCCCCGCTGCCCGCCTCCGTTGTTGGTCAGGCGGAGCCGGGTTGGTCCACCGTAATCGCCATTGATGCCAGCATCGTTGGCCCAGGAGGGGGAGCTGCCCGGACTGCCCGAACCGTGTACCCCTGTGATCTGGGACGTCCCCCAGTCGGGCCCGGTGAAATCAAGGTCCAGAACAATGGGGCCCGCTCCGGCCGTGCCCGCCACCCACGGACTCAAGACCATCGCAAGTACACTGCATAATAAGCGGCTCTTCGAACGCAATTCCATCGATACGTCTCCCCTTCCCGGAGGATTCCGAATTTCATTTTCTCATTAGCGCCCCTCGTTTGTAAAGGAAAAACTTCGGAAATTGGCAAGTCGCCCGTCGAGCCGAACGGGAGTGCCCTCTCCGCGCCCCGCCCTAGGCCTGCTTCACCCCGAGGGAATCGAGGTCTCCTCCAATTCGCGTTGCCCGCATCGCCGGCGTGCAGCGCTAGTCTCCGGGCCCCCCCCCCAATCCCAAGGAAGCCACCCACACCATGACTCAGACTCTGACTTTTACCCCTGAGGAGCTGCTCTCGAGCGAACCCGTCGCCGAGCCCTTGATCGCGAACGGCGTGCGCTGCCACGGGGGATTCGACGCCGACGGTCTCTACCGCTCCCCCCGCACCCTATGCCGGCTCCCCGCCATCCAGGCATGGCAAGCCCAACTCAGCGACCAGGGCTCACCCCTGATCGAGATCCCCCGCAACCTGATGCCCCCCCAGTATCCCAGTGCCGTCCAGGCCAAACTCCTGCTCGAGAACGGTGTCCGCGAACCCGTGGTTCGCGCTCTGACGATCATTTCCATCGTCGAGGGCTTCGGTGCCATGATCCGAGACGTTGAGGCTCCCGAGCTTCGCAAACTTTTCGTAGAGCCCATCGACGGAACAGGCTTGGACCATTTGACCGGAGGCCTCTTCGAGGCCCACGCCCGGGACGAGTCCGGCTACCGAGATGAGGGAGGCCACAAACAGATGTGGGAGGCCGCCCGGGACGCCGGCCTGGAGAATCCCAAGGTGCCTGGAGACGTCCTGATGCGCCTAATGGGAAGGCGCGGCCGAGGCGGAGCCCAGCAGCCCGCTTTCCCAGAGATCGGCCCGGAACTCGAGCGAATGCTGGGCTTCATGGCCAACGTCCTGGTCGTGGAAGTCTTTGCCGAAGGAACCTTCCAATGGGGCATCGACGTGCTTTCGGATCCCGAGATTTCCGCCGCCCCGGAAGTTGCGGGAGGTATGGTCCGAAATATCCAGGCGGACGAAAAACCTCACGTCGACTACCTGCGAACCGCGCTCTCCGAAGTTTCCGCACGAACGATCCGAACCGTCGATGACAAGACAATTTCGGGGAAGACCGTTGTGGACGGACTGCTCCACCGAATTCTCTCCCAAATGACCCGGAATCGGCCCGGCGATCAACGCGAGGATCTCCGCGAAGGGCTTGCCCAGGCCATCTCCGTCGCCACCAATCCTGGGGCTCTTCAGGAGGAGTTCGACGCCCTGGAGTTGCCCTGGACCCCGCCGGAGACGACCGGTTTCGAGCCCGCCGCCAACGGGGCCTGAGCGGTGGAATTGGTCACACGGGTCCGCAGGAGCCTGAAGGTCGGGTGGAATGCCGCCTGGCTTTGGGGGATGTACAAGATCCCGAGCTGGGGTCGGCGTCTTCGCGGCATCGAAATCTCAAAGGAAGAGCTATCCCCCACGCATCAGCGGGCGGCCGCTCGCGTCCTCGACCTGGCTCTCGACCTTCGGGGCGTGATGATCAAGCTCTGTCAGGCGGTGGCCACGCGCTCGGACATTTTTCCGAAAGAGTTCATCGAAAAGCTCAAGCAATGCCACGACGCAGTGCCCCCCAAACCCTTTGAACAGGTGCGGCAGATGGTCGAAAGCGAGCTCGGCAAGCCCATCGAGGCGGTCTTCTCCGAATTTGAGCCCACGCCCATTGCCTCGGCCTCCCTCGCCCAAGTCCACCGGGCCCGGCTCATCGATGGCCGGGAGGTCGCGGTCAAAGTTCAGTACCCCGATATCGAGGGCATCATTCGCACCGACCTGGGGAATATGAGCCGGGTCTGTCGCGTCTACGAATTCTTTGACCCCCAGCCACTCCCGCTTCTCCCCTTGCTCGTGGAATTGACTCGTCATCTGCGCATGGAATTGGACTTTGTCCGAGAAGCGGATTGCGCGGATCGAGTCCGGGAACTCTTTGCCGACGACCCCCATGTCAAGATTCCCGAGATCTACCGGGAGTGGAGCACAACCCGAGTGCTCACCATGGAACTCGTCGGCGGGATCAAGATCACCGAGAAGGCCAGCATGAAGGAAGCGGGCCTGGTGCCCGCCGAAGTCTTTCAGAATTTGATGTACATCTACGTCCGCATGATCTTGGCCGCCGGCTTCTTTCACGCGGATCCCCATCCCGGCAACCTCTTTGTCACGCCCACTGGGGAGATCGTGGTCCTCGACTTCGGCCTTTCCAAGGAGTTGCCCGAAGGCTTCGGTCTCGGTCTCTTCGAACTGATGTTCTCCCTGGCGACCTTCAATGAATCGGCCATGGTGCGGGCCTTCACCGAACTGGGCTTCCGGTCCAAGACCGGAGATACCAGCACTTTTGTCGCCATCGCCCGGCGCATGGTCCGTCGCAGCGATTCGGGCGCCTTCGAGGGTGAGTTCACCGAGGACATGACCGAAGAGCTCTTCGAAGCCATCCGAGAGGATCCCGTCGCCGAGGTGCCCAGCGATTTCGTTCTGGTCGCCCGGGTATTTTCGCTGCTCTCGGGGATCGGACACACCTTGGGGAGCCGGGCCAATGTTCTCCAGGCCATGAGCGGCGGCGGCCCGGTCGCTTCATCCAACGCTTCCCGCTAAGCGACAGGCGTTCGCTCGGGGTCCGGGGGAACGTCTTGGTCATGATCGCCGGTCTGGCCGTGGTCGTGGCCGTGGTCGTGGCCGTGGCCGCTCCCGAAGGCATCCCCCAGGCTGGCAAGCCACACCCGCAGACCGCTTCGCCAGATGCCGCGCAAAATCAGTCCCCCGAGTAGAGCGCTGCCGGCCAGGGCCCAGACCGAGTGCCCATGCGTCTCCCCGAAGCCCCCTTCGGGCACGCTGGCTTCCAGGCCGAAAAGGTTGGCCGCCACCGCGAAGACCCAGACCGCCAGAATCAGCGCCCCCAGCCCCAGCCAAGCCGCCCGGGGGCCGAAGGCGGCGCGCAAAAAACCCACCGTGGCCAAGTTGGTGGCCGGGCCAAGCAGGAGCCCCGCCAGGACCGCCCCGGAAGAAAAACCCTTGCCGATGAGCACAGCGGCCAGGGGCGTGGCCGCTGCAGCACAGACATAACTCGGCACCGCAATCAGCGAAATCACGACAATGTCCAGCCCGGAACCCGCCCAACTTCCCATACCGCCGTCGGGCAGAACCGCCTGGGTATACGCGGCGAGCACCAGGCCCACCAGAGTGAAGGGGCCCACGTGATGAAGCAACTCATCAAAATGATCCATCGCTCGGCGCCAGACTCCTTCGCGCTCGGAACCCGGGGCCACGGGTTCGTTCTCGGCCACCGGCCGTGCCTCGGACTTGAAAGCCCAGGCCACCACCAGGGCGGCCAGCATGGCCACCGCCACGGCCGCGCCCAAACGCATCAGGGCAAAGGGCCACCCCAGGAACCGGGCCGTCAAGGCGAAGCTCTCGACGCCAAGCTCCGGCGTGGCCAACAGAAAGGCCACCACCAAGGCCGGGCCTCCGCCTCGGGCCCGAAGGGATTCCGCCAGGGGCAGGACCCCGCACGCACAAATCGGGAGGGGCGCGCCCACCACCGCGCCGCGAAATGCCTGGCCCAGGGAAGACCCCCCTTGGAGCCAGCGGGTAGAGAGCGCGCCACCAAAGGTTTGAAGCAGCGCCCCAATGGCCAGCCCGATTAGGAGAACCGGCGCCGTCTCCAGGGTCAGCTCTGCCAGGGCGTTGAAGATCTCCTGGCGCACCTCGCCGCCTCCCTCCCCCGAATGGGTGTGCTCGTGCCCTCCGCCCGCGGCCAACATCGCCAGGCCGATGCCCGCCGCAATGGCCAGCATATCGGCGAGCCGTCCGCTCAAATCTCGGGGCGCCTCGGCCCGCCAATCATGGCCGATCACATGCAGGAGCAAGCCACTGGCCACGGCCAGGATCCATGGCTCCCAGAGTTCCATGGTCTGCGCCGGTGTGGCGCCCACGATAAAAACCCCCAGGCACGTGGCTGCGGCGACTCCCACCGCACGCACCACCGCGTGCCGAGTGCCGTAGCGATCCGCATAAGCGAGCACCAGAACCCCGGTAATCGGAACCGTGTGGGCGGCGACGGCGACAAGCACACCGATATCGACGCCGGCGGTCGGGCCGAGTCCACCGAAGAGCCCCAACGCCATGCCGTCCGCCAGCTTGTGCCAGAGCAGGCCGATATAGCCGAGTTCCACGGCGATCCAAGAAGGGTCTCGACGGGAGCCGGAGCCCCGCCCGGACCGGAAGCGAACAATCCGCTCGAAACCTGCCGGCGCCACCAAAGCGATCCCAAAGACGCCCAGCGCCCAGAGTCCAATGTCCGCCATGGCGGCGGGAAGCAGTTGGGCCAGCACGACCACCCCGGCCGCCACCAGGGCAAAGGTCCGCACGGGCTCCAGGGCGCGATGGCTCCGCGAGCCCAACAAGACCACCGCCGCTCCAGCGGCCACAGAGCCCACGGACACGAACAAGGCGAGCCACACGACCGATTTTCCTCCCCGATAAGCCCAGGCGGCGCCTCATCCCGAGGGCAACGCTGGGGCAGTTTGATTCCCCTGTGGGAATCTCGCAAGGGGTCCGAAACCGACCGGGCGATCCCGTGAGCCACCCGGATTCCCTGTGCGACCCAGGCCGAGCCGCACCGGGGGCCGCTCAACGTTCCTTCACACTCACGGCCGGGGGGGGCCCCCGCACACCCCGCGAATCGGGGCGCTCGAAATGCAGTCCCCCGAGCGGATCGAGCGGCTCATATAAGCCAAGCCAGAGCCCATGGCCCCCGGGACCGTCAGTTTGAACCCCAGAGACTCGCCTGAGCTGTCTCTTACGCCAGCGCGCAGCGTTGGCATGCGCCCTGCATTGTTACCCGGCAAGAGGCGAACAGAATCGGGATCAAAAACTCTTAACCCAATGAATCAAGAAAGCCCGATCACACCGCCGCGAAGCGGGGAGCAAAACAATGAGTCTCAAGCCAGGCGCCGAGCACGATGAATACTCCAGGGGAATGATGCTGGCACTCACCGATGCGCTTGCGCTGCTCGCGGCCACGGGGCCACAGGCCACGATGGCCGCAGCCGATATGCCGTCGCCGCCCGCCCAGGATCGCTTTACCCGGGGCCGCCGAGAGGGCTGGGACCGGGCCGCGCTCATTATTCGCGCAGCCCAGGCCAACGCACTGGTGAAGGGGGAGCCGAACCCTCAGGATTGAGGGCGCACGACGGGCCCAACGTCGTCGCTCGGCGACGGGGAGCCCGAACCGTTTGGTGCGGGTGGGCCTTCCGAGACGCCGACAGGGATCGGTCGCTCGAGAAGCCCCCCGCGCTCTTCGCGTTCCGAGTCCGGTTGGCGAACATGCCTCGCCTGGCCCTACTCCTGACCCTGCTCCTGCGCGGCCCGAATCCCCGGAAACGAAATCCCGGCGTTTGATGTTCTTGTCCGGCGCGTTTTTTTCTCAGTCATTGGCGAGCCATCAATCCGGACTCTCGGGAATTTCCGTTCGGCGGCGGGCGACAAAATCATTCAGACCCTCGCTCAGCCCCTCATCCATTTCCGGCGCTTCATAATTCTCCAGCTTTTCCTTCCAAAGCACGTGAGCGCGTTGGGCTGTGTCCCGGCTGCCCTCTTCTTGCCAGCTTTCGAATGAGTCGCTGTGGAAAACCTCGGATCGCCCGAAAGCCGTTTCAAAATTCGCCAGGGTGTGCGCTGTGCCCAGAAAATGGGACCCCGGGCCCACCTCGCGGATTGCCTCCAAGGCCTGACCGTTTTCGGAAAGATCCACTCCCGCCAGCAGCCTCCCCCAGAGCGCACACTGGTCCGCATCCATTATGAATTTCTCGTAACCCATGCATAACCCCCCCTCCAACCAACCCGCGGCATGCAGCACAAAATTCGTGCCGGCCATCAGGGTCGGAAGCAGGGTCCCAGCGCTCTCGGCACCCGCCTGGGCGTCGGGCAGTTTGGAAGCGCAAAGGTTCCCCCCCGAACGAAAGGGCAGACCCAGGCGCCGGGCCAGAGCCGCCATGACAAAGAGCACCTGGGCAGCTTCGGGCGTGCCAAAGGTGGGCGCACCGCTTTGCATCGACATGGAACTGGCAAAGGAGCCAAAAACCATCGGCGCACCGGGCCGCACGAGTTGAACAAAGGCCAATCCGGCCATCGCTTCGGCCAGAGTCTGGGCTGCCACCCCGGCGACCGTCACCGGGGCCATGGCCCCGGACAGGATGAACGGGGCCATCAGCACGGCCTGGCCGGACCGCGCGTAGACCTCCGCGACCCCGAGCATGCTGGCATCCCAGGCCATGGGGGAAGAGGCGTTGATGAGGCTCAGCAATACGCAATGGCTTTCGACGAACGCATCGCCCAGAACCAGCTTGGCCATATCCATGCTGTCCTGGGCGCGTTCGGGGGCGGTGACCGAGCCCATAAAGGCTTTGTCGCTATAACGCAGGTGGGCATGAATCATATCCAGATGCCGGTGTGCCACGGGGATGTCCACCGGCTCGCAAACGGTGCCTCCCGACGAATGCATGGCGGGGCTCAGGTACGCGAGTTTTACAAAATTGCGAAAATCCTCGAGGGTTCCATAGCGACGACCTCCTTCGAGATCGTGCACGAAGGGAGCCCCATAGGCCGGAGCAAACACAGTGGCGTTCCCACCGATTTGAAGATTCCGGGCGGGGTTCCGGGCATGCTGGGTAAAGACCGCCGGCGCCGTTTTGGTGATCAACTGCCGGCAAAGGCCTCGTGGAAAGTGGACCCGCTCGCCGTCCACCTCCGCCCCGGCCTCGGCCAGTCGCGTCAGGGCGCTGGGGTAGCCACGAAAATCGATCCCCACTTCTTCCAGGATCAGTTCGGCGTTGGACTCAATCAGGCAGAGGCCTTCCTCGGAAAGAATCTCCAGGGGACTCGTGGCCCAAGTCAAATAGGGGAGAACCGCGGCGCTGACCTCGGCCCGGGCTGCTTTGCGAGCCGCCCGCCCGCCCTTCCGGCGGCCCCCATCGGAGCCCTTCATCCGTGAGTTTCTCGCATGGGTGAGACCATATACCTAGGCACGGACCGCCGTCCACCGAAGCCTGCTCGGGGTGCCCGGGGTCTCTCTCGGCCCCTCGTCACTTTCACCCTCCGGACGAAGCCAACGAGTCGAGCGAAACAACCTTCGCCGTCGAGAGAGCCGCTCCACCCCGGAAAGACAGATTTTCAAAAAACCGGGAAGTGGGGCTTTCAGGTTAACTGTATCGCCCACCCGAGCCACGAGTTCCTCCGCCCGGGTTTCGCGATTGACCGCCAGACAACCGTCGAGATTTTCCGACTTCGAGGCGAAGTATTCGGACACGATGCTGGGGCTGAGCCCCGCCTGCTTGGCGATCTGGCCCAGGGACGATTGGGCGAAGTCGTTCTTGCGAATCAGATCCCGCGCCGGGCTCAAGATCTGATCGCGTCGGTAGAGTTGAAGCCGTTCGGTCGGCGCCTTGAACATGGGGCGATACCTCCTGGCACCAACACCCCGGCCCGAGCGGGCGGGCCTTGCTCGGCTGATCGTACAGGAGTACGGTAAATGGCACCGCTGGCCGAGTCACTCTCTTTCCCGATGCGCCTTCCAGGAAACCCTTCATGGCACCCGCGTCCAAGTCTCCCGCGCCGAACGCTCCGTCCCGAAATCCCCGAGTCGTGGTGATTGGCGCCGGAATGTCCGGAATTCTCAGCGCCATCAAATTGCAGCAGGCGGGCTTCGATCAATTCGTCGTGTACGAAAAAGCCAATCGACTTGGAGGAACATGGCGAGAGAACACCTACGCGGGGATCGCGTGCGATGTGCCCTCTCACTTCTACAGCTATTCATTTGCCCTGAATCCCGAGTGGACCCAACGCTTCTCCCCCGGCCAGGAAATCCAGAGCTATTTCGAAGAAATCGCTCAGCGCTTCGGTGTGGACGCGCGCATCGAGTACGGCAAACAGGTCAAGAGTTGCGTCTTCCGAGAAGATCGCTGGAGAATCGAGATCGACGACGGTTCCAAGGACGAAGCCGACTTCATCATCGCAGCAACGGGTGTCCTCCATCACCCCTCAATCCCCGATTTCCCAGGCCGGGACAGTTTTGCGGGCCCGGCCTTTCACAGTGCACGCTGGGATCCCAATGTCTCCCTGGCCGACAAGCGAGTCGGCATCATCGGAACCGGATCCAGCGCAATCCAGATGGTTTCGGCCCTGGCCGACAAGGTTCCGGCGCTAACCCTCTTCCAACGGACCCCTCAATGGGTCGCTCCTGCGGAAAACCCGCCCTACACCGAGGAGGAGAAGGCCCATTTTCGGGCGAACCCCGAGGCCATGGAAACCATCCGAGAGGAATTCGCTCGGACGATGACCGATGCCTTCGCCAATGTTCTGGTCGATGCGGATTCTCCCATGCTTAAACTGATTCACGACAACTGCGTGGCCAACTTGGAGAACAGCGTCACCGATCCGGAACTGCGCGAAAAACTTCGACCCGACTACCGGGCCGCCTGCAAGCGCTTGATCATGTCTCCCAATTTCTACGAGGCCATTCAGCATCCGAATGCGCAACTGGTCACCGAAGGCATCGAGGGAATCGAACCCGGGGGAGTCCAGACAATCGACGGACGCCTCCACGAACTGGACGTGCTGATCTTTGCCACGGGCTTCCAGGTGGACAGCTTCGTTCGTCCCATGGAGGTACGAGGCCGGACGGGCACCCTCCTCGACGCTGTCTGGAAGGATGGCCCGAGCGCCTACATGGCCATCTCGGTTCCGGACTTTCCCAATTTCTTCCTGCTCAATGGCCCCAATTCACCGGTGGGGAATTTCTCGCTCATCGACGTTGCCGAACGGCAATTCGACTACGTCATGCAACTGCTCGAGATGGTGCGTTCGGGCCAGTGCACCGGCCTGAGTGCTTCGGGCCAGGCCATGGATGAATTCGATCGGCTGCGCAAGAAGGCCGCGCGCAACACGATCTGGAATAGCGGCTGCAAGAGTTGGTACCTCGACGGTGACGGACTCCCGACTGCCTGGCCCTGGACCTACGACAAATTTCGGGAAGAGATGAGCAACCCCCGCCTCGAGGACTACGAAATCCACTAGGCGCGAGAACTCCCAACCCGAAACTGGCCCCTCGCCGGGACACCCAGAGAAGGAGTCCCATGAACCCCGAGCATTGCCTTGTCGAGCGCGACGGACACGTCCTGACCGTCACCCTCAATCGCCCGGAAGCGAAGAACGCCCTGAGCGGAGGCATGATGGCCGGCATGTACCGGGCCTGGCGCATGCTCGACGAGGATCCGGAACTTCGGGTGGGCATTCTCACAGGGCACGGCGATGTGTTCTGCGCCGGGGCCGACCTCAAAGCCATGGGGGGCGGCGAGAGAGACGATGAATTCCAGGCCCTGATGGCCGAGGTCCCCGACCTCCACTGGCAGGCCCTGCTTCGCCACAACCGGCCCGGCAAGCCCATCATCGCAGCGGTGGAGGGTTTCGCGGTGGCCGGGGGAACTGAAATTTTACAGGGCACGGATATCCGGGTGGCCGCCGAAGATGCGGTCTTTGGCGTCACCGAGGCCCGGCGCGGACTCTTTCCACTGGGCGGAAGCAGCGTGCGCCTGCGCCGCCAGATCCCCTACACATTCGCCGCCGAAATCCTGCTCACCGCGCGGCACGTCACCGCCCAGGAAGCCCTCTCTTTCGGGCTGATTGGCCGAGTCGTGCCCCGGGGCCAAACCCTGGCCGAGGCGCGAAAGATCGCGGCCGAAATTTGCGAGAACGGTCCCGTTTCCATCCGCGCCCTCATGCGCATGCTGCGCGAAGTGGACGAGAGTTACAGCGAGGCCGATGCCCTGGCCAAGGAGCTCGAGTATGGGGGACCCGTTTTCGCCTCGAAGGATGCCCGGGAGGGCCCCCGTGCCTTCGCCGAGAAGCGCAAGCCGGTGTATATCGGCGAATAGAACCAATCTTCAAGAATCCGTGAGATAAGCCATCTCTTGGCCCACCCCGAACAAAGGAGACACCCGATGCAGGCTGCCGTCATGCGCGCCAACAATGCCCCCCTCGAGATCGAAGAGCTTGAAATCGACGATCCCGGCCCGGGCGAGGTCCTCCTCAAAACGGCTGCCTCGGGGATTTGCCACAGCGACCTCAGCGTAATCGAGGGGGGCCTCCCATTCCCTCCCCCCACGGTTCTGGGGCATGAACCAGCAGGGGTTGTCGAGGCCGTGGGCGAAGGGGTGATTGATTTTGTACCCGGCGATCACGTGATCGGATGCCTCTCCTCCTGGTGCGGAGTCTGTAAGTTCTGCACCGGCGGCCGCCCCTACCTTTGCCTCACTCAATTCATGGGCAGGCCCGAAGGAATGGGCCCACGGCTTCGGACGACGAGCGGAGAGCCCATCCCCCAATTCGGGAACCTGTCCTCCTTCGCCGAGATGATGCTCTGCCCCGAGCGCTCCCTGGTGAAGATTCGAAGCGACATGCCCCTGGATCGCGCGTGTCTGATCGGCTGCGGGGTCACCACCGGTCTCGGGGCAGCGCTCAACACCGTGAGCATCCCCGCCGGCGCCAGCGTGGTCATCATTGGCTGCGGGGGCGTGGGATTGGCGGCCTTGCAGGGCGCTCGGATCGTCGGTGCCGGCCAACTCATCGCGGTGGATACCCAGAAATGGAAATTCAATCTCGCGGAAAAAATGGGCGCCACCCATTGCGTGAACGCCAGTGAAGTCGATCCCGTCGCAGCAGTGCAAGAAATCACCGGAGGCGGCGCCGATTTCGTATTCGAGTGCATTGGCCTCGTGCCCACGGTGCAGCAGGCCGTGGCCATGACTGGCCGGGGAGGCACAACTGTACTGGTGGGAGTCGTCCCCATGTCGGAAACGGTTCCGATTTCAGCTTCGGACCTCACGCTTCAGGAGAAAACAATTACGGGTTCCTACATGGGGTCCAATCGCTTCCGTTTCGACATGCCCAAGTACATTGAATTCTACTTGGACGGCCGGTTGCATTTGGACGAGATGATTTCGTCCAGAGTCAAACTCTCCGAAGTCAACGACGCCTTCGACCGGATGCGCAAAGGGGAAGCGGCGCGCCAGGTCATCGTGTTCGAATAAGGCAAATAATGTCCGAGCGTTTCGTACTCTGGCTTTCGACCTCTGCGGGAATCACCTGGATCATCCGGCATGTCGCGACTCATTTGGATCCCTGTATTTTCAAGGCGAGCAACGGTCGCTTCACGTCCATGGGCGTCCCGAGCATGCCCATGCTTACGCTCACCGCTCTTGGACGAAAGTCGGGCAAGGCCAGATCGGTGCACCTGGCCTGCTTGGAGGAGGAGGGGGAATTCCTGGTAGTGGCCAGCGCCATGGGGCAAAAAAAACATCCCGCCTGGCGCTACAACCTCGACGCACATCCCGAGATCGAGGTGCAGGTGCGCGGTCGACGCTTCACCGCCCGGGCCGCAGCCTTGACCGACCGCGAGAAAGAGGCGGTGTGGCCCAAGGTCCACGAGGCCATTCCGCAAATGAAGATCTACGAGGCTCGAACCCGACGCAACATCCGAGTCTATCGCCTGAGCCCCGTCCATTCCTAGAGCACCGCCAATGCCTCACCAGGAGAACACATGGCTAAAAAATACAAAGTGATCCAGTGGGCAACAGGGGTCGTGGGCAGCGCCGCCTTGGGCGGAATCCTGCGCCACCCAAAACTCGAACTGGTCGGCCTAAAGGTCTATAGCGACGATAAAAATGGTCTCGACGCTGGAGACATCGCGGGAACGGATGCCACGGGCGTGATCGCCACCCAGGACGTGGACGCCATCGTGGCGATGGAGGCCGACTGTGTCCTGTACTGCCCTCTTCCCTGGAGCACCACCGAAATCTGCCGGCTGCTCGAATCGGGTAAGCACGTGGTCACACCCTGCCCCTACTGGTTTCCCTTCATCCAGAACCGCAAAGCCGCCGAGGCCATCGAGGCCTCTTGTCGCAAGGGCGGCGTTAACTTCCACGCCTCGGGTTGCAATCCCGGCGGCATCGCCGAACGCTTCCCCCTGACTTTTAGTGGCTGGTGCAACCGCATCGATCGCATCACCATGACCGAATGCGGCGACTGCCGCACTTACAGTTCCAAGGGCGTCATGCGCAACCTGATGAATCTAGGCAAGACCCCCGAAGAAGCTTCCACCAACCCCATCAAGAGTGCTCTGGCCAGGAGCTGGAACGAACCCATCGACATGATCGCCGAAGGCCTCGGCAGCGAAGTCATCCGCTACGAAGCCCACCACGATTTCATTCTCGCAAACCAACCCATTGAAACCGCCGTGGGGATCATTGAAGAGGGAACCATCGCTCTCAACCACTACCGCCATATTGGAATCACCCGGGAGGGCACGGAAATCGTCCAGGAACAAATCTGGTATGTGGACGACATCGAGCAAACTCGGCTCCAGAGGAAAATGGACATCCCCCGGCAATCGGGCTGGCGAATCAAGATTGAGGGCGATGTCAACATCAACATCGATATCGACTTTCCGTCGGAACTGACCCAGGATGAACGCGTCGCTCAGGGCATCAGCACCACCGCATTCCATATCGTCAACGCCGTACCAATCGTGTGCGAAGCACCCGAGGCTGGCCTCAAGACCTACCTGGATCTGCCGATGATCACCGGCTGCATGGGCACCCACTCGGCGCCCCGCTGACACATCAACAAGGAAGCCCAAGGAGAGCGGTCATGCAGAGCCTGTCGAAGCTTCGGGTCATCGATGCCTCCACGGGAATCGCCGGACCCTATTGCACCAAGCTTTTCGCCGACGCCGGTGGCGATGTCATCAAGGTGGAAAACGCCCGGGGCGACCCGCTTCGCCGTTGGTCGGCCACGGGCGCCGATCTCGGCGAAGGGGACGGCGCCTTTTTCCGTTACCTGAACGGGGGAAAGCGCAGCGTCCTCGGCGACCTGCCCGGGGCCGATGACCCGGCGGACGGTGAGATCCCGACCCTGGTGCGTGGGGCCGACTTGCTCGTCGAGGATGCCCCACCCGGCGCATACGATCGGGAGGCCCTGTGCCGGGCACATCCGGGCCTAGTGGTCGTCACCCTCACACCATTCGGGCTCACCGGGCCCATGGCCGGGCGCCCCGCCAGCGATTTCACCCTCCAAGCCGAGGGGGGGTCCATCGGGGCGCGAGGACGCCCCGGATCCGAGCCCTATCAGGCAGGGGGGAACATCGCGGCCTGGAGCGCGGGGAGTTTCGCCGCCGTGGCGGCTCTAGCCGCCGTACGCCGAGCTCAGCAAACCGGCCACGGTGAGCATGTGGACTTCTCCCTGCACGCGGTCACGGCCTTGGTGACCAACTGCTTCATCGACCTCATGTGGGGGATCCTCGGGCGGCCGCCTGTGGTCGGCTCCCTCCCCAATCTTGAAACGCCCTCCATCGAGCCAACCCGGGACGGCTTCGTCGGTTTCACCACGTATTCGGCGCAGCAGATGGCGGATTTCCTCTTGATGATCGAGCGCACGGATCTTCGCGACAGCGAGGAGTTCGGTCAATTCGCTCAACGCCTCGGCCGACTGGAGGAATGGGAGGCTATCGTGCACACCTACACGAAGGCCCACGACACCGACGCCATCATCGACCTGGCCCAAACCCTCCGGATCCCCGTGGCACCGATTTGCAACGGGCAGTCGGTTCTTGAACACCCCCAGATTCGCGCGCGAAAAATCTTCGCCCCCGACGCTTCGGGCGAATTTCAGCGCCCCCTTCCCCCCTACCGCGTGGACGGGAAGCGACCCCCGACGCCGGGAGCCGCCCCCGGCCTGGGCGAACACAGCGGACAAATTGAACCGCGCACCCCTCAGCGTCCCGTGCCCGAGGGCCGACCCGACTTGCCCCTGAAGGGCATGCGGATCATCGATGCCACGACTTGGTGGGCCGGCCCCATCTCCACCCACATCCTGGCGCTCCTGGGCGCGGATGTCGTGCATATCGAGTCCATCCAGAAAATCGACGGCAGCCGCTCGGTGGGCGGCACCTTCGCGGCCCAGCACGAAGCCTGGTGGGAGTGCAGTTTTATCTACCTCTCCACCAACACCAACAAGCGAGGAATCACCCTGGATCTCTCCAGCCCCAAGGGCATGAAGATCTTCGAGTCCATGATCGCTGAGGCCGATGCCCTGGTGGAAAACTTCAGCCCCCGGGTGATGGATGGCTTCGGCCTTGATTGGGCCAAGGTCCAGGACCTGAATCCTCGCTGCCACTATGTCCGGATGCCGGCCTTCGGGCTCGACGGGCCCTGGTCGGAGCACGTGGGCTTCGCCGCCACCATGGAACAGATGGCGGGACTCTCCTGGCTCACGGGCCACCGGGACGATCAGCCCCGAATTCAGCGTGGTCCCTGCGACCCCCTGGCCGGAGTCCATGCGGCGTTCGCGCTGCTCGTCGCCATGGCCGAGCGCGACACGTCCGGGCGCGGGCAATTCATCGAATGCGCGATGATCGAAGCCGCCCTGAACGTAACCGCCGAACAGGTGGCCGAATACACCGCCTACGGGAACCTGATGGAACGCCAGGGGAACCGAAGCCCCGAGGCCGCACCCCAGGGCCTCTACCCCTGCGCGGGCCATGACGCGAGCGAACATCCCCAATGGCTCGCCCTCTCCATCACGAGCGAAGTCCAGTGGGAGCAACTGTTGGCCTGGTTGGGCAAACCCCCATGGGCGGGCGAGATTGGAAAAACCCTCCCCGAGCGCCGGGCACACCAGGACACCATCGACGAGGCCCTAGGAAGGGTCTTCGCCCAGCGCGACCTTGGGGACAGCGTCGAGGAACTCGTCGCCGCCGGGATTCCCGCAGCGGCCATCGTCGACCCCCGTGCCCTGACCGATCATCCCCAACTGGCCGCCCGCGGTTTCATGGAGGAGGTGGATCACCCGGTGGTCGGCCGCCAGTCCACCATGGGCGCGCCCTTCCGCTTCGCGAGCGTCGACCGTTGGCTTCGCCGCGCCGCGCCCACCCTGGGCCAGCACAACGCCGAGATTCTCGTCGAACTCGGCTATGGACCCGAGGAAATCGAGCAGCTCAAAACCGAGAAGGTCATCGGCCACTGGCCCGAAGGCGTGTAACACACTCGGCGGGGGCAGGACACGATCCGAATTCAAGCCTCCCGGGCCTCATCCGTGCAAGGAACCCAGCTCAGCTAGCCCGCGTGCCGCAACACGGCGCCTGCCCGGGCGCCCGTATGCTCGCCATCGAGCACGCTGATTTGCCCGTTCACCAGGGTCGCCTGATAGCCCATGGATTTTTGAATGAAGCGCGGCGCACCTCCAGGGAAATCATGCACGATCTCCGGGTGCTTCTCGGCCACCTTGTCCGGGTCGAAAATATTCACGTCTGCCCGGAGGCCCTCGGCCAGGCGACCTCGATCCGCCAGACCGATGATTCGAGCCGGCGCCGACGTCAGCCGACGGATGGCCTCACCCAAGGTGTAGAGGCCGGTCTCCCGAACCCAATGGGAAAGTACGAAAGTGGCCCAACCCGCATCCATGATCTGGGAGACGTGCGCGCCCGCGTCCCCCAGGCTGGGGAAGATCCGCTCACTCTTGAACATGTCGCCCAGGGCATCGAGATTCAGGTTGAACATCCGGAAGGTAAACAACGCCTTGCCATCGCTCTCCCGGGAAAGACGCAGAAACGTTTCGGACCAGTGCTCGCCCGAACCATTGGCTAGGGCAAGCAGGTTCTGCTCGGGGCGTGCGGCGTATGCTGGGGATTCCCCAGCTCCCATCCAGAACACATGCTCAAGGGGCAATTGAGTCGCCTTTTCGTGCTTGGCCTCCTGGACGAGTTTCCCGGCGGTTTCAGCGTCGCGAATCGCCGCGAGCCGGCCCTTCAGATCCAGATCCCGAATCCGGTTCCAGGTCGAACCCCGGGCAGGCAATGTCGCCTGCAAGCCAAAGACAAAGCCCGAACCCCGGGGCTGGGAGATCGCCGTAATATCGAGACCATCGGCGCAAAGATCATCGAGATAGGCCGCACTGGAACGCCCCGAGTCCCGCTCGGCCGAGACCCCGAAGCTGAAGAGGACTCGGCTGCCCGAAGCCCGGGCGATATCGCGCAACAACTGGGTGCTGAAATCGAATTTCGAAAAATCAAGCACGTTCTGCATCAGACCATTTCGCTGGCCCACGGCCCGAGCGATATGGAGGAGTTCATCGGCGTCGGCGTAGGTTCCCGGTATCGCGCGCCCGTCGGGCAACACGTGGGGGGGATAGCGGTTCGTCGAGAAACCCACCGCGCCCCGGTCCAGGGAATGACCGACGATCTCGGCCATTTTCTGTTTCTCCGCTTCGGTGGCTTGTTCCTCCACCGCACGCTCGCCCATCACGTAAAATCGCACGGCACAATGGCCCACCAGACCCGCGAGATTGATCGCGGGCTCGAGTTTCTCCACCGAGTCCAGGTAGCCCCCGTACCCTTCCCAATCCCAGGGTAGGCCCCCGAGAATGGCGTCTTTGGGAATGTCCTCAACGGTCTCCATCATGCCCGCGAGTAAATCCCTGTCCTCGGGCTTACAGGGGGCGAAGGTTACGCCGCAGTTGCCCATGAGCGCCGTGGTTACGCCGTGCCAACTGACGGGGGTCAACAACGGGTCCCAACCGATCTGGGCGTCCAGGTGAGTATGCAGATCGACGAAGCCGGGGCTGACCACCATGCCCTCAGCCTCGATCTCCACCTCTCCGCTTCCCGGCACCTCGCCCACGGCCGAAATTAGGCCACCGTCAATTGCCAGGTCGCCGGCCACAGGCTCGGCTCCGGTGCCATCAACAAGTTGCCCCCGCCGAATCACCACATCATGCGTCATCGTTGCTCCTTCTTTTTTACCTTTTTTGGGGGGTGGGGGGCCTTGGGGCGTTTGGAGGCTTTACCCTAGCATCCAGCCATTCAGGCCAAGGGGAAACCGGCCCCGGGGCGAATTCAGAATGCCTTCATCGAACCATGCAAGAATGTCTGCACATCGATTGATTGGCCCCATGGGGAAATCGATCGCATTTGTGAAGCGAGATTGCCTCACATAGGATCAAGGACCCATCAGCCGACCCTAGAACGCATTCCGCCCCGTACTCATTTCGTCCCTGCTTATATCGTCCCTGCTTATGTCTAAGACCCTATTTAAAATTTTACCTGAGACCCGAATCATTCCCATGCTGGCCGTCGCGGCCTATTTCGCTGCGGCGACATTGCCTTGCCCGATTCCGGCCCAAATATCCGCTGCCGCTGCTGGTGCCATTTCCTACAGCCATAGCGACCATGACCACGGCGATGACCACGGAGATGACCGCGGCGATGCTTCCATGGCGTCCGCGACGCAATCACCCGAGAAGGATCCGTCCGTCCCCTTCTTCACCAAGCCGTGCCCCTGCGGTTGCGAGGGAAACACCGGCGGCACCCTCGCGACAAAGCGACTGGGAAGACTTATCCCGCCGGAGACAAATTCGCTAACGATCGTCCCGATGCCCACCGCCCAAACGCCCCACCTCCAGTCTGTTTCGGATATCGCTGCGTCTCCGCCCGAACTGATCCCGATCCTCAGCTAGCCACGCCCAAAGAGGCGCGCCCTGCGCGCCCGGTTGAGCCGAAACCGCCTCTGGCCATTCGGCTCCCTTTTTAATGCTTGGTAATGCTTGGCACTCCGTGATCAGGAAATCATCCATGTCCGTCGAAAGAAATTGTGCGCGAAATCCATTGGGGTTTCCCGCCCAACACTCGTTTTCTTACCTCCGCCGCCTTCCGGCGTCGGATTCCTTGGAGCGTCGCGTTCCTCTGCCCTCAGTCCTACTTTTTTTCGGATTGCTTTTTTTCTTCGCGTTCCCGGGCCAGTCACTCGCCGCTCCAGAACTACCCCTCGAGGATGGGCAGCATCCCGAAGAGATCATCGTCACCGCCACCCGAAACCAACGCCCTCTCAGCCAGGTCCCCATGAGCGTCACGGTCCTCACCCGGGATGAGATCCTCGACTCCCCGGCCCAGGCCGTGGACGATCTCCTGCGGATCGTTCCGGGCGTCAACGTCCCCGCAGCCAGCAGCCTGGTCAGCCACCCCACTTCGCAATCGGTCTCCATGCGAGGACTCGGGCGCGGGCGCGCGTTGGTCCTACTCGACGGCGTACCGCTCAACGACGGTTTCGGCGGCTGGGTGAACTGGACCAAAATTCCGTACCGGAACATCGAGCGCATCGAGGTGGTTCGCGGCGGAAGTTCCAGCGTCTACGGCACGTACGCCATGGGGGGCGTCATCAATGTCCTCACCCGGCCCGCAGAAGGCCGAGCCATGGATCTCGAGGCCAGCTACGGGACCCAGGACACCGGGCGCGCCCACGCGTATGTGAGTGAGAGCGTGGGCGACACGGCGATTTCGATCAACTACGACTTCTACGATTCCGGCGGATATCCGGTGGTCGCTGCTGGCGAGCGTGGCCCGGTGGACACCAACGCCCACTCCCAGCACAACAACTTGCAACTCGAGGCCAACCACAGTTTCGATTCGGGCACGACCGCCTACGTCCGGACGAACTTATTTCGGGACAAACGAAACGTGGGTACGCCCCTGGCCAACGACTCCCGAGATGTCTGGGACGTGGCCATGGGAACGAAATTTGCGGCCCCGGGTGGTGGCGACGGAAAGCTCTCCTTCTTCAGTTCACTTCAGGATTTCGACAACGCGAATACGACCGTGGCAGATGACCGGGCCAGCGAAGAACTCGCCCTAACCCAGGAAGTACCCAGCTTTGACATGGGAACCTCGGCCCAGTGGTCCAAGGAGCTTGGCTTCTGGTCTTCCTTTGCCGCAGTGGGAATGGACTTTCGTCACGTTGACGGGGAAAATCGTGAGACCATTGAGAGCTTGCCTTTCAACTCAAGTGTCACACAGGGAAAACAGGATGCCCTGGGGATCTACGCCGAGATGAGCCTCTTTCCCTGGTCTCAGTTCGAAGCCCTGGCGAGCCTGCGATTTGACTACTGGAGCAACTACGCCGGGTCCAGGACCGAGGACGGAAGCTCTACAGAGCATTACGCCGACCGAAGCGAAAGCGAGGTGAGCCCTCGGCTTTCCCTGCGCTACGAGTTTGAAAGCGGTTGGGCCGCCCGGGGTGCGGTCTACCGGGCCTTCCGCGCGCCCAGCCTCAACGAGCTCTATCGCGGCTTTTACGCGGGCAATACTCCGTTCCGACCCAATGCCGACCTGAATCCCGAAAGCCTCCGAATTGGCGGGGAAATCGGCGTCGATTATCGCGATGACCGACTCCAGGCGTCCCTGACCGGATTCTGGAACGAATTGGAGGACACCATCGCATTCGTTTTCAACTTCGTTCCCGGAGGCGGCTCGTTCCTCAAACGGGAAAATATCGTGGCCACCCGAAGCCGGGGGTTCGAGTTTGAATCTGAAATCGAGATCGCCGAGGAGTGGGTGCTCGCCCCCTCTTATGTCTTCACCGAAGCGACTATCCAAAACTTTCCGACTCGGCCAGACCGGGTGGGGAATTGGCTGGAGGATATCCCCCGCCACCAGGCGGCGGTGACCCTAACCTATGACAACCCCAACCTGTTTCAGTTGATGATTCGCGGCCGATATGTCGGAAAACGCTACTCCAGCGATGCCAATGACTTCGAGATGCAGTCCTTTGGAATCCTGGACATCTCGGCGTCCAAGCGGCTCGGTGAGCACCACGAAATATTCCTGATGGTCGAGAATCTCCTCGATGAGGAGTACGATGCGGACCGCACGGGAAGAACCACCCGGATCGGCGCGCCCCGCCAGGTCTGGGGTGGCCTGCGAATGCAGTTCTGAGGACTGGCGACTCGATGCAAAATAAAACTTCGATCAGCCCGCACGCATCGAGAACGGATCGGTGGGGGCCAGGCGCTCGGCGACTGGCGCGCGTGGGCGCCATCGCCCTACTTCTGATGGGGGGATGCAGGGCGCCGGATCGCCCTTTGGTGGCCTTCGAGGACGCACCGCGCCCCCTGAATGCGAAGCCCTCTCGAGATCCCCAGCTCCTCGTCCGGGCCTCGGGCGCCATTGCTCTGCTGGCCGTGGAAGAGGCCCCCCCAGGCGGGGAAGACCTGCGTCTGTATCTCTCTCCGAGCGGCGGGGATGTATTCACGCCGGGCCCCCGGGTCAACGACTGGGAGGGCAGCGTTCGCTCTCACGGCGAGGGAATGCCGCTTCTGCTCGAAGGCACCGAGGGCAAGTTCTATGCGATCTGGCTGGGTCGCCGGGGTGAAGGGCAGCGGGGAAACGTCATTCGAGTCGCGCGCTCGGACAATTTCTTGAAGAGCTTCGGGCCGGCAACGGAACTGGGCGCCAGCTCGGGCCGGGGACCGGGGCCAGCTTTCTTCGATGCCACCGTGGCCCCGGATGGAACGCTCATCGTAGCGTGGCTCGGCGAGGGTACCGACAAGACCCTCTCGGGCTCGAGCCATGTGCTGGTGAGTTCCAGCCACGATCAGGCACGCACCTTCTCGCCCCCGGTCGCGGCCGCTGCGGACGTCTGTCCCTGCTGCCGGCCCGGCCTCGCCGCCGACGAGAGCGGCCGCTGGTTTCTGGCTTGGCGCAACATGGACGAAGACGATGTGCGCGATCTCGCCGTCGCGGCGTCGAGGGATCAGGGAGCGACCTGGTCCTCGGCCATGACCATGCCCGGCCCCAGTTGGCAGATCAACGGCTGCCCCCACTCGGGTCCATCCTTGCGGGTTCTCAAGGGGGATCTCTTTGTCACCTGGTACACCGAGGCCACGGGACAGTCCAGGCTTTACTGGTCTCGCTCCTCGGACGGCGGCCGGGAATTCTCCGCCGCCGCGGATATCGCCGGAGAAATCCTCGACCCCAATCATCCCCGCCTGGCCGAGGTGGACGGACGACTCTTCGTCGTCTTCCAAGGCCGGGACCCCTTGGCCGAGGGAAGCTGGGGCGCCTCGCGACCCTTTATCCGCGCGATCGGGCCGGGCGAGCACTCGCCTCCCGTACCGGTCCCCCACGGCGAGGGCAGCGCGTCTTACCCGGTCCTCAGCGGGCTCGGCGCGGGCCGCGTCGTCGTGGCGTGGACCGATGCCAGCCAATCCGGCTCCCAGGTGCTCGCCGCACGGGGGCGCATCCCGGGCGCACCCAGCGCCCCATAACAACCGAGCACTCGACACCGCCCACGCACCTCCGCTCCGGGACCCTGGGCCGAGGCGTGCCCCAGCGGCGAGGGCTCAGAGCGAGCGGGCGACCGCTGCGGTGCGACGCACCAACTCGGCCAGGGAAAGCTGCTCCTGGCCGGCCAGGGAAACGCCCACGCGATCCTGCCAGGGCCGCGTCCAGGCCTCGGGGACGGGTTTCCCCTGGAGAGCCCAGAGCGCGCCCACAGTTGCCCCGTTGCAATCGGTATCCCAACCCGCCGCAACCACGTCCCCCACAGCTGCGCCGAAATCATCCGGGTGGCGCAGCAGGGCCCAGACCACCAGGGCCAGGTTGTTGAGCGTGTGCACCGGCGACATCCCGGCGTAGTGGCGATGGATCGCAGCGGGCCCATCACCCGCCGCAGCATTTTTGCGGGCCAGGGCGATGGCCTGGGCCACACCTCCCCCCGGTGCAACCTGGGCCGAAGCCAACTCCAGGGCCGCGTCAAGATTCGCGCTCCCGGGAAGGGCCGCTCCCCAGGCCGCCACCAGGACTGCGCCATCCACACCATCGCCGCGGTGGGAGAGTTCGGCATCGACCCGGGCGAGTTGCCCGGCCAGCCCCGGGTCCCCCGGCGTCACCCACCCATACACGTCCGCACGAATCTGCGCGCCGATCCATTCGTTGTAGGGGTTGTCGGAACAGCGGCTAAGATCAAAGCCCGGCTCGGCTCCGCCCGCGAACCACTCGGCCCCCTCGCTGAGCAGCGTCCGATACGCAGCGCGCTCTGCGGTGAACGTCATCCCGGCCGGCAGGCGGTTCAGCCAGGCCCGGGCGACGTCCTCCGTACGCAGGGCGCGCCCGTGCGCTTCGAGCAGTTCCAGCGCCAGCAGCGAGTAGTTGATGTCGTCGTCGGCCGCGCTCGCGGAAAACTGACCCCGACATGCGGATCCAAAAATTTTCGCGGGGGCGCCCTCGATGAGCGGAATATAGTCACGAAGGGGCAGCGCATCGGCCGAGGCCAGGTACTCGGTCAGGGCCTCCTGGCCCTGGGTCATGGAGTAGATCTCCACCGCCTTGCCCAGCATGCAGCCCGACACCCTGCCCTGCCAGGCGCCACGAAGTCTTTGTTCGAGCCCTTCCCCGCCGTCTTCATCCATGGCCACAACTCCCCCCCCCGGGCCGAGAAGCCCCACCACGACCACGGGGTCGCGACCCACGCCCGCACCTCCTCGAAAAGCCCATCAGACCTCCCGGCAGAGCCCGCTCCGCGCGCGCACCGAATCGAGCAGACCCAAGTCCCCCGCCTCGAGGGGGTAGCCTTTGGGAAAGGGGGGCCGGCTCTCAAGCCCCAGGGCCTCGACGACCCGAGGATGTTCGTAGTAACCCGTGTAAAGATGAAAGAGCAGGCTCTCCACAAAGCCCGGGTGCTCGGCGCCCACCTGCTTTACCAGTTCGACCTGAGCTTGCTCGGCCAACGCCGGAAAATCTGCCCCGTGGCTCTCGTTGGCCCGGGCATCGAGGGCTCCCAGTCCACTGGCTACCCCTGAACCGCCCTCCCCCAGGCGCGGCTCCACGTAGGCGGCCAGCCCGAGGCTCCCCGCTCCCGGAAGCGAGGGGGACCGGGCGGGAATCAGAACATCGAGAAGGGAACTAAAAATCGGTTCGGGCAGTGGGTTTTCACTCATGACTCGCCTCGGGTGAATGGCGCAAAGAATCGGCGGGGTTGGGGACCGGCACACGCGGGCTCAATCGAAAAGAGTCTCCAGGTTTCTCTTGATGTGATCGGCGACGTAGAGGGAAATGGCCTGCAGGGTGTTGGTGGGATTCACACCGCCGGAAGTCACGAACACACTTCCGTCGACAACGAAGAGATTCTTGACATCGTGGGCTCGCCCCACTGAATTGACCACCGATTTGCCCGGGTCGGTGCCCATCCGGGCCGTTCCCATCAAGTGCCAGCCGGCCGGGGGCAGCGGCGCCTCGGGCCAGGTCTGGCGCGCGCCGGCTGCTTCCAGGGCCTCGGATCCCCGAGCGACCGCGTGGTCGAGCATCTTGAGGCTGTTCTCGCTGAGCCGGTACTCGATTTTCGGGGCCGGGATGCCGTCGGAATCCACAAGGTCCGGGTCGAGGGTCACGCGATTTTCTGGCTCGGGGAGATCTTCGCAGATCAGCACCATCCCGGCGGTGCGATCCCAGAGTGCATCGTAAGCCGCATGATGCCCCTGCCCCCACGGAAGCTGGCTTGAAGACATTCCCCAGAGAGCGGTGGAAACCGGACCCATACCCCGAATCATTTCGGCCGAGTACCCGCGAACGAAACCCCGATCGCGATCGGTTTCATAAAATTCTTGACTGATGATCGAGCATCCCGTGGGTCCCTTGTAGCCCTCCAGCGGTTCATCGAACAGACCGGTGACCATTGCGTAGGGGTGGAACATGAGGTTCCGCCCCACCAGACCGCTCGAGTTCGCGAGCCCGTCGGGAAACAGCTTCGACCGAGAATTGAGCAACAGGCGCGGCGTACCGACGCCGTTGCAGGCAACGATTACCATCTCGGCGCGCTGGTGGTGCTCGTTCCCTTCGGCGTCCACATAGATGGCTCCGCTGGCCATCCCCTTGTCGTCCACGGTGATCTCGCGCACTCGGCAATGGGTGCGCAGTTCCACCCCTTCGCGCACGGCCACGGGCCAATACGTCACGTCGGTGCTGCCCTTTGCGCCCTGGGCGCAACCCGTGAGGCACGGCCCCAAATTGATACAGGCCGCCCTGCCCTGGTATTCCTCGGTGGCGATGGCGCTGTCCGACGGCCACCAATGCCAACCCAGGTGATTGAAACCTCGGCCCAGAGTCTCTCCCAGCTTGCCCAGAGGTACCGGGGGAAGGGGGAGTTCCTTGGGCGGGTAGGCGGGGTCTCCCGCCAGCCCGGCGACCCCCATCATGCGGGCATTCAGATCGTAGAAGGGCTCGAGGGTCGCGTAATCGATGGGCCAGTCGTCGGCCACGCCGTCGAGGGATTTCACGCGAAAGTCCGAGGGGTGGAGCCTCGGAAAATGCGCCGCATAGAGAATCGTGCTGCCCCCCACGGCATTGAAGTTCGAGATCTTGATGGGCGAGTCGCTGTCGTTGATCGGGTAGTCTTCGCGCCGCCCCCGCCCATTGGGGCTCAGGCTAAACGCCCCTTGGAAACGCTCCTGTTCCCAGCCGGTTCGCGTGGAGGGATAGTCCGCGGGATTCATCCACCCCCCCTGTTCGAGGCAGACGATCCGCATGCGGGTTTCGGCCAGACTCCAGGCCATGGCGGCCCCGGACGCTCCTGCACCAATGATCAGAACATCAACCGGCTCATCCGACACCCGCGGTCTCCTCAACTCCGAATCCAAGCGGGTCTTCCCTCGCGAACGGTCGACCCGAAATGACACGCATACCATAGCGCCCGGACAGGGGGCGACTCGGAGAGATTTCCCAGTCATGATACACTTCGGCCTCTCCCGCTGGCCGAGCAAAAGCAAAACCCCAAAAGGAAAAACCCATGCCCAACGCCCCCTCAACTTGGAAAGCTTTCAACTCCGCCGATCTGATCGAGCGCAGGAAAGAATCCGGGGTGCCTTACCTCGAGTTCTTGAGAGAGCCCAACCTCAGCTGCGGAATCTATTCCCTGGCGGCCGGCGCCAAAGACCTGCAGAGCCCCCACGATGAGGACGAGGTCTATTTTGTCATCAGCGGCCGGGCGCGACTGAAGGTCGAGGACGAGGAGCGAGTGGTCGGGCCCGGATCCGTTCTTTATGTGGGCGGCACTTCCGAGCACTCCTTTGTCGAAATCGAAGAGGACACGACGCTTCTGGTATTCTTTGCCTCGGGCGGTCCCTCGGCGGACTAACCCACCTCTCATCAGCGCATCATCAGCAGAGCCAGAAAGTAGAATCGGAAAGCAGAACCAGAAAACAGAACCGGAAAGCAGAACCGGAAAGCAGAACCGGAAAGCAAGGAGCCTCCATGACCGAATTAACACACTTCCAGGCGGGCGATTCGAGCGAGGACATGCTGGCCTGCATTCGAGCCGACGGCGCATGTATCGTTGATTCGCTGATTCCGGCCGAAACCGTGGCCCGGCTCCGGGGTGAGACCGACCCCCACATGGAGGCCACCCGGAATGGCCAGGACGATTTCACCGGCCGCTCGACGACACGGACCGGCGGGTTGGTCCTTCGCTCCCCCACGAGCCGAGATCTCATCCAACACCCCGAGATTCTGGCGCTCTGCGACGGCTTCCTGTTGGAGTACTGCGAGCGGTATCAACTCCACCTGGGTCAGATCATTCGCATTCGCCCGGGAGAGAAGGCCCAGCATATTCACCGCGATCGCTGGGCCTGGGGGACTCACCTAGCCCACGTGGAACCTCAACTGAACACAATCTGGGCCCTGACGGATTTTACCGCGGAGAATGGGGCCACCCAGGTCGTCCCCGGAAGCACGCGCTGGGAAGACAACCGAAAGATCGAACCCCAGGAAATTGCGTCCGCGAAAATGACCCTCGGCTCGGTGCTGCTCTACACGGGGTCGGTCTTTCACGGCGGCGGACAGAACCAAAGCACCCAGGACCGAATTGGACTCAATATCACCTACGCCCTGGGTTGGCTTCGCCAGGAAGAGAACCAATACCTGTCGACCCCACCCGACCAGGCGCGCGAACTGAACTCGGACCTGCAAAAACTGATTGGGTACAGCATGGGCCAGTACGCACTGGGCTACTTCACGCCGCCGGGCCGAGCCGGCGAGCCCGCCGATATCGCCGACCCTCAGGACGCCGTAAGAAGTGGGATTGGAGCATTGGAGAGCCTGGGCTCACCCGAGTCATACCAGAATCTCTCGAATCGGGTCCAACACGCATCGGACAAGTGAGCTTCAGCGGACCAACCCCGAGAAAAATCAGAGCGTGGAGATCGTGAAACTCGAAACGTTGCCGTCCCCCTCGCCCAGGACGATCCGCCGAGCAGCAGGAATCCGCGCGCTCGGCCTGATTTTGCCCGGCCTAGGTCTCCTCGCGTGGGGATGCACCGGCGCCTCCCCTGCCCCGCCCCCTTCCATTTTGCTGGTGGTCATCGACACCCTGCGCGCCGATGCGGTTTCGGCCTATGGCAACGGCCTGGACACGACACCCACTTTTGATGCCCTGGCCGAGGAGGGCCAGCTCTACACACGAGCCTATGCGCCTTCGCCCTGGACCGTGCCCTCCCACGCCTCCCTGTTGACCGGGCAAACCATCGAAGACCACGGCGTCGGCCTCTCTGGCCGGGTGGTTCTCCCCAAGGCCGCCCGAACCCTGGCCGAGCGACTCCGGGACCGGGGCTACGAAACCGCGGCCTTTAGCGAAAACGCATTGATCAGCGAAGACTTTGGCTTTTCCCAGGGGTTCGACCACTTCGCCGTACGCACCGCCGAAGAGCAGATGGCTGCCGGGAAAAAGGGGACCATCGATGTTGTCGATGAGCTCAGGGACTGGCTCCAGGGACGCGATCCCCAACGCCCCTTCTTTGTGTTCGTCAACCTCTACGACCCCCACGAACCCTACGAACTTCGCGACGTAAACCCCTTCCTGCCCGCTGGCACCAGCACCGCCGAGGCGAAGCTTCACAAGGCCGGGGGTCGCACCTCTCACCTCATCTGCGACCGGATCCCCGGAGAAAACCCCCTGGAAATTCTCCGCGGCCTCTACCTGGGCGAAGTGGCTTCCGCCGATCGCAAGTTGGCCGGAATCCGGGCCGCCCTCGAGGCCCAGGACGAACCGAATTTGGTGACCGTGGTGACATCGGATCACGGCGAGCACTTCGGCGAGCACCGCTTACTCGACCACGAGTTCAGCGTGCACGAAGAAGTGCTGCGCGTTCCCCTCGTGGTGCACGGCCCGTCCCTGGAAGCCGGTCCGATCCAGGCCGCGCGCATCGATGAACCCGTGGAGCTCCGCGACGTGGCGCGCACCCTGCTTGGCTGGGCTGGAGCCGACACAGCCGGCGTCGGCGGCCGGGACCTTCGCACCGAAACCGTTCCCCCCGCGCCCCGGGATCTCATCGCGGTCTACAGCGACAACCGGATGCGGCTGCCCCCGGCGTTCGATCGAGACGCCGCGCGCGAAGTCCAAGACTTCAAACGCCAGGGCTGCGGCGACGCCGACCGCGTCTTCGGCGACATGCTGGCGGTGACCCGTTACCCGTTCCGCGTCAACTGGTACGCGCGCTACCCGAGCGAAGTCGTGGATCTGCGCCCGCCGGCACAGGCGTCCGCCCCACGCCCCCCGCCCCCGCCTGAGCTGATTGCGGCCCTGCGGACCCAGGCCGAGCAATTCGCCGCCCGGGCGCGCCTGGGCGAAGACGTCGCCCCGGAGCCCCTGTCCCCAGAATCCGAGGAGGCCCTGCGCAGCCTGGGATACATCGACTGAAGCCCAGCGCCCTGGCCCGGTTTGGGTTTGAGCCTATGGAGGCGGCCCACGGGCCATCCGGACTCGGAGCAGCGCCGGGGCTAATTCCGTCTGCGTAATGGTCGGGCCGGCGGGATTCGAACCCGCGACCTCTTGACCCCCAGTCAAGCGCGCTACCAAGCTGCGCCACGGCCCGACCGAACGCTGGTTTTTAGCGGGATCTGCGCCGGTTGTCGATGCCGGAAGCGATCAACCCGGATCGGCTTACAACAGATCGCGAATTTCCTGGAGTTCACCGCGTAGGCGGTGGTAGGTGGCTTGGAGTTCCGAGGCCAGGATCCCGGCACTCACTTCTTCCTGTGTGGACTTTCGCCTCACCTGGGTTCGGGTCTTCCCGGCGCCTTCGGCGGCTTGCACGCCCTTGCCCAGGCCCAGATCGCGCAACTGTTGGCGCGCCCCAGCAATCGTGTAGCGCTCCTCGTAAAGCAGGCGCTTGATCGCCAGAATCATCTCGATGTCCTTGCGGCGATAGAGACGCTGCTTGGACCGAGACTTCGGGGGTGCCATCCAGCGAAATTCGGTTTCCCAGTAGCGGAGCACATGGGGCTTCACATCGGTAATTTGGGCCACTTCACCGATCCGGTAATAGAGTTTGCCCTCGGGCAGGCTGTCCAGCACAGAGGGCGGAGCCGGCGGCTGGACAGAGCGCTTGGCGGAGGACTTAGCCGGCGGCGCCTTCGAAGGGGCCGGGCTGGCAACTGTCCGCTTCCGGCGGGTCGTGCTGGCTTTGGCCCGGGCAGCGCTCTTGCGCTTGGTCGCACTCGCCTTCCGATTACGCGCAGCCATCCGGGTTCCTTCGCGTCAAATTGGGCGCTTTGCCCGTTGGGCCAGAACAACGAGTCTAGAGCGTGGCTTCCGGACGTTCCGGATCAGCCTGATCCTCTTCCTCGTTCAAGACATTCTTTAGAACGAGACTCGGTTTGAAGGTCAGGACCTTGCGTGCCTCCAGCAAAATCTCCTGGCCCGTCTGGGGATTCCGGCCCTTCCGGGCATTTTTGTGCCGTACCACAAAATTGCCGAATCCTGAGATCTTGACTTTCTCGCCCTCGGCGAGAGTGTCCTTAATGATGTCAAAGACCTTTTCCACCAGTTCGGCTGCCTCTTTCTTAGAGAAGCCAACCCGTTCGTAGATCTGCTCGACGATCTCTGCCTTAGTCATGCAATCTCCCAGCTTCGCTAGGGGCTCCGGGTGCCATCCAGCGACCTCATTCTACCCGCTCATGCCTCTGGTTTCTCGCCCAACTCGTTGAAAAGTCGACGGAAATCAGATTAATTTCATCACGGGAGCCTACATCGAGACGGTACCGAGGGCAAAGGGCTACGCATACTCTATGCCGCCGAGACCGGCCACACACGCAATCCGGCCCGTTATGCCGCCGCCTGCTTGGCCATCGCCACCAACTCCCCAAATGCCTTGGGGTCGTCCAGCGCCAATTGTGCCAAAACCTTTCGATCGATTTCGACTCCGGCCTTGTTGAGACCGTCCATCAATCGGCTGTAGGAAATGCTGTGCTCACGGGCCGCTGCGTTGATGCGAGCGATCCAGAGCATGCGAAACTGGCGTTTGCGCTGCTTTCGCCCCTTGTAGGCGTAGAGATCAGCCTTCTCCACGGCCTCGCGAGCGACCGTGCTCAGCTTGCTCCGCGCGCCGAAATAGCCCTTGGCGCGGTCGAGCACCCTGTTTCTTCGCTTGTGTGCGGGAACGCCCCGCTTCACTCTCGACATCTAGTTCCTTCCTTGTCGGCGGCCATCCACTTGGAAAGCGGCCCGGTTTGCACCCGAACGTGGGTGCCGGAAATCTCAACCCCTAAATAGAGCGCTCTGGAAGTTGGCCACCAGAGCGTTTGCCCCTGCGGACCACGCCCTGTACCCGGAATCCGGGACCCACCCCGGCTCTAGTTATACGGCAGCAAACGTTCCACTCGAGCCACGTCCGCAGGGGCGACCAATTCCGCCGCCCTCAACTGACGCTTCCGCTTGGTTGTTTTGCATCCCAACATATGGTTCTTCATCGCCTTGTGGCGCTTCAGCTTTCCGGTCCCCGTCCGGCTGAACCGCTTCGCCGAACCCCGGTGTGTTTTCATCTTGGGCATCGTCTTGCCTTCCTCATTGTCCGCACACTAAAATGCACGGGGTTTTCTTTTACAGGGGAGGGTTCAGGAAACCGCTTCCTCTTCCGCCCCCTGCCCTTCATCTATTTTTGTGTCGCTGCTTCTTCTGTCGGCTCTGTTTCTGTCGGTTCTGTTTCTGTCGGTTCTGTTTCTGTCGGTTCTGTTTCTGTCGGTTCTGTTTCTGTCGCGTCCGCCAGTTCCGGCGCAGCCTCTATGGCCTGGCTCTCGTCCGTTCCCGCCGCAGCTTGGTCGGCAACCGCCTTTTCGCTCTCTTCCTTCCGCTTGACGTCCGCGATGACCTCGCGATCCCCAATCAGGATCATCGACATGAAGCGCCCCTCCATCCGAGGAGGGTTTTCCGTCTTGGCGATGGGTCCGAGTTGCTTTGTCACTTCTACGAGTTGCGCCCGCCCGCGTGCGGTATGAACCATCTCCCGGCCACGAAACATGACGGTCACCTTGACCTTGTCCCCGTCCATGAGAAAGCGCCGCACGTTGTTGAGCTTAAAATTCAGATCGTGCTGATCCGTACCCGGTCTCAGCTTGATCTCTTTCAGGGTGGCCGAATGAGCCGGCTTGCCCGCTTTTTTCTTCTGCTCGTATTTATACTTGCCGTAGTCCATGATGCGGCACACCGGCGGACGTGAAGTCGCCGCGACCTCGACCAGGTCGAGCCCCTCGGCTTCGGCCAGGACAATCGCATCCCCGGGAGTCATGACTCCCAGTTGTTCGCTGTCCGCGCCAATCACCATAATTTCCGCCGCCCGGATTCGCTCATTCACGCGAGTTGAGTCGCGTTCGGGCGCTACGATTCGAAACTTTGATCTCGATCTGCCAGGAATACAGATTTCCTCCAGGGACCTATCAGAGCGGTCCCATACTCCGCTTGGCGGTAGCATCCGCCAGCTGGTTCGCGATCGCGTCCATCGTCATCGCTTCAATTTTATCTTTCGATTTTCGCAACCGGGGCGACACCGTCCCGGCTTGCGCTTCCTGCTCTCCCACCACGAGAGAGAGCGGGATTTTTTGCTTCTCGGCATCTCGAATCTTGAAGCCAAGGGTTTCATTCCGCGAGTCCAGTTCCACCCGCACGCCCGAGTCCATGAGCCGAGCCTTGACGGTCTCAGCATACTCGATTTGCTTCTCCGAGATCGGTAAGACTATGGCCTGAACCGGAGAAAGCCAAAAGGGAAAGTCTCCCCCCGTGTGCTCGATGTAGATACCAATAAAGCGCTCCAGAGAGCCCAGAATGGCTCGGTGGAGCATAGCGGGTTGGT
>LWDU01000043.1_pt1 | contig 68817 bp, 58 predicted proteins | sample 727161 | NCBI WGS metagenome assembly LWDU01 (sample SAMN04566230, study PRJNA314399) | hydrothermal vent metagenome | isolation source: deep sea hydrothermal plume seawater | place: Mexico: Gulf of California, Guaymas Basin | collected 2004-07-11 | reverse complement strand
CGCAACAAATGGGTCTCGATATTATCCAGGGCGATCACGAAGATGCACCCGGACAACTCGAGTTGAATACCCAGTTCGATGATGTGCTGCGTAATGCGGATCGGCTGACCACTTACCGCCAGATCTGTGCGCAGGTTGCTCGCGAGGATAACTTGATCGCCTGTTTCATGTCGAAACCATTCATGGGTGTATCGGCCTCGGGCTGTCACCATAATATGTCGCTATGGCGCGGCGGTGAAGATGTGGTCAATACGCTCGGGTTTGATTCCTTAGCCGGTATGGAAGGGGTTTTTAGCTACCGGGTCGGTGGTGAGAATACCTTCATGCCCGATCCATCGGTTGACGAGCGTGCCCCCGGCCCGATTGGTTTGCAGTCTATCGGCGGTGTTATCAAACACCTCAGTGCGCTGACTTCGATCGGTTCTTCGACGGTTAATTCCTACCGCCGTCTCTGGGATACAGGTTTCTGGGCGCCAATATTTGCTGACTGGGGTTATCAGAACCGTACCTGTGCATTGCGTGTATCTGCACCAGGCCGATTCGAATACCGTTCGGTTGATTCGATGGTGAATCCTTACCTGATGGGTTCCGCGCTGCTCAAGGCTTTCGACGACGGTATCGACAACGATCTGGACCCCGGTGAAGCCGAAGAACGCAATATCTATGAGGCGATTGACGCGGGTAAAGAAGTCAAGAAATTGCCGATGTCGCTGGGTGAGGCCCTGGAAGAATTGGCCAATGACGAGGTCATTAAATCATCGATGCCTGGTGAAATGTACAGGGTATTCGAGCATTACAAACGCGACGAATGGGAACGTTTTATGCATACCACGACGGAATGGGATATGGAAACGTATTTGGATTGTTTACCTTAATACCTATTTATTCCGTAGCGAGTTGATGCGCAGGACAGCGCTCACTCGGTCAGTTTGATAGATCAACTACATTTTGGAGGAATTTTCTATGTGTGGTATAGCCGGGCTGATTCATCGCGGTAAGAGTGCGGATGTCGGTAGCCAACTGACTTCCATGTTACAGGCACTCAAGCACCGGGGTCCCGATTCAACTGGGTTTGCCCTCTATGGTAACCCTCGGGATGACGAATATGTGATGCGGTTCAAAGTCGCAGAACAGGAAGATATGCGGCATGGGTTTCTTATTCATGACCAGGTTAAGGAAAGAAAAGTAGAAGTAGACAGACGTCTTGAGGAAACTGGCATACGCAAAACCGCAGAGCTACAAGCAACTGAATATGCGTTCTGTTACCGATTTTCATTTGACGGTGACATGAAACATACCGCTGATTATGTCGAAGATATTGAGGGCGTCGAGATTCTTTCGATAGGAAATGCGCTTGAGTTGATCAAAGATCTTGGGGACGCAACGGTTGTATCCGAGCAGTATTCGCTAAGCGGATTTGAAGGTACTCATGCAATTGGACATACCCGTATGGCGACGGAGTCGGATGTTGATATCCGATCCGCCCATCCTTACTGGGCATATCCGTATAACGATATCTCCGTCGTTCACAACGGACAACTGACAAATTATTGGGGGTTTCGTCGTGAGATGGAGCGACGGAATCACCGATTCATGTCCAATTGTGATTCCGAACTGATCGCGGTTTATATTGCAGATCGGTTGGACCGAGGCGACGAACTGGAAGAGGCAATGACTCGTTCTGTTCATGAATTGGATGGTGTTTTTACCTATGTCGTTGCCACTGAAGACAAGCTTGGCATGGCGAAAGATGTAATGGCCGCCAAGCCGATGGTGCTTTATGAAAGTGATGAATTTGTGGCTCTGGCATCAGAGGAGGTCGCAATTAGAAGCGTGTTCCCACATGAAATTGATACTTACGACCCCTACGAAGGAGAGGTAAAAGTATGGCAGAGCTAAAAACGACTGACTCGTCTCTGGAGATGGGAATGCACACCGAGCAGTTGTCGGGGCGCACACAGCAGGTCTTTTTCTCGTCGGAAGAGGGAGATAACTATACCTATCCCTGGGCGGATGAGGTGGACTTCGATAAGTCGACCGAGATCGACGCGGAAGGTCTCGAGGCCAAGGAGGTTAATCTCAAGATCAGAGACGCGATGGGGCAAGGATATGGGACGATTACAGTCCTGAATCCGGCAGCCAAGCATTCGCTGGGTGTCGGTATCTTGAGCCGTTTGAATCTGCGATTTGAAGGGAGTCTGGGCTATTTTGGATGCGGTCTAGTCGATGGTCCGAATATCGTCGTTACAGGCCGGGTGGGTTGGTCTTGTGCCGAGAATATGATGGCCGGGACAATTCTCATCGAGAAGAATGCCGGATCCACATTCGGTGCAGCCATTCGTGGCGGTGATCTGGTGTGTAAAGGTGATGTCGGCAGTCGTACTGGTATAGATCAGAAGGGTGGAACGATAATTGTCGGTGGACGTACCGGGGCTTTTTCTGGCTTTATGATGCAGCGGGGCCGTATGGTGATTCTAGGCAATGCAGGCAAGAACTTGGGCGATTCAATGTACGACGGCACGATCTATGTGGGCGGTGCGATTGAGGATCTGGGTGTAGATGCGGTTGAGGGTGAGATGACATCACTCGATGCGCAGTGGCTGACCCAGAAACTCGGTCAGTACGGTCTGGAAACACCAAACGGCGTTGAGAAAATGACCAAGATAGTTTCAGGGAAACAGTTGTGGAATTACGACAACCTCGAGCCTTCAGAAAAGAAACTCGTGCTGTAACCGATTAAGGAAAGAATAATGTCAACCAATAGAAATACAGACGTCATCGGGCACAGTTTTATTTTCCCGCCTGAGGTGATTGACGATATACACATTAAGTCTGAGCTCGGCCGGTACCGTATGCGCGGATTTTCGCTGTTTAAGAAAATTCCCAGTTGGGATGATCTAACATTCCTTCCCGGTACGCTGACCCGATTCGTGATCGAGGGTTACCGGGAAAAGTGCCTGACTAAAACCGTGATTGGGCCGAGGGCAAAGCGTCCAATCGAGTTGGATATTCCCATTTACATTACCGGTATGAGTTTCGGCGCATTGTCGTATGAAGCAAAGACGGCGTTGGCTCGTGGTGCAACGATGGCCGGCAGTGCGACGTGTTCTGGAGAGGGGGGAATGATACCGGACGAACGACGCTACTCCGAAAAATGGTTTTATCAGTGCATTCAGTCGCGTTATGGTTTTAATCCACACCATCTACGATTGGCTGATGGTTGCGAATTTTTTATTGGCCAGGGTTGCAAGGTAGGTTTGGGTGGACATTTGATGGGCCAGAAGGTGACGGACCAAGTGGCTGAAATGCGATCCTTGCCCGCCGGTATAGATCAACGGTCGCCAGCTCGCCATCCCGATTGGCTGGGGCCTGATGATTTGTCGTTAAAGATTCAAGAAATTCGAGAAGCGACGAACGGGGAAATTCCCATTCAGCTCAAACTGGGTGCTGCACGTGTTTATGATGACGTGCGAATGGCTGCGAAAACTGATCCAGATGCGATCTACATCGATGGGATGGAAGGAGGCACCGGTGCGGGCCCGCACTTGGCGACAGAAGAGACGGGCGTGCCCGGAATAGCAGCGATACGCCAGGCCAGGAGAGCGCTTGAGGACGTGGGTAGGTCCGGTGACATCACGCTGGTGTATGCCGGTGGTATCCGAAACGGTGGAGATGTTGCAAAAGCGCTGGCTTTGGGAGCGGACGCGGTTGCAATTGGTCATTCGTCGTTAATGGCACTTAACTGTAACAAAAACATTCCAGAGGCCGACTTTGAGAATGAGATTGGCGTGCCGGCAGGGCATTGTTATCACTGCCATACAGGCCGGTGTCCAGTTGGGGTGGCGACCCAGGATCCAGAACTCAGAAAGCGGCTCAATCCAGATGACGCAGCCGAACGTGTGTACAATTTTTTGCACACCCTCACGATAGAGTGTCAGATGCTGGCCAGGGCCTGTGGCAAGACCAATGTACATTCTTTGGAGCCCGAAGATTTAGCCGCATTGACAATGGAAGCGTCAGCTTTAGCTCAGGTGCCGTTGGCTGGTTCCCAGCATACAGTTGGCCGGCCTGATATGACCCGGTTCTGAGGAGAAACTCATTATGACGAATGAAAAAGATATTGATCATTTCATCAACACGGATGGACTAGATACAGAGCGGGAGCAGACCATTGGCCAGCACATCGGCTATCGGTACGATGTGAATTTGGTGCCAGACTACGAACGGATAACACCCTTTCTTCAAAAGTACATGGATACCATGGGCTGGCAGGATTTAAACTGGCTGGAGGATGTGCATATGGGTTATGAGGATGGTCGACCGGCCGTTTTTGATCGTAACATCAATGGTTGGGTGTCGATTCCAGAAGATATTGAACTGTCTGATAATCAGCAGGATCGTGACATGATTGCTCGCGAACTGCTTATACGGTTTCAGATGTCGCCCCGTCACCCGATGGTTGATTTGCGAAAGGCCTACGCTAAGTTTTAGTTGTTAAGCGAGCATGGGTCATGCCAACGGCCCTTGGTGATGCTGGGGGATACGCATGTTTTATCGAGTACAGCAGAACGTAAGGCAACGTAGTTTTTTGCTAAGTTACGTTAACAATCATGCAGTATACTAAGTCCGTTTTTTGCCTTTAGTATCTCGCGATAGTTGGATGTTTTGAGGCATCTAGATATTCATCTGGGTCTCTTGAAGTAACAGTTTCCAATTGGAGAATAATATGTCGATGCCTGGCAGTGATATTGAAATCGCTCGTGCAGCAACTACGGAGTCGATCCAGGATATTGGAGAGAAGCTTGGAATTCCAGAGGAGTTTTTACAGCCCTATGGACACACCAAAGCCAAAATCAGCTACGATTTTATAAAGTCTCTTGAGTCTAGACCTGATGGGAAACTCGTGCTTGTTACGGCTATCTCTCCAACACCTGCGGGTGAGGGCAAAACAACAACCAGCGTTGGATTGGGTGATGGTCTAAACAGGATTGGGAAAAATACAGCGATCTGCTTGCGTGAACCTAGCTTGGGTCCATGTTTCGGGATGAAAGGCGGTGCGGCAGGTGGCGGTTATGCGCAGGTGGTGCCGATGGAGGATATTAATCTCCACTTTACCGGCGATTTTCATGCGATTGGTGCTGCGCATAATCTGTTGTCCGCATTGGTTGATAACCATATCTACTGGAGTAACGATCTGGAGTTGGATGTGAGACGTGTCACCTGGCGGCGTGTGGTCGATATGAATGACCGTGCGTTGCGTCAGATCACGACGTCTCTGGGGGGTGTGGCCAATGGGTTTCCACGAGAGAGCGGTTTTGATATTACAGTCGCGTCAGAGATCATGGCGATCTTTTGTCTGGCTGAAGACCTGGACGATCTAAAGCGGCGTCTGGGCAATATTATTATCGGCTATACGCGAGACCGCACGCCCGTCCATGCACGAGATGTGCATGCGCCGGGACCGATGACGGCATTGCTCAAAGATGCGTTTATGCCGAATTTGGTCCAGACACTGGAGAATAATCCGGCTCTGGTCCATGGCGGACCCTTCGCAAATATTGCACATGGTTGTAATTCGGTTGTCGCAACGAAAACCGCACTTAAGCTGGCTGATTATGTCGTAACCGAAGCAGGTTTTGGTGCTGATCTTGGTGCGGAAAAGTTCTTTGATATTAAGTGTCGCAAGGCAGGTTTGACACCAGATGTAGTTGTACTGGTGGCGACAGCCAGAGCCCTGAAGATGCACGGGGGTGTAGCCAAGAGTGATCTTAGTTTAGAAAACGTGGCTGCAGTCGAAGCAGGCCTTGAGAACTTAGGGCGTCATCTACGTAACATCGCCCAATATGATGTTCCGGTTACTGTTGCAATCAATCGATTTACAGCTGATACCGATGGAGAACTGAGCGCAATAAGTCGGTTTTGCTCTGAGTCCGGTGTAGAAGTATTTAATTGCACCCATTGGTCAGACGGAGGTGCTGGAACCGAAGCGCTGGCTACACATGTGGCAGAGCTTGCTGACAGCGGTCGGTCTAAGTTCCGTACTTTGTACGAGGACAAGCTCTCACTTTGGGAAAAAGCTCGATGCGTCGCCCGTAATGTATATGGAGCGGATGACATCATCGCAGACAAAAAAGTTCGTGCACAATTTGATGAATACAATAAAGATTATGGGCATTTCCCCGTGTGCATGGCTAAGACACAATATAGTTTTTCGACCGATCCAAATCTACTCGGCGCTCCTTCTGATCATATGGTGCCCATTCGAGAGATTCGACTATCGGCTGGCGCGGAATTCTTGGTGGTAATTTGCGGCGAGATCATGACAATGCCAGGCCTGCCTCGGGTACCCGCCGCAAACAACATCTCGGTCAATGAGCAGGGTGAAATAGAAGGTTTGTTTTAGTTAATTGTCAGGTAAGGCGTCATCGCCGATTCGTCACTGGCTCGGATGCTCGGCTCTGCCCCCAAAGAGTACGCTAATTACTTTAGAAGGGTGCAAAACCCCAACAACTCTATTACTGGCGTCTACAACTGACACCGCCTTTGATTCGCTGAGCACTGCCTCAGCTACGGTTTCAATAATGGCGTCTTTCGAAACCCGCAAGTCTCCGATGTTTTCCGAGGATTTGATCGGTTCCATCACGGACTCTATTTTGAGAACTTTTTCTCTTGGGACTTCTGCGGTAAATTTATGGACATACTCAGTCGCTGGATTGAGTACGATATTGGCCGGGGTATCTAACTGCTCAATGACGCCGTCTTTCATAATCGCGATGCGATCGGCAAGGCGAAGCGCCTCATCAAAATCATGCGTAACAAACAGAATCGTTTTATTCAGAACGCCCTGTAGTCTCAAAAATTCATCTTGCATCTCTTTTCGGATCAGTGGATCTAAAGCCGAGAAGGGCTCATCTAGGAACCAAATATCAGGTTCAATTGCAAGCGAGCGTGCGATCCCGACACGTTGTTGTTGTCCGCCTGATAATTCTCTGGGAAAATTATTCTCTCGTCCGCCAAGACCCACCAGGTCGACCATATCCATTGCTTTTTTGATACTGTCCTGAGTGCTGCCTCCCTTTACCTGTAAGGGGAAGGCAATATTCTCGAGAACGGTTTTGTGGGGTAATAAGGCAAAACTCTGAAAAACCATGCCCATCTTGTTTCGACGGAGTTCGATGAGTTGCTTGTTGCTCATCGCCAACAAATCCTGCCCGTCTATATAAATTTTTCCGGCAGTAGCGTTGGTTAACTTTGATATACAGCGAAGGAGTGTCGATTTCCCTGAGCCAGATAGGCCCATGACAACCAGCATTTCCCCTTTGAAAACCTCAAAAGACGCGTTATTCACACCAACTATGTAGCCGGCATCTTGAAATGCTCTGGCGTCTACATTGCCCTGGACACCCGCAAGCATCTTTTCTGCGTTGTCGCCAAATATTTTAAAAACAGAATCGCAGAGGATGACAGGTTGTTTCTTGTTAGTTGGCGCTATGCTGGGGGGCATAATTTATTTCCCGATTAGGCGTTTAACACCTGTTAAAGGTAACCGTATTGCCTCGCTAGGATACATTAAACTAAAAATAATCTCTCCCCCGGTCATTAAAGCCAGTGGAGAGATTTAGAACTTTTACAGCCTTATTTTTCAGTGAAAGTCTTCTAGCCTTTTCGTGGCTAGCCATTCGATTCTTGACGGTATCTTCATGGCTCAGTTTATCAATGCCCGCCAGCGCAGCCATATGGCCGATATCCTGAGTACTGAATGATTTCTTTGAGAGCGCCGTGGAAGCAGTTGAATAAATTTTCGGGAATTTGTAATTGTCCGCATTCTTCAACTTACCCTCGGGCGAACCGCGATTGCCATCGCCTCCGCCCACTTTTCTGCGACCATCGGTGTAAGGTGGAAACTCAATGAAGGTGAAACCTTCGGCATCAATGCTGTGAAGATTGATAAAAAAGTTGAGGAAAAAGTTTTTTTAAAAGATTAACTAAGCCTATCGATGCTGCAAGAGTTTTGGCTCTATTATTTTCTGAAGAATTAGGACTGATGACAGTTCGCTTAATAGATTGAGATCATACAGTGAATGGGTGGCATCTTTGCTCTGCTTATGACGCATCCATTTTAGATGACAGTCTTTTGGGAGTAGATTAATCTATTCCCAAAAGTTTTTTCCTTTCATTCGCCCAAGTTTGAATTAAATTATCTACTGCTAAACACATAAAGGATACAAATATACCTAATGTCAAACCGATACCCGCACCACCTTTTTTTGATAATGCTCCCATAATTATTTGACCTAGATCTATTGTTCCAATTAATGCACCAAGTATAACCATGAATAATGCGAATATAACAGTTTGATTTATTCCTAACATTATGTGGGGGAACGCGAGAGGTAACTCGATATTAGTCCACCTTTGCAATCGTGATACTCCCGACATCGTTCCTGCTTCATGCAATGATAATGGAACACTATTAAGACCTTCTACAGTATATCTAGTGGCTGGAATCACCGCATAAACAATTGCGGCTATCATGACGGATGTGTCTGTGATTCCAAAAAGTAGGATTACGGGAATCAGATAAATAAAAGATGGGAATGTTTGAAAGAAATCACAAATTGAAAGTATAGTTTTGCTGGCAAAACTATTTTGGGCGCAAATTGATCCAACGACTATTCCTAAAAAAGCAGATATTAAAACAGCAAACGTTGCCATGTAAGCAGTAATTAATGCTCTGTCCCAATATTCGGAAAGCGCTATAAATAAGATTAGGCCTCCAACTACTACAGCTGATCTTATACCTCCAACTATATAACCAGCACCCATTACAAGAATAAACGTTGAAATGACAGGCATGCCTAAATAGGCATTTTTCATTGGCACAAGAACTGAAGTTATTAACCAAACATTAAATGAATTTAAATGATAAAAGAAAGCTTCCCAAAACCAATCAATGCCAGCGTCTATAAAAGGTGAAATAGTAAAACCTTTATTAAAAGGGACATAGTATAAGTAGTTAATACTGTCTTTGAAGTATAGACCTCCTAGGTAAGATAAAATAATTCCCAAAAGCGTTAAAAGAATAAATGCTATGTAAGATTTATACTTTTGATAAAAATTTAAATCAGCAAAATAATCTTTTTGTTTGTTGGCCCACGCTAAAGAATATTTATCGAGAATTACTGCTATTAATACTACACACAGTCCAATTTCTGAAGCTTTTCCAATTTCCAGTGAATTTAATGCAACTTTTAAATTAAATCCTAAGCCTTTAGCGCCAATGAAGGCTGCAATGGTAGTCATTGCAAGACACTGCATGATGACTTGGTTAACGCCTATTAAAATATCTCTTCTTGCTGTTGGAATTAGAACTTTAAATAATAATTGAGTTTTATTACATCCGCTCATTAAACCTGAGTCGACAATCTCTGGAGATATCTTTTTTAATCCAAGAATGGTTAACCTGATCATGGGAGGAGTTGCAAAGATAATAGTTGCGATAGCTCCCGCATGATCCCCGACACCAAAAAGAACCATGATCGGAACTAGATATGAAAAATGAGGCAAGGTTTGCATACAATTCAATAGTGGCTGAAGCGCTCCCTCGACAGTCTTGTTTAGATACCCCCATATTCCAAATCCCAATCCTAAAATGAAACAAACAGGTGCAGATACAAGAACAAATGATAAGGTTTCCATAGAGGGCTCCCATTGCCCAAAAATAGAAAGATATGCAAATCCTATGCCTGCGAGCAAGGCTAAACGAACACCTTGAAGTTGATATCCTACAATTGAAGCGCCAGCTACTACAGCGGTCCAAGGTAAAGCAGGCCAAGACAACCATTTATTGGCATTGATCCATGTATCACTAACAAATGCCCCCAAAGTTTGCGCCCCGCCAAGAAAGATTTCCCTAATAAAAATAATTATGAATAAAACCGAGCTGGATATTGCTCTAGTAATGATTCTAAAAATAGTTTTTTGTTCATAGTCATTCCAAAGTGGATCCCATATATCGATGGTGAACCATTTGAACATCAAATTATCAAGCAAAGTATTAATCCATAGAGGAAAGTCTTTTAATAGGGGCGGTAATCTCCAAAAATAACTATTTTCCGAATGGGGCACTATAAAATAAGAAAATAAGAAAATTAAAATCAAGAGACCGAATTGCATTGGTCTGGAGTTTTTAAAATTACTGAGCATTTTCTTATTTATTTCTAGACGAACCAAATAATTCCTTTAAAACCATCGCAGGATCAAGAGAATTAAACATTTCATCTTAAGCTGTTTTAATTGATGGGGAGCTATTTGGATTGGGGGAATCTATCTCTCATTATTGTTATGCGATCAGCTAAACGAGGAGCCTCATCAAGATTATGAGTAACAACCATTATCGTTTTAGTAAGCGTTCCTTACAATCTTAAGAACTCATCTCGCATTGTTTTATTAAAGGATCAAGAGCTGGAAAAGGGTCGTTCAAAAACGAAATATTCGGTTCTACTGATCAAGATCTTGCCCTTCCAACACGTGTTGTTTGAACTGTATCCCATGGTTAGGACAGGTGGCCGATCAAAGTAAGTAGTCATCTTCTATGTATTAGTATATTGAAACAGAAGGTAACATATCATGAGTAAAAAACGTAGGAATCATTCCCCAGGTTTTAAGCCAAAGTCCCTCTTACCGCAATCAGGGTCGGTGAAACATCGAATGAGCTATCGTAGAGATTTGGCGTTAATACCAAAGTGCTTGTGAAGTGGAAGAAACAATTGCCAGACAGTTCATCCGAGATGTTTGCCTCTGGGAAAGGTCTGGCACCTGATCGGGAATCCGAGATCAAGGCCCTTCAGTCCAAGATTGGCGAGATAATGTGTTCGTTGAGAGGTTGTGGCGCAGCGGGAAGTAGGAAGAAGTGCATCTCAACGCGTATGAATCGATGCATGACGCCAAGCAAAGGCTATGCATCCTGCTTCTTAGAATGTTTGAGAATCTACTTTCCCTTGGTTTTTTTCTAAAAAGCTTATTCCGTTATTACCAAAAATTGTAAACAGGTTCACTCTTAATTACGGGTGAATTATTTATACTATTATTTCTTTCTAATAGGATAATTAATACTAAAGACTAAACTAATCGATCAATATTAAAAACTACTAGGCAAAAAAAAATCCTCCCTGAATCAGGGAGGATTTTTAGTAAAACAACTTCTAAATTAATTCTTCCAAAGATCTATCTGAGCTCTGTGATTAGCAATAAATGCAGTTGCAGCTTCAGCATGACTCATACCTAGGTTGTCAACATTATTGGCCATCTCACCAATTTGAGGGGCATTAAAAGCCATTTTTGTATAGAACTTATATGCATCTGGGTGAGATAGTGGGAATTTAATATGTGCGGCTTTTTTAAGCCATCCTTTTGGAGAACCACATCCAGTAGTTTCCACAGTTCCACCATTTTCTATTCTGCATCCTTCGAAATAAGGAGGAAAGTCAATAAATGTAAAACCTGCTGCATCAGTAAAGTTTGGAGACCAGTTAAAGATGACTGTTCCACGACCTTCTTTTTTAGCAGCTTCTAATTCAGCCCATAGAGCATTAGCAGCACCTGCAAATTTTACAGTCCATAAATCATCTATACCTAAACCTTTAAGTCTATTGGGCATAACATCTCCGTGCCACTCTACAGGACCTTCCAACCAACGACCCTTTCCACCTGAGTCAGCCGTAGCGAAATTTTTCGCACAATCAGGAGATTTTAGAGCTTCCCAACTAGGCAGACCAGGACATAATCCATCATCAATAACCCAATTTGGAATTCCCATTTCCTCAAATGTTATTAAGTCGTGGCTACCAGCGTCAATCAAGCCACCTTTGTCCATTGCTTCATAAAATGGGATTGCCATTGTTGATTCCCAAGTTTCATGAGCTACGTGAAGGTCTCCAATTCTGACAGCCTCATATCTTGAAGCCGATTCAGCTGGGACTAATTCCACTGTATGACCCATTTCTTCAAATACTTGAGCCATTACGTTAGCCATAACAATTTGGCTTGACCAGTTTAATACTGGAATTCTAATTGGATCTGCAGCCCTTGCCATGGTGCTGACAAATAGAAGTGCAAAAACAGCAGCAACTTTTGTTAATGTTTTTAACATGCTTCCTCCTTCGAGTTTGTTAAGATTTAAATACTAACTTAGGCTAGCTTAATAAGATCATAGGCCAATCCTTTGCGTGCCGAGACTAGTCTAGTCCAGTTCACTGGATAGCCCCACAACCAAATCTACACCAATTTGTTTGGTAAAACAGATGAATCCGGTAGGGGGCGGCCTCTTCTGGCTATGCTTGGAACTGATATCCGGTAGGCCAAACACCCGGTGACCCGGTCTGAAGGGCGCCAGAGCCAAGAATGCCAGTCAATAGAAGAAAGCCCGCTGGGCGTTAACTATGCTCTGACCCGTTCTTTCTTGGGTCGTAGAGAAATTTTCATTTATTTGTAAAGGGTTAGGCCAATCATTTGCGTGCCGAGACTGGTCTAGTCCAGTTCATTGGATAGCCCCACAACCAAATCTATACCAATTGGTTTAGGAAGACAGGTGAATCCGGTATGGGACGACCTTTTCTGGCTATGCTTGGAACTGATATACGGCAGGCCAAACGCCCGGTGGCCCGGTCTGAAGGGCGCCAGAGCCAAGAATGACCGTCAATAGAAGAAAGCCCGCTGGGCGTTAACTATGCTCTGACCCGTTCTTTCTTGGGGTCGTAGAAGGGGAAGGGTACGACCGTTGCTGGAATACGCTTTTGGTGGCCATCTAGTTTGCCCACCTCAACCAAGGTGCCAGTATCGCTATGGGTTACATCCATTCGACAAAGCGCAATATTCTTTTTCAGAATCGGTGACCGTGTGCCGCTCGTGATGATACCCACTTGGGCACGGCCGGCACGGCCAATGTGGACACAGTCTCCATGTGCCGCGGGCTCATTTCCCGCCAACTCAAGGCCAACCAGTCTGCGTTGTGGATTTTCTTTTCGCTGGACTAAGGCATCTCGCCCAATAAAGTCTTCTTCCTTTGATTTCAAAGGAACGGTAAAGCCGATACCTGCTTCGAAGGGATCTGTTTCATCGGAAAATTCATACCCTGCAAAGACAAGACCTGCCTCAATCCGGACCATGTCGAGGGCATCGAGACCTAGAGGTGAGATGCCATAAGGATCCCCAGCCTGAAATACAGCATCCCAGACAGTGGGTGCATCATTGGGGTGGCAGAATATTTCGAATCCGAGCTCACCTGTGTAGCCCGTTCGCGAGACCATCACAGGTAGTCCGTCGAAATTATGCAATCGGCCAATGGTAAATCGGAACCAGCCCAGTTCTTCAACGGTTGGTTGTGCGGGTGGCGTCCAGATGATTTCTTTAAGTATGTCTCGACTCTTAGGGCCTTGTACCGCGACATTGTGCAGTTGGTCTGTTGACGATTTCACCCATACGCGGTAGCCGAGTTCAGCTGCTTTTTCCCGCATCCAGATCCCGCTATAGTCATCACCGCCAATCCAGCGAAAATTGTCTGGCCCCAGTCGCAACAGTGTGCCATCGTCAATCATGCCTCCATGGGGATAGCACATGGCGGTATACACCACTTGACCGATAGCGAGTTTTCGGATATTTCGCGTTAGGACCATTTGCATCAATGCTTCGGCATCCGGACCCAGCACTTCAAATTTACGCAGTGGTGACAGGTCCATGATGACGGCTTTTTCCCGACAGGCCCAATACTCTGCTATTGCGCCAGCATTATTAAACACAGTTGGCAGCCAGAATCCACGATACTCGGTAAAGTTTCGTGTCAGGTTTGAGGATCGCGGATGAAATCCTGTTTCGCGAGTCAGTTCAGCTTCGGCATCTGGTGTCATACGGTAAGCGACGGCTTTCGAAAAGACATTGTCGGGAGAATATACCCGAACCTGGATATCTGTTGGGTTCCAACCGTTGGCGGCGCTGGTGTCGTCAGGACAGGCTGAGGAAGCACATACCAGATCGTCTAGTGCACGCAGCAGCACATAATCACCAGGCCGAGACCAGGGTTCGTCTAGATAAAGCGCGTTATGATCGTCGATCCCGGTGTTGTAGAAGAAGTTTATGGCGGGCCAGCCTCGACGGGCTTCGACACCGTAGCCTTTCAAGACGTTGCTCAGATTATCCGAGCAGTTGGGGTGTCCAAAATAGCCCATGTCTTCATAGTATTTAGAAGTACAGGCAAGTCCAAAAGTGTCATGTCGGCCGCAGGTGTCCTGTATGACTTCAAGCAGGGGTTGCATGTCCTGGTCGAAAAACTTTGAAAAAAGACCAGGACCGGGATAGGCCGCACCCATCAGCGTACGCGTGGTGGTTGGGTCCAGACAGCGCTCGATACCCTGATCAAGCTTTGATTCTGTAAATGCGAGAAAATCTGAGCACTCGCGCCCAGCGATATCGATGATCTGAATAAACTCACCTGCACGTACGACATACTCCCGTGCTGTACGTCGTTCGACCCGAAAATCTAATCTGGGTTCCGCCAGGGGGTCTGGCAGAACTGGGTCCGTTTCGCCGTTCAGGTCTGATCGTCGCACCCACACTATAAGCGGTGTCGGCGGATGCTGTTCTTCAACACTCATTGAGCTGCCCGGCGCGCAAATGAGACAGGTCAGTTCATCGCTGGTCGTGAATTCAACTTCCTCACCGGGGGGGCTATCTGGGCCAAATACTGGAATTGCCAGCGCATCGTCCAGCGTGAATTCTAATGCTGATAATTGTTGAGACAGGGGCCGTGTGTTCCTGTCCCGATTGGCGAGCATAGAACCAAGGCCTGTTGGTTTTTGTACAGGATGGTTGCCTAGAGCGCCTGGGGCTGGGCGCCCATATTTATCGAAGACAATGACTTCACCGACCTGTCGCCCCTGAGGATCGTGGACGGTAACGGTGTCACCGGAGCGCAAGCGGACCACAACAGTACCACCACCTTTGACCTGGTAACGTTCCAGTGAGGGGTCACTGCGCCACAATCCCGGCTCTAGTAATCTGGGAGTGGTGTTTAAGGAGGTCATTATGTTGGGATAGTCCCTCTAAGACTATGCTACGAACGTATTGTGACCGATAAAATACCGTTGTAAAGGAAAAAGGCCCGGCGTTAACCGGGCCTTTTTTACTAACTAACAGGAGACAGTTTCAGATATAAAACTATCCGTGCTCCCTCTCTGCCTTGTTCTCATGTTTGATGGCTGCGATCACAGGGATGATACAAAGTACGATCGTGATCAGAAACCAAATCGTTACGCCCGTGCTGCCTGCGCTATTGAAAATTGCAGCGGCACCTTCCCATGAATCAACTGGGCTTGAATTAAACATATCTAGTTCTCCTTGGAAATTATGCCGTTACTATGACCGCTGAAATTCAGGATACGAAGGTGTATCTATTTCAGCTTTGTCTAGTCCAAAATTCTGAAGTGCATCGGACACGCGCAGAATTCCACACTTTTTGAGTATCCAGGAGACAACATATCCTGGTATAAATCCCAGCAGTAACATGGAGATGGCACCCACTAGCTGACCCATGAAGGTGATGGGAGGTACGCCTTCCATCGGCGGTGGATATCCACCCAATAGGATACCCGTTGCCATGACACCGATAAGGCCACAGACACCGTGTACAGAGACCGCACCGACTGCATCATCAATACCCCAACTGGTGATCATTTTGTGGGCATACGGGATCACGACTCCGCCTAAGAAACCGAGTGCAAACGCAGTACCCGGATACCATAGGTCAAGACCAGATGCGGCGCAGAAGATGCCGCCCAGTGCTCCGGACATCATCCAGAATGGATCTTTGGTAATAAAGTATGCGCCGATGATGCCGCCACCAAATGACATCAGCGTGTTAAACGCGAATGACGATAGAGTGGCCGGACTGCCATAGATCGTCAGCCAGCCTGCATCAGCCGCTGTACCTGCCATCGCAGCCGGATAGATCAAACACCCACCCAGGAAGCCGAAGAAGCCAATGATAATGATCATCAGCCCGGCAATGGTCAACGGTGCGTTATGGCCTCGAAGTTCATTTGCAGATCCATCTGCATTAAATCGGCCTACGCGTGGTCCCAAGTTGATCAGTATACCCAAGGCAAAAAAGCCCGAGATCACATGCACTACGCCGGCCGCGCCAACGTCGTGATAACCCCATTGAGTAACCAGCCAACCACCACCTGACCAGCCCCAGCCTGCACCAATGATCCACACCACGGAACCGACGAGCGTGGCCAAAATGATCCAGGAACTCATGCGGATGCGTTCGATGACAGAGCCAGACACGATTGAAGCCGTAGTAGCTGCAAATAGCGTAAAGGCGGCCCAAAATACTCCCGATGCTCCATCCTGCAGATTCGGACCCATGCCGTCGCTCCAAGGCACGTAGTACTGCGCAAACTCTGCACTGGCATCCGGTATGAATATATTGCCAGTGCCATAAGCCCAATACAGCCACCAACCAAAGAGAAAGAACGTCGGAATCATGAACGCAAAGGCAAGGATATTCTTTACACCCGACGCCAGAACGTTCTTGGCTCTTGATACTCCCATTTCGTACATCATGAAACCCGCATGGATCGCTACCATGATGGCCGTACACCACCAGTAGTAGGCTTCCATACTTGCATCAGCTGCGGCATTGACTACCGCCAATACTTCTTCAGGACTCATTTAATAACCCCTCCGAGTTGAGTTAATCGGGCAGGGAATTGACAGCCGTGTGTACTCGGCGCCTAAACAGAAGCAGTCGGGTACGTATAATCCCCTGACACTAATGAAGCACCTTGCAGATGGGTGCACCCGAGCCAAAACTCGCAAACTGGCTACAGATGGACAACAAGTTTACAGCAAAAATATAGTAAATACTAAGGAATTACTCTAGAACGGTTTGGTATTTATGATTCTAAAAGAATCTCCTAATACTTTGAAATAACGCGTATTTAGGCTGGAATAGAATTAACCAATTCTGTACGATCAAAAATAATAGTTCAAAACATTGCGTTAATAGTGGTCCCAGGAATGATCCGCTGGATGTTTTGTCCACCTTTTATGACAGGAGAAAACAGAACGTGATCAACGAATCCTTACACCAGTTGAAAAATTCCCTTGTAGAGCAGGGTGTTCGCTATTGCCTTCCCAGCTATGTCGACATTCACGGTGTATCAAAGTCAAAATTTGTACCGATTACTCACTTTGATCGGATGATGAATGGTTCAGAGTTGTGCACCGGTGCTGCGCTCGATGGAATTCCGCAGGATGTCAGTGATGAGGAAATCTCATCGCATCCGGATCCAGAAAGCGTAATTATTTTGCCCTGGAAAAAAGATGTGGCCTGGTTCGCAAGCGATTTGTGGTGTGAAGGTGAACCGTTTGAACCCTGCAGTCGAAATATCTTTAAAGCGGTATTGGCGCAGGCGGCAGACATGGGTTACACCTTCAATTTCGGTATTGAGCCCGAGTTTTTTCTGCTCAAACATACGGACGATGGCGGATTCGGCCCCATTGGTCCACGCGATGATCTCGCGAAACCAGCGTACGATATCCGATCTACGCTTGACAGTTTCGAGCTTTTGGAGGAGATCGTCGACACGTTAAACAGTATTGGATATGACGTTTATTCTTACGATCACGAAGATGGAAACGGACAGTTTGAGATCGACTTTATGTATTGCGATGGTCTCACTATGGCAGACCGATTTGTGTTTTTCCGTCACCTGATCCAAGAGTTGGCACATCGCAAGGGCTACTTTGCATCATTTATGCCTAAACCGTTCTCAGATCGTGCCGGCAGCGGTGCTCATTACAATATGTCTCTTGCAGATATTCAGTCAGGAGAAAATCTTTTTCAGTCTGATAATGATCCACGGGGTTGCGGTATTACAGACCTTGGCTATTGGTTCATTGGCGGGATACTGAAGCATTTGCCTGCATTGTCGGCTGTCATATCACCCACCGTAAATAGTTATAAACGTCTGATCAAGACGGGCAGCATGTCGGGGTTTACCTGGGCTCCGGTTTTTGCCTGTTTTGGTGACAATAACCGAACAAACTCAATTCGCGTCCCACTGGGTGGAGAGCGGGTAGAACTGCGTGCTGCAGATATCGCCAACAACCCTTATCTGGGCGGCGCTATGGTACTCGCTGCGGGTCTACAGGGAGTGCGCGAAAAGATCGATCCTGGTTCGCCGCATACCGAGAATATGTACCTCAAGTCGGACGCAGAACTGGCTGAGCTGGGAGTCGGTTATCTGCCGCGCAGCCTCGGAGAGGCCATTGATGCTTTTGAGGCTGACGATCTGGGTCGAGAGGTGATGGGCGATCTCATGTTTAAGACCTTCGCTGAATTCAAGCGAGCCGAGTGGGACAACTATGTGACCCATGTCAGTGACTGGGAAGTAGACCGTTACCTTAAGCTGTGGTAATTACAGTTACTCCAAATTCGATTCAAGTCAAACGCAGACAATGACGGCAGAGATCATCAAATACGAACTGGGTGACGTTGATCTGGTGTCAGGAGAAACGCTCAAATCTGCAGTTCTGGTTGCAAAATCCTGGGGACAGTTGTCGGCGGCGCGAGACAATGTGATTGTCTTGCCGACCTATTACACCGGGACTCACGACGGTTATGAGCCGCTTGTCGGGCCCGGTAATCTTTTTGATACAAACCGCTATTTTGTGGTATCACCGAATCTTTTTGGAAATGGCTTGTCGACCTCACCCAGCAATGCGGTTGACTCGATCTCTGGTCCCCATTTTCCGATGGTCGATGTTTATGACAATGTCTTATGCCAGCATCGCCTGTTGACTGAGAAGTTTGGTGTTACCGATATTCAATTGGTGGCTGGCTGGTCCATGGGAGCCATACAGGCTTTTCACTGGGCAGTGGCGTTTCCGGATCTGGTGCGGCGGATCTTACCCTGGTGTGGGTCGGCCCGCTGCTCCCCGCACAATCAAGTGTTTCTCGCTGGCGTTGAAGCCGCGCTGACCGCAGATCGTATCTACGCTGAGGGTCATTACGATGTGCCCCCCGAGACGGGCCTGAAAGCCTTTGGGCGGGTGTACTGTGGTTGGGCTTATTCGCAGGCTTTCTTTCGCGACTCGCGCTGGCGAGAACTGGGGTTTGAGACGGCCGACGACCTGCTTTCTTTCTGGGAGACAGACCATCTTGAATGGGACGCCAACGATCTTTTAGCGAAACTCAAGACCTGGCACTCCGCCGATGTGGGTAAATGGCGGTTTGTAGACGGGGGATACGAACAAGCGCTATCGTCGATCAAAGCACAAGCCATCATCATGCCATCGAGAACGGACCTGTATTTTCCGCCGGAGGACAGTGCGGTGGAAGTGCAGCACATGCCACATGCGGAATTGCGAGTGATTGAATCAGACTGGGGACACTGTGCTGGAGGACCAGGCAGAGAGGATGCCGCAATGCGTCAGCTCGGTGAAGCCGTAGACGATTTGCTCGGATAAACAAATTTTAGCTGTCTTATATCTAGTCCATAGTCGACGTTGTTATTGACTTGATCCCGGGTGTGCGGTGCCCGTCCTCCCGCCACAAGATAGGGAAGTAGTTTTCGTCCAGTTCACAGTCATCGAGATGTTTGTAACGGCTGTAGACGGGACCATTTCCGTGGTTAAGATGTTCCGGCGCGAACTGAGCATCGGAACGCATGCCATGCAAGACCAGGGCTCGGCGCCAGTTGTGTGATCGGTTCACACCAGATCCGTGCCAGGTCCAGCCGTGGTGAAAAGAGCCACCGCCCCGTGGGATCTCAACGTGAATCACTTCGGGAATCAGGTTTTCCTGTTGCGCGGCAGTTGTCATGGCCCGCTTGTAATCGGGAGGGTCGTGAAACGCACCCTCGGGTGTTTGTTGGCCGTGCCAACGATGTGATCCTCGTACAAACTCAAGTGTGCCGCTATCTTCTGAAGTGTCGTCCAATGCTATCCAGCAGGTGAGCATCTCACGCGGTGTGTACCAGGCGAGGTATGCGTTATCCTGGTGATATCCAAGCGAGCGTGCTCCGGGGGGTTTACTCAGTACATTGTCTTGTACGATCCGTGTGCCAGGCCAGTCACCCAGTTCGGCAAGTGCGCGCCCGAGATCTTCACGAAGTACCGTCGCGGCAACGCAGTGGTCGGATTTCCAGGCGTTGCAGATCTGACGGGTCAGACCCGGATCACTATCGTGTTCTTGCCAGTTCACCTCGTCGGGTCTGATTCCGGTTTCGAAATCTCCCTGAAAAAGACGATCAAATCGTGTGTGCAGTTGTGCGATAGTTTTCTCATCGACAAGATTGTCCACAACTAGAAATCCATCAACCTTAAACTGTTCAATTTGGTCATTTGTCAGAAGAAAGCTCATCCTTTTGTCCGATTAAGTCCAATGAGCAGGCAACCGTTTTCCGTTCTGGAATTGTGATGTGTTCCAGGAGCATAGCTGACGAAGTCGCCGGCTTTTAATACGGTGCCGTCATTTTCGATCAGATCACCTTCCAGAATAAGATACTCCTCACGAGATTCGTGCGTATGTGGAATAGATGCTGCACCGGGCGCCATCCGAATCACATACCAACCCTGGCCAGTTTCTTTGCTGTAGCTGATTTTTAGTAGCTGCATATCCTCCTGCACAGGGCCTTCAAGATCATAGGTCGTATAGGGAGTGTCGTAGATGTTGATCACGCGGCGTTCTAATGTCATTAGATTTATCCAGTTGGAAAGATCCAAGAATTTAATGTTGAGCAACGAGGAGTCAATTTAAGAGGTCCACTATGAGAATAATACCAGCCAGGCGTCTTGTTTCGGCGAATGTGGCGATCGGTTTCCAAGTTATTAGAAATTTGCTAACGTTGGTTGTAATGCTCGATTGAACAGTACCAGTCAGGTTGCAATGAGCGTTAGAATCATTCTGGCAATGTGCAGAGAAGGAGGTCTTAAATGACACGGGTTGCGATTATTGGCGCTGGTCCCAGCGGTTTAGCGCAGTTAAGGGCTTTTCAATCGGCAGCTGCTGCTGGTAGTGAAGTGCCCGAGGTGGTTTGTTTTGAACGACAAGATGACTGGGGAGGAATATGGAACTACACCTGGCGTACGGGTACGGATGAATATGGAGAGCCTGTGCACTGCAGCATGTATCGTTACCTGTGGTCGAATGGCCCCAAGGAGTGTCTTGAATTTGCGGATTACACTTTCGAAGAACACTTCGGTCGACCCATCGCGTCGTATCCACCGCGTGCCGTACTGCGTGACTACATCATGGGCAGAGTCGAGAAGGCCGGTGTTAGAGAACAGATTCGATTCCGTACAGCTGTAAGATCCGTGGACTACAACGAAGCGAAAGGCAATTTCTCAGTTAGCGTGCAGAATTTGCTGGAGGACTCTACATATGCCGAAGAGTTCGACTATGTCGTCGTAGCTAGCGGCCATTTTTCTACACCAAATGTGCCTTCTTTTGAAGGTTTGGAGGCATTTAACGGCCGAGTCCTGCATGCGCATGATTTTCGAGACGCTCTGGAGTTTAAAGATAAGGATATTCTCGTGATCGGTACCAGTTATTCCGCGGAAGATATAGCATCTCAATGTTACAAATATGGTGCAAAGTCCATTACCTGTAGCCACCGCACGGCGCCAATGGGATTTCATTGGCCCGATAACATTGAAGAAGTACCGTTGTTAAGTCGAGTTGACAAAGATACTTGCCACTTCATAGATGGGTCAAGCCGTGATGTCGATGCCATCATTATGTGTACGGGATATCTGCATCATTTTCCGTTTCTACCGGATGATTTACGCTTGCAGACTGGTAATCGATTGTGGCCGTTGGGTCTGTACAAAGGTGTGTTCTGGGAGGCGAACCCAAAGTTGATGTATCTGGGTATGCAAGATCAGTTCTATACCTTCAATATGTTTGATGCCCAGGCATGGTATGCGCGAGATTATATTCTTGGTCGTATTGTTCTGCCATCCAGAGAAGGGATGAGCCGACACAGCCAGATCTGGCGGGATAGGGAAGAGAAGCTAGAGGATGATGAGCAGATGATCTGGTTTCAGGGTGACTATGTTCAGGAACTGATCGATGAGACCGACTACCCCAGTTTCGATGTCGAGGGCGTCAACCGGACATTTATGGAGTGGGAACACCATAAACATGACAATATCATGACGTTCCGCGACAACACCCACCCCTCTTTGATGACAGGGAACGCACAGCCAAGTCATCACACAGTTTGGCTGGATGCTCTGGATGATTCAGCAGAGTCGTTTTTGGGCTAAATGAACCATGCTCGCAGCAGGTAGCCTGCGGTTATCGACAAAACTAAAAACGATTGTGGTAGCTAGTGTTATGCTTAACGCAATCTACGGTTCGTAGTTACCTCATGCAGCATAAGGAAGAATTCGTATGTGCGGTATAGCAGGCATCATGTACAAAGGGACCGAAGGTGTCTTTGATACAGGCGAGGCATTAATTCGGATGCTCGATGCCTGCCAGCATCGTGGTCCGGATTCCACTGGGTTTGCCCTTTATGACAAAGCCAATCCTGGCGAACTCAAACTACGTTTTTTCCTCGGCGCTGCCTCCGACTCCGAAACTGCAATCGACACCATCCGTCAGCGTTTGTTGGTACTCAAGGCGATGATTCTCGATGAGAGTGAGATCGGTGATAATTATCGGGTTACGGTGAGGTATGCTGGCGACGTACAGAAGCTGGCTTACGAATTGGAACATACAGCCAAGGTCATCTCAATTGGTACCAGCCTTGAGATTGTGAAAGATGTCGGCAGTGCACATGAGGTCGATGACCGATATGCTGTGCACAGTTACCGAGGGACCCATGGCCTGGGCCATGTTCGTTTGGCAACCGAAAGCGATGTTAAGCCCGAGGCGTCACATCCGTTCTGGGCCACAGGGTTTGCCGACGTGGCTATCGTTCACAATGGGCAGATCACAAATTATTGGAAAATGCGTCGTCGACTCGAACAGCGAGGGTTCGAGTTTACAACCGACAACGATAGTGAGCTCATTGCCGTTTATCTTGCCGACAAGCTTGCGAAGGGTAGCAACTTAAATGCTGCACTTGAAACTTCGATCGATGATCTCGACGGTACATTTTCTTTTCTAGTATCAACCGAAGACCAGATTGGTTATGCCAAAGACCGGTTAGCTGCTAAGCCTATGATTCTGTATCAAGATGATGATCTGGTTGCGGTTGCCTCAGAAGAGGTCTCTTTGAATCGGCTATTTCCAGGTCGTTCCCTCAATACGCACGAACCTGCCCCCGGAACCTACGCGACATGGTCACGCTTGACCTAGCGAGCCTCACGGTTCGCGAGGTTAATGAGCAGCTCCGCCAATTCGGAGCTGAGGGTGAGGATGTTCACATAAGTAATCCTGATGCTCGACACCATATTGGTGTAGGCCTCACGGACGCAATCACTGTCCACGTTGACGGGTCAGCAGGATATTTCTGTGCCGGTCTGTCGGATCAGGCGCATTTCAAAATAGCACACAACGTCGGTTGGGGCGTAGGCGACAACATGTACAGTGGCTCGGTCGTCGTCGGTGGCAATTCCGGTGCGATTCCAGGAGTCGCTATTCGTGGTGCCGAGATTGTGATTCGCGGCAATATGGGGTCTCGGGCAGGGCAGGTCATGAAGGCGGGCACGTTGTGCTGTGCAGGCAATGCCAATTTTATGGCCGGCTACATGATGTACGGTGGGCGCATTATTATCGTTGGTGATTCCGGTGAGCGGGTTGGTGAGGATATGTCGGCTGGGGAAATATTTGTTGGGGGGCAGGTTCAAGATCTTGGATCCGACGCGATGATTGTTGATACGGAGTCAGGTGAAGATGAGGAGATCCGGGCCTTCCTTGATCGATATGAAATCTCCTTCAGTGGATCGTTTACCAAAGTCATCAACGCCGGTAAAAATTTGCGCTATGGGAGTAGTGAGGAGCAGATGCGTAGCCTGCCATTCACCGTGTTTTCCGGCCAATCTGAATACTGGAATACCAAGGTGCAGGAGGACATCCATATCAAGTCCAACAGCGGGCGTTACCGAATCCGAGGTTATGGCGGTGCACGCCCGTTACCGCATTTGTCTGATCTGGCATTTCGCAGGGACCTTTCGAGTGCCGGAAAAGTAGCTGACGTTGTGAACCGTGTCAGCATGGAAACTCAGATCGGTGGGATCAATGGTGCTGAACCGCTGAAGCTCTCGATGCCGGTCATGATCGCACCTATGAGCTACGGTGCGTTAAGCCGTTCGACCAAACAAGCGGTCGCCATGGCTTCAGCCATGTCCGGTATTGCTGAAAATACTGGCGAGGGCGGAATGAGTGATGCACAGCGGGACGCAGCTGGACAGCTTATTTTTCAGTGTTTAGGTGGTCGACTGGGTTGGAATATTCATGATATGCGTAGAGCAGATGGCCTAGAGATTTACATCTCTCAAGGTGCTAAGCCGGGCCTGGGTGGACAGTTGATGGCTAAAAAAGTTACTGCCGAACTGGCCGAGATTCGAGGTATACCTCCTGGAATCGACCTTCGTTCACCTTCGCGGCACCCGGATATTCTGGGTGCTGATGATTTGGTGATAAAAGTCGAAGAACTTCGAGAGGCGACTAGCTATCGGTTGCCAGTGAGTATAAAACTGGGTGCTGGACGCATCCGGGACGACATTAAAATTGCTGTAAAGGATGGCTTTGATTTTGTTGAGCTGGATGGAATGCAGGGGTCTACCGGCGCAGGTAGTTCGGAAGTGATCGATCACGTAGGCATACCAACGTTACCTGCGATCATTGAGGCCTTGGAAGCCCTTGAAGATATCGGAGCACGACAGAACATTGAGCTTGTTCTAATGGGTGGGCTGCGTGACGGCGTAGATGCTGTGAAAGCGCTTTGTCTGGGTGCTGATGCCGCGGCATTCGGGACGTCAGTGATTATTGCCGGTGGATGTATTTGGGTCAGTGTGTAACTGGTATAGCAACGCAGGACCCTGAACATGAACACCGATACAAGCCGGCGTCTGAGGCCAGCAATATCCACCGGTTCTTAGAAAGTGTGCGATGGCAAATAGCGGCTATCACACATGGATTAGGTTATACCAATGTTCAAGAGTTGAACCGAGATGATTTAGTCGCATTAACACCAGAGGCCGCCGCAATTACTGGTTTGCCTTACGAACCGTGGCAAGGAGATCGATTGCCTTTGGCTCAGAGCATATGAGCGTATACGATCTCGAACGAATAGCGATTCCGGCTGTTCCTCCAGGATTTAAAGATGACACCGGCGATCATCATTTCGTGCCTGCGCCTTGTCAGGTCGCTTGCCCAGTTGGCACAGATGCGCCGTCTTATATCGCGTATATTTGGGAAAAGAAACCACAAGATGCTTTTGAGGCAATTACAGCGACGAATCCGTTTAGTTCTATTTGTGGGCGGGTGTGCGATGCGCCTTGTGAGCCGGCATGTCGAAGAGAGAGTAGTGACGGTGCAGTTCAGATCCGTAACCTTAAACGTTATGTGATGGATCAGTTGGGTCCGAGTTACCGGCCGGAACCTGCCGTCGTAACTCGTGACCAGAGCATCGGTATCGTCGGTTCGGGTCCTGCGGGACTGACGGCCGCACACGATTTATGTGTCGCAGGATTTAAGGTCGACGTCTATGAGATGACAGACCGTGCCGGTGGAACAATGATCTGGGGTATTCCCGAATTCCGTTTGCCGCCCGGGATCATCCAGGAAGACATTGAGCGACTGGAACACAAATGTCCAGGTCTTCAGATCCACCTGAACACGCCACTGGGTGACGGTGTCTCGTTGGAAACTCTTAAAGGGCGCCACGATGCGGTTCTACTCGCGATTGGCTCTTGGTGGGGTAAGCCAATGGGTATTGGCGAAAGTGGTGACAAACGGGTCGTTGATGGCGTGAGTTTTTTGCGCCGCGTAAACTCGGGCGAAAGACCTCATTTACCTGAGACGGTCGTTGTTATCGGGGGTGGTGACGTAGCCATGGATGCTTGCAGGGTAGCTAAAAGATTGCCTGGTTGTAAAACAGTAAAGGTAATCTATCGACGCGGCCCGGAAGATATTCCGGCTAGAAAAATTGAATTACATCACGCGATTAAAGAAGACGTCGAGTTTATCTACAACACGTTGCAGACGGGTCTAAAAACGTCTGCTGACGGACTGCGCCTCTGCTGTGTCCGAACCGAAGCAGGTGAGCCTGATGAGGGTGGGCGGAGGTCTCCTCGTATTGTGGAGGGAAGCGAGCATGAGATTGAGTGTGGTTTGGTGATTGCTGCAGTGGGTCAGAAAAGCGAATGCGATGAATTGGCCGTACACAATCTAATGGGTAGTGATGGTATAAAAGCCGATTTTTCGACGATGGGCACAATCGATCCCCAGGTGTTTGCTGCTGGCGATGGTGCGTTTGGTGGATCGACGATTGTTATGGCAATGCATCATGGCCAAAGGGCAGCTTACTATATTAAAGCGTCCCTCGAAGGTATCGCTGATCCTATACCGTATCGAACCCCTTACCGAACCCGTCGCGTGCCAGTGGCTCAGGATTTGCTGTGGGAAAAGTTACCTCTTGAGGAACCTGTTTTTCATGGTGTCGGTGCAGATCCCATTAAATTTCCGGAAATCGAAGATACCTACAATGAAGCCGCCGCATTGCGTGAAGCGGCACGCTGTTATCGTTGTGATGCAGAGACAGGTTCGGCAGATTACTCGGTTCTACATAGGGAAGACCTTTTTTCAATGGCCCGGACGAACCCGCTAGATGTCGAAAAGAATCAGGCCATGTTGCAGCGCAGATTGCAACCGCGCGAAAACCCTTTTCCGGAAGATCGTTGGCCTTCACTGGACGATATTGTATTTTTACCCGCCAACTTGTCGCGTTTGGTGATCGATCCGTATCGTGAGGCTTGTCGTATCGATGTATCTTTGGGCGGAGAGACGCCAGCGCTACAGTTGCCGTTTTTGGTTAGCGGATTTGATAGCGTGCCAGCGGAAGTCCAACAGTCCCTGGGTAGGGCGTTACAGGACACAGGTGCCGGATATGTTGGAAAAAGTTGTGTTGCTACCGACATTGTCTGGATTCAGTGGATCGATGATGAATCGTCCATTGAGTCTGCTGCAACTGGTTATGTTGTGCCCTGGAGCCAGGCGATCCACCGCTTTGCAGACCGAAAGCCTGATACATTCACAGGGATTGCGGTCGGCGGTTTGGAAGACATCGACGATGCTGTGGAGTTTGCACTCGCATCGAACATCGACGCTTTGTTTTTGGACGGGGTGGGCGGCCTGTATGATTCGACCAAAGAACTCAGTCAACAGCCGCGGTTCGATCTCTTGCCGAATACGGTATTCAACCTGCGTCGACGGCGCCAGGAAGAGAAAATCACACTGATTTATTCCGGTGGTGTTCGCTCTGGCACCGATGCGGCAAAACTAATTGCGATGGGCGCTACTGCAGTCGTTTATGGCGTTGCCGCAGCGATTTCAGCTGGTGGTGTTATCGATAAGAACTCAATTAAATATACGTCCGACCGGTCGATGGACGAACGCACGGCTGGAGTGACAGCGCTACTGCAGGCTAACGCTGGTGAAGCGTCGATGATGGCCCGTTGTACCGGAAAAACTCGATTGCATAATTTGGAGCCAGAGGATTTACGGGTTGTCACGTTGTCGAGCGCGGATATGATGGGAATCCCGCTTGCAGGCACACGTGAGATCGAAAGGTCTCCTGAAAGTTGATACGATGGCACTGCAGATTAGCTACCCCGTAAATCGTAGGCCTATATAGATCTAGGTACAGTTATTATAATTTGAGCTCTGTATCGTAGTTAACGACCCGAGCGAGCGCTTGGCCGCATACACCAGACTTGGTGACATCACTAAAAAATCTTTCCGGAGAATACCAATGCCTACAAATCTTTCAAAGGTCGCGACTGAACGCGGCATTAAGTATTTTTTGATCAGTTTTGTTGATCTATTTGGCAGCCTGCGATCAAAGTTGGTGCCAGCTCGTGCCATTGCTGACATGCAGAAAGATGGCGCTGGATTTGCCGGTTTTGCTGCGTGGCTGGACATGACGCCGGCTGATTCCGATATGTTTTCTATTCCAGATCCAGACAGTCTTATTCAGCTGCCATGGAAGCCTGAAGTGGGATGGTTGGCTGGGGATCTGGCCATGAATGGTAAGCCGGTTGAAGCCTCCCCTAGGGTTGCACTCAAACAGCAGATTGCCCGGGCGGAAAATCTGGGATTCCGGATGAAGACTGGTGTGGAATGTGAATATTTTCTTGTGAGTGCGGATGGGTCGTCAATTTCCGACCTAAATGATACTCAGGAGAAGCCCTGTTACGATCAATCGGCACTGATGCGGCAGTACGACGTGATCAGTGAGATCTGCGACAGTATGATTGAGTTGGGTTGGGGTCCTTATCAAAACGATCATGAGGATGCCAACGGCCAGTTTGAAATGAACTGGGACTATGACGATGCCCTCGTGACAGCGGATCGACACGTGTTCTTTAAATATATGGTAAAGGCAATTACCGAGAAGCACGGGCTGCGTGCAACGTTTATGCCTAAGCCTTTTTCGAATCTTACGGGCAATGGGTGCCATGCCCATGTGTCTGTGTGGGATAAAACGGGTCAGAATAATTTGTTTGAAGACAGTAGCGACGAGATGGGTTTGTCGACGACGGCTTACCATTTTTTGGGCGGGGTATTGCACAATGCCCAAGCGCTTACGGCTATTTTCAATCCGACCGTAAACAGTTACAAACGCATTGATGCTCAGGTCACCACATCCGGCTCGACTTGGTCACCCAATGCCGTTACCTACGGAGGTAACAACAGGACGCACATGGTGCGCATACCGGACAGGGGTAGATTCGAACTTCGTTTGATGGATGGTGCTGCCAATCCTTATCTGCTGCAGGCGGGGGTGTTGGCGGCTGGTTTGGATGGGGTTGAAAATAAACGAGACCCGGGTAAGCGTCTTGATATAAATATGTATACAGATGGTCATAAGATTCGTGGTCTACGAAGGTTGCCCGCTAATTTGCTGGATGCAGTTCGATTGTTTGAAAAAAGTAAGGTACTGCGGTCAGGTCTCGGTGATGCATTAGTGGATAGTTATTCCAAACTCAAATATCAGGACTGGCGCAGTTATTCATCTGCGATTAGTCAGTGGGAACGTGACCACACGCTGGATTGTTGAAGGTAGCATCGGATGAACACTCAGGTTGGAGGAAGTCGGTGAAGCTGCTTGTTTTTCAACATATCGAATGTGAGCATCCTGGGATATTTCGTGCGTTACTGGAGGAGGCCGAAATTCAGTGGGATGCAGTCGAACTCGATGCAGGAGAGAGGATTCCAGATTTTGGAGCGTATGACGCGCTTTGGGTTATGGGTGGTCCGATGGATGTCTGGGAAGAAGACGAATGTCCATGGCTCGTGCCTGAAAAGGCAGCTATCCGCCATTGGGTGTGCGACCTGAAAAAACCCTACCTTGGATTTTGTCTTGGTCACCAGTTGCTGGCCGATGCACTGGGTGGGGTCTGTTCCCTACAAGCTGAGCCGGAGATTGGGATTCTTGAGGTTGAGCTTACGGCCGATGGACGTGCAGATCCTCTGTTTGCAGGAATCGAATCGCATATTCAATGTCTTCAGTGGCATTCGGTCGAGGTTAAGACACCGCCGGAAGGTGCCCGCGTGCTGGCCAGTTCCGATGCCTGCAGTTGCCAGGCGATGCGAGTCGGTGACAATGCCTGGGGTATTCAATTTCACGTAGAGCTTCAGGAGTCGACGATCCCTGACTGGGGCCAGATCCCGGCATATTCCGAGGCACTGGACCGAACGACGGGTCCCGGTTCACTAGAGCGCATGCAGGCGAAAGCTGAACCGCTGTTTGCGGAGTTCCAAAATGTGTCACAGATTATATTCAACAACTTTTTGGATCACGTGCCTGGGTCAACAAATTAAGCTGACTTCAGGTGCGATAGAACCACATTCCGCAATATCCAGGTATGGATGATGGGTCTGACCAAAATAGGGCTCAAACCATCCCGATTCCGGGCCTGTGGCATACTGTGGACCATGTTTGTCCACGCCTATGAAAGTGGGTAACGCGACCTCTAATAAAGGGCAGATTCCCCGCTTCTTCCGAGCCCTGCGGGATATTCTGCCAGCTGACGGCTTGCTGGTCAGTGATGAAGAACGAAGGCCCTATGAATGTGATGGGCTGACCGGTTATCGTGAACTGCCCTTGGCTGTGGCGATGCCAGATCAACTTGATCAGGTTGAACAAATTCTCTCCCTGTGTGATACCCAAGGTGTACCTGTGATCGCGCGCGGCGCCGGTACCGGGTTGTCGGGCGGTGCAACCCCCAGGCGCGATGCACTGCTGTTGAGTATGGCTCGATTCAGTCGCATTATCGACGTAGATCCGGTTGGCCGGACAGCGCGGGTTGAACCCGGTGTCCGCAATCTTGCAATCTCGGAAGCGGCTGCGCCGTACGGGCTTTACTATGCGCCGGACCCTTCATCACAGATTGCCTGCACGATCGGTGGCAATGTTGCTGAAAATTCTGGAGGGGTGCATTGCCTTAAGTATGGCCTGACGGTTCACAATATCCTCCGTTTAGATGTCGTGTTGATCGATGGTGAAAAGATAACAGTTGGTAGTGAAGCGTTGGATTCACCCGGATACGATCTGTTAGCGTTGATGACGGGTTCTGAAGGGATGCTCGGTGTGGTCACAGCGATTACCGTGCGTCTGCTGCCGATTCCAGTGTCCGCCAAAACGGTTTTGGCTGGATTTGACGATGTCGAAAAGGCGGCAGATAGCGTTGCAAAACTGATCGCCGCGGGCGTTATACCTGCCGGACTGGAGATGATGGATAACCCGGCAATTCAGGCAGCCGAAGATTTTTCTGAAGCGGGCTACCCACGCGATGCTGCTGCAATCTTAATTTGCGAGGTTGATGGCACTGAAGCCGAGGTGGACAGACAGATTGAACTGACGAGATCTGTTTTCGAGATTGAGGGCGCGACTGAAATTCAGGTTTCAGCCTCAGAGCAAGAACGGCAGCGTTTCTGGTCGGGCCGCAAGAATGCATTTCCTGCGGTTGGTCGCATATCTCCTGACTATTATTGTATCGATGGCACTATTCCTCGCCAACAACTGGGTCGTGTGCTTGCCGGAATAACCGAACTTTCAAGTACCTATGGTTTGAGGGTCGCGAATGTGTTTCACGCGGGAGATGGTAACTTGCACCCACTGATTCTTTACGATGGGGCGCAACCGGGCGAATTTGAGCGAACAGAAGCGCTTGGTGGAAAGATCCTAGAGTTGTGTATAGAAGTAGGGGGGACAATAACCGGAGAACATGGAGTCGGTTTAGAGAAGATCGATCAAATGTGCGTACAGTTCAAACCCAGAGAGCTCGAGCACTTTCATGGTGTGAAGGCGGCGTTTGATCCCCGTGGATTACTCAATCCAGGCAAGGCCGTACCAACATTGGCACGCTGTGCTGAGTTCAATGCGATGCATGTTCACGACGGTCGCATCCCTTTTCCAGATATAGAGCGTTTCTGAAAAATGATCCAGATGAACGACAGAACAGCTGGGCTGTCCGATGTCATCAGCGCGGCTGCGTCGGTTAAACGTTCACTACAAATTGTCGGTGGAGCGAGCAAGCTGTTCTACGGTCGGGAGCCCGCGGGCGAGCTTCTGGCGGTTGGTAATCACACAGGAATCACCGCTTATGATCCAACGGAACTTGTCGTCACCGTCCGAGCCGGGACGCGGCTTTCTGACCTGGCTGAGGTACTGAGGCATGAGCGGCAGATGCTGCCGTTTGAGCCGCCACAATTTGGTTCGCTGACAACCATTGGTGGGACTGTGGCGTGTGGATTGTCCGGTCCCAGTCGGCCATACCGTGGTGCAGTCCGGGATTTCGTATTGGGTGTTGGATTGCTTAATGGGTGGGGTGAGCAGCTTCGGTTCGGCGGTCAGGTCATCAAAAATGTCGCTGGCTATGATGTGTCGCGCTTGATAACGGGCGCTATGGGGACTCTCGGTGTGATACTTGATGTGTCAATTAGAGTTCATCCATTACCGGAAACTGAAAAGACTTTGTATTACGAACTTACGGAACAGCAGGCATTAAAGAAAATGAATGAAGTGTCTGGCAGGCCGCTACCGTTAACGGGTGCTTGTTATTACCAGGGTGTTCTTAGCCTTCGGTTGTCAGGATCGGTCGAAGGTGTCTCTGCAGCGGTAGATGTTCTCGGCGGTTCGCAGGCATCAGATGGTGACGCTATTTGGGCAACACTGCGTGACCATAGTCACCCATACTTTGTTTCGGATAAGCCGCTTTGGCGGTTATCCGTGCCGAGTGTCGCCGGATCTTTGGATCTTGCGGGAGAAACATTTGTTGAATGGGGCGGTGCATTACGATGGCTCCAAAGCGAACTGTCGCCGGATTTGATTCGAGCTTCTGTTGAGGCCCTCGGCGGCCATGCAACTTTGTTTCGTGGTGGTGACCGCTCGGGCAGTGTGTTCCATCCAAATGCGCGGGCACTACACGAATTAAATGTACGATTGAAACGGACATTCGATCCGGAGGGTATTCTGAATCCCGGACGACTGTATCCAGATATTTAGCACCATGCAGACCAAGCTTGCTCCATTTATCTCTGACACATCGGCTGGCCGTGAAGCGCAGGAAATTCTCGGGCGCTGTGTTCATTGTGGATTCTGTACAGCCACCTGTCCGACTTACCAACTACTCGGCAATGAACTAGACGGCCCTAGGGGGCGGATTTACCTGATCAAGTCTATGCTGGAAGGGACGGCCTGTTCAAAATCTACTTTGCTGCATCTTGACCGGTGCCTGACTTGCCGATCATGTGAGACAACCTGTCCGTCAGGCGTGGAATATGGCCGCCTGCTTGAAATAGGGCGCCAGGTGGCGGAAAAGGCAGTACCAAGATCAATTGGCCGTCGGCTGGGTCGTCGGTTGTTGGCCTGGTTTTTGACCAGCGGGCTTTTCCCCGTGTTGCTTGGATTGGGCCGATCAGTTCGTAGGTTGTGTCCGGAGAATGTTGCTCGCTATATCCCCGTTCGTTATGCAGTCGGTGAAAAACCATCCGCAATCAGGTCTAGGCAGATGATCGTGTTAGAGGGCTGTGTACAACCTGCACTCAGCCCGAATATAAATACTGCCGCGACCCGTGTTCTGGACCGGCTTGGGATTAGTTTGATTAGAGCATCAGAAGCGGGTTGTTGCGGCGCTCTGGCGCTGCACTTGTCAATCGAAGACAGAGCGCGTCAGGCCATGCGACGTAATATAGATGCCTGGTGGCCTTTACTGGAAGCCGGTGCCGAATGCATTGTTATGACCGCCAGCGGGTGCGGTGTGACGGTAAAAGAATATGGCCAAGTACTGGCGGATGATTCTCAGTACGCCGAAAAAGCCAAGCGAGTTTCTTCCCTAACATGGGACCTGTCAGAGATTTTGCTCAGAGAACCGATGACTGCGTCGCTGGCTGGCCGCGGTGTGAGTGTCGCGGTTCAGACACCTTGCTCACTGCAGCACGGCCAGGGGATCAATGGCTCCATAGAAGAGATTTTGTCTCGTGTGGGTTTTCAGCAGGCCACAGTTGAAAATCCTCATCTGTGCTGTGGGTCAGCCGGTAGCTATTCGATTCTTCAATCGTCGATTGCAAAGCGACTGCGTCAAGACAAACTCACCGCACTTCAAGCAGGCGGGCCGAATGTCATCGCAACAGCCAATGTTGGGTGTCAGGTACACCTGGCTGCCAAATCGACGGTACCGGTGCGGCATTGGATCGAACTGGTCGATTCAGCAATGCAGTTAAATGATTGAAATAACAGATTAAAAGTAGGAATAAGAACAGATAACCGCAGGGGTTGCATAAATTAGTGTATTAGTTAATAATAATACAACTAAGTAAGTAACTTAACGTTTAACGATCAGGCCAACCAGACGAAAGAAAACCGGCAGGTAAGGCAAGGAACAACTCAAGAAAGATCGCGAACGGAACAATCTCCTCCATCCTCCTTTGGTGGTTTCAGCACAGCGCTTGCAGCTGTGCTTTTTTTTGACTTTGATCCAGTTCTTTCGGTGCAGGTAGTTGTTTCCCCGGACGCCATCTTGTAACATCCGCGCCTTGAAATTATCTTTAATTATGATTAACGATGGGTACATTCACAGCAAAACCTGAAACCGTTGTCCAAGACTGGTATCTGGTCGATGCGACCGATAAAGTGCTCGGTAGACTCGCGACCCAGATCGCTATACGGCTACGTGGCAAACACAAGCCTGAATATACCCCTCACGTAGATACTGGTGACCACATCGTCATTGTGAATGCCGCAAAGATTCGGGTCACTGGTGATAAGATGAACCAGAAAAAGTACTATCGTCACACCGGTTATCCTGGCGGAATCAAGGAAACGGTACTGTCAGACGAGCTTGAAAACAACCCCGAGCGGGTGATCGAAAGAGCTGTGAAAGGTATGCTTCCCAAGAACTCACTGGGAAGGACAATGTTTCGGAAGCTGCGTGTCTTTGCCGGTCCCGACCACTCCCATCAGGCACAGCAGCCAAAGGCACTGGAATTTTAGGAATTAATAAAGAGTAATATCAGAGATACAAAAATGGCAACAGGCGAACAATTTTACTACGGTACCGGCAGACGAAAATCATCTACCGCGCGAGTATTTCTTAGCCGAGGCAGTGGAGACATCGTAGTTAACCGACGGCCTTTGGATCAGTACTTCGGACGTGAAACGGCCCGGATGGTTATCCGCCAGCCGCTTGAAGTCGCCGACATGCTCGGTAAGGTGGATATCAAAGTTAATGTGTCCGGCGGTGGTAATACCGGGCAAGCGGGTGCGATCCGCCATGGTATTACACGGGCTTTGCTTCAGTATGATGAAATGCTTCGACCCGCACTACGCAAAGCTGGGTTCGTGACTCGCGACTCACGTAAAGTCGAGCGTAAGAAAGTCGGATTGCACAAAGCAAGAAAACGCCCTCAGTACTCCAAACGCTGACTAATCGATAAGGCCCACCAGTCAGGGCGAGTTTCACTATTTAGCTCGGCTATATGACTTAGTGCGCGGAATTTATCAAGTAAGTAGTTGTTCCACTCCAGATCTATAGAGGCATATCAGTCACCGGCATGTATTGCAGTGAACAAGACGATAGCCTTTATGTTTGGATGCAGCGGTTTGACAGTGAAGCGCAGCGGGAAGTGTTCTACGAAGCAGTATATGAAAGCGATGACTGGTAGAACGAGATTAGCCCGCGAGTCGACCAACGCCTAGACCAAGAATCGGTCACGGTCCTGCATACTGCACCAACACCCAAATCGACCACACAGTAAACCTGCTTTCCCCGAATCATTTATTCCCTCAGTTGTTAGCTCTCCTGTTGCGGTAGCGCTGGTTTTGGGTCTCTGGCAGTGCATCGCCAGGCTAGCTACGCCGGAATTGAGTTTAGTTACCCGAGTGCAAGCCCAGCCTGGGCACCTCAAAAACGGGTTATGATCGCTAGATGATCCTTCGTATGCCCTCGCGAAACCGGCCCTACCACTGGGGGCCTTATCCGCTTGAGACGCTTGTGCGGAATCCACGCATTACTATGCGGGAGAACGAACAGGCGGCGGTACCAGCGCCAGAGTTTCTAATGTCCCCGGGCAGTGTGCTGGCTGAAGTGGTTCGAGAGTACCTGGATATATTTGTACAAAATGCACTGACCAAGCCGGCAGCTGCAAAGGCGCCTGTTCCAGAAAACCCGCAGAGACGGACTACTGACGTCAAAGGGTACAGCTATTTTATGAATGTCTCCCAGGTTGGTGTCTGTCGAATGCCGGTCAACGCCTGGACTGACAAAAGCGAACCTCTGGCGCATGATTATGCCGTCGTTTTATTGCTTGAACACGGGCGGCTTCCAGAGTTGGGTAATCCAGCGCGAGACTGGATCGAGCCGGCCATTGCCGATACGGCCGATTGTCGGGTCGGAAGTATTGCAGTCTGTTTGGCCGGGCATATCTGTCAGCTCGGCTGGTCAGCCTTTCCCCATGTGGTGGGTTCGGGCTGTGTTGATCCGCTGAAGCTATCAGTGCTTGCCGGTTTGACCGTCCGGTCCGGCGATACATTAGTCAATCCATTTATCGAGCAGGGATTTTCACTGGCCGTCGTGACGACTGATTACGCGTTGGAGCCCGATCTACCACTTGCTGGCAGTGCGGCCAATGGAAGAAATTTCAGGTACTGGTTGGGGCGCAATGGCGCAGTGTCAGGCCGTGAACGTAATCGACGCAGACGACGGGCGACACATCTGGGTGATTATCCGATGGAGACAGTCAAGCGGGTCGACCGACCGACTACCCTGATTCTCGATGACGAAGTCCCGCGGGTTTCCAAGCGAGCCGCATTTTTTGATCGGGCTCTTCGGGGCGACTTGGGTGATAAAGCACAACAGGAGAGGCATCGTTTTGCATTCAAGCAGCCCCATACGGCGGGCATGATGCCGTCGATGCGGTCCATGGTTCCTCTTCAGGGAGGAGAACCGACAGAGCTAGCTATTTCACCGGGAGATTACTCCAATCCTTCAGCCAATTCGCAAGCACTTAAGTCGCTGTCGTATCTTTTGGGTGCAGATATCACTGGAATCTGCGAAATACCTGACTACGCATGGTACTCGCACGATGCCGATGGCGCTCCCATAGATAAGTCGCACCGGTATGCAGTGGTTATGGTGATTGATCAGGAGTTCGACACAATGGAAGGTGCATCGGGTGATGACTGGATATCAGGAACGCAGTCTATGCGCGCTTATCTACGGGGGGCAGAGATCGCCGGTGTAATGGCTGAAATGCTTCGTAGACTGGGGTTTAGTGCGCGTGCTCAAACTAATGTCGATAGTGAGGTATTGCATATACCGTTGATGCTGCTCGCTGGCTTGGGAGAGTTGTCTCGAATTGGCGAGTTAGTGTTGAATCCATTTGTGGGCCCGCGATTGAAGACTGTGGTTGTGACCACAAACATGCCACTCGAGGTCGATCAACCGATTGATTTCGGTCTCCAATATTTTTGCAGTCGGTGCACGAAATGCGCACGCGAATGCCCTTGTGATGCGATTTCCTGGGGTCAGAAGGTCATGTTCAATGGCTATGAAATGTGGAAACCCGATGTTGAGCGTTGTACGCGCTACCGACTGACGAACGCCCGGGGATCAGCGTGCGGAAGGTGCATGAAAACCTGTCCGCTGAATAAGGTAGTTACCTGTGAAGGCTCATTACTGGAGCGGGTTGCTAGTTGGTGTGGTATTAACGCCCGATTCCTGAAACCAGCGTTGGTGCCACTGGCAGTCAAGATTGATGACTGGCTCGGGAACGGCGCTCGTAACCCTGCAAAGAAATGGTGGTTTGACCTCGAGGTAATCGATAATGTCTGTATCGATCCGGTTAAGGGAGTGAACCAGCGTGAGTTGAGTCTGGGGCACGAAGTAGATCCGACAAAGCAGAAGATCGCCTACTATCTTGCCAGTATGATGCCTGTACCCAATAACCTGGAGAGTCAGGTAGTAGACCGTAAGGCAGCGCTTGCCAAGGCTTACGAGATCGAATCACCTCAAAGCGCTTTAGAGCGCAAAGCCTATTCCGGTAACATTCCCCTGAACTACTGGCCGACTCCAGCGGACCCGGGTGGGCCTCGCGGTTTGCCTGATCAACCCAAAGTGTATGGTCCAGCAGAGCGGAGATAACTTTCGCTCAGTGCGATGTTATGATTCGTTAAGTGCCCAGTAGACTGTAACTATCTGAAACACATTTCTGTCAAATTTCAGAACTGACCCAAGGAGATGAACCGCGATGATGACAGTATCACTGTCCTCGGGGCGTGACTTATTTATGACGCCGGGACCGTCGGTTATGCCCGACCGTGTTCTAAATGCGATGCATCAGGCAGCGCCGAATATCTATGAAGGAGAACTGATCGATACGACGGACAGCATCCTTTCCGATCTGGCTGCTTTTGCGGGTACCCAAGGCCGTACAGCGCTGTATATCTGCAATGGACATGGTGTCTGGGAAGCAGCGATCAGTAACCTGTTCGAACCCGGAGACCAGGTGTTGGTTTTGAACAGCGGTACTTTCGGCGGCGGTTGGGCCAACCTCGCGCGGGTCATGGGAATAGATGTTATAGAGCTTGATTTTGGCCGCCATGACCCGATTGATCCTGACCAACTTCGGGACCAGTTATCGGCGGACAAGGCCCACAATATCAAAGGCGTATTGGGTGTGCACACCGATACGGCCAGTTCAGTTCTCAACGATCTACCGGCGATTCGTCGGGCGATTGATGACGCAGGGCATCCGGCACTATTTGTAGTGGATGCGATCGCCTCATTCGGTTGTGACCGATATGAGATGGATGCCTGGGGAATCGATGTCACCGTGACGGCCTGTCAGAAAGGCCTGATGACTCCGCCGGGTCTAGGCTACCTGATCTTCAACCATCGCGCCGAACTGGCTTCGAAAAAAATAGCCAAGCGCTCGCCGTATTGGGACTGGGAACCGCGGATCAAGCCCGAGGTTTTTTATCAACGATTCTGCGGCACTGCGCCAACCCACCTTCTTTTCGCACAACGGGCGGCACTGGATATGATTAATGAAGAAGGGTACGAAACGATCTGGTTGCGCCATGCCGCATTGGCGAGGGCAGTGTGGGCTGCGGTGTCTGCCTGGGGTATTGCAGGTCCGTTGCAGTGTAATATCAGGGAAGAAGCCTATCGATCGAACGCAGTGACAACCATTCGGGCTGATGGCCATGATATGGCCCGTATGCGCCAGTGGTGTGAAAGGGAAGCGGGCCTGGTGCTTGGATTAGGGTTGGGGTTTGACTTGCCGGAATATATGGATGGCCAATCCGTGTTCCGGATCGGTCACATGGGCCACTTAAACCCCCCGATGTTGCTCGGAGCTCTGGCAACGATTGATGCTGCGTTTAAAGCGCTTGATTTTCCTCACGGAAACGGCGCCGTTGAAGCGGCTGCGAGTACCTTGGCGAGGTCAGGGTAGTATCTGGAGCATTTAACACTTCAAAGCTGTTTGTTTGGCAGCTTGGGATGTCAGGTTTTCAGGTATTGAAACCGTAGAGGCGTGCGGCATTGTCGTAAACGATCTGGTGTTTCTCTTGGGGGGTGATGTTGGCGAATGTGCGTTCAATGACGGCTTGAGAGTTTGGAAAAGTTCCTTCGTCGTGCGGGTAATCACTGCCCCACAACAGACTACCCGCACCGGTAAAGGAAAGACAGCGTAAGGCAACAGGATCATCGCTGAAAGTAACGTAGCCCTGTCGCTGGAAATATTCGCTCGGTTGAAGATCGAGACGGGGTTGGATCCACATGTGTTTTTTCCCATACTGCTCGTCAAGCATATACAGTAACCAGGCCAACCAGCCTGCGCCGCACTCGACAACCACAAACTTAAGATCGGGGTGCCGCATCAGCGTGCCGCTACTGATTAGCAGGGAAACCGGATTCATCCCATCGATCATTGACATGGCCATCAGATTGAGTGCGCCACCAGTACCGTTTTCTTCCCCCCAGTCTTCTGGATACCGATCGTCACTATTAGTGAATGCGTGGAAGCTCACAACGAGACCGGTATCTTCACAGGTTGCCCAGAATGGGTTGTAAGCAGGATTATTGTAAGGTCGATCGGCCATGGTGATCGGTATCATTAAGGATCGGTAGCCCAGTTTGGCTACGCGGTGAGCTTCGGCGACCGCACCGTCGAGGTCCACTACCGGGACGATAGCAACAGGGGCAAATCGGTCTTTGTCCGAAGCCACAAGTTCCCACAACCAGGTGTTGTAAGCTTTGGCCAGTGCCAGCTGATAGCCCATATCAGGGGAGTTGTAGAGGAAAAGGGACTGGTTGGGATAAATCACTTCCGCGCAGATGCCGTCACGCTCCTGGTCTGAAAGCCGTTTGCCAATATCGCGACCGCCGCTGGGATCATCACGAAATTCCCGGTTCCGGTCTTCTTCTGTGACGCGACTTTCTGAGATATCGATCCGGCGGGGACGTTTACCATCTATGATTTTATAAACTGCGCCGTCAGATTCGGTCGTAATGCGGGGTGTACGATGTCGAAATTGTTTCGGCAGAAATTGTTCATACAGTTCAGATGGCTCCTGGATATGTGAATCCGCAGAGATTACTGTTGAATTTGTCGTCATCGATAGGTACCTGACTCGTATTGAGTTTATGAAAGTGTATGCTACCGACTGCTGCTATGCTTGGTTGATAATGGCGTGTGGTCATTAGCTAACGCAGATTCTCGGGGGAATTGAACTGGATGCCACTAAATTATGACAACTATGATGCGTTGAGTTTCGATTGCTACGGAACCTTGATCGATTGGGAGAGTGGAATATGGCTAGCTTTCCAACCATTGTTGGTAGAAAACCCACATCTTCAGATAGACCAGAATCAGGTGTTGGCAGCCTTTGCAGAATTGGAGAATGAGATTCAGTCGGATCAGCCAGGTATGCCATACCCAGAAATTCTAAAAAGCATTCATAACCGATTCGCATTGAGGCACGAGCTTGTAACGAACGAAGGGATGGATAAGTCATTTGGCACATCGGTCGGTGAGTGGCCTGCATTTCCAGACAGCATCGAAGCGCTGGTCGACCTGAAGAAACGATATAAGCTGGCTATTCTTTCAAACGTTGATGATGTTGGTTTCGCAGCGTCTAATGAGCATTTGGTTGTTGAATTCGATGCAATTTATACGGCCGAGAAGATCGGCTCCTACAAGCCGGATGCTGCGAACTTCGAGTTTCTGTTTACACAACTTTTGGCTGAACAGGGTATTTCACGAGAACGAATATTGCACGTGGCCCAGAGTCTTTATCACGACATTCAGCCAGCAAAAATGCTGGGTATGGATTGTGTTTGGATCGATCGGCAGGGTCTTTCTACTGGAGGCGACTGGGGAGCTACGTCGGTAATTTCGGAATGGCCAAAGGTTGATGCGGTGTTTAGTGATCTGGCATCGTTTGCACAGGCAGTCGTTAACAGCTGATGCTGTCATACAACTGTTATTCGTCTGGAGGCATTGGTTGGAGTCAGTGGTCAGCCAATTCTGCAAGTGCTTTGCGTACGTATTCTGCGTGATCCTTGGCCTTGACACGTTTCCAGTGCTTGGCCACCTTACCTTCAGGATCAATCAGCACTGTTGAACGGATGACGCCTTCAGAAATATGTCCATACATATTCTTCTCACCCCAAGCACTATATTTTTCCATCATCTTATGGGTCGGGTCTGAGAGCAAGCCAATCTTGAGTTTGAATTTCTTGATGAACTCCTGATGGCTCTCAATTGAGTCCGGACTGCAACCGTAGACTGTTGCGCCTAGTTTTTCAAAAGCCTTGAGCGCAGAAGTGAAGTCGCAGGCTTCAATTGTGCAGCCAGGTGTGTCATCGCGCGGATAAAAATACAACACTGTCCATTGGCCAGCAAGATCAGATAATTTGACCTCTTTCCCGTCCTGGTCGTTCAATGTAAAAGCGGGAGCTTTTTTACCTTCTCCTATTGCCATTAAGTGAATTCTCCTTTGAGAATTTGAACAAAGGTTGCGTATAACAAAACACAGGTGACAAACATCAAATGTCCACATTTCTTATCGATATGGTACAGCCTTCAGTGATTCTTCAGGGCCGGTATTGACGGGTAATTCGCAACAAGCGTTACTTAGATTTTGATTGGCCAAAAATTTGAGCGAGTATCAGGGCTACTGAAGTAATAAGTACCATTACTGTTGAAATCGATGCGATTGTGGGGTCGATTTGATCACGCAGTGCAAGAAACATGCTGCGTGTGATTGTGGACATCTTTCCGCCGCTAATGAATAAGGCGACTATAACTTCATCGAATGAAACAATAAAAGCCAACAGGGCACCTGTGATGACCGAAAACCGGATTTGAGGCAATGTAACGATAAAAAATGCCTTAAGCCGAGAAGCGCCAAGACTCCGGGCGACACGTTCCTGGTTCATGTCATAGCTTCTAAGTCCTGCACTGATGACGATGAGAACCATGGGAAGAGCAAGTACCGAATGGGCCAGGACCAGTCCGAGGATCGTATTGTTGAGTTTTAGTTGGGTATAAGCGAAGAATACACCAATAGCAATCAGGACGACTGGTACCATCATCGGTGTAATCAGCAGGATGAAAATGAATCTTGACAGACGAATCTGTGATACGAAAAGGCCATACGCGGCCATGGTCGCTATGGGTGTAGTGAAGATTACGGTCAGGATCGCTACCTTGATTGAAACCCAAGTTGCAGTCATCCACTCGGTTGATCCGAAATAGTTCCCATACCATCTAAGTCCCCAGGTTTTTGGTGGGAACTCCAGGTATTGTGATGCAGAAAAGGACATCGGTATGACAATGAAAGTCGGTACAATCAGGAATACAATCACAAGCGTCGCGACGATATACAGCCATATACGGCGTCGGTGCGTAATCTGTGTTTCTGATGCCGGACTGTCGAGCCACGCCATCATGTGCCCGTCCCTCCCAGAACCTTATCCAAGCGCAGTAGTTTGTGAGAGATAAAAAGAACGAGCAGAGTCAGTGCCAGCAGAACCACACCAAGTGCGCTGGCGGTACCAAAGTTGTAAAAGAGATCTATGATTGTTTCTATCTTCATAGAAACCATGATAATTCTGCCGCCACCCAGAACAGCCGGTGTGACGAAGAATCCCAGGCATAGAACAAAGACCACCACAATGCCGGCAAACAGTCCTGGCAGAGACAGGGGAAAATAGATACCCCAGAAAGCGCGAAAAGGGCTAGCACCAAGGTTGCTAGCAGCCTTGATGTAGTCCTGGTCTATGGTTCGCATCGATCCGTATAGTGGAAGAAGAAGGAATGGCAGCATGATATGTGCCATACCAATCAAGGTGCCGTTAAGGTTATGGACCAGTCTGAGCGGGGTATCCCAGAGGCCTAGTTCAATTCCCCACTGATTGATCAATCCTTTGCGTTGAAGAATGACCAGCCAGGCATAGGTCCGAACCAGAAGCGATGTCCAGAATGGCAGTAACACCGCGATCAGGCCGATGTTGGCCCATCTTTGAGGGAGTTGGGCAAGGAAGTACGCAAATGGGTACCCGATTGCGACGCAGATAATGGTAGTTAGGAAGCTTACGTTGAACGTGGTACGGAATATTCTGTAGTAGGCTTTATGCTCAATCATTCGGGTGTAATTCGACGTCGAGAGAACACCTTCGTCGTTGAATAGAGACAGCCAGAAAAGCCACCCGACCGGAATTCCAATGATTGCGACAACCAGCAGGATGGCGGGTACGGAGAGACCGAAAAGGAGTATCCGTTCACGGACGGCATCCTGGTGGAGGCCAGCGGCATTGGCGCCGGTTGTGGCGTGGGTCCCTGGAAGAGAATTTGTAGTCACGGACTAGCTTTCGTCTTCTGGAATTAGAACGCTTTCGTCTGGGTGTAGGCCCAGCGTTACCTGGGCGCCGACCTCTGGCACAGCTGCCAGCAAACCGCGCTGGCTAACACTGCGGACCGCAACGTTGGCCCCGTCCATAAGCGTGACATACAGAAGAAAGCTTTCTCCTTGGTAGACGACATCTTTTACGATGCCATGAAAGATATTGTAGTCAGCCTCTTCACCGGGTTTTAAGAGTACCAGCCGTTCTGGTCGAAGCATCAGCAGTCGACCATCCTTGGACTCAGAACCAGAGATATTAATCGGAGTTCCAGCGTAGGACACATGACCGTCACTATGTTCAACTGGTAGGAGTGTCGACTCACCAATAAAATTTGCCACGAAAGGATTCGCCGGCTGGTCATAAATACGCCGTGGCGAGTCGAGTTGCATTAGCTTGCCTTCATTGATGACGGCAATGCGGTCAGACATGGTCAGCGCCTCTCGCTGGTCATGTGTCACGTAGACCGTGGTCATGCCAAGTTTTTCATGCAGATGCCGCAATTCGATCTGCATGTGTTCTCGGAGTTTTTTATCCAGGGCTGACAAGGGCTCATCCATTAGCAGGATACGAGGTTCGAAAACGATTGCCCTGGCCAGCGCAACACGCTGCATCTGACCACCGGATAACTGGTCGATTTGCCGGCCACCGAAACCTTCAAGCTGAACCGTCTCAAGGGCACGGTCTACGCGCTGGCGAAGAGCCTCTTTATTGACGTTTCTGAGCTTGAGGGGGAATCCGATATTCCCAGCGACAGTCATATGTGGAAAAAGCGCATAGTTCTGAAATACCATCCCCACTTCCCGCTTGTGGGGTTGCATCCGGATCATCTCGTCGTCGCCAAACAGCGCGCTCCCATGATCGGGGCGTGTAAATCCTGCCAGGACCATCAGCAGGGTTGTTTTGCCTGAGCCCGACGGGCCTAGCAGGGTCAGAAACTCGCCGCTGCGTACATCTAGATCGACATGATCCAGTGCAAATACCGGACCATAGGTTTTAGTTAGGCCTCGAATGGTGATGGGTAAGGCATTGATCTGATTAGCATCAGCCATTTACAGATCCTTAAGCGAGAAGTGTGGAAATAAAGATAAAGGCGGCGCGTGTAACGCACCGCCTTTATCACTTGGTGATCTCACTAACTGAACGAGATTACTCGGTCATCATGTCCTGGTACATCTCGGACGCGAGTTTTTCCCATTTTGCGTACCATTCGAACCCTCCTGATGCTCCAATCAGAAGTTGAACTGCAGCGTTTGCCGGCGACGACGGTAGTCCAGCCACGACTTCATCGCTCATCTTACCCATTGTATAGGCCAAAGAGTTGGTGGGCCCATAGTTGATGTACTTCGGCATATCAGCCTGGAATTCAGGTTTACTAAATTCCGCAAGTGCTTTCATTGCAAGGTCCGTATTGGGTGCACCTTTGGGGATCCCGAAACAATCGTAATCAAGGAGTGCTTGATCATAATGGTAGGCGACCTTTGCGCCATCTGCTTTCGCGACGTCGAAACGGCCATTCCAGCCAGTCGACATGTCCACTTCACCGTCCTTCATCAACTGGGCATGTTGGGCGCCCGATCCCCACCAGACAGCAACATGGGGCTTGAGTTCACGGATTTTATCCAGTGCCCGTGTTATACCGGCTTCGCTGGATAATACTTTGTATATCTGGTCCATCGGCACACCGTCGGCCATCAGAGCAGGTTCGAGCATGCCATGCATTTTGCCTCTAATCGACCGGGTTCCCGGAAACTTTTTAACATCCCAGAAATCAGCCCAGCCTCGTGGGCCATTCATGCCATAGGTTTCTGTGTTCCACGCTGGCACCGTAGAGTAGGTAATGGTGCCTACACAGCAGGACAAATAAGTACCGGGTATGAAGTTCGACACATCGATAATGTCGTAATCAAGATCGATCAAGATACCCTCTTGGCAGCCGCGGGCACCACCACCGGCGCCAGTGTCAATAATGTCCCATGGCACTGCGCCGGCGGCGACCTTCGTTCTCACCTGGCCGATGCCCTTGTAGGACTCTTCATTGATAGTGATACCCATGGCCTTCGCGACGGGCTGAAAAATAGCCTTGCTCTGTGCTGCTTGGAAAGATCCGCCCCATGATGCAACGGTTATTTCTCCGGCGTGGGCTGACGCCCCGGCCAAACTTACGACCAGTGCGACACCGGCTGAGGACAAAAGTTGTTTTATATTCATCAGTTGATTCTCCTAAGGTGAGTAGTTGTGTCGAGTAACACATCACTCGACCGATGCTTGTCGAAGTACCGGTCTGGTAACAGAGTACCAGAGAACTCGTAAGCCGTCATTAATTGTGCTCCAGAGAGGTAGACATGGCCAATACAAATAGCCGATCAAATTTGCATTGATTTATTAGGTACCAGATATATCGATGCGAAGGCTGCTGAAACATCCCACTGCTGTTTTATGCAGGAAATTTGCACTAGTGTGGAGCGTCGCTGTCATTTGATTACCAGATCCAGTGACGATCGACTGAGACGCTCGCAACCGGATTCTGTAATGAGAACAGTGTGTCCCAGGGTCATTGCCCGCGCGGTATTTGAGTTGGCAAGAATCATGTGCAGAAAAAAAGTATTTCCCGCTTCCATCAACTGGGAATTGCCCTCATAAAACATCGGTGGATCGACCCAGAGTGGGTTGTATATGGCACTCATACCGTAGCCACAGGCGCGCATTCGGTGTTCGCCAAGGCCAGCGGCATCCAGAACCTCTGCATGCGCCTGATAGACATCACCCATGGGACGACCGGGTTGGATTGCCGCTTCACAGGCGAGGAGAGCATCCTTGCAGGCCTGATACATACTGAAATGCTCGGGATGAACAGTGCCTACAATCAGTGTCCGCATCATGGCCGCATGGTAGCGACGGTATGCGGCTGACCATTCCAGTGTCAGTTGATCCTGATCGTCGAGATGTCGCTTGCCGGAATGGTAGCGAACCAGCAGCGCGCTGGGACCGGATCCAATGATGAATTCGTTGCCGGCGTAATCGCCATCGCCGCGAAATACAATGCCTTGCATGGCGGCAAGAATATCCCCTTCAAAGGCCCCAGGCTCGGCATGCTGTACGGCTTCATCCCAGGCATCGTCCGACAGCTCGGCGGCTCTGCGTATGTAGTCGATTTCTGTGGGACTTTTGACTCTTCTAAACCGGTCGACCAGGGTGGATGCGTCTACTAGGGTACAGAACCCCTCGAGTTGAGGCTCCAGCAGTCGCCAGTTATGAGCTTTAAGGCCGTAGCTATCGAACTCAATGCCGAGTGTTTTGTTTCGATAACCCAGGTCATCCAGGAGACCGCGCAGTTCCAAAGCCGGATTAACATCTTCTGTGTCGTGCCACAATCTTATATCCTGGATATCCGAGGTGAACTGAGCCTGGCGTAAATCTGGAAGTCGGGTCAGCAGTATTGTGTTGCCGCTCCCATCAATGATCAGGCACTGAAACATGCTGAAACCAAACGTATCGTATCCAGTCAGGTAGTACATCGATTCCTGTTTGAACATCAACAATCCATCCAGGCCAAGTTCGGATAGACGCTCTGACACGCGCTGCCGGCGGGATTTCATTTCAGTGGGTTCAAAATGTACGGGCATGGTTATCTCTAAAAAGTGCGGTGAAAGAAGTCAGATACAGGTTGGATACTTTATCCAAATTTACTTGTACCTGCATTGCAAGAAGTGTGTGCTTTAAATATCGTGCCAGCAGCAATTGTTTCCTGACTTGATTAAGCTGATTGAAGACTCCATGATTACAGGTGGAGGTTCATTATGCTCGCTGGAATACTGATATTTGCCGCTGGAATTCTGATTGCAATATACCCGCCGTTATTTGCGATGGTGGTGTCTGTGCTTCTTATTCTCACTGGTGCTCTGGTGTTTGCCAGTGCCTGGCACAGTCGTCGGTTGGCCCGCCACAGTGGTGATTCACTGATCGAACTAATACTGCGCTACTGAGGGGAAGACCGGTAAGCCGTCGTGTTTCAGCGCATTTGTTTGTCCTGGTACATTCTATGTCTCGGTTGTTGTGAGACGACTGGTACTGCAGAGCTGATAATTTATCTATGAGCGTCCCCAAGTTCGGACTTAACCGACACGACACCTCATCCGTAGCTGCCTATGCAACGGATGTGGCCCGTGCTGAAACTTGCGGCTGGGATGCTGCGTTCATACCAGATTCGCAGCTCAGGCGGCGGGACACCTATGTCCTTTTGGCAGCTGCTGCGCAATCGACATGCAAGATTGACATCGGCACCTTACTGGTTAATCCTGTTAACCGGCACCCCACAGTCACTGCATCCAGTATTGCGACCATTGCCGAGTTAGCGCCTGGGCGCACGGTGTTGGGGTGCGGCATCGGGGATACTGCGGTGCGCCTGGCCGGGTTGAAACCTGCCCGTATCAGGGAACTCGAAGCCAGCGTAATGCTGATGAAATCGTTACTGGCCGGTGACGAGGTCGACGTGGGTGCAGCTAAACCGGCTGTTTTGCCTTTCCCGGCACATGTGCCGGTCTGGGTTGCTGCCGGTGGACCAAAGACGTTGGAAATGGCAGGTGCTTGTGCAGATGGTGTATTTATCCGCGTGGGCACCCATCTACGCAATATTCAGATCTCGGTGGAGCGGATCAGAGCAGGTGCCAAGCGGGCAGGCAGAGATCCTCGCAATATCCGGTTAGGGGCAGTGTTTCATACGGTCTTTGTGGAGGATGAAGATGTCGCGCTCCTCATGGGTAAGTCGATGGCGGCGGGGTACTATGAATACTCGCCAATGCTCCTAGATCATCTGGGACTGGATTGGAAGGGCGCGCACCCGAATGAATTTAAATCGGATGGCCGAGTGTGGCCTGATTTCCACCATGCTTCAGACCTGGAAGCGAGTGGACGCTGTGTTAATTTCCTGCCCGACGCACACGCACGGGCGTTTTGTCTGCTTGGTGGAGCGTCAGCAATCGCTGAACAACTGACTGACCTCATCCAGAGCGCGTCTGATCAAGGTATAGAGTTTGAATACGTTGTCCTCCAACCGATACCCGATCCACCTCGCCCGGATCCGGGAGCCGGCGCCTATATCGAGCGTGTACCGGCCGAAATCATCTCGAAGGTTCAGTCTCGGTTGATGTGAGCCCACTCAATACTGACAACATCTCCTTTCTTCCAGCTTTCTCCCCCATTTGGACTGATTACTTCTAGAGAGTCGTCATCATCGTCATCCCCACCCGATGCATTAGTAATGGTGAAGGTACTGTTGCTGGTATCAGTAACTGTTTTCTTGGTTCTAGAGGTGATCTTGATCGCATAACCACTACCCGTGGTTACAGAAACAGGAATCTTCCAAGGATGCTTACCATCGTTCCTAGTTTTGTTGGTAATCCATTTATAGTGCTTTCCCGATTTGAGTAACTGAATCTTGACGAAGTTGCCTGCATTGCCTTTGCCCACATGATCACGTATTTTTTGCTCGTCGACCAAGATTCACCACCATCTGGCGTGGAAACCTCTATAGAGCCTGTATCGTCATGATCTCCACCAGAGTCACCGCCGACCTTAGTAATTGTGAAGTTCTTGTCACTTTTGTCGAATACTTTCTTGTTATTGATTGAGACAATCTTGATCTTGTAAGCACTGCCCGTGGCGACAGAAGCAAGCACTTTCCAAGGATGCTTGCCACCATTTTTTGTCTTCTTAGAAACCCACTTGTAATGTTTGTTGGAATTCAGTAACAGAATCTTAACGAATGCACCACCGTTACCCTTCACCCATTTAATGACATGTTTCTTGCCCGTTTTCCATTTCTAACCTCCATTTGGAGTAGTTACTTTCAAGGCGCCAGCAGACAAAGAGGAGGGAGATGGGAATTACAAAAGCAAGTCTTAGAAGGACAACGAATGAAAACAAGACCAAACGTTTCATACTGCTATCCTATTCCTGTTTAGCAGAACTTTCCAGAATGTGTGTGAGTGCGAAGGTTAGACATCATTAACACCCCTGAAAAAGTAAACTATAATTCAAAGTTGATCAAATCTGACGCGCAAGCCGATGGCCGTGAACTATCGATTCTTCTATATCACGAGGTTCGTAGCAGTCACCAATCGCGTGCACCGAAGCGTGCTTAGCCCGCAATTCGTGGAACAATGTATCATCCGCCTTGCCCCCCGAACCAAAGACTATGCTGTCCACACCTTCGATGGTCCTTGGTTCCCAGGTGACGACATTGTAGGTCTCCAGGCAATTATCAACTACTTCCCAAACACCGGAATACGTCGTCAGAGTCACATTTTCGCTGGTCATTAACTTCTCCAGTAGATGATGCCGTGAAGGTGATGGCATATTCGGAGCGATCAATGGAAGACCCGTGAGCAACTCAATATTGTGGCCACGTTCGGAGAGAAAGTCGGTTGTTGTAATTGCTTCAGAACGACCTAGTGTATCTACCACCACAACATTATTTCCGAGTTCAGCCTTATCCGACAGAACATCACGCGCGGTGAAGACAATGGGATTATCCATTCCATCAATGTCGGGCAGGAATGCGGTGGAGCCGGTTGCGCAGATAATTTCATCAGCATTCTCGGCTAACACCATTTGCGCGTCAGCTTCTGTGTTTTTACGTATTTCAACGCCTAGCTTGGGAAGTTGGCGTTCAAACCAAAGGATTATTTCCTGGAAACTAGCGCGATTTGGGGTCTTACAAACGAGGTTAACCTGGCCGCCGATCCGAGCACCGCGTTCAATTAAAATTACCTTGTGCCCGCGAGATGCCGCAATACGCGCGGCCTCCATGCCCGCAGGCCCAGCCCCTACGATAACAACTTTCTTCAAATTCTCCGCGGGATTGAGCTCTCCCCATTCCCCTTCCCGGCCTGTAACGGGATTGTAAATACAGCCAACTCCGAGCCCAAGATCAACATGCCCGACACAAGATTGAGTGCATGCGATACATTGTCGAATATCTTCAACCTTCCCGGCCTTAGCCTTGTTTGGAAAGTGCGGATCGACAATCAGGGTTTTCGCCATGCCGACCATGTCTGCCTTGCCATCCGCAATTGCTCTATTAGCATCTGCAGGTGAATCCATTCGCCCGGCGCCAACAACCGGCAAGCTTACTACCGCCTTGATAGCCTGTGGCAAATGAAGGAATGCGCCAGGTTCGTAGTAATAGCTCGGCCAATGGGCGCGGCCTTCACGGGGACTTGCCGTAATCGCATGCCAGATATTCAGATAATCGACAACGCCATCCTTCTCCAGTATCTTGGCAAGTTCTATATGATCACTCAGTTGCATACTGTATTCGACCTTATCATCATACATTCGAACGCCAATAATCTTGTCAGGCCCAAGTTCCGAACGCGCTCCTGAGATGACATCACGCAGGAATGTCATCCGCTCTGCAATTGTTTCTCCACCGTATTTATCGTCACGTCTATTGCCGTAGGGATGCAGGAAGTTTGCAAACAGATAGTCCATTCCAACGGAAATTTCGATTCCATCAAGTTCGCACTCACGAATCCTTCGACAAGCTTGTGCAAATTTTTCGACGATGGATTCTACTTCTGATGTCGTCAATGCGTGCGGCATAATCATGGGAACAGAAAAATCAGGTGAAGGAACCGCTGACGGCGCCACGATTTCACGACCAGTAAACGCCGCACTGTCCATGATTCGCCGCCCTCGATGACCCAATTGTGCCAACAACGGAACGTCGAATTTGTGGGTTGCTTCGCCCATGCGCTGTAAGGCTGGTATAACTTTATCGTCGTAGTTGGTCAGCGACAGGGAAAGATCACCGTCATAAACCGGAACCATGTGGCCCGTGACAATGATTCCCGCTCCCCCCTTCGCGCGCTCACCAACATAATGAGCGTATTGCTCGGTAGGGATGCCATCACCGGTCTGGTAGTGCGCCGCATGACCAGTGTTCATAATTCTGTTCTTCAGCGTATAGCTTCCAATGCGAAGCGGGCTGAACAGGTGCTCAAATGGTTGGTTCATCGATTGATTCTCGCTCCGGTTGTTTCGACAAAACTTGCCATTGAGGCAGCATCAAACGGCAGTTTCGTTGGCTGGCTCCCAAGAATGTCGCGAATAGCCGATCCTATCGCCGCTGCTGGCAGGATCACGGGAGGTTCCCCGAGTCCCCTGGCACCGAATGGACCGGTTGCGGACTCATGGGTTTCAATGAAAATGGTCTCTATGGACATTGGTGCATCTGCGATCGTAAGCATGCGATAGTCATGGAAGTTGTCATTACGAACTGCCCCGTTCTCGTCGACCTGTAGGTTTTCAGTCAACGCATAACCTATGCCCTGTGCAATTCCTCCTTCGATCTGGCTACGTGCCCCGACCGGATTCAGGATCTTCCCGGCCTCATGAACGGCAACATAACGCAGCACCTCGATTCGTCCTGTCTCTTCGTCCAAAGCGATCTCAACACCGTGACAATGGAAAGTTGGCTCCCCCAACCCGGGGAAGCGGGCGTTGTCCAACGTAGAGCCTTCTAGTAACGGATATGCGGCCCGGTATCTACCAGTGGCTACGACTGGTCCCGAGCGCATTTTTGCCGAAACGACGACCTCGGCCAGGGGCAATGAAGAATTGGGGATATCACTACTTTCATCGATTCCCGCGGTTAAATCCTTCAAATCAGCAATCTCGACACGACCGTTCTGGAGAACAAGTGAATCGGCCGGCAGGTTTAACAACAGCGACGCCTCTGCCTTGATTTGACTTACCACATCTCTTGCGGCGATCAATACCGCATTTCCGGTCGCAAATAGGGTCCGACTGCCTCTCGAACCCGACTCAAAGGGTGCATCACGGGTGCTTCCGGAGCGCAGCGCGACACGATCCGAACTAATTCCCAACTCAGCCGCAACGATCTCGGGAAGGGTGGTTGAAATCACTCCTGTCCCAATCTCGGTGCCGCCTGACGATAGCGTAGCGCTTCCATCTTCATGCAACTCTATCGTTGCGGAGGACGGCGTTCCCATCGTAGACCACCAGGCACAGGCATAACCGTAACCACGTGGACGCGGGTCGGATAAATCTCCCTGCGCGGCGTCAGCGCGGAAAGAATCCAGGCGTTTCAATACGGTATCCATACAGGTCTCGGCCGTTGTCTCGGCCTGCATCAATTCACCCATCGGTCCGCGCTCTCCTTCGCGAATGAAGTTGCGCCGACGAACTTCCGCGGGATCCATATTGAGCTCCCCGGCAATATCATCGATATGGGTTTCAACCGCATAAACCATCTGTGGTCCCGTCGGCCCACGCATCGAGCCTGTGGGGCAGGTATTTGAATAAACAGCGCGTGCCTTTACATTAATGTTTTCGACCTCATAAGGACCGGTTGCGTAGAACGCCGCCATGGAATTCAAGATGGGTGTGTCGAAAGCATATGCACCAGAATCAAGCAGCAGGTCGCATCTGCGTCCTAATAATCTTCCTTGTGCATCGACAGCACTCGACAATTCTACAATCGAGTTTTCACGTGGATTCCCGGTACAGAAATCTTCCGCTCTTTCGCAGATAATCTGTACCGGTTTACCGGTCGCAAGGGCCATCGCCACCGCCTGCGGCGCCAGCCCCAGATGCAATTTCCCACCAAACCCACCGCCAATCGCGGGAACTAAAACCTCGACATTGCCAATTGGAAGATCAAAAAGTTGAGCTATTTCGATTCGTACACCATAGGGCTGCTGCGTACTCATGATTATCGAAAGGCCAGATGATTTCGGAATTGCAATTACGGCACGCGGCTCCAGGTAGCCGTGATATACCCGGTGCGTTTCAACCCTTGTGGTTACAATGGCATGTGCCTCGAGGAAGGCAGCTTCAACTTCGCCACGAGAAATCTCGACCGAGTCGAGAATGTTATCTTTTTGCCCATGAACGGTCGGCGAGTCATCCGAAACCGCTGCTGTAAGGTCGAGAGCACGAGGCAGGGGATCGAGTTCGATGTGCACATGGGCTGCGGCTTTTCTCGCAGCTGGCAGGCTTGTCGCCGCGACCATTGCCACGGGGTCGCCAACAAACCTGACAACGCCCGAGGCTAATATTTGCTGGTCTTGCAAATAGTTCCCGTAACACCGATCTGTTACATCTTTGCTCGTAAGAACACAGACGACTCCTTCCATCTCTTCGGCGGCGGCGGTGTCGATATTAACGATACGTGCCGAAGCAAGAGGAGAACGCACAAGTACGGTGTGGAGCTTTCCCGGGACGATGAAATCTTCTGTGAATTTTACTTCACCTGTTGCGCGGACCCGGGCATCGCGGCGAATCATTTTAGAGCCGATTCCAGTCATGTCACATCGCCACTCACCAAGCTCTCTGCAGCCAAACGTACAGCTTCCATGATGGGTATGTAGCCAGTGCACCGACACAGGTTCCCAGCCAAAGCCCTGGTGATCTGCTCGTCATCAGGAATTTGACCAGGGGTGGATTTCAATAACGCGTATGCGGTTACTATTATCCCCGGCGTACAGAAGCCGCACTGAATGGCGTCGGCTTTTATCATTTCATCAACGATTACCGCTCCTGTCACAGATTTGGCAATATCCTCGATCGTTTCGATTTGTGTACCATCACCTTCTGCCGCGTAAACCAGGCAGGCATTGACCGGGCGTCCATCGAGAAGCACGGTGCAGGCACCACAGTCCCCTGTTCCACACCCGAGCTTGGTGCCAGTCAAATCAAGTTCATAACGAATCAGGTCGAGAAGGAGCGTGTCTTGAGCAACACTCAAGCCTTTGGCCTCGCCATTTATCGAAAATTCCACCGTTGATTTTTTCAAGACAGCACCTCACTTTTTGCATCGACGCCTCGTTTGTAAGCCACAATAATGACTTGTCGCGTCAATGATGGCAGGACGCGCAAACGATGCCAGCGTGTGCCACGAACGTCATCGATTGGCTGAGCCGCGGATACAACGGCATGACTTGCCGCGTCGATAGCCGCTTCGTCAACGGCAGAACCAATCAGAACCCGGGCAGCATCAGGAACGAGCAGCGGTGTAGGGCCGCAGGCGGCAATGGCAACCGAAGCGTCAATGCAAAGACCGTCGCGAATTTCCAAAAAGACCGCGACCCCGGCGACGGCAAGGTCCATCGCATTTCGATAGGTAAAACGGGCATATGCCGACCCACCTGAACCTTCAGGCAGAATTATCTGTTGCAGAATTTCATCGGGTTGCAGCAGGGTCTTGCCTGGGCCGGTAAAGAAATTGGCGGCATCCACCGTGCGTTGTCCGGAAGATGAAATAAGTACAAACTTTGCACCCAGCACTATAAGCCCGCAAAGCGTATCTGCTCCAGGCGATGCCCGGCAGATATTACCTCCGATCGTGGCCCGCGACCTCGTTTGCCAGCCACCTACCAGCACCGCACCATCGGTCACTGCATTGGTAGAAAACCCGGCATCGGAAATGAGATCCTCAAGGCAGGTAGCTGCCCCGATTCTGGTTTCACCATTGTCCGTGCTAACTCCCGATAGCCCCTCAATATGTTTCAGGTCAACCAGGTAATCGACCTTGACCATTCCCTGGGCGCGCATAATGATCAAATCCGTGCCACCGGCAAGAACACAGGCACCCGGATTTTCGATCAGTTCAAGCGCCTCCCCAATCGTTGTTGGCCGCAGGTATGACCTTTTACAGGTGTTAGACAAAGTGTTACCCATGCTCCTGGCACATCAATTTAGTCAGAACACAAAAGGCCCTGGTTTAACTCGGCGACTAAAGCCACGAGCGATCCCAGATAACCGTAGTGTCGGAAACCCATAGTTGTTGCCAACGCCGAATCCGTGTAAACAGACTTGTCCCCGGTGGCATAAATATTTGCGAAGTGAACTTCTACGAATGGCTTTCCTGCCTGCTCAAAAGCTATATTGGTTGGCTCACCAAATCTCCAAAGTCCCCCGGGATTGATCATGAATGCATCAATGTCAGTGGCAGCTTCGATGAAGTCGACAAGGTCTCCTTCGTGGTTGGAGTGAAACGCAACGATGTCGACACCAAGCTTTGCGCCTGTGGCTGATACCAGGTCTTCCAGTTCCTGGAGAGAGCCGATCGTGCCGTAAACATTCTTATCCCGCTGACCAAGACTGGTCATGTTAAGACCATTAAGGAGCGCAATTTTCCATCGTTTCGTTTCAGTATCTGCAGAGTCAGAAATTTTTTCATTCATAATGTCGTAGATTCCCTGGTTACACGAATAGTGATTTTGGCGTTCCGTGAGACCGGTTCGTAGCGCTGTTTCCGTCAGGATTCAGGAAATCCATATCATCAAGCGCAAGCACAAGGCTTACGAGTCCGCCAAGGTAGCTGAACTGATGCAATCCGGAAAAAATACTGGTCACACTTGGTGAAAAGATAGATTGAGCTCCAAGTTCGGCATTATCGAAATGTATCTCGGCAGTGGGACGAGCAGAGTCCTTCAGGGCGTGCCGGAGCGATTCACCCACGGATGTCAGACCACCTGGATTGACTAGAAAACCTGTAGCCGTCGGTACTGCGGCGTGTATGTACTCCAGGATCTTGCCTTCGTGATTGGATTGGAAATGGTCTATTTCAACACCAAGGGATATCGCCCACTCCTGTAGTAATTCATCAAAATTTTCAACGGAGTTGATTGCAGCTTTCGTATTTGGGCCGTTAAGCAAGACAATTCGCCATGACGCATCGTTGTTCCGTAAATTGCTAAGCTTCATTTATTCAACTCCGGATTTCCGACACAAGGTCGGTAATAAAGTGAGGATGCGCTCCATCATGGATAGCTCCTGTAGTTTGCCTGTGGCTCTTTCAATTCCGACCGACCGTAACGGTGCAACCCAGGCACACTGCAGCAGGACAAAATTGTTTAGTGAGTTTAACCCTGGGCCAGGGATTATTTCTCTCGAATTTTGTTAAGACGCCAAGAAATGTCAGACGAAAATAGAGAATTTGGGACGAAATTAATCGACCTGCTTCGCCAGGCTAAATAAGTAGCCCTGTCAAAAAACCACTTCCCCTGGGACCAGCTTGCTTTCCACTGAGAAATACAAAACTCGAAGCTATGATCCCGGGGGAAGCGCAAGGAGGATCATCAACGAGAAGCGACCTCTTCATGTGTAAGGCCGCCGACCCGCATCCTTTAATGTTTTGCCAATAATTTTCTCGCTTTCTCCGCCGGCATAAAGATTTCCGGTATCAATCAAATTGATACCTGCGTCGAGAGCATGGAGTAATATATTTTCTGCGATTGCTGGCGGAGTCCCATCACCAAAATCATCCGAGCCAAGGCAAATCGGTGAAACTTGTACGCCGGTTCGCCCCAGATAACGATAGTTCATAGCATTGCTAGCCTTATCAATTAGGAAACCAAAATGACCACTCTAAACCCATGTGAACGTTACAGCCGATCTTAAGGGGGATAATTTCGGCACCGTTTTTCAGACTATCTAGATAATCAGCCCAAGCCTGCATCATTTCGCTTCAATAAATACAACACTGTGTTTTGTGTTCTTGACGGGATTGTCGGTTGTTCTTTCCCCCTTCTTCATCCTCGATGGCAAAATCAAAGACGCATATGCCCCCTTAACCGCCCAGTTAACATTTTGGGGTAACGATCCTGTAGCTTTATAAAATTCTTCAACTGCGGCGGTTGCAGTCACAATTCCAACTACATCACCAGCTTGGTTGACTAAGGGGCCACCTGAGTTGCCCGGCTGGATGGGTACACTTATTACCAGCCCCAACCTTAACTTTAAACCCCACGCGATTGCTACTCCAAGAAGAAATAGCGATTGGGCCATAAGCACTACCAAGATAACATCACCCCATATCCCCAAGAATATAATCCCAGACACCATATTGATAATCAAAATCCATACGAAGAAAATGGAGAGTGTAGTAGTCTGAAAGAGTGTTATAGTCAAAAATTGGTTTAATATAACCAGATCCTACAAAAGCCCCATCTGAGGAGTGTCAGCCTACAACCCAACCATAAGGAGCTATTATGTTACGTTTTCGGACTTTGACAACCGCCGTCATCGGGGCGGTAATCTTTATCGCATCTACCGGCGTCACGAGCGCGGTAGAGCCGATTAAACTTCGCTGGGCATCTGATCATAGCGGTCCACCGCACCCGGCCGCTATTGCGGAAGTCTATTTCGCCGAACAGTTGGAAAAGAAAATCCCCGGTAGCAAGGTTCTAATTTTTTGGGCCAAGTCGCTTTACACCATTCCACAAGGCGTGAAGGCCCTGACCCAGGGCAACCTAGAAATGATCACAGGTCAATTCGGCAAGACCTCTAGCATCGAGCCCCTGGCAAACGTGCTTTTGGGCGCCGGCAAACTGACCACGGTTGGTGCCATTGATGGCGTCGATTCGACCAAGACCTTCAAGTATCTAGTGGACCACTTCAACAAGTCGCACGACATCACCGTATTTGGTGCCGGTCACCTGAGTATGTACATGGGCGCAGGTGCAGTGAAGGCACGTCTAATCGGGCCCGCCGATTTCGCCGGCAAGAAGATACGTTCCATGGGCCCGGCCGAAAACGCATTGCTGAGCGCCTTGGGCGCCAATCCGCAGGCGATGGCCTTCGGCGACGTTCCGCCGGCCCTGCAAACCGGTGTTATCGACGCTCTTCTCACCTCGCTCGGTGGCTTTAACGCCACGAAGGAGCAAGCGCCGTACTTCACGGTGGCCGGCCTCAACGGGATTGTTGGCGACTACTACTGGTTCGGCGGTTCGAACCGCTGGTGGAACAAGCTTTCGCAGGCTCAGCGCGATATCTTTACTGATATCATCAAGAACGACTTCATGCCGTTCCAGCGCGCTATCAACTACTGCAACGACAAGCGGACGCTCGATAAGTTCCTCACCAAAGACAAAAATGCCCCCGGTATTTATGTCTTGAGTCAAGCGGAAGCGGCCGTCATCAAGAAGGCCGAAAAAGGCGCTACCAATGCTTGGATCAAGACCAAGGTTAACGATACGGGCGACAAATTGGTCGACCAGTTCACGGCGGAAGCCGAAGCGTTGGTCAAGGCCAATCCTCCGGGTTCCCACGCCCTCGAAAAGACTGACTGCTCGAAATACGAAAAATATTTCGCACGCTACGGCAAGGGCTCCGAACTTTTTAAGGCCAAGCAACGGAAATAGAACGGTTACGGCATATAGGACTTTTAGGGGCTGCCGCTTTGACGGCAGCCCCTTATCTTTATGCTGACCGAGACTTTTTCTGATCGGGTGTGGACATGGATGGGTTTCTCAATTTTTCGCTCCGTATGAAAGAAGCGGTTCATTCGATACTTGGGTGGATCGCATCGGCCATGCTCTTGGGTCTGACATTGTTCGCGCTGCTCGAGATTATTCGCCGCTACATTTTCGGCGTCGTGTTCGAATGGGGGCAGGATGCTATCATCGTTGGCATCGTTGCGGCGGTTGCTTTATATTTCGGCGTGACCCAGATTCGACGCGGCCATTTGGTGATGAACGCGATCATGCAATTGGTTCATTCGCGTGGCCACTACAAGACGGTGGGCATCGCCAAAATCGTTGTATCGACGATCATTATGCTCTTTTGTGGTTCCGTCGGTGTCACGGGCTGGTCCACTCTCAGCTATGCGTGGGACAGGAATTTGACCACCTATAGCCTGCTCATTCCGCTCTGGCCGTTTTACCTGATCTTGATGTTCGGGTTCCTTTTGATGGCCTTTATCGCATTTTTGCAGATGGTCGAGGACATCATCAGTTTTTCCCGCGCGGAGTATCTCGATGCCGAGATCGAGTTGACGACGGACATTTAATTAGCCGTCGGTCGTAATCTTTCGGACAATTTCATGCTCGGTTTAGCGTTTTCTCTTTTCGGATTGCTTTTAGTGGCGGTGCCTATTGGCATTTCCCTGGCCGGCTCCGCTGCCGTTTTAGTGCTGTTTGGCGATTTCCTGTCCTTCAGCACGCTGTTTGAAGCCTTTTTCATTTTCATCAGCAAATACACGCTGATCGCCATCCCGTTCTTCATCTATGCCGGCTTCCTGATGGAGAAGACCGGCCTCGTGCGCGGGCTCTTCAATTTCGCCGATGCCTTGGTCGGTTGGGTGCCGGGCGGTTTTGCCTATGCCACCCTGATCTCAGCAGTGTTGTTCGGAGCCATTTCGGGCTCCTCCACCGCGATGGCCGCCGCCATGAGCGTCATCGCTTACCCAGAAATGATCAAGCGCGGTTATCCGAAATGGATGGCAGCCGGCGTGATCGCCTCGGCCGGCGGGATTGCGCTGCTGATTCCTCCCAGTATCACACTGATCCTGTTTGGGGTGATCACAGAGATATCCATCGTCGATCTGTTCTTCGCCGGCGTGGTTCCGGGCATCATGCTGGCTATCAGTGACGCGGTGATCATCGTTTCGGTGTCGATTTTCGTTGTCAAGTTGCCGGCCGGCACCTTCGATCTGCACAAGTGTTGGCCGGCGTTTCTGGAAGCCGTGCCAGCGTTGTTGATGCCGGTACTCGTCTTGGGTGGCCTTTACGGCGGTTTCTTCACCCCGACCGAGGCCGGCGCCGCGGCGGCCTGCTATGCGCTGGGCTATGGCGTGTTATTCAAGGGCAAACCATTCTTAAAGGATTTAATGGGCGTGACCCGCCGCACCATGAATTTGACTGCGTTGGTGTTCTTCCTGCTCGGCTGCGTCGGTATTTTCCAGTTCTACCTCGCCAACATGGGCTGGCCACAAGAGATCACCGCGTGGGCGGGTACGCTCGGGCTTTCAAAATACGCTTTTCTTTTCGCCCTCGTTGGCACCTTGCTGGCGCTTTCCATGTGGCTAACCGGCGTTGCCATTCTAGTGCTCACTGTGCCGATTTACTTCCCGATCGCGCTGTCGCTGGGCATCGATCCGGTACATCTGGGCATTTTGACGGCGCTTTGCATCGAAATCGGTAGCGTCATCCCGCCCGTCGGCCTCAACCTGTTTGCGGTCAGCGGTGTGACGGGACTGCCCGTAACCCAGGTTATAAAGGGTTCCTTCCCGTTTTGCATATCTGACACCGTGGTGCTGATCATCGTGCTGTTGTTCCCGATGCTGGCGCTATGGCTGCCCGGCAAGTTGATCACCTCGTACTTTTGATCGCGCGCGGTCTGGCCCGGGTGTCACCCACGTTCCTGAACTTTCACTCAGGCTACCTTATCTGGTTTACGGTTCATAATTAGCGAAGTTGCCGAAGGACAGTTCAAGCCTTTTGCCCTTCGCCCTTCAGCGCTTGTACTTCGGAACTTATGTGACCCCAGCCTGGGCGAGTAATTTCGCACAAACGTTCATCAGACATTGACCGCTACGTTAATTGCAGCCGTTCTTTTTGGTGCTATATCGGGTTCATCTACGGCGATGGCTGCTGCAATGAGCGTTATTGCTTATCCAGAATTAATAAAGCGAGGCTACCCGAAGTGGATGGCAGCCTGCTCTGTTGATGCCAGTGGTTGTTCTAGGGGGGTTGTATGGGGGGGTGTTTACTCCGACTGAAGCGGGTGCTTCTGCGGCTGGCTTTATCACTGGGCATTGATCCCATTCATCTGGGTATTCTCACGGCGCTTGCGATAGAAATCGGCAGTGTCATTCCGCCGGTAGGTCTTAACCTTTTTGCAGTCAGTGGGGTTACGGGCCTGCCGGTTACTCAGGTGATACGAGGGTCTTTTCCATTTTGCTGCTCGGATACGGTGGTACTCATTATCGTGTTGCTTTTCCCTACGCTTGCCCTTTGGCTACCTACCTTGCTTCAGACGAGTTATTTGTGACAATTACCCGAGTTTTGCGATTTATTTCTTCTGTTTCAATTGACAGTGCCGGCGCGTGTTTCCTTCGCCTAGTATGATGTAACCAGTTCACGTTTAGAGGTTTAAATGATGTGCGGCCAAACAATCGAATTCAGCGCTGCGGTACAATATCAACGCTGTTCGGCATAACTTTTAATGATTGATGTTGCCACTCCAGCTTACTGGGGGATCGTCTAGCGGTAGGACTGCGGACTCTGACTCCGCCAACCAAGGTTCGAATCCTTGTCCCCCAGCCAAAATAATGCTTGGTATAGGTCGAGCAATTACTCCTAAAACAGTATACACAAGCTATGGTATTTGCCGACCGAAGAGGTCTATTACTGACAGTTGCGGACTCGCGTGCCGTTGAAATATTCGACCGAGCTGTCGAAGAGGTTGTGGGATTTCAGGGAGATCCGGTTGTAACCCTGAGTCGCGCACTTGAAATTGATCATCAGTTTGTTCTCGCCCACTGCCTCAGTGCCATGATGAACATAATTGGCAATGCGTCTTCCCGACTAGGTGAGGCCAAGCTTAGTCTTGATGAGGCTAGGCAGTCCATCGATGTGCTAACCGAACGTGAACAGCTACACGTGGTTGCGGTTGAGGCTTGGTTTGATTTTAAGCTTGATCGTGCGTCCAATCTGTATCACAGAATTCTATTTGATTATCCATATGATCTGATGGCTGTGTTCGCGGGCCACTGGCTAGATTTCTATTGTGGTGATGCACAGTGTTTGCGGGGGCGGATAGCTCGTGTATTGGGTACTTGGGACGAATCTGTTCCGGGCTATCACTGGCTACTCGGCATGTATGCATTTGGCCTGGAGGAGATGGGCCAGTATCGTCAGGCTGAGTCGTATGGTCGTCAGGCTGTCGAACTGAATTCTGGTGACGCGTGGGGTGTGCATGCCGTCGCTCATGTGATGGAAATGGAAGGTCGTTTGGAAGAGGGTGTTGACTGGCTCAAAGCTACCCACCCTGGCTGGGGAAGCAGTAATATAAAAATTCACAACTGGTGGCATCAGTTTCTTTTTCTGATTGACCGGGGTGATTTCGATAAGGCGATGCAAGTCTACGATGATCATCTTGTCGACCCGGAACGCAATGATGTTGAAGCATTGATCGATCGTGTATCGGCCCTTGCTCGTTTGTCATTGCTCGGTATCGATGTCGATGAGCGATGGTCTACTATTGTTCCTTTATGGGAGGCTATGACGGAGGATGCTCGCTACCCATTTAATGATTTACATGCTCTGTTGTGTTTTCATTACGCAGGTCGGCAGCAGTCCGCCGCAGTATTAATGAGTGCTGTTGAGGGTCAATATGACAAGGGAATCCCGATGATGATGACCGGTCGGTCAGTGCTTATTGGTGTTGATGCATTCTGTAAGGGACACAATGCTGATTCGCTTCAGTCTCTACTGCCCGTTCTTTATGAGGTCAATAGAATAGGTGGCAGTCATGCACAACGTGATTTGATTCAGCAAATCACGCTTGAAGTTGCCATACGCGACGGACAGTGGTCCGTTGCGCGGTGCCTGTTGGCAGAAAGGACACACCTCAGAGAGGCTGCCGCAGCTGCATTTACTGTTCATTCTGCAGGTCGTATTAAGCAGATCTAGATGCTAGATCCGCTGCTCCAGGAGCGGAAAATAGTTTTGGTTTATCAAATTCTGGAGATGAATAGGATAAAGGTGTTTTGGCAGAGCACTTGCGAGTTTAGATAGAAATGCTTGTGTTCTTCATCTTCTTGGGACTGATTGAATGCTCACGCTAGATGATGTGTATGTAGTGTGGTTGTTAGTCTGCGGCCAGGTATTTTTTCTTTCTTAGTCTCTGCGCGGCTTGTTTTTTTTCTTAGCGCTTGAGTCGCCTCAGTGGTTCCGTTGCGAAATGTAGAGAACCACTTGTCCCATGGCATATCACCCGTTTTTACCCGGCCTACCAGTTAAGTCATATAGAGCCAACACCCCTAAAGACACTTAATGAGGCCCGGCAGCAGGCGCTGATGGCCGGACTGACGAGCGTTTATACCTACGGTGATAAGGGCTGTGACTGTGCGACTGAGAATGCGCCAGTCGAACAGATTTTGCCCGGCTGGCAACAACTTCATGCTGTTAACAAATGTAGCGAGGATTGCTGCGGTGATGAAGGAATTCTGTTAAAAAAGTACGAACGAACACTGAGTGTTGCTTTTGACGCCAATACCGAACACAGTCAGTGGCTAGATGTGGGCGATTGATAAAAAGTCTGAATATAGGGTGTAATCGGTTGTAAAATAGCCACTCACCTGGATCATAGCCCTCTTAAATACTGTGACGACAAATATTCAAATATCCGATAGTGCCGTAAACCAACTCGCGAATTTGATCGCGTCCAAGGATAACCCAAATTTGCTGTTTCGGGTTTATATCCAGGGCGGGGGTTGTTCGGGCTTTCAATACGGATTTCAATTTGAAGAAGAAGCAGCTGGGGATGACCTTGAGTTTGATCACAGCGGTGTTCGAGTCGTTGTCGACCCAATGAGTCTTCAGTATCTGGGTGGTGCCGAAGTCGACTTCATCGATGATCTTCAGGGGAGTCGCTTCGTGGTCAACAATCCAAACGCGGCAACAACCTGCGGTTGCGGTTCATCGTTTGGTATCTAGCATCTAATTGTCTTAAGGCGCTGACTTACCCCAGGTAGACGGCGCCCAGTGCCAGTTCTCGAGAAGAGCCTGTGACTTCAGGACAATTTGTGGCTCGATTCTTGAGACGTTCTTTTGCAAGCCACGCAAAAGCGACCGCCTCGACCCAGTCTACCGGCAAGCCAAGACGATCGCTGGCATAGAGTGGCAAAGGTGTGAGTCGATTGTCGAGCTGGTTTATCAAGTACTCGTTGTTCGCACCACCACCGCACAGGTAGACAGCGTCAGTAGCCGGTACGTTAGTTTTGATCGATTGGGAAATCGATTCAACGGTCAGTTCAACCAGTGTCGCCTGAACGTCCTCCGGACGCTCGTTCCCGATAAGGCGGGTACTCAGCCAGTCTAGGTTAAATTCTTCCAGTCCAGTTGATTTCGGCAGAGGCCTGGAGAAGTAATCGTGCTCAAGAAGAGCGCTTAAAAGATTTGGTAGATATTTCCCGGACCGTGCCCAGGTCCCATTTTCATCATAGGCGCCCGGTTGATGCTGCCGGAACCAATGGTCCATCAATGTGTTCCCGGGGCCCGTGTCGAATCCAGATAGTCGATCTTTTCGATGGAGGACTGTTGCATTCGCGATGCCGCCGATATTAACGATCACCCGGTTCTCATCGGGATTTGAAAAAACGGCACGATGGAAGGCAGGTACCAGAGGTGCACCCTGACCACCAAGAGCCAGGTCAGCTGTTCTGAAATCGGATACTGTGGTGATGCCGGTTAAGGCTGCTATACGTGAACCACTGCCAAGCTGTACGGTATAGGGCAAACAACCGCCCGGTCGGTGTCTTACGGTCTGACCGTGTGAACCGATCGCAGTTATCTGATCAACCCTTGCCTGTGCTTTAAGACGCAGAGCGGTATCGGCAAAGGCCTGAGCCAGAAGTGCGTCGAGCTCTGAAATGTCGTTTATGCGATCGGCTGTACCATCAACTGCGCGTTGTATGCGGTCTACTATAGGGGCATCTAACGTTGCAGCCAGGGTAGAGAGCAGTTCGCATCCCGAATCTGAGAATTGAACCAGTGCTGCGTCGATGGCATCGGAACTGGTACCACTCATGAGGCCAATATAGAGGTCTTGGCCGCTGTTCATTCGGGTAGTAAGTGTGAACCGGTTATGCCAGAAACTTTGTGCGATGTCAGGCGCCGACAAGTCGCTTTAATTCTGCTGAAAAAACCGAGGCCTTGCGGAGAAACTCAGTTTTCTCATTCTGGTGAACTGAGGCAGCGCGGGGCAGCTTTAGTTTTAGAGGATTTGTGCGTTTGCCATTCCGCCACAGTTCGTAGTGCAGGTGGGGGCTGGTTGACAGTCCGGTGCTTCCGACATAGCCGATGATCTGCCCCTGTTGGATCCAGCGACCTTTTCGAACCGCCTTCCCATATTTTGAAAGATGTGCGTAGAGAGTTTGATATTTTCCACCGTGTTTGAGGATGACGGTTTTGCCATAGTCACCTTTGCGACCTACAAAAACCACCTTGCCATCGGCGGTGGACAGCACCGAATCCCCTTTGCGACTCAGAAAATCTAGTCCGCGATGTGGGCGCCAAGTTTTGAGTATGGGATGGTATCGCCGTAAAGAGTAGCTTGAGGTGATTCGGCTGTTGCGTACAGGTGAGCGCAAGAACTTGCCCTCTATGCTGATCCCGTCTGGAGAAAAGTAACGCACAATACCGGCTGAATCAGTGTGTCGGATGGCATGGTGAGGATTTCCGGACAGAATAAAGGTTGCTGCTAGAACAGGGCCAGTACCGATCTTTTTCCCTTCAAGAAACTTCTCTTCATAGATAACCGCAAATCGATCGCCTGACCGAATATCGGTGTTGAAGTCAATCTGCCACTGAAAAATGGATAGAAGCTTGTGGAGCAATGACTCGCTGAGGCCTGCTTTTAGTCCGCTTTCAAAAAGTGACGATGCGATCACACCGGTGACCTTCTGTTCAATCACCTCAAACGAGCGGGTAACCGTGTTGAATTGCCAGCCGTTATCGGTAGTTTTAACGTGTAACAGCGAATTAAGACTCGTCTCATATTTCAAGCCAACGAATTGTCTGTCAGTGAGTAGAATCTTTAGACGAGGGCCAGTTTTAAGGCTGGCAAGGACTTGACCTTTACGATGCGCGGCAATCGTAATCGCGACGGCAGGATCAAGTTTCAGGCGGCTGAATATCCGTGTCAGGGAATCTCCGGGGCGTATATCGATATCAACCCAATTGGTTTCCGTCGAACTGGTTACGGACCGTGTTGGAATGTCCTCAGCAATTTTTGCGATTGATGGTAGTTGAGCCGCCCGAATAGCTTTCGCGTCAAGCGACACGGAGATTGTGATTTTCGGCAATTCCTTTATGGATGGCCACAGGCCAACGTCGGAGCCTGGCTCGCGATACGCAGATGACTCACTGGACGAACTCAATGGGCCGACTGAATTGGTTAGTAGTGGCGTTGCAGAACTCGCTGCTACAGTTTTTTTACGGGTATCGAGGACCTGCGCTATTTGGGATCGCAGGGGGTCGTGCTTCACGTGGGAGGAATCAGTCTGGTCAATGGACGCGTCTGGTCGATTGGCAAGCCAGGTCGCGACCACCATAATCATGGCGAGTACTGTTGCCCCAAACAAGGTATAACGGCGGCTCATGGATCGGGCAGGCGGCCCGCTCGTGAGCATATAACGAAGATCAGAATCGAAAAGGGAACGCTGTTTCGGCATGGCGATAGGTTTACCGAGCCCCGTCGGGGCGTACGGGAAGTCCGTAATTTACCTTTGATTAATCGTTGCGTCAAAGTCATTTCCGATGGCTTGTTAAAGTGATTAGCGAATATTCAACCTAAAGTCAGCAGTTTTAATCAGTTCGCCGGCGATGATGGAATCCAATCGTGGTTTGCTTCAAACGGCTACTCGGTGGCAGGGTAGTCAGGACTGCGATTCGACGGCCATAGAATAAGCGCTGAGTCGGTGAGCTTTTACTCCGCACAGCGCGTAGAGTCCGTTATGGCAGTGATACGCCCATGCGTTTGTTGCTTCGAGTAAAATTTGCGTTTCTGCTTATCCACAGTTTGATGTCATGTTGAGTAAATCGGTTACTGAAGCGCTTTTAGAAATTCGACGAGGTGCAGAGGAAATTCTCGTTGAAGCCGAGTTGATAGAACGACTCGAGACGGGTAAACCACTACGCGTAAAAGTCGGCTTTGATCCAACAGCACCTGATCTACACCTGGGTCATACAGTATTGATCAACAAAATGCGCCAGTTTCAAGACCTGGGCCACGAAATCATCTTTTTGATTGGTGACTTTACCGGGATGATCGGAGATCCAAGCGGTAAAAATGCTACACGCCCGGCCCTGAATCCTGAAGAAATCGCCCAGAACGCCCTGACCTATAAAGAACAGGTATTCAAGATCCTGGACCCAGATAAAACCATCGTCGACTTCAACTCCAGGTGGGGCAATGAATTAGGTGCAGAAGGTTTGATTCGGCTCGCATCGCGTTATACCGTCGCCCGAATGTTAGAAAGAGATGATTTTTCCACACGTTACCGGGATAGCCAGCCTATTGCGGTGCATGAATTTCTTTATCCCCTGATGCAGGGTTACGATTCTGTTGCGCTCAAAGCGGATGTTGAGCTGGGCGGTACGGATCAGAAATTCAATTTGCTGGTTGGGCGTGAACTTCAGAAACAATATGGTCTTGAGCCTCAAATCGTGCTGACTGTTCCGCTGCTTGAAGGTCTCGATGGCATTCAGAAGATGTCCAAGTCGCTGGGAAATTCCGTGGGGATCACCGAGTCGCCGGTTGAGATGTACGGGAAGCTGATGTCGATTTCTGATGAGTTGATGTGGAGATATTTTGAATTATTGAGTTTTCGGCCACTGACAGATATCCGAAGGTTTAAGAAAGAGGTTGCGACTGGTGCCAACCCCCGAGACATCAAGTATCAATTGGCACATGAGATTGTTGAGCGGTTTCATTCGCCGAGCGACGCTGTAAAAGCGCATCAGTCGTTTGTTAGTCAGTTTCAGCGAGGTGAGATTCCTGATGACATCGCTGAAGTTGATGTCGATAACCAGGGTAAAGATATGCCGGTAGCTAATGTTATCAAGTCTGCGGGTCTTGCTGGGAGTACTTCGGAGGTTTACCGTCTGATGGCTCAAGGTGCTGTTCGCATTGACGGCGAACGAGTCAACGACCGAAAGCTGACGATCAAAACCGGGGTGAGTGTGCTGTTTCAGGTCGGCAAGCGTAGATTTGCCCGAATCCGCGTAACCTGAGGGTTCGCGGGATTCCAATGGGGTTCCTGCCGGTACTGATCAGAGTGGCCTTTAATTTGCTTAAACTCACCCGTTATTTGCAAATTATCGCGCAAATTCATTGACTACGTGGGATTCAAAGGTATAATTCCGCGCCTCAGGTGACTGTGATTTTTATAGTTGCCACGCTCTTTAACAATTTGATTAGGTAGATTGTGTGGGCGCTTTTAGCGACCGATTCCAATTACCAGTAGTAAACGCTCTGTCAGTGCTTGCACAGACAGGGTGACGATGTGAGGCCTTTACGGTTCATGTCGGACTCAATCTTTGAACTGGAGAGTTTGATCCTGGCTCAGATTGAACGCTGGCGGTAGGCCTAACACATGCAAGTCGAACGGTAACGGACCGCTGGGATTCC